>Ga0115013_10000091_pt1 | contig 56712 bp, 31 predicted proteins | sample SouAtlMetagenome_2_FD_88686 | JGI IMG/M metagenome (GOLD analysis project Ga0115013, IMG submission 88686) | Marine eukaryotic phytoplankton communities from Atlantic Ocean - South Atlantic ANT15 Metagenome | ecosystem: Environmental > Aquatic > Marine > Oceanic | place: South Atlantic Ocean...
GGAAGAGATGGAAAATTTGATTCTCCCATGGACGGTGGTTTCAAGGTTACCTTCTTAGGTTTCGTTTTAGCGTTGTCATTAGAATTTGATGATTTATTCGACATGTCCTTACTGTTTTTCCGCTTGGATACATTGCCTACGTTTTGTTCGCCGTTCTTCGATTTGTGGTTGCTATTAGATCCAGCACCGCTGCTATTGTTATTCCTTCCTTTACTTCGCTTCTTTCTAGAATTGGTGTTTCCTCCGTTATTAGAATTGAATTGGGGAGCGTACATTGTAGATATCTTTGGATTATACACAACAGCATTTGGTGTCAAAGGACTAGCGGAAGCAGCCGACTTCAGCCTTGCTTTCACAGAGTCACCCGAAGGAAATTTACTACTGCGAAGTTTCATCATAACATTGAACATATCGTCTTTTGAGTTCGTCTCTAACGTAACAAACCTGTGTAAAGGAAATTAATTTCGAGAAAAAAATGAGAAAAGCAGGATGGCACGAAATCCAACATGGAAGAAAAGATGCATTATGTTCCTAAGCTGTGTATCGGTTGTCAACTTACCAACAGTTGTGAAGGTCCTCACGAATTGATTTGACCGAAGGGCAGCCTTCGAAATCGAAAAGATTCTTCAGTGTCTCTTCACCAACTTCTTTGGCAACTTCTCGAATAATGATAGTGTTCTGAACGTTGCTCACGAAAGTGCTATTAACAACTTTGGGAATAGAAGGGCTACTTTCGGGAATCTTATTTGTTCGCTTCGGCTTATCCATCTTGGGTATTTGTGACACTGGGATAGGTAGCCCTGTGGTAGATCCAACCGCTAGGATAGTTGTGGTAGCTTTTTCGGTTTCGACTTTTTTGGAGATCTTTTTCCCTTCCTCGTCCAACTCAACGATTTCCAATAAATCGCTGTGATCAGTGGCAGCAATTACTACGGCCTCGAGAGCGCTTTCGTAAGGAGCTAATGCTTGGACCTTCCCGAAGTTAGCAATGATGGAGACTGGAACATATGAATCGTTCAAATCCCTTAGGGTTGAGAGGTAGGTGTCCTTTGACAAATTTGCCGTAGAAAAATAGTACTCTAGCTGCCGCGCCAGCAGCTTATGAGTCAATATCCGTCTTCCTTTGTCCTCGGGGGATGCTTTGTTGTTGGAGGCCTGAGGAGGAACGACAACGGTTGTCGTAACGGTAGTGTTGGCATCGATTGCGGTGATATTTGAGGCTGTCATGTTGTTCTTCGTGGAATGGAATGCAAATTTCTGGGAGGAATTGATCTGCGATTTACTGGTATGAATATGAAAGTGATAGGATAATTGTCCGAAACTGTAGCGATAAAAGAAGATCTGTAGCTAATGAAAACTACAAGGATCGACTAAATACGATTCGGAGCAATGTGAACACGTTGACGTTGACAAGAAGGCTTTCAGGCGGAAACTATAGAACCGAGAAAGGTAACAACTGTATGTTTCTGTTGTGTAGAGAGAACTCTGTGGGCGTTTAATAATAACTCCAATCGAGTGGTCTGTAGTGATTGTGCTGATAGGTGGTTATCGTGCGTTGAATTGTCTAACTTGAGGACGCTTTTACGTTTTTACTTGGAAGAGGAAAGCTCAGATCCGCGAGATGCTGTGGTAGGTGTGAGTTTGCACGCAAAAAACGGTTGGAAAACTGCGCTGTCCACTCAAAATCTCCGCATTCAATGGCCTTGAGATCCTTATTCAAGCCAATCTAAGAATTTTTGTCGTACGTGTACACTACGATTCACATACGCAATAGGCTAGTCGTTGAAGAAAGAGAGAGTTTCGAAGCATCGCGTGACGACGCGTGTAGTATTGAGTCAGTCTTGCGGGAGGAACATTTGTCAGTCACGAACATTTCGGTTTATTCCTTCTTGAAGTTTGGGTTCTTCCAAAATTTTGAATTACGTTTCCCAAGAGGATCTTTAGATTGTTGATTGACGTTGCTAAATCGATCCGAAGAGGATCTTTAGATGATTGGCGTTGCTAGTTCGATAGTATCCGTTTCAATTCAATATGAATTGCTCTATGAAAGATTAAGATATAATATGAAATAGAAAGTTTACCATTGTAGAAGAAAATAAAAGAAGAACATATACGTATTCTGTGATTGCAGAAACGAAAAAAGATGAATTCATGAGACGGAAGAAAAGATTTAATTTTAGTAGTATAGCTGTGATCATCGTTATCGTGTTTTGCGCTCGTTTATGTATGCTATAACTCACTTGCTATTGTTCCGCAAGGGCAACATAAGCGAGGTTCGTGGTAGACATGAAGTTTCTTTTCTCAAACATGTCGTTTGTATTATTTTAAAACGCATTCGGAAATAGATGTTATCTAAAAACAACTTTGATGTAACCGCTTTACGTCAATTTAAAAATTCTATATATCCCACTGCAATTTTGTTACTGTATAGTACTCGAAATGAATAACGTAAAAGGCCGGTTTCTAACGGATGGAATTTAAAAAGTGGAATTCTATTAGTAATGGTATTTGTAGTAGTACAGTATGGTAGTTTTTGTTCTTGTTGCTCAGTAGCATGTGGAGAACGACTGTTGGCAAATGCATCAGTTTCAAGTAACTGATTGCTCGACTTTAGACGCCAGTATCACAATCAAATCAACTTTGGTGCCTCTCCATGCTTTTCCCTTCCTGTTTTCAAATACGAAACAAACGACAGGGTCTTTTGAGTTTGTATGGCTCAGCTGAGACTACTAAATGGACCTTCGTCTGTATCATTCTCTTCGTCATCTTCTTGTTGCGACCGTAAAATCGCATCTTCGTCCTCATCGAAAGAATGGACGATCACTGTGTTGTCAGCCCCGTCTGAAACTAGTTTTCTGTTGTTGGCGAAGACTGAGCCGAGCCAAACTTTGTATCCCGACAAAGCATACAATACCTTGGGCATCTTCAGCTTCGTCCCCGTTGCGTCAGTCACCGAATCCTCATCGTCTTGTTTGGATTCGTAACCACCCACGAGGGACGCTTTGTCAACTTCCACTTCATCATCTTCGTCGTCTTCTTCCCCGCGCGCGCAGTCCCAAACACGCATGGTCCCATCATGTGAGGCTGTGACAAACAATCCTGGTGACGGCGATGCCAAAGATACAACAGGTCCCATGTGCTTCGGACGAATTTTAGATATTCCTTCCACTGTTGCCAGCATGGTTCGGGATGGGTTCACATCGTCGGTAACGATAGATATCGGAATCTGGTACAAATGGCCAAAGGAGCCGCCAATAATGAGGAGCGCTTTGGAACCCGCTTCGTGATCATTTACTTCGTCAGCCATTATTGTGGAGTTGTCATTCCGGACAATCATGGCAGTTCGAGCATACTGTCTTGGTGATGAAATACCAGGATTTCGGCGTTTGGGGCTAAAGGGATCGACTTGCATCAGAAAGCGGCCGTCATGAAGCGAATACAAAAATATACCCTGGGTTTGGGTAGTAACAACGATAATTCCTGTTTCATCCACAATATTGATGTCGAGAATAGGGGATCCGACTTCAATGTTGAAGTCCGGTCGTTTCTGTCGGAGCATAAGCGGGCGGTCTTCATCGTCGAGTTCTTCATGGTTGTACGCACGGAGCCGCCCGTCATATCCACCCGCCCATAGGTGACCCCTTTCGTCAAAGGCGAGGCAAGTTATGAGAGGTGGTGGAATTGTTTCTCCATCAGAATTTTTAGACTTTGCCAAACCACGGAAGTGACCCTCAGGCTGCATTCGAAGTTTGGACTGCTGGGCTTTTCCTCCTCGCATCCCTGATGGAACCTCGACTTCATCACTTACAATTGTGCAAGCATGTATTCCACCCTCACGCCCAGAACTTACAATCAGATCCTTTTTCACAGCAACAGCGAAAGGTCCGTTTCCGTCGTACGCATCGTACAAGGCTTGGATGCAGGATTCACCGATGCTTTCTGGAATATCAGGGTGCATAGTGTCGGCGTGAACACGCTCCAAACAGTCCATTTCATCTCCCTCTTCCAGATCTCCGAGGTAAAGGTTTCCTCGTGAACTTCCGCAAACTACCAAGGGGTAAAGATCCACTGAGAGCCTACGTATCCAATCATCTAATGTAAGACGAACTGTGCTTAGGCAATTGGCCTCGTTCCAGTTATATTTGAGGCGTTGCTTTTCTTCCAGGTCGCCCTCCTCAGCTTCTTTCGTCTGTTGCTTTATTAGTAGCTCTTCCTCTTTCAACGAGTCTTGCCGAGCCCTCAGACTCGCAAACAAATCGCCATCTGAAAATGATGACTCCAGACTTTGTTTGCCGCCACTATCATTGCTTGGATCGAAATCCGAAAAGCCTTCGAAATCGTCGTAAAATATCGATTGCAACCGAATGGTTTTCCGTTGTAGCCTTTGATGCCTATTTGCTGGACATGTCGTTGAAGTCGACGGAGAAAAGGCCTCCAAATATGATGTTGTCGCTACGAAGCTTAGCAGGACAAATGCCGATATCCGAAGCATATTTGGAAAATAGCGTTCTTTTTCTAAGAATAATTCAATTAGAAGTGAACAAGCTTTGCGTTCAAGATCTTTCTCCGTTATACGTAATCGAATTAGAACCTGTGTCGAATAGATATGATGATCTCTGTTAAAATAATGTTTCTATTCGTTGTCTAGTGTTCTTCGAAATGTGGATGATGAGAGCTATTGTTTGCTCTATTTTCATGCCTGGCAAAAAAAAATGTTTGTGTGGCGTTGGGGTGAGTGTACGAAAGACACCTGGAGTTTGTTCTATGTGTTCAATCTCGTTACAAAAATACCCCCACGTCATCGTGCGTGTTCAGTTTGGGCACGCTCCGCACAGACAGAGCCAGCTGCTGCTTTAATTAAGTCGAGTGATTCGATCGGAAAATTACCACTTCACATTTTAAATAATATTAGGAGACTGTATTTTATTCATAGTTTACAAGAATATCAGATTGCATTCCTCGATCATTTAAGTTATAGACCAAACTGATGAGAAATTAATTATGATTTGTCGAAAATATAGTCCTAGAGCAGCTCACAACTACGTCGTTTGCGTCATCGTCTTTCTATATGATCCGCTGGGAAGCAGGCCAAAAATCATTGTCTCCCTCCTATCATTCAATTTAGTGCTCGACGTATAATCCATTTTCGCCTGTTTATTTTTACTTCCGGGATTATCTTGTGACCTTAGTCCATTCCAATCCATCTATCAATATCCGTTCTCGTACTGAAAATAGGTCCCAAATAATATTCAAGCTTCAAAAATGTGTTCACCTGAATATGATGTGCGGCACTAGATCGTTTTGACATCAATACCTGTATGTCTGTCAACGGTAAAGCTATTCTTGTAGTTCATAGAAAGTAGTATGTCATTGCAAAAAGCATCCATGGATAGAAAGAAACCAGTCGATGCATGCATGAATATTCATTGCATCGCAAATGACAATTGCCAAAAATCGATATCGGTCTCTCGGCGGCCAGGCTCTATTGAACATTCTTGAGGAAACAATTGTTCTTGAAAACACAAATCATTGGAGAATATTCTACCTTCGCATCGTGCGTTTGGTACTGATACTTCGCAAATAGTTGAAGTTCTACAAAATCATGCTAAATGCGTCCGCCTTCCAGCAAATATGGATAGAAACTATCACTTCGTTTCGGCAAGCGTTCATAGAACCCGATCGAGAAGGAAATCTGCAAACTCTTTTTCGGTTATGCTTTTCACTTCGGGATAGGCATACCGATACTTTTCATATGATTGCGAAGCGCTGGCTGCCGTCAGGTATGGAAGTAAAAATAGGGCGAGCAAGTGTTTACAGACCGGTGGGCCGTCGTGGCAAGCCTCGTCGTTTGTGTTAGGGACGACACTTGAGTGGCTCAAAGACGAGGCCAATACCGCTGCCTTTTTGGTTGACTTTTCCAAAAAGGATCGACAGCTGCAGTATCGAAGAGGTGGCACGAATCGCGAGCTTTGTGATGGCGATAAGAGGCACAAATAATGCTCACCATCATGGCGGTTATTTATACTATTCGATTCGATGTACGCCGATGACGACCTGATCAGATGTACGGAGCGTCCCGATGGCGCTACCAGCTTTGTGATGAGTGATCGGCGGGAGTCCACGATTGTCAATGCTGCCATCAACGGCTTTTGACCGAACAAAAATTCAGCCACGGAGAGCAACTCATCGACATCGATTTTCTTTGAAGAATCATTGTTTGCATTGGATTTATTTCCGAGAGTGTCATTCGATAGGCAATACAACTCAAGCTGCGCAAGAGGATCTTCGCCACCTCCAGAAAACAAGGTCGGTTTCACCACCGGATCGGGGGCAATCCAATCAGTCTGATTGTTTTGATCGGTACTAGAATTATTAATTTTTTCATTTTCCTTGTTTGCGGCCTCTGTGGCATCACATCCTCTATTGCGTTTCAACGCCATCCCGGAGCGAAATTTGAGATGGGATCGCCCTGTATTCTTATTGCTTCTTAATGCGGTTGAGTACCAATGCTCTTTGGTTCGAGTAAAAAACGATCAGAAACGAATTATTTTGATGTCGTGAAAATGGCCGTGCTGGTGCGCAGCAGAGAGATTTTTGAGGCGCGCCTCCGAATGCTGGCTCAAAGCCAAACAGCACCCACTGCCAAACCTGCAAGGAGACCAGCAGGAGTGACAAAGAGGAGACCGCAGAAGCCCCTGGTAGCCTGGCGGAGCGGAGGCTCCCAGGTGGCGGCGCTTGCAGACGAGCAGCGTGAGCACGCTGGCAAGAAGTCGCTGCTGCTGGGCCTCTGGGCAGGGTGAGGTAGCTCCCTCGCCCTGCTCTGCCCTTGGCACAAACCCACAACTTGCCTGTGTTGGGGTGAAGGGGGAGGGCATCCCGGACCAAGCTCCCATTGAGGTGTCTGCGTGACTCAACAGGCCCAGCTCTGGGAGCCAGAGGCCCACCCCCAGGCTGTCTGGGAGCCCCTCTGCTGATGATGAGTGAGCAGGCAAGCCAAGGCCTGTTGCCAGCAAATAATTGCCACAGCTTCTCTTTCCTATGGCCTCCACTTGCCTGCCAGAATTCACTACCCACCAGCCTCACAACTTGCCATGGCACAGTACTGGGAGAACTCTTACATTAGCTGCTCTGTGCACTCACTACGTCATAACAAGTATTTCAAATATAAATTGTCTATGATTAATTGCATTCACTCATCATGAATTCAATCCGTGTTTTCTAAGATCCAATCAAAGGTTTCAATCAGTGTAGCAGTAGCTACTCTAGCTATGATTTTACACCTATCACAATGGGTTCACGTGAATGCTCTTCGTTCAATTGGCCAGCTCGAGAATGGTCGTCGAAGTCATCGGATTCGCAACACGAGGTTTCATCCTCGGTTTCCTCCTCGTCGCTGTCACTGTCAAACATGAATGCATCGTATTGGTTGGCTAGGATCGTTCGTCGTAACCACCGACGAACATTCATTTTATCGGAGATGACATAAGCTGCCCGACGCATACCCATCAGATTGCCGGCATCCGGTCCCACCTGGAGGGCCGACATAGCACCAATCACAAAGATCTCACTATCCTCAGACCATCGCAGATCTTGTGTCACGTCGGGGAAACCGCCGTGCACCGAGATTGGAAACTTTTCCAAAACTTTTCTATAAAAGGGATTGGCGGTGCAGTCGGGAGTAATGCCCGTTGCCAGAATGACACGATCGAACAGAGTCGTCTGGCCCTCAAATTGGATACAAATCTTTCCCTCGGTGTTGATATCAGTCGTCTCTTCATTGTTGCTGCATGTCTGTTCGACCTCACCGACCCAGCGTTGCAATCGTTTCCCCTCGTGCTTGCGAATGCGTTCCATATACATTGCAGGAATGCTGCCACCGTTGCGAACATCTTTGAGCTGCTGCAGTCGGTTTTCTATCGTTTCTTGATAGAACTTGGCAAGACATTCCGCCGTCTTGCGCTTGTCAAACCACTCCACAGGTACATCGAAATGCTTCTCGTGAAGAGGACGACGGCTGCACAAGACACAGGTATTGCCCTCTTCTACGACTCGGAGTGCCACCTGAGCGGCAGTGAGACCTCCTCCGACGACCAAGACATGCTGCGAGCTGTTATTTGATTTTCGTGAAAAGGTAAAGGCCTCCGGATCCTTCCAGCAGACAGTAGGGCACGAACTCAAGCCCTTTGGGATCACCGGTTTCCCTAACATGCCTAATGCAAGGATTACCCGACTGGCAACCACCAAGTGCTGCTTTCCGGACAAGTCTGTCCAGCAAATTTCATAGCCATTCTTCCCCGCTTTGGTAAGGTCTGATGCGTGACCCTGGAAGTAAGTGTGTTTCAGGTTTTGGCACAGATCGTCGCAGAAATCTTCAAAGAGTGGCGTCGAGGGAAGATCCCACATGCCCGTGTTTGTCTCGCGTCCGAGTCCCGAGAGCACCTTCATTTTCCCGCAATTCGTTTTGAAAAGCTCCTTTTTGACGCGGTCATGGTTGTTGGCGTAAGTCATAAGCGCCCTCCGATCAAACATGTTTGGATGGGCGAGGGCCGACGAACGGAGGTGTTTGATGCGGAGTTGATCAAAATTCGACTTCCAGGAAGACATCCACTCTGGATTCGGATCCACAACACACACCTTGAGTTTGCGGTGGTGTTTATGGTGGATCCTCGCAGCGCGCTCGGCCTGAATTTCCGTCAAATGGTCAAGCGAATAGGGTTCCTGAGTGGCTGAAACACAGGCCAAACCAGCGGGGCCGGCTCCAACAACGCACACATCGTAACTCTTTGTTGCGGGGGACATGATCTATGATTTTGTTCTCGCGGTCATGCTGTGATGATGTCCTCACAATCGAAGAGGAAAACAAAGGGAGAAGATCGGATGACGCAATCTCCATACATTTTTAATTAACAAAGTTTAGGCTTTTTTGTAGCCTAAACTTTGTTTCCAACAAAGCCTACGGTATTCACACTTCAAAGCTCGTGATTGGATTAGTCACGAATCGCATTAAATTTGTTATCCGATGTGGGATACCGTACATTCTTCATCCCGTTTGAACTGCTGCATCGCGATTTGATTCGTTCCTGAACAGATGGCATCAAGCGAGAGAATATCTAAATTTATCCAGAGGAGAAGAACCCATCAATGGAAAGAATTTCGTTGACATGAGACAGATAAACTCTCAATGACATTCCGATGGGAGTACCAGTATTGTATGGTTCTCTTCTACATTTAAAAAAGTACGCCATGCAAAGAGAAGAATCATCAATCTGGAAAGAATTGCGTTGACATGAGACAGATGAACTCTGTATCATTCCGATGGAAGTGCTGAATGCGGTTCTCTTCTACATTAAAAAGTCAAATTAAATTAATCTTCTCTGGCATAATCTTCATTTCGGAGTAATTCTGAGCTGCAAGCTCCCTTGCGAAACCAGGCCATCCCACTCGAGAGCCTTTGCATTCAACCTTCTATCGAACAATGACATCCATAATGGCATCTCAAAACGTCAAAACTTACACTATCGATCATTGCGATGAAGAGTGTTGTCCGATTTGTTACGAGCCGTTCATGCAATCTGTCGATTCGGCATCGGTCGAAGCATCAATGACAAGAGAAGAAGACTGCAGTGGAGACGCAACCATAACTACCGAAGATTGTAGCTCCTGCGATGCTGATACGAAAAACAATACTAATGAGAGCAGAAATTGCGCCCTTCATATGTCACTTGAAAGAGTGATTATCCCCGGGTGTGGGCACGAATTTTGTTTAGGGTGCCTCAAAGAGCATTGTTCGTTCGCTATCTCAATCCGGGATCTACCCATACGCTGCCCGAGATTCCGGGGTGACGATTCTAGTCGACCTTGTTCAGCGATTCTTCCGATGGATCTCGTTGAAAAATGCTTGCTGGCCTTGGATGCAACCAACCCCGATTGGACAAAGTTTCAGCGCCTCCACCGTATGGCGAAGGATCCATCGTTGATTCCTTGCACGCGCTGCGACGAACTCATATCGCCTAGGATACGTTCAACACAAGAGGGCGGCGACAACGCAATGAACGATCCGAACCGAATCCAATGTCCGAAGTGTCAACACGTCTTTTGTCAAATTTATGGAGACGACCATCTCGTACCAAATTGTTCTAATGGCACCCCTCGTGGCGACGATCCTTCAGAGATAGCTATTCTGGAGCTTTGTAAACCCTGTAGCCACTGCGGTGTTCCAATCTTCAAGGAAAAGGGCTGCAACCATGTGATATGTCCAATTTGTAAGAACGATATGTGTTTCCGATGCGGGGCCCACGAATATCTTGAAACCAATGGAACGTCGGTTCGGAGTTGCAAAAAGTGCAATGGGCACTGGGTCGACCATCGATTTCTCTTGAAGCATCGACTACTTGTTGTGGCAAAGCTACCGATGATGCTTCCGATTTATATCGCCTACTTTGTTATGTCGTTAGGCCTGATGGTGACAACCCTAGGTTGTTTCTGTTGTTTGGGATGCGGTGTGCGATGCAAGAAAAAGTCAGGTACAATGACGACATCATTGGAGAATCCTCCCACAAAACAGCAGTGTTGTGACGGATGCACAACAAAAATGGTCTTTATGCCTCTCATGGCGATACGGGAAGTCTTGAGATTCGTCTTGCTACCCTTTATAGACTTGTTTCGGGATTGTCTATTTCCGTGTTGTTTTTGCCACGACGCTCCACCTCTCTGCAAGGGAAGGCCCGCAGATGAAGAAGGCGACGAGGATGACGGATCCCATTACGACAATGAATCCAACATCTCACAGGGCGACGTCGAAAACCAGATTAGGGAAAATGAGAGTTGGGATAGCATCTCCACCACTTTCGACTCCGCCTCGGTTCTTGAAGCCAAAGACGGTGGCGAATAGATACTTTTCTCTATGGACTTCTTTTTGATTCTTGTCTGCTAAAATTCCCTAAACTTCCCTAACTTTCAATACTGTCGCACGTTACAATATATAGACACTAGTTACAGGACGACAACTTTGTCAATCTCAATGCACTTTTTTTCTAGCATTACTACATTTCTTCTTCGGAAATTTGTAGTAGTTCCAAAAACATGATATTTTATTTATCTTTTCTAAATTCCTTGAATCCAACAATTAAAGTGTTATCGAATTTCTTTCCTTTCTTTACCGTGCATCACTATTCATCAACAATACATAAGCCGTTCTGGAAATCGTACTTTGTGTCTTTATTTTGGCGTTGCCGGTGTTCCTACTATTTCCACTTTTCATAACCGAATTGTTCATAGTTATTTTTTATAGTTCTCGCTACTCCATAGCCGTGGGAGTCTCCATGACGCTCTGAGCGCTTGGATAAAGCCTCGATATCGTGCTCTGACGAGTCAGAACCGACAACTGTTGTTGACCATCAATTATTGCGGCTTGTGCCTCGCTCCTAAAAAAAGAATCGAGGTTGTTCGTGACAGAGACCAATAGCGTGAGAGAAATTAGTGTAATTTCAATTTGTAGAGATGGCAGATTGAGTTCATCGAAACGATTGATTCAGTTTATTTCCGCGTAGAAACTCAAGATCGACAAAATTGCAACAATAGCGATACATAGATCGAACATACCCTTCCAAGTGACGGTTCTTTTCAAATCCGCCACGAACCCGGCGTATTGCATAAGCGCGAAAGTTATAGTCGTTGAAATTTCGGGCTTCTCTCATCATCCTTCGGAATAATCCTATCGGTTTGGTCATGATCAGAATGTTTCCTCTGTGTATGTGCGTTTATGTGTTGGGTGATAGTTTCCTTCTGAATTTGGATAGCTGGAGTGGTGCTATGTTTGTTGATGTGGCATGAGGATTCTCGTTTTTCCTTTCTGTCTTCTCCCATCTTTCACATCATGTCTGTCGTCGTCCGACTTGCTATAGGGGACTATTTCTGTACAATATCATTTTTTTGACAATTCGAATTTTTTTCGATTTTACAAATGGCAAACAAAATGAAAATGACGGGAATCAGTAGCAATGCCCATCGACCGAATCGATATCTGAAAAGATGCGGAGTTGCTTCTCGCCTTTTGTTCTTTGTCTGCCGATCAACTATGGTGCTGGTAACAGCACTCGTTTTTGCAACATTTTTGGTGCACCAACATAATATATCACTATTGGCAATAAAGGATATCAATGCTCAAATCGACACGATGAATTCCGATAATATCTATCCCACTTATTCTTCCAAATCCAAAGACGTTCGTAGTATCGCAACATACGCTCCAGGTCTACGGTTACGGTACGATTGGACGAATCTTTCACCGAGCCTAGATCTCACGACCATTATTCTGAAACACCAATCCAATTGCTCCATGCCTATGTCGTCCTTTACTTATCGGAATCGTTTCGGTCTGGGAAGTGATCTTCATGTCTACAGTCGGGCTCTTCAATACGGGATCGAAACAAATCGGCGCATCCGCACGGTGGGGAATTGGACATGGATGGATCAAAATGAATGTGGGAATGTTCACCCGGGTATAGATGGAAGCGATGGCAGTGAGATCAGTGGTTTTCTAGGGTCTCCCATGAGATGCTACTTTGCATCATCCGAACTGAATTGTCCGGGAGATGTGGAATACGCCGTTACAAATCCGGGATTTGATACTGTTGGTGGTCTAAGCAAGTCGAATGGAAATTTGTTAGCTCAAAGTGGTGACTATGCATCAGCAAAAATGTTGCAAACGGCTGTTGTGGAATCACTCTTCATACGTCTTACCCCACTGGTTGTTCGAGAGGCAGAGCGTCAACTCAATCTCATCTTTGGTGGGACGGGTATGGTTCCGAAGGACTTGATAACTGTTCACATCCGATGGGGTGCGTCTGCAAATCGATGTTAGATATGTGTCTTTACAATCCATAGTCCTGACAATATATTGAGATCTAACGCATGCTGTTCATTGTTTCGGGTTTTATTTTACAGGAGATAAGGTTAAAGAATTCGAACGGGGAAATAAGCGAAAACGAATGCCTGAGATGTAGGTATTTGGTCAACGATATGCATCACTCTGTAAATGCTTTAGACATATTGTCGCTATTCTCTCGAAAGCATCTCTCAAACTTGACTTGTGATTGCCTCGTGTTTACTTTAACTTTCAGGGAAAAAGTAGTCATTTCCGACTATATTGAAGCTGTCAATAGAATCCTACATCAACGAGGTAGGAGGAATGATCCATCAAAATCGATCACTCCAATAGCCAACATATATTTGGCCACGGAGGACCCGGAGGCAGTGACAGAGTTTCGAAAAGCGCTTCCAGCTGGATGGAATTTATTTGTGGACCAATATCTTGAAGATACAAGCCGTCATCGAGTTGATGAATACAATGGAAGCCCTAAAATGGCAAAGGCTTTGAACGGAAAAGCAGGTCTCCTTGCTCTCGGTTCGATGCTGGTGGCGATGGAGGCCAATGACTTCGTGCTGACAACAAAAAGCAATTGGAGCCAGCTGATGGACGAATTAAGGCGGGCAATTTTGGATCCACGTTGTGGAAACTGTACTTCTATGATTGATTTGAGGAAACATTAATAATTTTTTGAAGTATTTTGTATTTTGTATTTTTGATGAGATCGTGACTAGAATCTTGTGACTAAATTTCAGTGTGGGACTGACTCATTTTGAGAATAATCCATCAGTTCAACCGAGCAAATTTTTATTTCATTCGCATGCTCGGTACTCGTTGATCACAATGTCTTCCTTTCTAACAAACATCTGAATCCACACCAGAATCATACCATTTAGAATAAAGGTTATGTTACGATGTCCCCTCGGTTTGGCTATTTCTCTCTTTTAGTTCTCATTGCAACGATAGCCACGAATGAAGCATTCCCTTTTGCGGCAGGTATAAAGGCAAAAGCCAAGGCGAACCTAATCGAAAAGGTTGAATCGGGGGCCTCTAATGACCAAGTCCTTCAAGCTGTTCGAGAGGTCGAGAAATTTTCTTTCTTAGGCGGTGCAAACCTGGAAAACCCACTTCTTCCGGGCAACTGGCTGATGGTTTGGACTACAAGTAATAGCATTGCCGGAAAAACTCGCCCAAAGTTTTTCCAGACGAATACACCCCCAGAGCAGCTCATTGATGTGGAAAATGGCAGAGCTGTCAATGCAGAGAATGTCCTTGGTATTCGAAATTCCGTCCGGGCGGATATTTCACCTCTCACAAAGAGCAAGGTCAAGGTACAATTCAAAGAATTTTCGATTGGCCCCATTAGCTACAAACCCGATGACGATAAATTCAAGGGAGAACTTTCCGTGACCTACCTCGACGAGGACATGCGTATAAGTCGTGGAGATAAGGGAAATGCGTTTGTGCTATTGCGGGAGTCAACTCAACGAGAAAACGCAGATCGAATATGGAAAGGCTGGAAAAGGAGCTGGCAAAATTAGGGAAAAACGATTTGAGGAAATCAAAATGAATGATGATAGGTTCCATTTATTTTACTACAACTTTTTTTCGTGTGTCAGTATTTATTTTTATGCTTCTATAATATCCATCCAACTCATTTTCCTTGGTTTGTAAATAAGTTCCTTTAGATGCCGAAAAACTATCCATCGCCGATAGAATACACGTGTATGATACTTCCAATGTTTTGAATCACCAAAACTACATTTGCAACGTTCGAAATATTGTGTTGATATTGACCCCTTAGTTTTTCTTCGCGTCCATCTATCGTACATAGTATTCTGCTTTCCCAGTTGTTCCACCTTTTTTCAGTTTTCAGACCGCTTTATTTAATTTCCAGCATTTGTCTCGTTTCGACAAAGACGCCCACGAGTGAGGCCGTCTGAATTCGTTCCTCTGTTCCGCTCATCGCTAGACGGCATTCGACCTGGCTCATACCGTCTAGGATCTTTCCTAGTGGAAGGGCATCTAGGCCTTTCATAGCACAGAGACGAGGTGTCAACTCCTTAAGAACATCAGCCAACGCATATCCTTTAGTGGTACACATTTTTGAAATTTTTTCGCACGAATCCCGAAAGGTGTCGTTCAAGAGTGAGGTCAGAATGGCTTCAATATCGCTTGGAAGAGGAGACCCACTTGTCATGTATACAGACGTCTCATCTACAGAACCAGACTTCTTCCCCTTCCCGTCATCGCCGTCGATTTCCATATCGATAGTTTCTGTGGTGGCTCCAGAGAGGGACATGGCCGTCGATTGCAGCAAGTTCAAGACCCGTCGCATGTCACCCCCGCTCAGATCCAGAATGGCCTGAATTCCGTCCTTGGTGATTGGAACTTTCTCCAATTGAGCTACCTCTTCGAGACGGCCCTGAATCTGATTGGGATGCAATGGGGCAAATCGGAACCGTGTACACCGTGATTGAAGGGCTGGAATGATCTTGCTGACGTAATTGCAAATTAAACAGAAGCGGGCGTTCTTGGTGTATTTCTCAATAACTCGTCGCAGAGCAAATTGGGCGTCAGAGGTCATAGCGTCGGCCTCGTCTAAAATAATGAGCTTGATACCCTTGGAAAATAGCTGCTGAGTTCCAGCAAATTCCTTGATTTCATTTCGTACCACATTGATCCCGCGAGCGTCACTAGCGTTCAGTTCCAGAGTCATAGAACTGTATTTAGAGGCCCCGTACATGCGCTTGGCTGCAGCGACGATTGTGCTCGTCTTACCAGTTCCTGGAGGTCCATACAACAAAAGATGCGGGAGGTTGTCGCTGTCGATCATTGTCGTGATAATGTTGATAATCTTCTCGTGGGCCACCAAATCTTCGAGCCTGGAAGCAAAGATTTCATACAAAATGGAATGAAATATTTCGAAGGTTGATATCATTTATGATTTATATGTTCGGGTATCATGCGAGGAACAGGAATGAATTGAGATCGATTGCAAGGGGAACAAGTTAGACACTGTGGAAAACTATCCGATTGGTTTCACCCAATAGTTGTGAACAAAGACCAATGAAATAGATAATCAATCATTGCCGAATCGATCTTTGTACCAGACTGTTAGCTATGCACTCGAGTTGCGGTATGCATGCTGCACTTTCTTCCCACTTTTCCGCACCACACTCACCTCTGCGGTCGATATTTTTCAACCCATGGCAAATTGCTGTCATCTTGTGTTCTCGTGGAGCTGCCCATGTTTCAAAAATGATTTTGTAGTTTTAAGCGTCACAAAAATAGATGACGGAGATTTTGTTCGGTAAGAGCTGATTTGCTTTGGTATTTCCAACTGCCTCTAATCTGCTGGAAGGCCTCGAAACACTTTTTGTCCAAGTCTGCTGCAACTCGAAAGCAACGCGGAAAAAAAAAATGCTGAGGAAGCGCGCCACAAATGAAGTGGACGCGAAAATCCACACAACAAGACCATGAGAATCCCATGGCAAATGATTTTGGAGGCAACATGTTGCTCTGGCAAGTACTGGTCAGCACTCAATCCAGACAGCAGTCTTCACATTGGCCGGTGCCCTGCAGGGGCCATATGCCACCTGTGGCCTGTTGCTGTGCCCCCCCCCCCCCTCTGCCAACTGGTGTACATGGGGCCAGCACCATGGTGGGGCAGCCAGGCCAATTGGGCACCGGGGCTCTGACGGGGGGTGTTGCCACTGGTGGCCACCATGGAGGGAGTGCAGCAGTGTGCCACAGCTGTGGGGGGGTGGTCGCACCCCAAAAGCCAATCGAAACGATCTTTGGATTCATTAGCAGTCCGCGGGGCGGCCCATTGTTGGATTCATGCCGAACTGGCTCGCGACTCAAATGATAACGGCTAGAAATACGTGTAGAAAATTCAAAAAATGTGGTCAGCGTTAACTCACCGAAGCAGGATAAAGCTAATTACAAAGTGAAAACTGAATTCACAGCCTCGTTCTTGTTCGAGTACCAAAAAGAGACGATGTTGACTTTTAAACTCCAGAGACTAACCGTGGTCACTTTGGTGGGACTTTCCTTCCTATGCATCCTTCCTATGGTTGCGGCATTTGATGTACGTAAAAGCAACAATGTTGAAACGGGCACTCTTCATCCTTTGGGCAGTCATTATCGAATTGATTCTCTCAGAAGTCTAACTTTGCATCTATTTTACCTTATATATCAATGTCTCGTCCAATTTTGTTATGTCTCTTATCAGCCCGTGCAATTCCTCAAGGATTGCTGGGCCACCTACAAGGAAATGCACATTTTTTACCAATTCATTATCGGCGCTCCCATCTTTTTTATTTTTGCTGCCGCAACTGGTCTCGAGTAAGTTCCCTCTTGATAATGACATATCGGAAGGGCTGTGATGTCAAGCATGTCACTAGAAATTTCGTTGTTTAACTTCTTCATCCACTAATATAAATTTTGTCATTTTGAATCACCGTCGTCATCTTCAATAATTATTTCGGTATATGACACTTGAATTTTTTCCCTTTCGTTTTCAACGTTCGGAACAATACCAAAAAACTAACACAACAACATCAACTTATCAAACTAACAGCGGGGGTCAGCCACCGAAGTTTTTGACCAAGTACCGTGATGAAGAAAATGTGACTAGCAAAGACAATCCACGCGTCTTTTTCGATATTGAAGTGGACGGCGAAAAAGCCGGACGCATCCAAATGGAACTGTTCAAAACAGTCAATCCTAAAACGGCGGAAAATTTCCGAGCACTTTGTACGGGAGAAAAGGGTGTCGGTAAGAGCGGCAAGCCACTCCACTACAAGGGATCAATCTTCCATCGGGTTATTCCTGGGTTCATGTGCCAGGGAGGTGACTTTACAAAGAACAATGGAATGGGTGGAGAGTCCATCTACGGGCAGAAGTTTGAAGATGAATGGTGGGAGAATGAGCTCTTCGTAACCCACAATGGTCCAGGATTGCTGAGCATGGCTAATTCTGGTAAGAATACCAACGGTTCGCAATTCTTCATCACAACGGCCCGCTGCAAGTGGCTAGATTGCAAGCACGTCGTCTTTGGACAAGTTGAGTTCGGATGGGATGTTGTCCAGGCTATTGAAAAACTAGGTTCGGTCAGTGGAACGCCATCGAAGAAGGTCATTATTGCCGATTGTGGTGAGCTCAAAGACTTCAAGATCCCCGAAAAGGTCGTCAACGGTGACTACGACGGCAAGTGGGAAGAGGACGGCCTAGACATTGTCCAGAAGCGAATGAAGGAAGAAGAAAAGACAAACACCGAAAAGTTAATTAGTCAGCTTAAAAAGAATAAGGAGGAGAAGAAAAAGCTATTTAGTCGATTCAAGAAAAATAAGGATGATAAGAAAAAACAGTAACGGCTTCAATTTATCAATGGATTGTTGAGAGCTACTACTCGCCTGGTAAATAGAGGGAAGAAATGTTGTCGAAAAAACATGTTTCTGTTTCCAAATTCTTTACTCACAGTGGGGCGAATAGATTATGTGTATAATGGAAAGAACTATTTTTATAAAGCTACTAGAAGTATAAATTTCTAGAAACGTATCTGCGCTACAATTGGCCATACGAAAAGCTTGTGACTACCCTAATACCCAACGAGGACTTTGTTGATGTTCTGAAATTATTCTTTACTACCATCTTTTGTGACTGTTCCTGATTGAATACATATTGTATAAGCAATGAGACAGCAACAGAATATAATTTTCACTACCGATACAAGTGAAGCAAGCTTTCGAAGCGATCAGATCTTTCATTTTAAATACCGGGACTTGATCAAAATCCACTCTTGGATTGGACTTTGAAACTGATGATATTTTTCATGCATTTTCGAACTTGAAAGATAAATTCCGTCTCTCGGATCGTCACATCACTCTAAGAATGAATTGACTAGATAGTATGCGTCTATAAGAGTGCTATTCATTAATAGGCAAAAGCAAGAACTATGCCTACTGTAAGCAAACTTCCGGAAACAGCGAAAGGCAATGATCCTTCCGTCAATATCGCAAAGAGCAAAGTCCTCGATGGAAAACAAAATGCAAAAGGCAAGAATCCCTCCAAACCACAATTATCGCCTCCATCGAATCAAAGCAAGGGCACAAAGCTGAAAGCAGATCTTGCCATTCATGTTCCTCGAAAAGTTACTGGAAGCAACTCTCCCGTTGCGACTCTGATATTTGTAGGAATCATGGCTTTTCTCTTTCACGTATCCTTTAAGCTGGGAGCGGTGATGGAGCCCAGTGAAAAATTGCTGTTACAAGCGGCCAAACGCAAGGAAAATAAAGGACGTTCAGTGTTTGATCCCATCATCGAGCTAATGATTAAAAACAAATCTTTTTTCAAAAAGACTCGCAGTCCCTGCGGTTTATATCTGGGCGCCTCGTCCATTCCCGATGCTGGTTTTGGTTTGTTCGCTGGGAAAAAGTATTCCGCTGGGGAATTGGTTCGAATAGAGCGTTCTAATGATACCTCCAACATATCCTCAAAAATAATTTCCCATTGGTCCTTGTTACTTAAGGCACATGCTGTACTCTTCAATGTGAAGTTAGAAATTGACAATTCCGAGTCTCAATCTTCGCAAAGAGGGATCACAACCTCAATGATAATAGCGACTCGAGATATTTTGGAAGGGGAAGAATTGTTTCTTTCCTGGGATGACCACTTATTTGGGCCAAAAACTTCTAATATATCACCTACAATCGGAGCACCAACAGAAAAAAAGGAAGAACAAACTGCGCCCTTCGATTATGTTTTTGCAAATAATCTGCCATCGCCTGGACACTTTGCACGGGCAGACGCGTATATTGAGGAGGCACGCATTCAATACTTTGGGGCCATTGACTATACAGGAAAAACAACTGTCAAACCCAGAAAACGAAAGTCAGGATGGGGCAGACAAGCGAACATAACACATGGAAAAAAGAATAGTGCAGCTCAACAGCCGTATAAATCTGAATCAACCAAAGATATCGAAAACGGATTAAAAATCTGGCAGCGTTCTGTGGAAAGGTATGATCCTCTAGTGGCAAAATTGCTACCCACAAAGGCTAAAATGCTGGCCATATATCACCAAAAGGCATCCGAAGACAAAACATTGCAATTCTCGTCTTCGTCTCTGATATCCCTTCAAAACAAAACACTTAATTCCCTCGACAACAATGCCCAATGCGTTTCCTCGCTTGAATGGCGACCTATTTCGTCGGAACAAGAGATTGATGAAATAGCAAATGAGCATTGTTCGATGCCTAAACCCTCGACAGAGAGCTCCAATCCAACCGAACAACAAAGGTCTTGCGACTCTCGCTCTTCCTATCAACAAGTTGTAATGCGTCACAATGGATTTTCTAAAGGTGATATTGTCGGCGTTGTGCCATTACTGGTAATGCCGCAACCTTACGTGCAAGAAAATCCTTCTGCGTTGGGAATCTGTCTCTCCATATATCCTTCGCCCTCGTTACCATTGACCATTTGCCCATTGGGCGGTATCCACAAAGTCTCCCAAGATCCCAGTAGTGCCAACGTAGAGTATCGATGGAATAATGTGACGATGGAAAAATTACCAAGTGGAGTGAGGTCTCTCGTCACAAAATCGCCAAAATTATCCTCGGAAGAAGAGCAACTGCAAAAAGAAATCTTGTTAAAGGTGAGGAAAACATTGACAAAAGCAAAGGAGATGACATTGCATTATTCACAGTTCCTTACGAATGACTGGTTCTTTATTTTGTTTCTCCGTCTGATTTTCGAATTTGTGATACACACTGTATATTTCTCATCTGTTCCGAACTATATTGGAAACTAAAAGAAATACCCTCTATCCATGTCCTGGGATGTCATTGCACTTCGAGATATCCAGCAGAACGAAACGGTACGTTTTATAACGAAACGAATTCTCGTCGAGAATGACACGATATCTCACAGAGCTTCCACTTTTTATGTTTTCTTTTACATCTTTGATCCATCATTAATCATACACTCACAAATATTCACAACACCATTCGTGTGACAGGTGATTTTATACCAAAAGGACGATAGCATGCCGTTCTTGAACACTATATAGGAGATTGCTCAATAATTTGAGAGAATCCAACACATACCTTTGCAGAGAAGAGCTCACTAAATTTTGTTTTGTACTCAAGATTGGAATATTCATGCAGGCAATTTTTTTAGCTTGTTTTTTAATCAACAAAAGTAATTCTGTAACTAATTTCGTTATTGTATCTGATTTTTAAATTAGTTGATCAATGTATCACCGCTTCCATAAGCCTTCTCGCTTTGCCGCTTGGAACATGTCGACGATGGCTTCCTTTTCAGCCTGAGTCACATCGGGGTGCCATATGTCGACTAAGAGCACTACTCGATTCTCTGACGTTTCGTTCCAAACCTCGTGATCAAAAGCATCGTCCAAAACAAGAGCCTGGTCTTGCTCATAGGATCGGATCGAGGTAGCGACTCTGATCCCGCACTTAGGCAGCCCTGTTTCGGGGTTTGTTCCGTTGTCCTTTACGACAATCGGCAAATGGATCCGCAGGCGCAAGTTCGCCGGTGCATTGTGCGCTTCGATCTTGGCACCACCACCAAGGTTGCTGAAGAAAACAAAACCAAATGGCGTCCCCTCGAACAGCTGGTAATTGTTTTCTTCTCCACGAAGACCATCGTTCAAAATTCTGGAGGTTTCGGGGAATTTTAAAACAAAGTCTCCCTGGACGTTTCCCTTGGATAGATATGTGTGCCAATCCCAGTCACCATCATGCAAGGTGCTGTCCTTGCTTTCCTTATTGCTAGCACCGGCATGGTCCTGGAGCCCATCGTAATCGGAAGGAAGGGACGGAGCTACCCTTAAATATTCCTCCCGGATGGTTTCAGCGTTGGATTCTAACAATTGTACCACCTTGGTCACCGAAGGATCATTATACGCGATTCGCCGTCGAGGTGGCTCGTTGGGGTTGTTTGGATTTGGTCGGGCTTCGCTAGTCCAGAATGGCAGAGAACGTAAACCTGGCAGAAACATAAGCGTTGGGTGGGGTCGAGGGGCGGGTGTTCGTAGAAGCGATGGGCCCTGGACCACATCACAGAGGGTCGGTTCGGCTTTACTATCTTGAGAAGTTTTTGGCGTGTCTTTTTTATCTTTTTCAGGGAAGAGAGGGATAAAATACGGCGAGATCACCTTCGACATACATCTGAAATTGGTTGCCCTTGTCACACCAATTCGCAAAGCATTTGAGCTTCTTGATATTGCGAACATAGCTCGCTCGGTTTTTCACGATGATTGCAATTACAGCAGTGTCAATAATTGATTCTCAGTGGGAGTCTTTTCGAAGTATTTTCGAAGATGATGGACCAAACTGCTTGCAGGGAAAACAAATGAATGAATCATCGGTGTTCTGTCATCAATTCCAAAAAAGAAGAGAAATCACAACAGCCCACTCAAATTTTTTGGAATCAATTTTCCGTCTGACCCTTCTTCTGCAACGGAGTGATCCAAGGGCGAAATCACGGAAACAAAACTTTCTTCCCCTGCTCTGCCCAACCCCTCTCTGCCCTCCCTCATCCACATTTGGCCACACTCACTAGTCTGTTTTTTTCATGGGCTCTTTCCATCGCTACGCACCACTGTGAGCCCCAATTACAGGTGAGGTGCACAAGAACCTTGTTATGCACCCAACCTCAATGTGTGCCACTGTGCAAGAGCAGGCTCCCCACCCAGGCAGTGGGTGTAGCCCACTTGCAAGGAGTGGTTGGGGGAGCAAGGCCCCCTGCAATGGCTGTTGCAGCTTTTGCTGGTTGATTTATTAGACGACTACACTACGTAAACGCAAAAAACAAGTCCATCATATCGTTCTACACTTATGCTTGGTGTTCCAACACATGTCATTCCGATTTCTTGGAGTGGGGGGAAAAGCTGAATGAATCATTTTCGTCCTCATCCTCTGTGAGTGCCCCCGAACGTGCAGAGCTGTATCTCAATGTACTGTTTGAATTCTGACCACCTTGCAGGCTCTTTTCACTACTCTTTCTCTGCTTTTCCTCCCGCCGTTCTTTTCGTCGCTTCATTGCTGATGGTTTCAGCGAGTGGGCCACACCACCCATAAACCCAGTCACCATTGGGATTACCTCCTGTCCGATGGCGTGAGAAGCATCACGAGCCTTGTCTGGGTCGTAAACGACACGCCTAGCGGTTTCATCAAATTTGTCGCCGATATCCTCCTGGTCCATGAAGCCATTCATAGCGGTCACGATGAGATCCACCATAACCTCGTTGAGCCGTGGTTGGCTCATGACGTCGGCCAAAAATCCAGCTACGAAATTCACCATAGATCTGTATACATGTTTTTTGAAGGATCGCCAGGAGGAAACAATTGCTATCCAAATCGTCCAAAGTACTTTAGATGCGGGGGGAGGGCTACTTTCGAATGAAGGTATAGTGTCATTCTTGGTGTTTTTTTCTGCAGAGTCGTGATGCATAGGCATCGTTATGGAACTTCCAGAACTCGACTGCTGCTCCGAGTCCCTTTTCGTTCCCGTTAGGTCCTTCTCTTTCGATCGTTCCATTTCTTGGATTGTTTTTTAGTGTCCGTCGAAATTTGGATAAAGCTAATGATCGTAGAGGCTTCGTAGTAGTCAATAGTCAATTGATAATGTTTGTATTGATTTCTTGTTTCACTGGTCAGTGGCGAATCGCCCTCCATACATGGGAAAAACTTTGTTGTCAACAAACTAATTCTTGTATCTTCCTGGCATCTGCATAATCTTTCGTTTGTTCAGTTCTATTGCCATCTGGTAGGCAGATTCCGGGAACGACTCTTAAGTCAGTCACGAATGAAACTTTCCAAACAATCGATTGAGCACAGCGCCAACCACTATCAAGAAAACTAGCAAAGAATGTATCATTAACCATCTTATAAATTTTGGAGTCTATAAAAATTTTTGGGTTCCTTTGCATTCTAGCGTGATATCACAACGCCAGAACTTATATCTATATCAGTTTTGGAATCATTTCTTCTTCGTGGATTTGCCCTTTCGATTTTTTTTGTGCGACTTTCCACCATTGCGTGGAGGCAAAGTGAGGTCTTCCTTTTTTGACAGTGGCATGCTATACCTCGTTTTCGAGAAGGAGTGACGATCTCTGGACCGGAGAGACTCCTTGCTGCGACGCGTGAGCGTGCTCCTGGAAGAAATCGACTCAGTTTCCATCTCATTGAAAGTTCCACTAGCTGAAAACCTGCGGTAAACAACACCATCTTCAGTACCCATACCATGACGATTTCCTTCAGCACGAGGTGTGAATGTAGAGTATGGTTCTATCATGTTGAATGCGGCTTGCTCTCCTCTCTGGCGCGGAGCAGTTTGCGATCGTGTAGCTTTTCTCGGTTTCCTCTTCTGCTCAACTTCCAAAACGTTAATCGGATTTAGTGCTTTCCTACCCATCATTGTTTGCCTTCGAAGCAATGAGTCTTGAGTATCCACCGACTCGCATTCGTGGGCGTATTTTCCAGAGTTTCGGAGAAGCATAGCATGGTTGTAGTTGAATTCATCGTTCTTCTCTCCAACTTCGTCTGTATCTGGATCACTGATACCAAGGCTTATACTGTCGCAGCAAAAATCGTTGATTAGACGCGTTACACTAGACCGTCTCAAGGCTCGCATAAGCGATTCAGTGGTAGATTCGTTCGTCCTCTCGGTTTTAGGATGATCATTTCCATAAGGGTTGCTATACGTCCCCTTGAAATCATTGTAAGACCTCCTGCTGACGGATCTATCACTGGCAGACCAGTGAGTTCCACAAACAGAAAAGTCGTCCTTTCCCATAGTGGCATCGTCCAACGATTCAATTGTTGACATGATGGAAGCTTCTTTGCGCAACGTTTTCGGCTTGTAGCATGCCTTCCTCATTCCGGAAACTTCATACATTAATATATAAGCCTGTTGCCTCATAACAGTGCTTTCGTCAACGACAGATACTTCGCTATCGTTACACTTGAACCATTCCCCGTTCTTCTTAACAAATGAAAGATAATGTCCACTCGCACAAGTTTGACCTTGATGGACCAATACCCCGACCAATGAATAGGCAGGAGGTCGTGCCTTGTTTAAATTCGACATGTAGTCACCAATCTCAAGTCTCTGGTCGAACTTAATATGTTTGTGCAGTCGAACAAGTCGTCCGTAGTCATTGAAAGCGAATCGTTTCAGATGAATAACTAGTATGGAAGGCGCAGTTGCCAATCGCAATCCCTTGGTCACGGGTTGCTTCTTCCGACACCTTTGGCAGAAAACGGCGTTGTCTTCTGTCAGAATTTCTTCCTTGGTAAATTCGAAGAGAGCGTCGTCAAGTGTGCTAATTTCAACATCATTGATGTCTACACTCAAGTCCATATATCTATCCCGTGTGAGACTCGCCCTACCACAGGAATGACAAGTAACAGAACTTTCGAGGAGACCATCGAAGAGACTGGAAAGTTTACGATTGTGTCCATTCATAACAAGGTTCGACAAGAGTGCTCGCATGAATTCGTGTGCATCTTCTTGTTGATAGGGGTTGAGGCATGGAGACAGTCGATTTGGGTGTCTTGTTATACTTCCTGGATTTACTACTCCGTGAGTTTGCGTTTCCTGTCCTCCAAAGTAGGCAGATGACAACCAACCAACAATGGATGACCGTCCGCCCGTTAGAGAAGCGCCACCAACTGGTGACTGTCTCAGGGAACTACTTGAATCTTCCATATACTCTTGTGCAATACTGGTCAGCTCATTTGTCAACCACGAGCAGGTTTTCTCCATTCTTTGCCGTTCGCGCTCCTTTCGCTTGGCTGCATCTTCTGCCTTGGCTCTTTTGGCTTCCTTCTTTTTCTTTTTCATCATCTTCGCAGCATGTTTCTTTTGTTTGGCCGTAATCGTATCTTTAATATTTCCCTGCGTAGGTAAAAAGGACTTCGATAGGGCGACACCTTTGCTATCTAAAAATATTCCATCCTCCTCTTCGTCGATGTCGTTGTCTATGCTGAGACCGCAACCGTCATCATCGCTGTCATCATCATCCGTACTGTCTACACTCCCACTGCCCTTCGCGAGCAAGTTTGGATTCGAGGAGTATCTCCGCAGAATCGGCATGGTGTGGGGATCCAAGAGTGCATTGGTTAGTGCAGTACTCAGAAGGCACTGAAGTGCAGCATTTGCGTAACATGTGTTTCCAACATTGGTCAGACCCTTGGGCCAATATCGCGGGTTCACCATGCTGTGAAGGCTGTTGGATCCATCCCCAGACGATCGGTAGTCTCCAGGTGATAACCCGAGAGGCTGCGTATGATGTGTCGAGGACATGGTTGCAACAGAGTGGCCTCCGCGAACGCCTCCCTTCAACGCAACAGTGGTTGGGACACCTTCTCTCTCTATTGTCGATCTATAAGAGTTTTGTGCCAACGAATTTGATCGGGAACGGCGCTTAGATGGCTTAAACGTTTGAGGTTCCTCTGATGATACTTCATCGTGTTCGCCGATCAACCTCGCCATACTGTCTATTTGGCGTCTATCCGATTCACGGTTCACTCGAACAATACAGAAATCTGATACCAGACTCAACACCAACAATGGAAATGCAAATGAACAAAGATAGTCGTGTCTATCTTGTGATCATCCGATGCTTGCCAAATATCGTTCAATTGACTCGTTCACAGCGACTCAAGCAAGTGCTCACAAAGCTTCCTTTCTCAACAAGACAAGGGGCAGTCTATTCCGATACCGCACACTAGGCTATGCTCCAGATCCGTTTTGGTTCGGTTTTTGGGTTCTGTTGACAATGTATTTCGTTGACGTCCAGTGCAAATCCCGCCGTTCCAATGTTGGCCACCGGCAATACCCTTATGATGCTTGCGTTTGATTTGCGTGCTCGCTTGCTTGATTTATGTATTAGCGCAAGTCAGTTTTTTGTTGAGAGGGTATGCCGTTTCTTGCTACAAACATACTATCAGGGATGCTTGATCGGTCGGCCTGTGCGGGGTCTGTACATACCTAAGCGTGCCGAACTATTGTGGAGAGAGTCATGAACCACGATACAAAATACTTTGTCCGTTCGGTTGCGCCGTGACGACAAATTAGTCGAGTGGGGAAACCGCCGGCTCTGAAGAATGGATTCTCTTTCAAGCATACAAACGAGGGAGCCGGTCAGAAAAGCCGTTGGCCACGTGCATTCACAGGCATCTCGCTAGCGCGCATCGGAAGATTGAGCCTCTGTGCTCGGTACTTTGCGCCGGCCCCACATTATGCCTAGCTCGATTTATTCAATACTGTATACATGGTATGTATAGAAAATCCGTTAAGGCACTATTATCCTTGTGACGCTTCAACAAGGTCGATAAGCACAAAGGGGGAAATTGGACCCTGCTAACTTTTGCCTCTGCCCCTCCCCTCCGAGTTGTCTCCACATCGGAGAGAGGGATCGTGCATACTGAGTCCAGTGAAGGGAGGGCAAGGGGCACAAGGGGGTAACCTGCCAAATGAAAAAAGTATCTGCCCACGCTGCATCAGGATGCTGCCAGAGAGCTTCCAAGCGCCAGGGCTGCTTGGCCAGGCCGAGCCAAAATGAGCTGCAGCCGGTTGGCCATTTGAGGTTGCCCCTTGTGTGGGCACCTGGCCGCGCCCCACACTGGCAACAGTGGCTGGGCAAGTGATCATGATGCACACACGAAGGCATGTAATGTGCTCCAAATGATGCGGGCACGCCAACAATGCTGTCACAGAATCTCCAAGAGGGTGGAGGCTCGCATTCTGGAGGACGACACACCTCAAATCATGCTGCTTATCCTATGAAGAGTCAACGTCGAATTTTCTTGTTGTAATAAGTTTAATTTAACGCAGTATGTTCTATGTAATCATAGAATGCTACTCGTGCCACGATGGGGGAGAGCATTCTTTTCTCTGGGGTTGCTCTCGACAACATTCCAAACCATGGCCTCTGTATTCTTTGCTCATAGATACGAGTTTGGTTGGAGTTATCCGAGACATATCAAGTGCAGTCCATTTCAACATTTGTGTATTTCGATGGGAAATTGTGTATATGTGTAGTTGTATGTATACTCTAGTGGAGATGTAGGGATGTGTAATTGCAAGGCAGGGTCGGGTCGTTTATTCGCACCAGGAAAGGCAATCGTATTCTTCTGTATGGCCAGAGTTGACAAAGGCCTTCAAATTTTCGTTCCACGTCGATTTTGTGATAGTAGACGGTGAATGGCAGTACATTTGCTGTGAATCCGCTCTTGCGCTGTTGTAGCGAACGACTGTGATTGTGCGGTTCGGGTCGTTTTCGATATGCTTTTTCGTGTACACATATTTGTGCGGCACCATCATTATAGGATTCATGGTTCGTTTGTCGCTGACACCTGATGTTGGTTTCCTTTCTTCGTAACGTTCGAAATAGATTTATCTACAAAAGGGTTTGTCTTCACAATAATGCTTCTATACTGACGCAATTACATTGAAATCATAATTGACACTTCACATGATTGAATTTTTCGCTGAAGTCGAAACACGGTCCACCAGAGAACAATTTTTGATGATTGTATCTTCCACGCGATCATGATGTTTTTGACGTCTTTCACGCGTCTGCCCATTCATGGTTGACACGATGATCTGATTCCCACGAACACCACGGAATTTAAATCCTCTGTTTTCGAGGAAGAATGAGATGATGTGACTTGCTCAAAGCCAATGTCAATTTGTGATGCAAATTTGTGTCAGTTGGTCTCGCTGCTTCCCAAGAAATTAAGAGCTCTGCCCTTGCTTCCAAGAGTGAATGCCAGTTGTTGGTGGCAAACCTTGCCCCCCCCCCCTGGCTGCCTGCCTGTGGCATGCCCAGCAAGAGTGGCAGCACGGGGCTCCTCTGAGGCCAAGGCCCAATGAGCCTCGCACGTGTTTTTGCTCTGATTGGTCATGTGGATGACAAAGTTGAGCTGTTGGCCTCAACACCACTGCTGCATGCAGCCCCCACCCTGCCTCAGGCGCCACCACTCTGACCACACTTCATTTTCTTACAGGAATGATCCTAGATTACAATTTATGTGCTCGGTTGATAATACATGCGTGCAACAACAATTTTCTAACTTAAATTCTGTATTTCTATGCACTATTTATTGTTGCGTCATGGCATGCCATTTGGCGGCATACAAAGATTGTTGTGGACCACGAGCAATCAATTCATTATGGGTACCCACTTCCACGATTGCACCATTCTTGACGACACAGATTTGATCCGCAAATCTTCCAGATGCCCATTGGTTTGTTGACAGCACCGTTGCAGCCCCCGTGAGCCTCAGGTCTTTGTATAGCTGACCTTCGTCCACTTCCGAAAACAGCGTTGTGGGTTCATCCAGCAAGAGGATTGAGCCTAACAAACTATTTTCGATCTTATCACTGGATGCGAGAGCATTGTCATTGTCGTAAATGGTTTGAGCTAGTACTCGTGCAAGTATCAATTTTGACCATTCTCCGGGTGATAAAACAGTAGAACGTGGTTTCAGGGACGTAGGGCGCAAATCGTCTTCGTTCGCTGTAAATATAGTAGACGTTTTCGAAGGAAGTCTGATGAGAAGACTTTTATAGAGACCAGTAATCTGTTTCAAGAAAAAAGAGAATCGCAGTTAGAATCAAGCATGATAAGTTTATGTGGCAAAATATTGAGGAAAATTTTGATACACACCTTAAGCGCTGATAGCATGGCTGATTTTTCAGCCTTGGTATATGTTCGCTGCAAAGAATCACTATTCACAGAACGGAGGGCATCAACAGGTTCCAGAATTTCTTCCATAGTCCATCCAGAGAACAAACTTGCGGAGTCAGCTACCATACGAACGTCAGAAAGAAAAATCCCTACGCGACGCTTGAGTATCTTGGGATTCCACTTTGTTACGTCCAAACCACCGATGGCGATGAGACCACGAACTTTGTTGGTCGTAGCAATTCGTTTCGGGGGGTTTGTAAGGGCTTCAGCTAGAGTTGTGAGTAGTCTTGTCTTCCCATTCCCATCTTCACCTAATACAGCAAGTATTTCTCCGTTTTTACATTGCAAATTAGCCCCACGGATTGCCCATGCACGTTTCGTAGCGTGTGCAGCCCACAAATCCCGGACTGCAATACCTGCAGATGGAGAGACCGATCCCATCACCTGAAAATTAGCGTTACTATTATTAGATTCTTCTATCTCTTCCTTAGTGCTTACCAATTCGCTCTGGAACTTCTTAACAGCCGATATATCATTTAGAGATTCTACAACTTTTTGGAATGTGTGGTACATCAAACCAATGAAGAAGTATTGTAGGAACGACAAATCGAACAAGGAATCCCAACGAAAAATCGAAAAGCTTTTCGTTAACGACGGCGTTTCGCCAGCCAGAAAGTGAGAAACCAATAAGGGCGACCCTGCCAAGAATACGACCGCCACTGCATACACTCCTAGCCGTAACATGCGAGACAAACTAGAGCTATTCGCTAACGGCTCGTCGAGCTGAGTAATATGACTCGCACGCCAACGAGCCAGGGCATTCTCAACCGATCCATTTTCGGATAGCATGCTCAATCGACTGGCACTCGATGTACCTAGCCGTGACCACTCTTCAGCGCTGTCCAAATTCAATGTTGTTATAGCATCTTCGTCGGGATCTTGACCGCTAGTTTTTGTAGCTTCACTCGTGGCGCGTCGTTCCTCCAGATTTGGCAACACTGCGCAAAGTAGGAATGAAGCAAACATGGATAAGTGGAAAGAAAACTGGATGGGATTGTCTAGGAAGCTACGGAAGAGACCAGCGCCATGCGATTCCAGGACGTGCCAGAGGTTCTGCATCACCGCCGAAGCAGCACCAAAAAGGCCTTCCCAAGGAAGAGGCCATTGTCGCCATTCTTCTAGGAGTGCAATTTTTGTGATGGCAGAACCGATGGCCACTGCAATGGGGCCGACTTCTGAGACTGTCATGACCGTCAGAGATGCCAATACAATGCCGACAAATGAGTTCAGTCGTGCCTTTGCAACTAGGCTGGCTACTTGTGTTTTTGCGACTTTAGCAATGCGATCTGGGAGGTTCCTATCCATGGGCGTTGCTGCCAAGAGGCGAAGGTAGAGTTGGATATATTCCGACTCTTCCTTTACAGATGAAGCCACCCTTGATGCCAGTCTATCGACCTTACTGTTTAAGACACCGTCCCTGAAATATTTGAACAAAGATGCGTACAAGAAAGCGAATAAGGCCCAAGATCCTTCGAACAACTCGTTCAAGGCCGAACCGACCTTGGGTAGCACCGTTTCAAGTACCTCTGTCCACGACGATGGGAGGGAAGTGAGGCTATCGAATCCTGACGACAAGAGCTTGAATCCTAATAATACCGATAAGAGGAACAAGGTGTCTAGGATCGCTTCGTAGCGCCCAATCATTTTACTAGCTTTCTCGTCTTGGCCGCTTAATAGTGAAGTTGACTTGCCATTGTTACAACGAGAGAGCATACTGGTCACAAGTGGAGGCTGTCCGTTCTTTCCAACCTGGTTTGAGTCTCGAGAAGAGCTATTCAACGTAAAAGAAGAGGACGAAGAGACAGCTGACGATCTCTTAAAGAATCCAAAAAAGCCGCCGCTTTTCCCGCTTTCCTCCTTATCAGCAGCATCCCAGGCATCTAAATTGCCGTAGGAAAAGGCATTGTGCCTCCTTCGAAACCTCGGCATACTCAATTTTCTAAAACTTGGCAGAGGCGGGAGCGAAATGCCCTTCAAAGCGCGCTTCCAAGAGGATGTGTCGCGGTCTTCATATCGATAGTCTGGCCGATTCTTTTCGGGTTGTGGCCCTTGGTGGGGAGAGGAAGGAGGAGTTTGAAGGTTGGACGAGGATGGTGCTGTGTCCCAAGGAATGCGATTGTCTCTCGAATGAGGATCGCGTGGATCTGATTGTGTTTCCCGTTGCGGTTGCTGAAGAGTAGAGTCGTGAGGCGGTCCACGGTTGATTGCTCTGCTATCACCTGGGCCATGACTCCAGTCTGGGTTTCCAGTTGAAGGTCCATTTGAACCATTCGAAGAACCTCTTTGATAAGTCTGATTCTCGCCTTGCTGGTTTTGTCGTTCCCTTTCTAAATCTGTTGGAGGTGATGGAAGATTCCAGGTCGCTCTGTGGGAGTTCGTAGGGTCAGTCTTGGTACGCATTTCTAGTTGAGACTTTGTGTGGTTCGGATCATCGTGAGTATCTTCCCTTCCAATGTTGTCATCACGAGGAGAGGAGGGAAGAGAAGAGACCGAAGACGGAGTGCCTTGTGGATGACTTCCATATGTACCAGATGTCGCTCCTCCCTTAGCGGCAATGCTTTTGCTTTTGTCCGCCGATCGCAAGAGTTCGTGTACTCTTTTGTTACTGCTGCTGCCATTGCCATTTGCGTTTGTTTGGAATTGATGATTTTTTTCTTCCCTTTGTCGTCGGGCGATGTTATATTTTTCACCGTACGGTCTCAAAGGTTCGCTTGTCCCATACGACACTATGGGAGCTCTGCTTCGGCTTCTGTTCATCATTGAAGATGCGGCTTTGGCTCCAGACGCGGCAGCAGTGGCCCCAGACTCCACTAGTGAACGGAGTTTTAGGGGAGAGTATTTTGAGGCGGTTGAAGCCGTTGAAAGTGCTCTGGTAGCTAGTTTTTGGGCCCCTTCTGCTACAGAGTCCTCAATGCCGGCCAGATCGTCCAGCCCCCGCTCGACCTTTCTCCACAAGCCCTTGAGGGTAGAGGATAGGTTCGAATTCGATGATGCACTCTGCTGCGACAGCATGTGTCCTTGGACAGCTCCTCTTCTCGTAATGGATTGATATTGCTGGTTTGGATAATGGTGTCTTTGGAAACTATTCTGTTGCTGGTATATATTCTGTTGTTGCCATTGTGGAGATTGGTTCTGCTGAACGTATTGATAGAGGCCTTGGGGATGTTGTTCTCGAGGAGGTGCGCGCAGTGTTTCAGATTTCATTTCAGTTATTGTCGATGATGGCTTGCCTTCCAAATTTCCACTGGCTCGTAGAGGCGCTGCTTTCTTCTCTTCTACAGACGCCATTTCTTTTGTTTCGGTGTGAGTTTGTGATGGCGGTGGTGGAGGAAGTGGAGGTCTGCGCAGCGTTGCGGCTGGATTTTCTTCTTCTCCATTCGACTTAGCAGCATCACTATTAGATTTGACCAAAGCATTATATATGTCTGCATTGGAAGAATCATTTTTTTCCACTGCTCCTAGGTTTTTGCTCGTTTGGTATGTTTTGTCCGTGATCTTATTGGAAATCACCCTCGGCGGCGGTGGGGGAGGAGGGGATTTCACCTCTGATATGTGCCGTTGTGAACTCTTCAATTTTGTCTGATCTTCTCTGATGGAAGCAGTTTCACTAGAAGTTTCCTTCGCGGGTGTCGATGGACGCGGGGGAGGCGGCGGCAGTATGATCCTTCCTCCTCCTGTCGCAGCTTCCGCCGCAGCGTGTGGTAAGAACTGTAACAGAACTATTGTTTGCCACCACCATAGCGTTGTTGTCATGGTTGTGAGGACAGCAAAGATTTTTATTCTCCGTTTCCGCGACGGCATCATTGTGAAGTTTCGAGTTGAGATTCGAGTTGTAATTTGTTGATAATTCTGCCCAGGTACCACTAAATGAGCCGAATTGTTAGTGATATCGTCATCCGTATTTTTTGTTGCTGAAATGAGAGTCTCTGTATTCATCTCCCACGTCGTTGATACCATGTTTCTCTTCTTTGTTGTGTGTGAGACTTCGAATTCTCGAAGAACTCCTTTGCTTTGTGAGTTAAAAATGGGCTTCGACCCAGAGTCCTCGGCCCGATCTTTAGTGTGTTTGTGAAAATGCTGTCAAACCAGAATGACATCTTCAATCTGGTCTGATCCGATCTTGCAATTTGTTTCCACGTGTTTTTTTTTGTTTGATTTTTTAAAAACTTTGGTTGCGTACGAACGACAGGCAGAGACGATAAAATCATTGTTTCACTTTTTACCCGTTCACTTTGTTGAATAATGCTTCACGAATAATTATAGATATTTTCTATTACAATACCTTACTTTATGATAACATCATTGATTATTTGATAACAAGTTTTGAATTACAGTTTATGGATTATCTCCTAAAAAAGAACCTGGATAATCCAGTCTGGCTCTTGGTGTTGTCCGGCTTTTTTGAATCAAGTTCCTTTATGATCGATTGCGCCATCTTGAACTTCCAGTCTTCAAAATTCTTATTGCCATCAAAGTCCGGCATATCCTCTACCAACATTGACCGTAAAAGTGAGGGAGTAACTTTGAAAGCGTTCAAGTCTCCTGTGCCGTTGTTAACAAACGTTCTCTCGAAGACCTTCAACTGTGGAGGCGCAGTTCGATATGCCGCTAGAGATTCGGAGATTGTCGCATCTAGATCCGCCCCAATATTGTACGGTCGATCCCCAGTAAAGTCTTTTTTGGGTTTGGAATCCATATTTTCCAAGTCGTCGACAGTGAATAATATTACGTTCTGGGAAGATTCTAGCAAGAAAACAGAATCCTGAATATCTTCTTCGCCGAGGTCCTTAATTTGTTCCAGGATGCCTTCCCTGCTCAATGGTAAGGAATCAAGAATTGTATTATCATTTTTGAGAGACCATAGAGAGAGTGAGGGTGCAAAAGTCTTTGCCGACGCCTTAGGTGTCATAGAGGACATCTGCGTGATAGCGCATAACCTCGCATCCATAGATGGCTTGAATACCCTACCGCAGGGACGGAGAGCGTCACACTGCATAATAGCGTAAGTCAAGAGCGGAAAGAAACGTGTCTTAAAATGCCCCTCGCCCAATAAAATTTCTGTTTCATCAAGTTTTGCTCCTGACTCATCTAATAGACGATTGCTGGCAACAAAGTAGGGATTGCTTTCGCCTTCCGGGTCCTCTTCCAGCCTGGCCTTTTCGTCTAACGCAGAATCGTAGACAGATACCATGGTCGCTATCAACCACGACTCTGCAGATTTTTGAGCACTTTTAAAGCCTTCAAGATAGGCATCCAAAACAATTTTGTTGAATAGAGCCACCGACATGGCCTCGGGATCAAGGCCATTCAAAATGGATTCCATATCATCGGCAAGATCCAAGGCAACACTCGATACCCGAATTTTACAAACGGTGTAGTAGTTAGGCGTTGGTTCAGCGCCATCTGTTTCGACACACGTATACAGAGTGCAGATTTGAATTACGGGCTTCAGGGGAACCGATCCGAAGCCTTCCAACTCACATTCGTCGGGAATGTCTTCCTCACCATCGATATCCAGGTCAATGGTGAAACTAGTGTGTGGATCGCACGACCCCATCACCCATAGATTTTCTATCTCGTCATCATCTTTATCACCGCCACCAGAAACTGCTCCAACATCTGCCTCATCTTCATCTCCAGTGACGAGCACAGTTGGGCCACAGATACCTCCTGAGGTCAAAAGTTTCGCAAGCTGTATGGATCCATCTCCTGTACCCCCGAGAGGCGAATTTTCAAGTTTCAAGCCGGGCGAGAGGCGTACTTTCATCTGAGCCCCAAAGACCATCCCAGATTGCCAGGGTGTTCGCGCCAAGACGTTTTCAAAAAGGCGCTCGAATTTTTCATTGTACTTGTTGTCAACTTCAGCGTCTTCATCGCTCTCCTCAAAACTTCCGATATTCCCTGTTCCAAACATGAGAGGCCCAGGGGCCCCACTGGCGTCTGATAGGGGGCGTAAGAGGGGTAGACCGAACCAGGGAATTTTTTGAGAACCTGATACACCTTCGTCCTCTTCTGGGACCAAAACAATCAAATCAACACCAAGAGCTGCTTTAGCACATTGGCTTCCGATATTGACAAACAAATCATCTGGTTCTAACGGTATGGCGTAGTCCTTAAGATTAGAGGCCGTTAGATCGGTATCATCCGTTTTGCTTTCATTGCTGGTCTCCTTTGAAGTATTGCTACTATCATCTTTTGATCTTAGCTTATTTCTTCGAGTCTTTCGCGACAAATTTTTTCCTTCAACATCAGGGTCGTTGTTGAAACCATCAACAGATCGACAGGCCCCAGCTAGCCCACCAAAACCAAAGTTCGGCTGTCCCATGTAGCTCATGCAATCATCTTTCGAGGGTTTCCCTGTTTCTAGTGTAGGATTTCCTAGCAAGCACAATATTTTCCCTCCGGCATACTGTAGCTTGGGAATCCTATCATTACCATCGCCTTCCCCATCAGTGTCTTCCTCATCTTGTCCTGGATGAACAGCTTGTTCCATAAACTCCAGAAGGATCTCGAGAGTTAGACCCAATGGAACGAATTGACTATTCCTGTCATCCTCACTCTTTTTTTCTTCGCCATTGTCGCATGAATCCTCCAGAAAAATACCCGACATGCCGCCGTCAACCATGGCTCTGATGGCAGCCTCAAGGTTCGCCTTGTAGTGGCCATTGGCCGGTACCAAACAAAAATCCCAGGGCTCGCTCTTGATTTCCACAGCTGCCTTGTTTTTGCCATTCGTATGGCCTTCACCAATACCCTCCACTTTCTCCATAGCTGCTGGATCGTAGGAATAAGGATATTGCTGGACGTGGGGGACCGCCGATGTCAAGTCCCAGCTGGCCAAACGTGATCCAGTCGCCGTGAGCAATCCGATGTGGACGTGTGGAGGGACCTCCTTCAGGGCATTTCGTAGAGTTGCTCCAACGGTTGCCCAGTAGTTCCGTGTTGCTCCGATGCTGTTCGAATTTCCGACACTTCCGTCTACGATAATCCACCATACAGGAGGGCAGGTCATAGCTGGGAGTTGCCAGGTCGCAAGCGGTGCCTTTTGCTGGGATTTTCTTCCGTTCTGTCGGTCAGCGTCTAGGGCTGTTTGCTGTGTGATAGGAATCCGAAATTCGATGGTGTCTGTCGAAAAGTCGTACACATCATCAATATCGTCATCGTCGTCATCGTCGCTCTCGGTCTTGTTCTTTTTCCTGGCCTCCGCTGGGGATAAAAAGGGAATCTTATTGTAGAGTTCTGGATCCAGATATTCATCGGTCCGAACTTCTTGTTGATCAGCTATTAGGATTGATGAAACCTCTCCGCAAAGGTAACAAAGTATTTTATCTCCGAAGCGAAAGTGTGTTGTGGACGTAGGATGAGGAGCCCCACAATAGAGGCACTTTGGGATGGTTGCGATGGGCTGGGCAAAGGTGTCTGGTGTATCATCCGTTTTGTTGTTATCATGATCTTCAATCTCTTCCATTGGTGAAAACACGGCACATAACGGAACATATGACTCCTCCCAGAGTGCACGCGAGTAAGGCAATTTCCGAGTAATTGGCCGGAGAGACATGGTGCTAGTAGAATTGCTGTGTTGTTGTATGATATGACAGAACTTGACACTCCTCCATTCCACAAGAATCAGTAGCTGCACTTGTACCACTTCTTCCGCCCAACCAAAGGATTCTAGATTATGTCTCGAAAAAGATTGCTGGTGAGAGTTTTATACGCGGGCTTCATGCGTCTTCGCCGACCTATTTCTCACGAGATTCATTTAAAGCGTGACTGAATTCGAAATCGTCCGTCCGTCCAACCAAAGTGAGGCTCACGTAGTAGGAATTGCCTACTGTGTGTCATCAAGCGCGAGATCATTTTCGATAGGGCAAATGACCATTATCAATGCATTGGACCGGCTGAACTAAAACGCAGGGCCTAACATCACGGAAGTACGACCGAGGCGAAGACGACGAGTGATGAATTTCTTGCTCAATGCCATAGACGCACAAACTGGCGGTGACGATAGCTTTGGCGATGATGGTGGATGGGGGTCCGAAGATGATATTAATCTTTCAGACGATGACGGACACGCAGAAGCTATCCCCCGGCAACCACAGCCTCAGAATATGCAAGGAAATTTAAATCCGCCACCGCCCCCTCCCCCGCAATTTGGAAGTCCGACTATCAGGATGGGTGGAGGAATGATTATGGGCCGCCTCACACAGTTTTTGGACACAGTAGCTCCGCAGCAAATAGAAGACGATGGTTTCTCGGAGGGAGATGGTTGGGCTAACGACGACCTCGACGTGGACGATGCTGGCGGTTGGGCTGATGACGGCGCCCAGGACGCCCTGAGTAACCTCGATGATGATCCTGTCGATGAATCTTTCTATCCTCCCAATGAAATGTCAATGCACACTAATGAAGCTGTAGTGGCTCCAGTAGCAACCCCTGCACTTGTTCGACCTGGTGTGAACCTTCCACCACCGCTGCCGTCACCCTACCATCAGAATGGTTTGGCGAATTCGGATCTATCTGATTCTATACTAGAAACATCGATGGCTTCTTCTGAAGCGGTTGGAATGCCATCTACTTACAGCATGAATCAAACATTCGATACTGGGAACGAGGCGGGGTGGGACGACGATGATGGGCTGTTGTTTGACGACGAAGATAATAATGATGTTGTCAACATAGGACTTGAAGTCAATAATTCCACTCAAACGCCTTCATTGTCCCCAACTGCAAATGCCAACGATGATGGATGGGATAATGATGGCCTCGTGTTCGATGACGATAACGTGGATGCTGTGGCGGTGGAAGCAGCTTCGGGAGTGGAAAAGTTGAACAAATCATCGCAACCCGCTCCGCCTCCTCCTCCGCCGCCACCACCTCCTCGTGCTCCTCCTATTGATCCATCTAAATCACTTGGGGATTTAAGTCTTCCAACAACTGCTGCGGTTGCCTCTACTAGTGAAATTATCAATGGCTTTGACGATGGAACCAATATTAGTGTCGACGAAGCTGGATGGGATGAAGATGAAGGTCTCTTGGACGATGTAGGAGAAGATGCAGAGTCATCCAAAGTTGTTGACTCGACTCCACTCCCACCTCCACCGCCTCCTGTAAAAGCTGGTGTTTCATCTGATGGTGGTGGTTGGGGCGATGATGATGACCTCGATATCAACATTAGCGATGATTACGAAGACAACGACACCTCTATAAAAGAGAACAAGAACGTTGTTGACCATATTCCTTGTCCATCACAACTTAGAAATTCGGGTGATCCTCCCTCCAATGACGCTACGGACGGAGACGATGATATTTCCAAGGATGACACTCTTTCCATGGCCAATTCCCGCAGTCAACAAAATGCCGTAACGGGAGGTCACCGCTATGCATCAAATTCTACTCTCGGCGATGAGGATAGTTTGAATACTACCGATGTCACTTCTACTGATGCAGAGGTTAAACAAACTGACACAACCACTCGATTGGTGTCTACCTTCGCCAGCGGGAGCGGGCGATTGGCTTCCCGTAAAGTCGTTGACTTTACCCCCAGGCGTACACGCTTTTCGACTAATGACTCGTTAATGGTTTCGGGTCATACCTCTGTAGGTGAATCTCTCGATTCCATCGACGAAGCAAATGAGGAAGACTACGAAGACAAGCTTGATTTTGACAACGCTGAAAATCTGAGAAAACTGTCGGCTTCAATCGTCGCCGACACCGGCGCCTCGCAGGAGGACACTGCTGTCACTCCCCGAGCGATGGAGTCAGGTTGGGGAGCTCTCAAGCAGCAAGCACAATCGAATCTAACAAAAGTAGAAGATGGAACTTTGGATACTCCCATTGGATCAGCGCTTACGCCAACAGCAGCAAACAGCATCAGCACTCCAAACCGATTTGCTCCTTCCAAGAACGAAGGCTCAAATGTCAGCCAAATTTCGAACACTCCCATGGTGGATCTAACCCCAGACGAATCAAGTTCAAGTTTTCAACCTGAATCCTCTATGCACAGATCATCATTAGCAACCTCGATAAATGTCCAGGGGGATTCCTCAGAGGGTTATTCGGGAGAAACGGACACAGTTGGCGTTGATGGCACCAAGGACGAACTTTATGGCCCGATGGTAGACCAGATACCCGCCACGCCACAAGAGGACAGTCCTACTAGGAGGCGACGAACGTTTTCAGGGTTGGCATCCGTTGGTAGCACTGTGGTTGCACAATTTGAAAGTAAGGACATTCTGAAGGATATACGGGAAGATGATGCCATGGACGAGGAGGAAGAAGGAGGAGATGATGGCATTGACGAAGCAAGTAGAGGAAGGGGAAGCATGCTCGAATTCGACAATCGTAGCCTCCTCTCTGGGCTTCCCCTCCCCGTTGTGGACGAGACCCAGCATTTAGTAGACCACGTTCCATACGACAACCTGATCCGCAGAGGAGGGGCTGCATCGACCATGGTTATGATGGATGCCTCGATGGCTTCCAGTCGTGCAGATGACAATGTCGATGGTACGAATAATTTGAACTTTGGTCCCATTGTCGACCATACGCCTTCCTTAGCTGGACCGTCCCGAGGAGTACCTTCAGTTGCCACATCTGTAGCCACCGTGGTGAGTGGACTGGACGGAGACATAAAGGAGGACGACGACATGGATAATACCACTGTTGCGGATGAAACAGTTGATTCGGCAGGTCCCAGAGATGACGATGAGGACCTCGTCAAAGTCGAAGATGATCATATTGTTGACCACGTTCCTGAAGGCAAGCCGCAACCGATTACCGCAGATGCATCTGTCCGGGTGCTTTTTGGGAAAGATGATGATATGACTCAAGTTGACACTATTGCCGAAGATGTAGCTCTTGAGTTTGGTCCGATCGTAGATCACACTCCTATTCCCTCCACTCGAGCGACATCTGAAGGTCTGTCTGTAGAAGCTTCCTTCCAGGCACAACGTAACACTGACAATGCCACGGCAACTCTTGGAAGTATCACGGAGGTGGATGACAATTCCGGTTGGGATCACGATGAGCCCGATATAGACGACCTCTCTGAGACTGACCTCTCCGATACTGATCAAGTAGTATCATTGACTGGGGCAACAGAGGAGGAGAAAAATCTCGTCGATCATATTCCTAGGCGGTCTTTTACGAAGCCTGTTGATGGCTCTACTATTGTCCTAGTTGATCCAGTTGACGCTGCCTCTGAAGTTGATGATGCTGATGATGATACTGCGGGAAATGCTCGTGTCGACAAGTTCGGACCCGTTGTAGACCACACACCTGCTCCACAGTCGGCCCCAGCATCACTTGCTACCTCCATGGCGAATCAAGCGAATGTAGGTGCTGGAAGTGACAATCGCCTAGATGCCGATGTTGATGGTTCGGCCACCTGGTTCGGGGCATCTACACTGGGTGGAATATCTAGTGCCGCAGGAGACGATGATAGTGGAACGGGATGGGACGAAGATGATGACTTAGGTGATCTAGCCTCTCCTGTCGCTCCGCGGCCCACGCAGACCCCTATCAATGACCATCTAGTAGACCATGTACCACCACTGACATCTCCTCGCAATGTGGATACAAACGCTTCTACTGCGGTTGCCATCGATCCATCTGTGGTGTCCAATCAAACGCAGGAGGATAAGATCGCCGGAGGACTCTTTGGCGCCGTCGTAGATCATACACCAAGCGTTGATCCAATCTTGCGCCAATCTACTGACAATAGCACAATGGTCACTGGCTTTGCCACCAACACGAAGCGAGATGAGGAGATGGACGAAACAACTTGGCAAGGTGGAGTCTCCGCACAAGGAGAAGGTTGGGACCAAGATGATCCTGAGCTCGAAGAACTTGCCAACAGTGGCGAGGACCCTTCACCACACTTGGTAGACCATGTGCCAGAACGTCCCGAATCGCGGTACGGTGATCCGTCGCTAATTGTGGCGGCTGACCCATCCGATATGAGTTCACAGGTCGAAGATCTCAACCAGGACGAGAACCATTTTGGTCCTGTTGTGGATCAAACGCCTCTGGGACGTGTTCTTCCTCCTCCGGCGGTCGGGTCAACTGTCGTGGCTATACCTTCCGTTATGAATTCTGTGTCTGATGAGGGAGACAATGATCGATCGAACCTTGAAGATAATAGAATTCCCAACGAATGGGAAGAGCAAATTCCAAACCCACAATCAGGAATCGATACTGACAACACCCGAACACAACTTGTTGATGCCGTCCCTCCTCCAGAGGAACAACCGATCGTCAGGGATGCTTCGTCAGAAGTGGCCATTCTAGACGATAAGTCGACTCTAGTTCCTGCCGATGAGCCAAAAGAAGACGAATTTGGGCCTGTTGTCGACCACACCCCGATGGGAGAAACCATCAATGGCATCGATTCAAGCAACAGAGGAGCCCTTGATCACAACGGCGATGGTGATAAAAAACTGGCTGCTAACCTAGACTCGGTCGCTCCCAACTGTTCCGTTGAAAGCAAGGAAAAACAAGACGGTCTAGATGAAGATGAGTTCGGCCCCGTTGTTGATCAATTACCGGCCTCTTGTTCGAAGTCTTCCGTGGCTCCATCCAAGGGTGGATCAACTGTTGATGCCCTAGCGACTGTTTCAGAGGGAGAAGATGACCTTAACACACGCGATGGATGGGATGATGACACCCTCGATCTCATAGACCAAGTCTCTCCGACCAATTTGAGTCACCGCGTCAACCATTCAGTCACATGGGATGACAATGTCTTTGATGGAAAAGAAAGTGGAGATACAAGGGAAGCCAATACCTCAAAAACCAACGACTTCGGTAATTCGACATTTTTTACAGCCACCGATACTCTATCATCTGAGACGGGTGTTGATGAAACAAAATTCTACGATCCTGAAGAAAGAATAGAGTTGGATGGATGGGGCAATGACAGTCTCAATATTGCTGATGATGATACGCCCCCATCCACTCCAAGGAGTAGTGCAATCTTGAAAAAAGCAAAGATTGCGTTGGTCCCCAAACAAAATCCCTTTACAAAGCTCGAGCACGAGAATTGGCAACGGGGAGTCAATGCATATTCAACTGGATTTGGCCCGCTCACTTCACAGGCAGTTCCTACCCTCCTGGATCTTGCCGGATTTTTGGCATCAAATCACACTAATACCAAAAAAGACGACACAAGCTACAGCTTGCTAGACGTTGCGTGCGGGCCGGGACAGGTGATTGAATCCGCGATATCTAAGGCTAAATTGGTTTCTGAAGGTGTTTGCTGCAAATACACTGCACTGGACTTCTCAAACAATTTCCTCAAGCTGGCTGAAAAGAATCTAAAACTTTCGCACCCTGACACCCCAGTTGCTTTTACGGAGGGCGACGCTCAGGATATGTCGTCTGTCTTCGAAGACAACACGTTCGATTCTGTAACTAGTAATTTCGGGATTCTGCACCTAGCAGCCCCAGATGCCTTTTTGGCCGAGAGTCATCGTGTCCTCAAACCAGGAGGCAGACTAGCCTTTTCGGCATGGTGTGCTCCGCCGATCACTGAAGGATTTGACTTGATTCTTGGCTCTGTTAGAGATGCCGGCAATCCAAACGTGTCACTCCCTGACGGGCCGCCTTTTTTCCGCTTCTCAGACCCCGATGAAATTCGTCGATCCCTTGAGGCTGCCGGTTTTGTTGATATCAAGATAATGACAGTTGAATCAATGGAGTGGACTGGTATAGACTCCTCAGACAAGCTGTACGATGTATTGCTCGAGGGCACTGCGCGGACAAGAGAGCTTTTGCGCGGTCAAACCGACGACGAGACCAATGCCATCAAATTGGAGCTGAAAAGACGCTTCAACAACCACGTCTTGGACGAAGGGACTTCTAAAAGACGCCTGCTGCGCATGCCAGCTGTGGTATCGTCCGGGAAAAAGCCACTGACACTCACTGAAATAAGCGGAGATAAGGACACAAAGGTGGGTGTGAAGATATCGGAGGGTGATTCTCTCGAGGCCAAATATCGAAAGCTTCTTCAGGAAGAGATGGCCAAAAGACTCTTACTGGAGAAAGAGTCCGAAGCTCTCAGAAAGATGGTCGATACACTCAAGGAGGCTAAAGAGTTACTAAAGACTACTGCAAAGCAGCATGTAGGTCGTGAGGACGAATTGATATCAGCTATTTCCAAGTGGAAAGATGCAAATGAGAAATTGTCTGGAAAGGTTTCGAAAGTTCAGGGCGAGACAGAGAAACTATCGGAAGATAGTTATAAATATAAAAATGAGAATGGGCGGTTATCGTCCGAGAATGAAAAATTATCCTCTCTGAACGAAAAATTATCCGAAGATTTTTCTAAGCTTCGGAATGACAACGATGACCTATCTCTGAAAAATAGAAATCTATCCTCGCACAACAGCAAGTTATTAGAAGATTTACGAAAATTTGAATCTGAATCCAAAGATCTGCAACACAAAAATAGCGTTGTTTCAAGTGAGCTGGAAGCACTACGAAAAGATATAGCTCAAGTGAATGACCAAAAATCAGAGATTTTGGCAAGGGAGGCTGCATACTGCGCAGAAATAGAAAATTTGAAAACTTCTCTCGAGAAGCAATTACAAGCATCAACATCGGATTCTAAATTACGGGAGGATGTAAAAGCAGCGCAAATAGAGCTATCTTCTAAAGTTAGCGAGCTATCTCAACTTAATTCTAAGCTCATTCTTGCGGAAGAGAAGCTGAGGAAGTCAGAGGCTCAAAATTTCAAACATACCAAAGATTTCGCTAGAATGTCAAAAGAACACGCGCAAAAAATGTCAGAACTGCAAAACCAAATACACTTGCATCAGAAGGATCTTGAAGAGCTTAGAATAGCCAATGAACACTCCATTGCCGATCTTGAAGAAAGATTATCTTCGGAAGCTGTGTCAAATCAAAACTTACAGCTTGAGAAAAATAATCTTGTAAAAGCGAACCATGACCTGCAATTGCAGCTCCAAAATGCTGCGCTCGAAAGTCAGCAAGAGTTGTCTCAAAAGGATTCAGCTATTCGGGCGTTTGATGCACAATTAAAGATTGCGCAAGACAATAATGTTTCGCTTACTGGCAAAGTGAAAAAATATTCTCAAGAGGTAGAAAGATTGACATCGGTTTCGGAAGAAGTTAAATTCATTACAAGCGAACGAGATGCATTAAAAATGGAACTGGCTGACTGTAGAACGAACGTTAATAATTTGCAAAATCAATTGGTCGAGCTGAACTCATCGTTGGGGTTGAACAGTTCTACAATAGAATCAGTAGTTACAGCGATTAACAGTGAAAGAGCCACGCAATTGCAAGATATCGAAACTTCTCGAAATGAAGTTTCTGCTTTGACGAAAAAACTCAATGATATTGAATCCGAAAAAAATTCTATTCAAGCTCAATTTGAAAAATATAGAAAGTCGCAAGAGGGTACCCCGAAAGAATTTGCTGTTTCAGCGTTGAGTGCGATCAAGGAAGAGGCAAAGCTGAAGAAGATGCAAGGAGATTTACATAAACTTCGTATTGAATTGCAGAATACATCGAACGAACTACAGAAGAGCGAAAGCGAACGTATTGAGTTGATCAAAAATCGCGCTGAATTAGAAGCCAAGGTTGCTGGTTTAGGTGACGTGTCAGCTCATAATAATCAACTGAAGGAAGATTTGTCACAATTTCAAAGGATGAACGCATCTCAAGAACAACGGATTAGTATGTTAGAGAATAATATTTCGGAAAATACACGAATACTGTCTTCAAAAGATCAAGAAATTACCAGGCTACAAGAGCAGCAAAGATCAAGTCAATCAGACGCATCGGGAATCAAAGACGAGAGGCAGCAACTAATCACGAAACTAGACGAAACAAACGCTCATATATCCGAATTAGGATCAAATCACGACTCATATGCTGTAGAAATGAATCGAAAAGTTGAAGAACTCAACGAGCAGATAGATAGATTGAACGAAGATCTCCAGGGAATGACTAATAACAGAGATATCTTATTGGAAGAAAAGGAATCACTGGAAGTTGAAACAGAAGAAATGCTTGTACAATTTGGCTTGTTAAATGAAGAAATGATCGGAAAGGAAAATGAAATGGCAAAGGCAGAGGAAGATTTATGTAGATTGGAAGAAGCGCTGCAATCTCAAAATATTGAACTCAACGATGTACAAAACGAGGCACAAAGCTACAGGGAACAACTCGAAGTTGAAAGACGCCGACACGAAGAACAGCTCCGTGAAAAAGAAGAGGACATACGAGCGAAAGATAAAGAACTCGAGAACAATCTCCAAATTGCACATAGTACCAAGGATCAGCTACGTACGTCTGAACGTAGATTGAGCGATCTTATCAGGGAGTCAGAAGAAATGACGAATAATGTTGGCAATGTAGACGAAAACACGAAGAAACTGATTGAAGTGAACACAGCCTTGCGTGGCAAGCTCCGGGAAATGACTACCGAACAATCGGCCGCAGTAGAACAGATCCAAGCTATGGAATCTGATAAAATGGGCCTCAACGGTAAGGTAGATGATTTACAAAATCTTGTTGATGAATTAATCGCTTCTTTCGAAGCCAAAGTGGCGAAGCTGCAATCTACCATCGAAGAGACCAATGTGCAGAAGCATGATATTTCCAACAAATCTCTTCTCCAAGAATCCGAAATTGCTCGATTGAGTCAAGAGCTAGAAACATCCAAAGCTACTGCTGAAGAATGTTTGGTGCTTCGACGTGATCTGACTACTATACAGAACAAGCTATCAGAGCAAGAGCGTTTGCTTCTTCAGAAAGATGCCGCAGCGCAGGACCTATACAACCAACTACAGAACGCCGGTGCCGCACCCGTAGTGAGCGCTGAAATGGAAATGTTACGAGATACTGTTCGAGATTTGGAGGCAACCATCGCAAATGATAAGAAAGAACTTCAAGAGTTGGGAGAAATCTGCGACCAAACAAAGGAAGGTTTGAAACGCACCAGGGAGCAGCTCCAATTCTCGGAGGAGACAGCGCAACAATTACAAACCGATCTTCGATCCAAAGAAAGTGTCGAAGCTACCAATCAAATGTTGGAATCTCGTCTTGATCAGCTTGAGAAAGAACTCATGACTGCGAAATCCGAAGAGATTAAGCTTCGTGATGAAGCATCTGATTTGAAAAAGCAAACTCTCGAACAGCAGTCATCGAAAACTCATAATAGTGAGGTATCTGCTGAGCTCATAGACTTGAGGCGACAAGTCGAGTCCCTCAAGCAGGAGAACAGGCTAGCATCTTCGGTGGCAATTGCCCGCGAGGAATCCATGGAAAAAGAATTGCGTGCATTGCAAGATCAATTAGTACAAAAGGACAACCAGATCGCTGGCATTGAAGAAACGCAGCAAAGCATTGACGAACTTGTGGCCGAGAATGAAAAATTGAAATTATTAGCGTCGGAACTGTCGGACTCAGCCACGAAAAATTTAATGGAAGAAAACATTGAGCTAAAGACGCAACTCGTTTCCTTGGCACAAGCCTTGGCATCATCTGAGAACTGTCAGGCTGATGCTATTGAAAAGATCGAGACAGAAAGACAGGACCATGCCGAAAGTCTTCGTCGCATGACTGTCAATATGAAGCGCTTCTATGCGACGTTGAGCACCACGCGATGATGATTTCTAGCATACCATCATGTGTATTTAATTAGCTATTAGTTGACGACTGTTTGCTTTTTGAAAATAGATATGCATTTCGTCTCACAATAAGAACGGTAAAATGCCATATACTTGAACTGTCACACAAACAAGAGGAATGCAAGGCATCAAATTCTCCACGACATTTCAAATCGCGACTGCCGATTTTTCGTCGATAGTTTAATTACCAATGCCGTAGGATGAACTTGGCGAGATGCTAATGCATAGCTGTAGAACGTGGAAGTTCACATCAGTAAAAACAATCAAGTCTGACCAACAATAACCGAGTTGTAGCAGAAAAAATATTGCGTTCTATATATAATTATATTATATCAACCCTCTCCTCGAACACCTGTCTCCATCTCAGCCATTTGGGCGACATAGAGTCAAGCTTGACAATTGTGAAATTTATTTGCCAGTGTTTTCAATATTGCCTGCGAGTTCCTGGACCTTTTCTTCCAGTCGCTTCTCGGCTTCGTCTTGAATTTTCTTGAGGTCAGCTTCGAAGTTGGATTCCTTCCATTCCTTCTCCCATTCTGCGTTCAAGGCGGTGCTGGCGGCAACGGGTCTGCAACACAAGAGAGAAATATTACCAAAGACACAGAAATAAATAGGTGTGTGAGTAGGCAAGACAAGCATTTAAATTCATATGCAATAGGATTCCAATGACTCGAAGCGACGATCAGCAGTCGTGTGGTATCGTGCGGGTACACAACACGGACGGCATCTCCAATCGAGATAGCTACATTGAAAAATGAAATTTCCAACAATAAAGAGATGCCAGCATCTTTCCGATAATGAACATCAATGCCAAATCTTCAAGTGAATATTTGAACTTCATTCAATCGAGAACATCATGGTCATTCTCATAGCCGCCGCTCACACACAAACATGTCGACGAGAACCGGCAGGAAATCGAAAAAGGAGCACGGAACTTTGACGCACCTGCTGACTGGGGCGAAAGCAGAGGCAGAGGCTGCAAGAGCAGCAACGATAAGAACTTGTTTCATCATTTTGGTATAGTATATAGACGTAGATACAAGATTTTTTATGCAGTTGTAAAAGCAACGAGAACAAGAGTACGTACGTGAAAGAGAAACCCGGGACAAACGTTGGTCGCTGTACGTCTTCAACCAAGGCATTCTCATCATAAAGTTTCCTTTGGAAGTCAAACCACCGTTCGTCCAATTTCGTGCGTGCTGTTGGCATGCGTGTATGAAATTAAAAGAAACGCAGATGATCTAGTGCATACGTCACTCAGTACGTCGACTACTACGACCCAAAGGGTTTCTCGTAGCGAGGACAGACATGGAACACCTGCTCGGCACGCAATATCCAAAACATTTTGAAGATCGATTCACATTAGCGATGTTTCCCGATCAATAAAATGTCACCATCCTTCTCGTCGTCATAGGCAACTCTCTTGTGTGGACAAACCAACTTTCCATCATCCATCTCAAATCGCACGGTTGCACATCGAAATAAGTTCCAAAAGGGGTAATCATGCATTTGTTAGCGAGACCGTGAAGAAATATAGAACTAAAATCCAACAGCTCATGATTTGTCAGCGAGACCTTGAAGAAATATCTCTCATTTGATCTGAATGATGCGAAATAAGGGTTGGCATTCCTTCCTTTGTTCGCCGTTACGAGTTTTAATACCATTCGGTATCCTTGCAGTATCGACCGTAATGTTTTTGACGAGCAGACCCGTGGTGTCCGGGTTTCGCATACCCCAGAAGAGAACCGCATTTGGAAGAGCCTTGAAGAGCTGGTCACATCTTGGATCACCACCATCCCAACTGCGGCCAACCCTGATTCGACAAAAGGGCACCATAAGATCAACGAGATGGCATCAAAATTTAGGTTCTGGTGTTCCCAGCTATAGCACCTCTCTTTTCCAGGCTCGTCGATCGGTATCAGCCGCATCGTCTTCCAAAAAGAATTTGCCACCTGTTTCCCCTGTGGTCGAGATCTCTCCTTCCGGTCATGGTACATCACCGCTCAAAACATTTGACTCCGACTTGGGCGGAAACGGCGATGCAGTGATGGTAGATGAACGAATATTGAAAAAACTCAAACAAATGATTGGCGCTAATGCTAAGCCTACTCCCATCCAAGCGAACGCTATTCCTTTGCTCCTCGACGGCAACGACGTAATGGCATCTTCTCCCACCGGAAGCGGAAAATCCATAATGTTTGGTCTACCCTTACTCCAAAAGCTGATACTATCACAAAAGCTAGGAAGAGGGAAATACTCGGGGAAAAACAATGGTGGCAACATGGGAACACCCCGCGCGCTCGTGATTTCTCCAACTCGAGAGTTAGCATTGCAAACTGCTAACGTATTGAAATCATTCGTCGTTCCCCGCAACAGCAAAGCAGACAAGCAGAATTCCGCTGTCGCGTTAAATGTGTGCCTAGCAACGGGAGGTTCTGATCTAAAGAATCAGAGACAGCAGTTGCCTTCTTGCGACGTTTTAGTCGGAACGCCCGGTAGAATCTTGCAGTTCTCCGACGACCGAAAATTATCCCTGGGTTCGGTCGAATATCTTGTGGTAGACGAGGCTGATCGATTGCTTGATATGGGCTTTGAGCCGCAATTGACACGGATCGCTCGGTCTCTAGGGCGTCGAAAAGGTGGGCATACCCAGCAAAGCATCTTGTGTTCTGCCACCTTCCCTGCAGGGGTCCAGCGTCTGGCAGCAGATTTCCTTTTACCCGATTATTATTTTGTATCCGTGGGCAGGGTTGGATCGACGCACGCAAATATTCGCCAGCACTTCGAGTGGGTGAATGCCTTTTATGCAAATCCGCAGAATCGAAGGAACGCTAACTTTCAACACAACAACAATCGGAGTTTTGATCCAAAAGAAAGTGCAGTAGTACGAAATGTACAGAGGTTTTGGGAAGAAACATCGGGGTCAAAATCGAAACAATCAAACGTCATAGTTTTTACGAACACTAAGGACGGAGCAGAGAAATACGGAAAAGCATTGACAAAACTGGGCAGTAGATTTAAGGGAGGTGTGCGAGTTATTCACGGTGACAAGTAAGTGTGAAAACGACACTAAAAACGGCACTGAATAAATCCACAAAGATTACCTGGCATGTTTTTGCGAATATTTATTCTCAATCAATTTTTGCTCTATTCTTCTCTAGGCCACAATCTGAACGAAATCGGGCGATCCAAGACTTTAAATCCGGTAGGGCCACTACACTAGTAGCTACTGATGTCGCCGCCCGAGGATTGGATATTTCCACCATTGGATTGGTAGTCCAAGCTGATGCGCCAAGAAATATTGACACATACACGCACAGGGTAGGTAGAACAGGAAGAGCAGGTGCTAGTGGCGAAGCTATTACTCTCTTAGACGCCAAAAGCGGCTTTGGAATCGCGAGTGGTCTAGTTGATCTGCTCCAGGACGCTGAACAAGTTGATTCAATTCCTTCATGGTTGCGAGGCATGGCTCATGTTGCCAATGCCCGAAAATTAGAAGAAGAACTCGCGATCCAAGCTGGAACGGCTGTGCACTCAGAAACTAATAGCAATAATGAAGGTTTGATAACCAACGAGGAGTTTACTGGACAAGATTTTCGCCGAACCGCCGTTGAAGGTTCCTATGGTGCCGGTAGGGATACATCGTATCGTTCTTTCGATGAGGAGGCTTACAGTAGTAAAAGTGACATCAGTGTCAGCAGCACTCAAACCGCAACGACTGAAGAAGAAACCATTATGTCATCAGAACCACAAAGCGACGGACAAGATATGGATTTGGAACTCAAAAAAGAGAATATTGAGGAACCTATTATTGAACCTGAAAATGAAGCGACAGCATTTCAAAGACAACGTCCAAGTCGACGCCTATTAGATGCTATAAAGGAATATACAGGATCAGCAGAAATCGATGTGCCCAATAAATCCCTTATAGATTCTTTGTCCAAGAAGGGAGGAGGGAATCAAAAGCTGAAATTTGAGTATTTTGGAATGTTTCCTTTCGAGACTATTTCTCCCTTTTTGGTATCACAATCGTCTGAGTCAAACAATGACAAATCAGGAGAGAATCGTATGCCGAGGGTTCTTATGGTGGCAGAAAAGCCATCTATAGCGAAAGCCATGGCAGAAGCCCTTAGCGGTCGCAAGGGCCCCCGGCAGCGCCGGGGTATATCAAGAGCCTTACCAGTCTATGAGTTTGTTTCAGATTCCTTTCAACCCATAAATAAAAGCAACGGTGGTAAACCTTTGAAATGTCTGATCACAGTGACTTCGGTAGTTGGGCACATATTTTCTTTAGGATTTGACAACCAGAACCAGACTCAAAGCGTTGACCCACAAGACTACTTTCACCTTCCAGTGGCCAAACAAGAGGAGAGTACATCCTCGAAGCTACGCGTTATCGATCATTTGAGAGCTCTTGCTGGAGAAAGTGACCACCTAGTGCTATGGCTCGATTGTGATCCTGAAGGAGAGAATATTGCACACGAAGTCATGGCAATTACGCGACAGGCAATCAATAACAACAACCATGAGGGCGAGAATCGTATCCACCGAGCTCAATTTTCGGCCATCTCAGCCGAGGCGCTCCGGGATGCCTTTGGCTCTCTCGGCGAGCCCGATTCTGCACTCTCTCGAGCTGTCGACGCCAGGCAGGAACTCGATCTCCGTATTGGCGTAGCTCTCACCCGTCTGCTAACCTGGCGATGTGTTGGTATTGCGCGAAAGCGATTTGGACCAGCAACACGGGTGATTTCTTATGGCCCTTGTCAGACACCAGCACTCTCTTTTTGCGTAAATAGGGCTCGCGAAATCGAAGAATTCGAACGAGAACCGTACTGGAAAGTAGATATTGAGGTTGGTTTGCCGAGTGGGGCTAAAAGTGATGGAAATAGTTCCCCCCTGTCGTGGAAAGTACCAAAAGAGGATGCTGTTATCGACACGAGGCGGAAACTGCGAAAAAATAGTGCCAACAAAGACATTGTCGAATCTACTCTAGATTGCGCCTCCTTTAACATGATGGAAGCAGATCGAATAGTTCAGCTTTGTTCATCTCCTGAGTCTCATTTAGTTGTTCAGAAAGTTCGGGAAAAGGCAGAGACTATCCCACCACCCCTCGGTCTTAATACAGTAGCACTCCTCGAAGCAGGATCCAAAAGTATGGGGATGTCCCCGAAACAGGTCATGAGCGTTGCAGAAAAACTCTACAGTGCAGGTTTTATTTCCTATCCCCGAACGGAGACCACAAAATATGATCCCAATGGTTTCGATGTTCGCCATTCTCTGCGGCATCATGCTGGGCATCCTGATTGGGGCCGGACGGCATCATATTTACTACGCACAAAGTACTCCAACACAGGGAAGCCACCAATGCGCGGAAGGGATGTAGGAGATCATCCACCCATCACTCCTCTCAAATCAGCGACTCGCAATGAAGTTGGTGGTGGTGCTGCTTGGAGGGTCTATGAATTTGTCGTGCGAAATTTCTTAGGATCGTTGCATAACGAACTCTCTTTTACACGGAGAACTATTTCTATGGATCTCCCAAATAGCGCAAATACTGATAAGGGTTGGTTAGGATTTGGTGCAAGTTCGGAATCTGATTTTGAATTAGAACTTGTATCGGTAGATTCTCTCGGGTTTACAGATTGCTGCCGTTGGGTCCTTCGCGACATTGGAGCATCTGGGAACAAAGACAAATCGCCTATATTGCTAAAAAAAGGCGACACTCTACCGATTACAAAAGCAAAGCTGGAAACAGCTCTCACAAAGCCTCCAAGGTTTCTTCAGGAACACGAACTCATCTTATTGATGGACGAGAAAAATATTGGAACCGACGCCTCAATGGCCGTTCACGTCAGCAACATTGTCGATCGGGGTTATGTAAAATTGTGTGATGAAACTGGCCAGCCCCTTCGAGGCCCTCGCCGCCCTGGCTCCAAACCACTTCCTCGACAGGTCGGGCGCTACATGGTACCGACAGCCCTTGGAATGGAGCTCTTAGACATATTTGAACGGGATGATCGATTTTTACAAGCTGGAATGGGAAAATTTGATAAGGAATCACCCGCGCTCCTATCGCATCCTTCGATCCGAAGGCAGATGGAAGAAGAGGTCAAACAGATTGCAAGAGGGACTATCGAGAAAGAATATTGTTTAGAAAAGAACTTGGATTGGTTCGAGGAACGATATCTAGAGCTGGAGCAGAGTTTAGACCGGAAACGAATTAAAGAATTTGGAAAGAGCCTGACTTCTCGGAAGGATGACATGCAATTCTGGAAGGCACTTGGAGCTTTCGAGCCAAAAAAGGCTACTCCCACGTTTTCACCGAAGAAGAAGAAGCGCCCGAATTTGCAATCGAAGAAAAAGATTGATGACAAAAATGGAAGAAAAACCAGAAAAAGCTCTGGGGCCCCGTCGAAGAGTCGACGGAAAAATTCCACAAAGAAAGCTAGAGTAAAAACATAAAATTTTGTTAACTTGTTGTTGATCGGTTTTTATGGTTTTTGAGACGCGCAAAATTAGTTCTTTTTGAGGCGCCAGCACCATCCAAATTGGATTTCGGATCGAATTGCTTGATCGGATATTTGAGATATATCAAGAGTGTCATCACCATCTTCCACCAATGGCACAATGGATAATGCATTACCAGATGTAGAATCTCCAACGCCTACCAAAATCGCCCATAACGATGACTTTGCATACGATGGAATGTGGCCCTGGACCGGCTTTGGCGGGATGATGGTCAATCTGGCCGAAGAATTTGTCGTATCCCATCAAGAATTATCGGTAGGCGACGAGAATTACAACAACGAAGAGGATTATGTTGTGATGGAGACCATCAATCCGACTGATGAAACAGCAATTGTTCGATTACAAGAAAATCTCGACGAAAGAGGTCTCTGTATGGCCGACGGAGTACTCCGACGCCTCGTCGAAGGCTGTTGTCCTACAAAGATTCGGATCATCCGGCTAGACGAAGACACCACCATGGAAACTTTGATGCGCCTTAAGCAAGAGGGAAACCAACACTTTGTCGAAAAGGGATACCGAGAAGCAATTGACTGCTATGACGCCGCTCTCGAATCTATACCACCCCACCAAAGAAATCGACTGCACGTGGCACCCAAACACCAAATTGCTGAGATTGTCAATATCTTGTCAAACAAGGCCGAGTGTCTTTTGCGCAAGGGCAAATACGAGGATGCTGCCGAGGTCGCCACCGATGCTTTAATTTTTGACGCGGGCCACGAAAAATCTCGTCTACGACGGGCCAAGGCTTCGTTGGAAACAGGCAAGTACGATAGATACGAAGCAACATCGCGTGGAGACGGGACGATGTCGGGGGTCGCCTATCTAGTGCAGGCAATTTACGATCTGAACGAGATTCTCGACCATCCCGAGAGCTCGCGGGAAGCCAAGAGCTCCGCAAATAAAGTCTTGATTGAAGCCGAAAAGCTTTTGGCGGGCGCCAAGAAAAAAGTGTTGAGCAAAGACCCAGACGCCGAATTTGACATGACAATCTTGAAAATCAAATCACGGTGTTGGTAATCGCAGTATTCTGAGCCAAGACAGTTGTAAAAATGTTTGCAAATTATAATAAAGATGATGTAGTATTACATAGTATAAAGTTAATCGTGCACGTTCTTCAGAATGTATATGTACAAAGGGCTATCACCATATCTAATCTTGCCAGAAGGATCCCATTCGACTATTTCTTTCAAATGAGTGAGCTCTTCAAGCAAAGATACTTTCGCTTTATATTGCGAATCCTGGTTCCAGCAATCGATTAGCACAGTGTTTCTTAATAGGATATTGATTACCATAAACACGGTTTGCAGTGAGTATTCCTCTCCGCGTGGTTTTTATGATTTGCTTGCTATTCCCCGTTCAATCGCTTTCGATTCCATCGCTACTGCCCCCTTCGCTAATTCGAACACTGTTGTTTGTTCCGTCACCTTCAACGTTCAAATCATTATTGTTTTGGTTTTTATTGCCCATGTTCTGATTGTCCACTTCCTCAGAACTCGCCGTGACTCGTCGAAACTTTTTGTTTCGTTTCTTCGCATCGGTCGCTGCATCGTTTTGGTCTGCGGATAGCATCGAAACACCATCAGGTCGGCCTGTGAGAACGCTTTGTTGGGTTCCGTTGCTACCATCCGAAGTTCGAGAAGCATCACCATCAGTTTCCGAAACAGCACGGTTTACGCTCTTGTTGTTCTTGTTACCAACATCACCTCCTTCGGCGTCGTTACCGGTTTCGAGTACATTTGTCTTTGACTGCTGTGTTGAACCCGATGCTTGCTGTTTTTTCTGTTCTTGCAAGTGATCCTGCTGTTTCTGTTGCTTCTGCTCATCTCCGAGTGGGCGGATACAGCATACGCATTCGGGGGCTTCTCCCTTGAAGTGAACCACTCCGTTGAGTGTTACAGTCATATACTCGGAATTCTTGTCCTTGAGACGAAGTTCCCAAACACCATTTCCGAGCACAGTCGTGTCAGAATCCGCTTCGCGAGCCGCAAGTGAATCCATAAATGCTGCCTTGAGCATGCGGACAGATTCTTCACAGATGAGGTCCCAAAATGAGGTCCCTTCCAGTTTGTCGGGGAGTACATCTAGGAAGCGACCCACACTCTCGCTGACAAAACCCAATCTCCCCGAAGAATCGAAAACAACGATAAGGTCCGGAATTGCTCGCAAAATTTGCTCTTTTCGTCGAAGGTCGTCGTTTTCTTCCTTGAGTTCTTCAATAAACTGTTTCTTGCGCTTGCGACTGAGTTGGGCGGAACGTCTGTTGGCGGCCCGCTTTTGCTGCTTCTTGCTGCCCACAGCATCGTCAGCGGTGCTGGTGTTTCCACTATCTTTCATCCCTATTCCCGCTCTTAATAAAGCAGAACTTTGGGTAGAAAGATCGGTGGAGGGAAGAATACGACCGGCAGCTGCTATTTTGTTGATCATGGAGGGTAGATTGGCAGCGGTGACACCAGCTGCGGAGGAGGCTGTACCGTTTGGGAAATGATACTGTTGCTGGATTGTTTGAGCATGCTGATGGATTCCTGTAGTAGCTTGTTTCATTGTTAGTTGTTGTTGTGCTGCATGTTGTAGCATAGCCTGAGCTTGCGCTTGTTGTTGCTGGGAACCGGAAGAAGTTGATCTGTCGGGAGCACCTGTGTTTCAGAAATATTTCAGTCACGAGTCAAGAAGAATTCCGAAAAAGAGAAGTTAGCTCATCATCCAATGAAAATGCCGTATAAATCTGCGTCATCGCATGTAACCACAACGATGCTCTCTGACTGCAATCTGCCATCGAAATTTTATTTAACAAAAAAACCAAACAATCTGCTGATTTTTCGATCCCCCAGAATATCGCAATTTGTAGTCAATTTGAAGGCGGGAACAATGATTGCCAC
>Ga0115013_10000093_pt1 | contig 56524 bp, 45 predicted proteins | sample SouAtlMetagenome_2_FD_88686 | JGI IMG/M metagenome (GOLD analysis project Ga0115013, IMG submission 88686) | Marine eukaryotic phytoplankton communities from Atlantic Ocean - South Atlantic ANT15 Metagenome | ecosystem: Environmental > Aquatic > Marine > Oceanic | place: South Atlantic Ocean...
AGTCGGCAATGACCGTGTTGGAGCTGACGTAGGCGAGTACGGCCAAGGCCATGCCGATGATCGCACTCGTTCCCGTGGCGAGGCCGTCGATGCCGTCGGTGAGGTTGGCGCCGTTGCTGACCGCCGTGACGATGAGGATGACGAGGGGGATGAAGACCACCCACACGTACTGCGTAGCGTCGTCGACCAACCACGACAACAGCCATGCGTAGTCGAAGTGATTGTCCTTGATGAATGGAATGGTCGTGGCCGTGGAGCGGACCGCAGTCCAGGTGTCGTCGGCCGCCAATTCTTTGATGGCGATGTCCGGATGCCAAATCATGGCCGCTCCCAAAATCACGCCCATCCCGACTTGTCCAATGACCTTAAACCTGCCGGCAAGTCCTTCCTTGTTCTTCTTGAAGACCTTGATGTAGTCGTCGATGAACCCAATGGTTCCAAGCCACACGGTGGCGAGAATCATGAGCTGGGTGTACACGTTGGTGAGGTCCGCGAACAGCAGCGTCGGCACGAGGATGGCACCGAGGATGATGAGGCCGCCCATGGTGGGGGTGCCTTGCTTGTTCATTTGGCCTTCGAGGCCGAGGTCACGGACGATTTCGCCTACCTGCTTGAGCTGGAGCCGCTCGATGATACGCTTGCCAAACAAAATGCCCACCAACAGCGACGTCATGAGGCTCATGCCCGCACGGAACGAGACGTAGCTGAACAGGCCGGCGCCTGGCAGGTCGTAAATCTCGCGGAGGGTGGTGAACAAGTGGTACAGCATGGTCGTCAGGTGGTGGGTGCGAAGGCTTCTTTCAACTCGAGGCGGTCGTCAAACGGGTGGCGTTCGCCTTGGATCTCTTGGTAGGTTTCGTGGCCTTTGCCGGCCACGAGTACGATGTCGCCAGGCTCCGCCAAGGCCGCGGCCGTCCGAATCGCTTCCCGACGGTCGACGATGCTGAGGCACTTGCGTTTTTCGATGGGGTCCAGCCCCTGCTCCATGTCCCTCAAAATCGCGGCCGGCTCCTCGCTGCGCGGGTTGTCGCTGGTCAGGATGACGCGGTCGGAGCCGCTCGTGGCGCTGCGCGCCATGACCGGGCGCTTTGCGGCATCGCGGTCGCCGCCACACCCCACCACGGTGATGACCTTCTCTCCGCCTGTCCGCACATGCGCGATCGTCTTGAGCACGTTTTCCAGCGCGTCGGGGGTGTGGGCGTAGTCCACAATCGCGGTGATGCCATCGCGTGCGGGGATCCGCTCGAAGCGCCCGGCGGGCGGCTTCAACAGAGACATCTGCGTGAGGGCGCTGATCTTATCCGTGCCAAGCATCTTGCTCACGACGTACACTGCGAGCAGGTTGCTCGCGTTGAAGCCGCCCACGAGCGACGAGTACAATTCCTGTCCGTCGAGGTGCAAGACCAGGCCGGTGATTTGGTTTTCGGTCAGGCGCGCGCGCTCGTCTGCGACGCTTTGCACCGCCATGGTCACCACCTTGGCTTTGGTGTCCGCGACCATGTCCTCGGCGTGGGGGTCGTCGTTGTTGACGGCGGCAAACGCGGAAGCTGGCAGTTGGTCGAAGAGTTGTTTTTTGGCTTTGATGTACCCGTTAAAGTCGCCGTGGTAATCGAGGTGGTCGTGCGTGATGTTCGTGAACACCGCCCCGTCAAAGTGGGTCCCTGCGATGCGGTCCTGCACAATGGCGTGGGAGCTGGCTTCCATAAAGACGTGGGTGCACCCAGCATCGGCCATCTCGCGAAGCAGCCCTTGCAGGCTCAGGGCATCCGGCGTGGTGTGGGTTGCGGGAATCACCCGGTCTACAATGCGGTTCTCGACCGTGCCAAGCATGCCGGCCTTGCGATCCAACAGCCGGTACAATTGGTGTAGGAGGGTGACGGTGGTCGTTTTGCCGTTGGTGCCTGTGACAGCGACCACTTTCATGTCTCGGGAGGGGTGGTCGTGGAACGCAGCCGCCACATGTCCTAGGGCGTTGGCGCTGGACTTGACTTGGATCACCGTCACATGCTCAGGGGTTTCCTCGGGCATGCGCTCACAAATCACGCACGCCGCGCCCGACGCCATGGCTTGGTCGATGAAATCGTGCCCGTCCACGACAGTGCCTGGAATGGCGACAAAGAGACCCAGGGGTTGGACCTGGCGCGAGTCAACAGCGATGTGTTCGACAGCCACATGGGTGGTGCCTCGCACCTCGAGGATGCGCGCGTCGTAAAGCAAGTCGGAGAGCAGTTTCACGAGAGGCGGAGTTGAATTGTGGTCAGTTCGGTCCGAAGCGGGGTGCCTGGAGCAATGGATTGCGATTTCACGGTGCCGATCCCGTCGTAGTCGACGCGGAGCCCGGCATTTTCTAGCAGGTAGAGCGCGTCACGAAGCCCCATGCCACGCACGTCAGGCACCCCAGATTCGGGGATGTCGAGCGGCAAGAGTTGGGCTTCTTGTTCGCTTGTGGTCACTTGAATCCAGTCTGCGGCAAGCCCCGTGGTGTGGTTCATGCCGAGTTGGCCGTACAGGGTTTCCAGTGCTTCACGTGCGCCGTCGTTGGAGGCGGGCACAGAGGGAGTTTCTGCCAAGGGCCCGCGACTCATGGTGTGGAAAGCGGGGTCTGTGGCGTAGATGAGGTCGGCCACTTCTCGGAATACAGGCGCCGCAATGGTGCTGCCGTAGTAGCTGCCGCTCTTGGTGTCTGCCACGACCACCACGCAGGAATACCTGGGGTTGTCGGCGGGGAAGTACCCCGCAAACGACGCGCGGTAACGGCCTTGTTCGTAGCCTCGGCCTGTCGCGATGCGGGCGGTGCCCGTTTTGCCTGCGACGGTGTAGGGCTTGTCCTTGAACAGGCGCTGCGCCGTTCCTTCACCTTGGGGGTCACACACGGACTCCATCATGGATTGGCATGCCGCGAGGGTGGTCGCGTTGCAAATGCGGGGATTTAGCACAAACGGCGGGTAGGTCTTGATGACCTCGGATCCCGACCGCAATTCACTGACGAGTTGGGGGCGCATCATTTTGCCCTTGTTGGCCACGGCGTTGTAGAGCGCCAAGGTTTGCAGGGGAGTCTGGGTCACCTCGTAACCGATGGCCATCTGCGTCAGGCTCAGGCCGGTCCAGTTGCGGTCGTCTGTGGTGGTTTTGACCTTGGGCTCGGCTTCTCCCACGTACCGGATGCCGGTCTTGTCAGCCACCCCAATGCGCTTGAGTCCGTCCAAGAATGCTTGGGGCTTGTCTTCAAAGGTGGTCTTCACTGCAAGTGCTGAACCGACATTTGAACTGACTTCGAAAACCTTCCCCAGCGCGATTTTGCCGTGGCCACCGTCCTTGTGGTTGCTGTCGCGCATCCGCTTGTTGTAGAAGTAGATCTCCCCGTCGCCCGTGTCGACAGAATCTGTGACGGCCATGCCGGCTTCCATACATGCCATCAGGCTGGCGAGCTTGAAGGTGGACCCGGGCTCCACGGCCGTTCCAATGGCGTGGTTGAAGTCTTCCCAGTATTCGACGGCGCCGCTTTCGATTTCGTGGCGCGTCAGGTTGGCAATGGCGCGGACGTACCCGGTGGAGACTTCGGACACAATCACTGTGCCCCATGCAGCTTCGTGTCGCCGCAATTGTTGCTCGAGGGCGTTGGTGGCCACGTCTTGCAAGTGCAGGTCGAGGGTGGTCATCACATCCAATCCCTCCACGGGGTCCACGAGGTAATCGTCCGTCACAGGCATCCATTGGTTGCCCGCCACGCGGCGCGACAATTGCTGCCCTTCGACGCCTGCGAGTTCGTCGTTCCAGGCGCGTTCAATCCCGACACGCTGGTGTTCGCGGTCGATGCCTACAGTACGTGCGGCGAGTTTGCCAAAAGGGCGACGGCGGTTTTCCCGACGCTCAAACACCAGGCCGCTCTTGTAGCGTCCGAGCTTGACGAAGGGCAGTTCGCGAAGCTCTTGGTAGGAAGTGAACGGTATGTTTCGTCCAATCAAGGCGCCGCGATGTCCACGGTTACGGGCGTTGTCGAATTTGGCCTTGAGACTTGAGGGGCTCTTGCCGATGGCGGAGCCTAGGGCGATGCACAAGGTGTCGATTTGGGCGTCGTACATGTCCCAGCGCATGCCTTCGCACTTGGCGTCCCAACGCAAGTCATAGACAGGGACACTTGTGGCGAGGAGGCTTCCGTCGCGTGACACGATTTGGCCGCGGGCAGGTTCAATGGTGCGCACGCTCGTGGAGAATTCTTCCCCGCGGCTGGCCCACGTCTCGTGCTCCACGGTTTGGATCATGAGGATGCGCCCAAACACCATCAAGCCAATGACAGTCAGGCCCACAAACACGAGCCAAATGCGTCCTGTGTTGGAGGGAGCGTTCATTCGTCGGCGGGCAAAAGGATGGGTGGTTCAGTGGGCTGCTCCAGGCCGAGTTCGGCGGTGGAACGGGCCAATCGGCTTTGTTGGAGTTGCGACTCGAAGTCGGAGCGAAGCGTCTTCTCCTCCGCGGTGGCTTCTTCCAGTTTGTCGAGGGTGCGTTGTTTGTCGCGGAGGATGCGTTCGGTCTGGTAGCCCAAACCGAGGTACAGGATTGTCAAGAGGCTGGCGAACAACAGGAAGGGGACTTGGCGCACCAAGGCCTCTCGCGCCAGAATCTCCCCACTCAGCACTTCGCGAATCAAGCCGCCGATTTGGTTGTCGGCACGGCGCTTGCGGCGACGCGTTTTCTTGTCCCGCTGCTCAGTCCGGAATTCTTCCGACGTCCGGAGGCGATTGGGGTTGCTCGCCGCTGCTGCCTTGGCTGCCTTGGCGCGTGCGGCCTCCGTTTGGGCCTCCTTTTGTGCTTCTCGCGCGGCAAGTTCCGCGGTCGTCAACGTCCGGTTGCCGCGCGGGGCTTGCTCCTCGCTTTTCGAGCGCCGAAGGAATCCGAACAACTTCATGGCATCCATTCGGTTCGTTCCGCCACGCGAAGGCGTGCGCTTCGGGCGCGAGGGTTGGTTTCCATTTCGGCGTCGTCGGCGACGATGGCCTTGCGAACGCGGGGGTGGAAAGGCGCTTGGATTTGGCCCTTCATGTCGCGTTTAACGTCATCGTCAAAATTGCCGGAGCGCATGAAATGCTTCACGAGTCGGTCTTCCAGGCTGTGGTAGCTCATCACGGCCAGGCGACCGCCGGGCTTCAACATGGCTGTGGCTTGGGTCAACAGGTCTTCCAATGCGCCGAGTTCGTCGTTGATGTGAATGCGGATGGCTTGGAAAATCCGTGCGTAGAACTTGTTTTCCTTGCCTCGAGGGGCAGAAGGAGACAGGGTTCTGATGAGGTCGTGTGTGGTGTTCAGTGGACCCTCTTGGCGCGCCGCGGCAATGCGGTGAGCCAATTTGTCGGGTCGGTTCAGTTCTCCGTAACGGCGGAAGATTTGGGTCATTTCCGTGATCTCCGCCTTCGCAAGCCATGCGCTGGCAGGCTCACCCGTTCCTGGATTCATGCGCATGTCAAGCGGGCCGTCGTGCCGAAGGGAGAACCCTCGCTCTGCGGTGTCAAATTGATGCGAGCTCACGCCCAAATCGGCGAGCAACCCGTCCAAAGGCAATCCTTTGTGGGCGCGTAAAAATTGCGGGGCGTACCTGAAGTTGGCGGCCAACAGGGTGAATCGTGGGTCGTCCAAGGCATTCGCGGCGGCGTCGGGGTCTTGGTCAAATCCAAACAGCCTGCCGCCGGGCCCAAGCTTCGCCAAGATGGCCCGGCTGTGCCCACCCCCGCCAAACGTCGCGTCCATCCACGAACCGTCGCGGGCCACGTCGCCGCCGAGTCCGAGCGCCTCGAGGGAGGCGTTCAGCATGACGGGGACGTGGTAGGACGTGGTCATTCTTCGTCGTTGCCGTCGAGGTCCTTGCGCACGTCTTCCGCCAAGTCGCCGAAGTCGAGGTTGTCCTCGTCCTGAATGACTTGCTTGTTGTACGCGTCCTGGTTCCAGATTTCCACTTTCTCACCCAATCCGGAGACGATCACCTCTTTGGCATCCTTGGGGTTGATGCCTGCATAAGCGAGGAGGGCGGAGGGCAGGTTGATGCGGCCCGATCCGTCTACGTCCACGTGGGTGGCGCCCTTCATGAATTTCCTCTGGAACAGCTGGTGCTTCCGGTTGTACCGGCTCAAGCGCGCCATTTCAGCATTCACCTTGTCCCATTCGGGCTTCGGGTACAACACCAAGCAACCCTCGAAGATGTCGCGGTTCACCACGAGGCCGTGATGAATCACCCCGTCCAATTGCTTCCGCAGTTTGGCAGGGAACATCAGACGGCCTTTGGCGTCGATGCGACAGGGGTGTTCTCCGAGCAGGTTGAGCATGGGTGCGTTTTCGCCAAATCAAAAGTACTCTTGATTTCCCACTTTCTCCCACTCGTTGACACTTTCTCCCACTTTGTGGATAAAGTTTGACGATTCGTCAGGAGCAAACCCAATGAATACGGGCCTTATAGATAGGTGGGACAAAGTGGGGTGTTTTCGTAATGAACACGTTATTCACAGGGGATGTGAACAACCCTACGTGGATGCGCAGGAGGCAACCCGGTCCTCCGCAACCAAAGCGGGTGCATTTTTGACCTCATGGATTCAACCATTCTTGAATGCGGTCACTACCGCTACGTCGAGGAGGGCGAAGGCACGCCACTCGTCCTGCTTCATGGGCTTTTTGGCGCCCTTAGCAACTTCCAAGAAGTGCGCGCGCATTTCAGCAAGAGCTTTCGGGTCATCACCCCGATGCTGCCGATTTACGAGTTACCCATGCTTGAGACCAACGCCAAAAACATGGCGAAGCACATCGCCGGATTCCTGGACGAACTCGGCCTCGAAAAAGTGCATTTGCTCGGCAACAGCCTCGGAGGACACGTGGGGTTGATCTACACCCGCGACCACCTCGACCGCGTGGCGTCCCTCACGTTGACGGCCAGCAGTGGGCTCTACGAAAACGCTTTTGGTTCAAGTTTCCCGCGGCGCGAGGACAAGTCGTACATCAAGGAGAAGGTCGCCGTGACCTTCCACGACCCCAAGCACGCGACGCCCGAGCTCGTCGACGAGTGCTTTGAGGCGGTCAACGACCGCAACAAGGTGCTCCGCATCTTGAGCATTGCGAAGTCGGCCATCCGTCACAACATGGCCGAGGATCTTCCTTCGATGAATGTGCCGGTGTGCCTGATTTGGGGGAAGAACGACATCATCACGCCGCCTGAAGTGGCCAAGGAATTCCTCGCGGGATTCCCGGATGCAGACTTGCACTGGATTGACGAATGTGGCCATGCCCCCATGATGGAGCACCCGGACACATTCAACCAAATTTTGAGCGACTGGTTTGCCAGCCGCGGCATTTCCTGATCCCATGTCTGGCGAGCCCACATGGGAATTGAAGGAGGCGTCGTTCGTCAAGAGCAGCGCGCAACCGTCGGAATGTCCCAAGCCGGACCGCCCTGAATATGCCTTCATTGGCCGTTCCAACGTGGGCAAGAGTTCCCTACTCAACATGTTGGTGGGCCGCAACAGTTTGGCTAAAATCTCCAGCACCCCTGGCAAAACCCAGCTCATCAACCACTTTGACGTCGACGACACGTGGTACTTGGTGGACTTGCCCGGATTTGGGTATGCCAAGGTGAGCAAAAAGGACAGGGTGAAGTGGATGAAGGTGACCAAGCAGTACCTCGATTCACGCACGAACTTGATGTGTGTGATGATGCTTGTGGATTCGCGCATCCCCGCCCAAAAGGTCGACCTCGAATTCATGGCCTGGATGGGGGGGGTGGGGTTGCCCTTTGTGTTGGTTTTCACCAAAGTGGACAAGCTCAACAAAGCGGAGCGCGCGGCGTTTATGCCTGCTTACGAGGAGGTGATGCTCAAGCAATGGCAAAAGATGCCACCGGTGTTTGTGACCAGCGGCAAATCAGGAGAAGGGCGAGAGGAGGTGCTTCGCTTCATCGCCTCCACCAACGGGCTGCATCAGCCCTGAGGCTCAGGATTCAATCACGCCAATGCGCTTGGCGAACTCTTCCGTGAAACCACGGAGCGCGTTCGCGTGGTCCTTGTCGGAGGTGGATCGCTCGTAGGTGTCGGCCAAGGTCATGATGGTTTGAACCACAAAGGAGCGCATATCTTCTACACTCATTTCTTTGGTCCAAAGGTCCATCCGCATCGCGGCGAATTCCTTGGCGTTCCACATGGAGAGGGCCATGGCTGAGGCAGGCTGGTTCATGACACCGCCGTCCTCGGCGGTCCATTCCATGGCGACGGGCACCTGATTTTCATCGGTGGTGACGTCGATGACAATGCGTGAGGTTGTGGGCATGGCGCGAAAGTACGCTCAGGGCCGGTAGACGCGCAAAATGGGTTGCGGATCGGTCCATTCGAGGACGTCGGCATCGTTCCATTCGGGGTGGGCCTCCAAGGCGGCTTCGACGGCGCGCCACCCCAAGAACATCCCAAGGCGATCTGGGCTGTCCTGTGGCACGCGTCCGACGCGGGTGAAGGGGCCTTCTTGAAACCAGCGCATGACGTCGCGCGGGACGTTGGAAAACATGCGCTCCTGCGGCTGCATTTCTGCCCAAGTGGCGCGCTCGTGCGCCACTGCCCATCGCCACTCCTCCTCGGTCCAATTCATGAGTTGGGCTGGCGTGGCTTCGGGCAGGCACCGCGACGCTGTGTGCAAGACTTGACCCCAAAACAACCACATGTCCACCGTGCGTGGTGCGGTGGGGATGCGGTCCTGCTGGCGCACGGCGATCCATCCGGTCAATGCGTCCGTGGCCAGGCGGTCGGGCCGCATGCGCGCGAGCCTGTAGCCGGGAAACTTAGAGGGCGGGAGTTCGGCGTGCATCGGATGGGCGCTGCCCATGAACCAATCGAGGCCGACGCCGATCCAGTCGGCGCCAGGGTAGACGGCGAAATTGAATCCAGAGGGCATCCAGATCACGTCGGGCACTTTGGTGTTTGGGTCGATGACCTGCAGGCGTTTCAGTCCTTCTTTCAAGGCGTGTGATTCGCGCTCGAGAACATCCGCCGCACCTGAGGTGGTGTCGATCGCTGCGAGCATGGGCGCCATTTGGCCGGTGAATTGCGCCAGCACATCCACCGTCATTGTGTCTTCTGCGGGGCCGAGTTGGAGGATGTCCTCACACCACGCTTGCCAAAATTCGGGGTGGGCGTTTCGCAGGTGTTCGAGCGATTTGACCCGATTGTTGTCCTTGGGAAGGTCGTCCAACACGGTCATCCAATTCACCTCGCGGTGGGTCTCGGGCAAGTCAACCCCGCTCACGTCAATTGGCGGGCGATGTTCCCCGCAGCCCGCAAGCACACCGAAGGCCAAAACACACAGCGCGGCGTGGAACAACTTGCAGGAGGAACGGGAAGGGCACATGAACGAAAGATTAGTTTTGGGCAAATGGCACGGACGATGACAAAGATGAACAACGACCGCGGGAATCGCGCCACTTGGATGAAGGTCCTCCTCATGGCCGTCATGGGCATGGCTTTTCAGTCCCACGCCCAAACCCAGGGTTTTCGAATGGGCCTTGCGTTGGACCCCAACGTTTCCTGGATGAACTCGCGCGACTTTGAGCACACCACAGATGGCGGACGTGCGCATTTTGGCTACCAGTTCATGGCCGACATTCTGTTTGCAGAAACCTACGCCATTGGCACCGGGGTGAATGTGTTTCGTACGGGAAGCACGGTCGAGTACTGGGAACCCACCACCGACTCCACCTTGAGCCGAGTGTCTCGCAACTTCAACAACCAATACGTCGAGCTGCCGGTGACGTTCAAGCTTCGGACGAAGGAGATTGGCTACACCACGTACTACGGCAAGTTTGGAGGTGGCTTGGGGTTGAACACTCGCCGAGAGGCAGAGGAGGTGCGTTACGTAGGGTTTGAGCGGTCGGACGACACATGGGCCCCGGTGGAAGATGCCGTGGTGCCTTCGCCGGATTTGATTTCGGGGGATTTCGCCAGCCTGTTCCGCGCCTCGATGATTGTGGGGCTCGGGTTTGAGCGTCGCATTGCGGGGACCACTGCGCTGATGGTGGGCTTCACCTACAACAGCAGTTTGTTCTCCACCCACAAAGACCAAACTGTCGTCAGGGAAGACGTTTCCGGAGTGCCGCGATTTGGCGGGGACGCCCCGCTCACCACAGAAATGTTGGGGCACGACAGTTTCCTCGCGATGACCGTGGGGGTGGTGTTCTGAACGACTCCTGCCTGACAACGTCCCGGGTTTGGTGCTTGCGTTGCAACTTGCATGTCACAAATTAGCTCCATGGCCCATTCCTCATTTGCTTCAGACGCGGTTGCCCAACACATCGTGGCTTGGCTCCAAGACTACTTGGCGGAGTCGGGCATGGACGGTTGGGTGGTCGGCGTTTCGGGAGGCATTGATTCTGCAGTGACCTCCACCTTGTGTGCGATGACGGGTGCCCCCACCACATGCGTGGAAATGCCCATCCACCAGGCCCCGGATCAAGTCAACCGGGCCTCCGAGCACATTGAAGCGTTGTGCGCGAGATTCCCTCGGGTGCGTCGCTCCACGGTTTCTCTGACGGAGGTGTACGACACGTTTGCACGTGCCTTGCCCGACGGCCCCGATGAGAGCAAGGGCTTGGCCATGGCGAACTCTCGGGCCCGGCTGCGCATGACCACATTGTATGCGTTGGGACAGCGCACCCGCGCACTCGTCGCCGGCACGGGCAACAAAGTCGAAGACTTTGGGGTGGGGTTCTACACCAAGTACGGGGATGGCGGTGTGGACCTCTCGCCCATCGCCGATCTTACCAAAACCGAAGTGTTCGCCCTCGCAGCCCATTTGGAGGTCATCGATGCCATTCAGCATGCTGCGCCCACCGATGGGCTCTGGGGAGACGACCGCACCGACGAAGATCAACTCGGTGCCACCTACCCCGAGCTTGAATGGGCGATGTCTTGGGAGGCTGCGCGTGCCGCGCTTTCTGACGAGGCACGCGAGGCAGAGGAGCAACGGCTGCCGTGGCGTCAGCAAGAGGTTCTGGCCACCTACCGCAAGCATCACAGGGCCAACAGGCACAAGATGGTGCCCATCCCCGTTTGCGTCATTCCCGAAGAGGTGAGGCAGGCTTCGGCCTGAATCAATCGTCCGCGCCGAGCGTCAACGTTGTGGTGGCTTCGCGTCGTGGATTTCCGTTGTCCGGGACGGTGACCAAGACCACGGTGTACGTTCCCGGCTCCAGAAAGCCGTCTCCGTGGCGCATGGGAATCGCCAAGGATTGCAGTCCCTCGACAAGGTCCACGCTGCCCGCATCCACCACAAAACCGCTTGCCTTCTGCAATTGGTCCAAGATGGCCGACGCGCCTCCACCTGTGGTGGCGGAGGAGTCCGGCGCTTCTGGTGCGGAGGGGATGAACCTCAGTTCGAGTTGGGCCTGCGCTGCCTTTTCGGACCAAACCCACGTGTTCACCACAGGGTCTTCAGGCTCTGACCATGCCCAGCCGCGCTCCCCCCACCACGAGGCACGAACGGCTTCAATCGCCTCCTCTTCAAAGGCCAGGGAGGCCGTGCCCCAGGCGTCAGGCGAACCTGCTTTGTCCATGAGGGGGCTCAAGTCGAGGACGTAGATGCCTCGGCCGTGCGTACCGATGACCAAGTCGTTTTCTCGTTCCTGAATGACCAAGTCGTGGACGGGTACACGCGGCAGGTCGTGGTGGAGCGTCGAAAACGACGTTCCTGCGTCGGTGGTGAGGTAGGCGCCTCCATCCGTGCCCACGATCCACCAACCCGCTCGGTCCGCGCTCTCGACGAGGGCATTGACCGGCTCGTGAGGCAGGTGCTGTCCCCAATCTTCCCAGGATTTCCCCGCGTCACGCGTCGCAAACACCATGGCGTCCAGGCAGTCGTGCCGGTAGCCATTCAGGGCCACGACCAAGAGGTCGGGGTCATGCTGAGACCAGCTCACCTCGCTCACCCAAAGGTGCTTGAGGTTGTTGCCTTTGCCTGTTTGGGTCGACAGCGGGAGCTTCAAGCGATTCCACGTGTGTCCTCCATCGGGGCTGATGTGGACCAAGCCGTCGTCGCTGCCCGTGGCCAGCACGCCAAATTGCGCGGGGTGCTCCGCGAGTGTGGTCAAGGTCCCAAAGGGCACGTTTCCGGGGAGTCCACCTCGTGTGAGGTCGCCGCTTCGCGTCTCAAACGTGTCTCCACGGTCGAGTGAGCGGTGCACCTTGTTGGAAGCCATGTAGAACACGTCTTGTTGGTGCTTGCTGAGGACAATGGGGGTTTGCCAATTCCATCTGAGTGGGATTTCTCCCAGCGCGTGAGAGGGGTGCAGGGAGGCGCGTTCCCCCGTGGTGCGATCGGTCCGCATGTACCACCCAAACTGGTAGCCCGTGTACACCACCTCGTTGCTTCGGCTGTCCACTTCAATTTGCATGCCGTCGCCCCCACCGAGGGAGGTGAATCCGTGGTGGCCCGTCTGGTGCCACGCCGGTGATTCGCGGTGGGTGTGGTCGCCCACCCATGTGCCGTTGTCTTGGAGTCCGCCGTAAATGCGATACGGATCGGCTTGGTCGACTTCCACAGCATAGAATTGGCCCACAGAAGGGCTGTTGCACTTGATCCACGAGTCTCCGCCGTCCCAAGTCACGTTGATCCCGCCATCGTTGCCGTTGACCAGATGGTTGGGGTTGGAGGGGTCCACCCAAAGCTTGTGGTGGTCGACATGCACGTTGGACGCCCCCACCGAGGTGAAGGTGATTCCGCCGTCGGTGGACTTGAGCAACGGAACGCCTGCGATGTAGATGACCGAGGCGTTGGAAGGGTCCACGGATACTGTGCCGAAGTAATAACCATAGGTGTAACACACGTCGTCGAGAGGGTCGTCATGGGTTCGAGCCCAGGTGCCCTCCTCTGTTTTGGAAACGGCCTGACCGTCGGCCAATTGACTCAGCGCTGCAGAAGCGCCTCCTCTGGAAGAGGTGCTGCGCTTGGGGACGCGATACCGGTACAACTCCGGTCCCACAATCTCGGCTTCAAACAGGGCGCGGTTGCCATCGGTGAGATAGTCGTACAGGGCCCGAACCTGCAGTTCGCCCGCTGCCACGCGTGCCTTCACCGCTCTAGCGCTGTCGGCTTCTTCGAATCCTTCACGGTCCAAAAACGCCTGCAAGTCCCCGTTGTCGAGGCCCTCAAACGTGACCTTGTCCATCTCGACGAAGTCCATGGCGGTCAACCCTTCGTCTTCCACTTCGGGCTGGGCTTTCCGAGGCGCCTGGTTGTCGATCAAGGCGAACAACGTGCCGGTGGCACTGTGGTAGCTCAATCCAATGCGTCCCGCGTCTGGACCTTCGGGAAAGTTGTTGTCCGTCGAGATGCGTACCCACGAATCCCCACCGTTCGTGCTCTCCCAAATCCCGGATCCTGTTCCGCCTTCGGTGAATTCATGGGCCCTGCGGGTGCGGTCCCACGACGCCGCAAAGAGATGGTCGGGATCTGTCTCGTCGGCGACCATGTCTACAAAGCCCACGCCGGGCACCGTCAATACCGCCTCCCACTGGGCGCCCCCATCGGTGGTGCGGTACAGGGCACCTCCAAGGTTGTCGGAGTAGAGTTCTCCCAGCGCCGCCACCCACATGCGGTCGGGGTTGACGCGGTCAATGATCACCCGCCCAATGTGGTGGCTGCCTTCCAGTCCTGCGTGGCGCCACGTTTGGCCGTGGTCTTCGCTGAGGTAGACGCCGTCGCCGGCGTAAGAGCTTCGCGAGGAATTCACTTCCCCGGAGCCAACCAGCACCCGGCCCGAAGGGTGGGCATCCACTGCACCGAGCAGGCACGTCTCCGAGAGCATGGGTTCAAAGGTGGTGCCGTGGTTGACGCTTTTCCACAGGCCACCCGTGGCGTAGGCGACGTACATCGTATCCGACACGACGGCGACATCCACAACGCGTCCCCCCATCACCGAGGGTCCGACATTCCGCAATTCGAGGCCGCTTGTCCACGCGTCGAGGTCGGCGCGTTCTGTGCCCACGCCTGCACGGATGTGGGCGGGGCTCGGTCCCCAAGACTGGGCGTTCACAGACCCGGAAAGGGCGGCGCAAAGGCACGCGAGGGTCCAAAAGGTAGAAGGTGAGGTCATGTCAGTTTGGGGTTGTTTTTGTGGCGGTCGGCGTCCCGCGAGGTTTTCTTGGCCACGTTGTCGGCCAGGGCTTGGGTGAGGTCCACCCCGGTTTGGTTGGCCAGGGCCATGAGGACCCAAAGTACGTCGGCCATCTCGTCGCCCAAATCGCGGCCCGCGTCGCTCGGCTTCTCACTTTGTTCTCCGTACCGTCGGGCAAACAAGCGTGCGAGTTCACCCACTTCTTCGGTCAGGATGGCCAGGTTGGTGAGCTCGTTGAAGTACCGCACACCCAACGTCGTGATCCACGCGTGGACTTGTTCCTGCGCTTCGCGCAGGGTGACGTCAGGCGCGTCAGAAGGGGAGAGATTCAGCTTGGTCATGGGGTCATTCTTTGTCTTTCGTGTCGATCCAAATCGTCACCGGCCCGTCGTTCAACAGGTCTACCTCCATGGCGGCTCCGAATTCCCCGGTTGCCACGGGGTTTCCGGTTTCGCGCGTGCAGGCCTGGACGAAGTGCTCGTACAAAGGGACGGCGTGATCGGGTTTTGCGGCGCGGATGAAGGAGGGACGGGTGCCTTTTTTGGTTTTGGCGTGCAGGGTGAATTGACTGACCACCAGCAGGCGGCCATCCACTTCGCTGAGGTCTGCATTCATTCTGCCTTCGGCATCGTTGAAGACCCGAAGCTTGGCGATTTTGGCCGCAAGCCAGTCGGCGTCCTCCGCGGTATCCGCATCCTCGATGCCCACGAGTACACAAAAGCCCTGTTGGATTTGGCCGACCACATCTCCTGCGATGCGGACTTCGGCCCTGCTTACCCGTTGAATCACCACGCGCATGCCGCAAAATAACCACCGCCCCGGGAGCGATGGTGACAGGTCGTGGAAAACAAGGAGAGAAAGGGTGAGAATCGTCGCGGAAGGCCCGAGGGGTCGATGTATTTTTGGGCTCAGATTCAACGACGAACGAACCCACCGTCCCCACGATTCATGAAGGCTTCCATTGCCCCAGCAACCCTCGAACAAGCTCAAGATATGGGCCTCCGTCCAGAGGAGTTCGAGCAAATCAAAACCATCCTCGGTCGCACGCCCAACTTCACAGAAATGTGTGTGTACTCTGTGATGTGGAGTGAGCACTGCTCCTACAAGAACTCCATCAAGTGGTTGAAGACCCTTCCCAAAGAAGGTCCTCACATGCTTGTCAAGGCGGGGGAAGAGAACGCCGGCATCGTGGACATCGGAGACGGCTTGGGATGTGCGTTCAAGATAGAAAGCCACAACCACCCTTCGGCCATCGAGCCCTACCAAGGTGCCGCCACAGGTGTCGGAGGGATCAACCGCGACATCTTCACGATGGGAGCCCGTCCCATTGCCCAGCTGAACAGCCTCCGCTTCGGCGACCTCTCCAATCCCCGCACCAAGTGGTTGCTGGAGGGTGTGGTGAAAGGCATTGGCGATTACGGGAACAGCTTTGGGGTGCCCATTGTGGGCGGCGAAGTCTTTTTCGACCCCAGCTACCAAGTCAACCCGCTTGTGAACGCGATGTCTGTGGGCATTTTGGAGGCGGACAAGATCATCTCTGCCACGGCTGCCGGTCCGGGCAACCCCGTGTACATCGTGGGTTCGTCCACGGGAAAGGACGGCATCCAAGGCGCCTCCTTCGCGTCGAAGGACATCACGGAAGAAAGCGCCGACGACTTGCCTTCGGTGCAGGTGGGTGACCCCTTCCAAGAGAAGCTTCTGTTGGAAGCGACCCTCGAGCTATCGAAAACTACCGCCGTGGTCGGCATGCAGGACATGGGGGCTGCGGGCATCACATGCTCCACCTCCGAAATGAGTGCGGCCGGCGAAGTGGGCATGGACATTCACCTCGACCGAGTGCCTTTGCGCCAACAGGACATGGAGCCCTTCGAGATCTTGCTCAGCGAGTCTCAGGAGCGCATGCTCGTGGTCGTCCACAAGGGACAGGAAGAGGAAGTGAAGGACATTTTCAAGAAGTGGGATTTGCACGCCGAGCACATCGGTGAGGTCACCGAGGGTGACCGCATTCGCTACTTCATGAACGGCGAACTCGTGGGAGACGTTCCCGGCACCACGTTGGTGCTCGGCGGGGGTGCCCCGGTCTACGAGCGTGAATACACCGAGCCCGCATGGTACGCGGAAGCGCAAACGTTTGACCCCAAATCTGTGCCCGTCCCCTCATTGGACGAGTGCGCAGACATTGCCCAAAAGCTCATCTGCCTCCCCAACATCGCTTCCAAGAAGTGGGTGTGGGAGCAGTACGACAGCATGGTGGGCACCATCAACCGCTCGACCAACCGCCCCTCTGATGCGGGCGTGGTGTCGGTGCGTGGCACAGACAAGGCCCTCGCCCTGACCGTGGATTGCAATGCACGCTACGTGGAGGCCGATCCTGAAATCGGAACGGCGATTGCGGTGGCCGAAGCGGCCCGCAACATCAGCTGCACAGGTGCCGAGCCTTCGGCCATCACCAACTGCCTCAACTTTGGGAACCCCTACAACCCCGAGGTGTATTGGCAGTTTGTGGGCGCCATCCAAGGCATGGGCCGTGCATGCCGTCACTTCAACACGCCGGTGACGGGCGGCAACGTGAGTTTCTACAACCAAACGGTGACTCCCGACGGCTCTGCCCAGGCGGTGTTCCCCACACCGACGATTGGCATGGTGGGGGTCATGGAAGACCGGAAGCACCATACGGGATTGGACTTCAAAGAGAAGGGAGAGCTCATCTTCCAACTCGGAGGATCGAGCGGCTGCATCAACGCATCGGAGTACCTCGCGAACATCGTGGGCATCGAACGTTCTCCCGCGCCGCATTTCGACATCGAACAGGAAGGCAAGCTCCACGTGTGCTTGCGTGAGGTTGCCCAAAAAGGCCTTGCCGCTGCGTCGCACGACGTGGCGGATGGAGGGTTGTTCATCACCCTGCTTGAAATGGCCATGCCCAACGGGCTGGGGTTTGACATTGTCACGGACGACGAGGTTCGTCTGGACGGGTTCTTGTTCGGAGAAGGACAAGGCCGCGCGGTGGTGAGCTTGAAAGAAGAGGATCAGGACGACTTCTTCGACGTGTGTGAGGCGCACGGCCTTCAGCCCACCTTGTTGGGTCACGTGACCAAAGGGAAAGTGGTGGTCGACGACAAGCACTTCGGATTCTGTGAAGAGCTTCGTGCCTACTACGACAATGCCCTGGAAGAAATCTTGACGGAAGACTGATGCTGAAATCCCTGGCCAAACACCTCTCAGGCATTGCACTCACTTGGGTGCTGGTGTTGGCGGGTACGTTTTTCTTGCTTCGGTGGTACAGCCAGCCTTCTGCGGAACGCGAGGTTCCCATGTTGGCCGGGTTGTCCCAAACCGAAGCGTCCGAGACGCTCCATGCGTTGGGTTTGCAAGCCGTGTGGCAGGATTCGATTTATGCGCCATCGGGCACCCCGGGTGCGGTCGTCGAGCAGCATCCCCCTGCGGGCAGCTCTGTCAAAGTGGGACGGAACATTCTCTTGACCACGTATCGCATCACGCCTCCGAGCGAGCGCGTGGGCATCGCCGAAGGGCAGGATGCCCGGATTGCGGAGCGCATCCTGACCACCCGTGGTTTTGAGGTCAAGGTGGAGGAAGAGCCCAACACCTTGCTTGCGGGTAAGGTCCTGCGGGTCGAACACAAGGGCAAGCGCGTGGAAGTGGATGAACGTTTTCCCAAGGGGACGACTCTGGACTTGGTGGTGGGGGTTACGGGAGCAAAGGATGTTCGCGTGCCTTGGTTGATGGGCCTGTCCTTGGACGATGCGAAGGGCACCTTGATGCGGCGCAACCTCGCCCTTGGGCACGTGGGCTACATGGACGATGTGGTGACGGCGCTCGACACGAGTTTGGCCGTGGTGGTGTCTCAAGACGTCAGTCCCGAGCGCAAACCTTACGTCTCTGAAGGCACCGCCATTGACCTCTTCCTCGGCAAACATTGAATTCCATGGATCCCATGCGTACGATTTTCACCTTTCCCTCGTTGGAGAACCCGATGAAGAATGTGACCCTAAATGCGTTTGGAGGCCAATTGATTTTGGCCACGATCGCTTGGATGTGCTTTGGCAACCTGTTTGCACAAGAGCAGGAGCGCGACTTGGAGCGGCTGTTCATTCCGGAGGCGCGTGTCAAAGCGATTGAAGCGTCACGTGCAGGGGGTGGCACCTTGTTGCCTCCGTTGGGCCTGCCATTTGTGGACGATTTCGCGTGGCCGAGTTTGTACGACGAGTCGGCGCCAGTCAACGTCAAACGCTGGGAGGCGAGCCCCGTCCGCAGGACGACCACCCTCGCTTATCAGGCACCCACCATCGGGTGCGCCACGTTGGACGGATTGGATGCGGTTGGAAATCCCTATGCGTTGAACCCCACCAATGCGGTGGGCTACGCAGACACATTGACGTCACGTCGGTTGTTGCTGGGCGGCAATGTGCCGGGGGACAGTGTGGCGCTGTCTTTTTGGTACCAATCGGGTGGCATCGCCAACGGTGCGGATGCTGGGGAGGACAGTTTGATCGTGGAATTCCGAAACACAGCCGAGGACGATGCTTGGCAATGGGTCTGGTCCACCGAAGGCATCGACGACGACACGGCGTTTCATCCCGTGGTTATCCCCATTGTGGGCACGGAGTACTTCCACAACGAATTTCAATTCCGCATCCTCAATTACGGGGCGTTGGAAGGCAACGTGGACACGTGGCACCTTGATTTTATGCGGGTGGCTGAAGACGGCATGGAGCCTGCGCCTTTGTATGAAGAGGTCGCCTTTGTGGCACCTCCGACAAGCTTTTTACGTCACCCTTGGACGGCCATGCCTTGGCCGCATTTTGTAGACTCTGTGGACAGTTACACTGCGGCTTCGGTGACCACCTTGCACCGGAGTTTTGGCGAGTCCACCAACAGCCAAGAGAACATCGGTCTGAAGGTGCAACGCGTGGATGTCGAGGGCAATGTCAACAACTATGCCCCGCTGGCAGGAGAGATTCCCAACAACTCCATTCAGGGGTTGTTTGAGACGGACTACCTCGACGATTTGGCCATTTTCACGGCCTTGTTCAATCCAGCGGTGAGTGACTCGTTTGCCACATTCCACGTCTCCTTGTGGGAGGACGAAGTGGGGGGTGCCAACGGCACCACCCAAACCGGCGTGACCGACAACGACAGCATCGTCCACGTGCAGACGTTCAAGGACTACTACGCCTACGACGACGGGACTGCGGAAAAGGCCTACGCTTTGGATGGCCAAGGTGGAGAGGTGGTGGTGGGCTTCGACATCAAGCAAGCTGACATCTTGGAAGGGGTTTGGATTCATTTCACGCCCTTTTACGACGACGCTGCAGGGGAGACCTTCACTTTGAAAATCCGGGGAGAGGATGAAGAGAATCCCGGGCAGCCAGGCGGTGAAATTGTGACGCAATTCACCATCCACGAGCCCAACTACTTCGCCAACGAGTACGACGGATTCACCTACATCCCGTTTGAGGCGCCCATTCCAGTGTCGGGTCGCATTTACGTGGGCTTTGTGCAGCAAGGGGAGGACCGCATCAACATCGGACTGGACAAGTCCACCAACACCAATCCGGAGTACCTCTGGTACAAGTTTCCCAACACGCCTTGGTTGCAGTCAGGCATCCAAGGGTCGTTGATGATTCGGCCTGTGCTGCGCGCAGGGAAGGACCCGGTGGTCCAGGTGTCGGAACTGCCGTCTCGTTTGGTAGGCCCTACGGTGTTTCCCAATCCCGGGACGCACATGTGTCATTGGAACCTCGAGCGCGTTACCACGGTGCACATGTTGGACATGACGGGACGCACGGTGGCCGAGTGGCTTGACATGGCACCGGGTCTTCAGTCGTGGTCCACGGAGACACCCGGTGTGTACCTCCTCGTCGGAACAGAGGAGAACGGCCAAACCTGGACCCAACGCTGGATTGCCCGCCCATGAGCGAAGACTTGAACACCCCGGACGAGCAAGGAGAAGAGTTGTTTGAGCACCATCGCATTGTGGCGGATCCCGGACAGACGCCTTTGCGCGTGGACAAGTTCATCATCAACCGCGTGGCGCATCTGTCGCGCAACAAACTCCAAACGGCGGCCAAGGCAGGCTACGTGAGGGTCAATGGCCAACCGGTCAAGAGCAACCACAAAGTGAAGCCCGAGGATGTGGTAACGGTGGAGTTGCCGCAGCCGGTGTATGAGTTTGAACTGCTGCCGGAGGCCATGGATTTGGACATCCTGTATGAGGACGACGACTTGTTGGTGCTCAACAAGCCGATGAATTTGGTGGTGCATCCCGGTCATGGGAATTACACGGGCACGTTGGTGAATGGCATTTTGCACCACTTCCAAAACATGCCCAGCCTTCCCAATCAACCCGAGCCGCGGCCGGGGTTGGTGCACCGATTGGACAAGGACACCACCGGCTTGATGGTGCTGGGCAAGTCGGAGCGGGCGTTGACCGACTTGAGTGAGCAATTCTTTGAGCGTACGGTGAATCGCCGATACTGGGCACTGGTTTGGGGAGATGTCCGCGAGGATGGCACCGTCACGGGCCACGTGGGTCGCTCTCTCCGTGACCGGCGCATTCAGCAAGTGTTCGAGGATGGCCGCGAAGGCAAACACGCCGTGACGCATTACCGCGTGTTGAAGCGCTTGGGACCGGTGACCCTGGTGGAGTGCAAATTGGAAACGGGGCGGACGCACCAAATCCGAGTTCACATGCAACACATCGGACATCCGTTGTTTGGCGACCCCATCTACGGAGGAAATGTCGCGGTCAAAGGGGCGCCTGGAGGCAAGTACAACGCCTTCTTGCGGAACATGTTTGAGGCGCTTCCACGACAGGCCTTGCATGCCAAGACGCTCGGCTTCACCCATCCTGGCACCGGAGATCGCAAGGATTTTGAGTCGGAACTGCCTGAGGACATGGCCAAGGCCATTGCCAAGTGGACCACCTACATCGAGGCGTCAGGGTTGTAGGTCAATCCGCAGAGAGCCTTTCGACTTCTTCCAGGGCCTTTTCCCAGGCGTTGATGCTGTCTTGCATCTCTTTCTGAACCGCGTCATAGGCGTAGGCCACTTCGGTCACTTTGGTGCGGTCCGAGGGGTCGACGGCGGCCATGGCGGCGTTGAGTTCCTCTTGCTTGGCCTCCAATTGGGCAATGGACTTTTCGTGGCGATCGACCGCGTTTTTGGCCTTGCGAAGCGCTTTTTCAGAAGCTTTCCTCGCCTTGTAATCGCCACCACCTGAACTTGATTTGCCTTCCTTGGACAGGGCGGTCTTGACCCCCTTCTCCCGCGATACCTTGACGTTCTTGTTGGCTTCGTACGCGCTGATGCTTGCGGCATGTTTTTCGTGCAGGAATCGCTTGATGTCCCCGATGTATTGCTTCAAGCCCGTCGGGGTGACCTCATACACAAGTTGCGTCATGTCGCTGAGAAAGTCGCGGTCGTGCGACACCACCACCAAACTGCCGTCAAAGCGTTGGAGGGCTTCTTTCAGGACGGACTTGCTTTTCAGATCGAGGTGGTTGGTCGGCTCGTCAAGAATCAGCACGTTGTAGGGGTGCAGCAGGAGCTTGCACAACGCCAAACGGGCTTTCTCTCCCCCGGACAGCACCTTGACCTTCTTGTCGACATCCTCGCCCGAAAACAAGAACGAGCCGAGGAGACCCCGCAACTGTTTGCGGACATCGCCAACGGCGACGTCTTCCAACGTTTCCATGACCGTCAGGTTGCCGTCGAGTTCGTCGGTTTGGTTCTGGGCATAGTATCCGATGTCCACGTTGTGGCCGACGGTCAATTCTCCAGCCGTGCAGGATTCTTGCTCGAGCAGCATCCGGGTCAGGGTGGTTTTGCCCGCGCCATTCTTCCCGACCAGCGCCACCTTTTCCTGACGCGCCATGATGAAGTCCAAGCCTTCAAAGACGGTCAAGTCATCGAAGCACTTCTTGAGGGTCTTGGCTTCGAAAATGACCTTGCCGGTTCGCGGGGCAGGGGGGAAGCGAAACCGGATCTGCATGTTTTCTGCAGCATCCACTTCCACGCGTTCGAGCTTGTCGAGCTTCTTGATCAAGCTCTGGGCGAAGGCGGCCTTGTTCTTCTTGGCCCTGAACTTGTTGATGAGCACTTCCGTCTCTTGGATGTATTTCTGTTGGTTCTTGGCTGCCTGTTCTTGACGTGAACGTTCTTCCTCCCGCCAAACTTGGTAGGCCGAGTAAGGACCCTTGAAATCGTAAAGCTTGACGCCACCAATTTCGACCGTACGTTTGGTTAAGGTATCGAGGAACACCCTGTCGTGAGAAATGAGCAGGATGGCCCCAGGATGGTGCAGCAAAAACGATTCAAGCCACTCGATGCTCTCAATGTCGAGGTGGTTGGTGGGCTCGTCCAGCAACAGGAGATCTGGTTGCATGAGCAGCAGCTTTGCCAATTCCACACGCATTTTCCACCCGCCACTGAATTCGGACATCTGCCGGATCATGTCGGGGATCTTGAAGCCAAGGCCCTGGAGGATGCGATGGGCTTGTTCCTCCGTGCTGGAGGCCCCAATGGCGTCCAGCCGTTCGTTTGCGTCGCTCAGCTCTTGGATGAGGTCGGCGTAGCTTTCGCTTTCGTAGTCGGTCCGTTCGGCCACTTCCTTGGTCAACGCTTCCAGCCGGGTTTCAAGCGCTTGGACCTCGGCAAATGCCTGCATGGCCACTTCCATGACCGTGGACTCCTCCTCGTGCTCCATCTCCTGAGGTAGGTAGCCAATGCGGTACTCTTTGGGCGTATGCACGCTGCCCTCGGAGGGTTTTTGCAGACCCGCAATGATTTTCAAAAGGGTGGACTTGCCTGCACCGTTCCGTCCCACAAGACCGATTCGGTCCTTGTTGCCAATGGCCAAATCAACGCCTTCAAACAGCGTTCGGTCTCCAAAATGGACGGCAAGCGACGTCAAGTGCAGCATGGCCCGCAAGGTCGGGGTAGAAAGGCGAGGGAACAAAAAAGGGCCACACGGAGTGCAGCCCTTTTTTCTTGGTTCGAAGTCCGCTCAGTAATGCCAGATGTCGTGCTCCAAGTTGAAGAGCTCCTGCTGGATGCGTTCGCTCTCTGCCAAGGCATCCAGGCCGCGTGCGTATGACACAATGGCCCGGTTGAAGGAGTTGTCCTCCTTCACGATGTAGCTTGAGAAGTAGCGCTTCTGGAAGAGGTCCTCGTACGTCCGACGCTGGGCGTCGTTGAACATGTTGTACACCTCGCTGTTGGCGAAGACGTAGCGACACTCCGGGTAATAGAGCCAGAAGAGGGGGCGGAAGCCCACGCTGTTTCCATCGACGTCAAAGTCTTCCATCATGGGTGCAATGCCCAGGATGCGCACGTAACGCTCGCTGCGCTGACGGTCCCAAATCCAATCTTCTTTGATGCGGTAGCGCGTAATCTTGTCGGAAGACAATTCGTTGCTCTGCTGGATGGTGCCGATGACCTCACCGAAGTCGTCGTACTCCTTCACAAGTGTGACGGGGTTGAGGATCTTTCGAATGCTGTCAGGCGAAAGGGGAAACGTGAATTCGTCGTCGTCTCCCAACGGTCCTGCGCTGTAGGCCACAAGGGAGCCTTCCACCAAAAGGGCTTCCCGTACGACGTCAAACAGATTCTTCCGGTCCTGGATGGGGTCCAGCGGGAAGTAGAAGGGGTGGTTGAACTTTTGACGCAAGTCCATCTCTTGCCAAATCCGGCGTTTGTACATCACATCCGCCTCACGCAGGTGAGGGTAGGGGATGACGCGCTTGGTGAGGTTGGTTTCCTTGACGTAGGCACCATCCAACACATTGGGGGATTGAGCCACGCCATTTTGCACCAAGGCAAACATGGCGAGTGTCAACGTCAAACAAGTGCTCAGGAACTGTTTCATGGCAGGTAAGTTAGCCGGTGATTTTCAATTTCATCGGGGGCAAGTCGCGCTCGGTCCCGTCAGGCATGGACACCAGAATGTCTTCCAAGTAAATGATGTTGCCGCGACGTACGCGCTTCAACGCCTCTTGTTGGTCGGTCGTCAAGCGGTTGTTGCCGGAAGGCAAATCGGAGAACGCACCGTCCTTGGAGATGCGCAGGGTAAAGCTTTTCACGCGGACCTTCACATCGAAGTCAAAGCCTTCCATGCGCGCGGCCACGGGGGCAAATGACAACACCTCTGCTTTGGTGATGCCCTTGTCTGTGGGCTTCTTGCCTGTCCAAAACGCCACCGGATCCGGTATGCGCTTCACACGGAAATTTTTCGCGGGCAAGGACTTCTTGCTTCCGTCGGGAAGTTCCGCAGAGACGGTGATGTTCGCCTCGCGAACGGAGCTGCTTGAGCTCGGTTCCACGATGTACGAACCGTCGGGCTGCTTCTTGATGGAGTGTCCTCCGTCGATGCGTACATCGATTTTGTCTTGGGCCACCCCTGGAACGGACACCTCGACAGGGTTGGGGACCCCGCGGTAGAACACGTTCATTTTGGTGGGGGAGACCACAAGAGCAGGCTCTGCAACCGTAATGGTAGGCGTGTAGAACGAGTAGGGCTCGATGTTGCCATCCGGACCTTGGTATCGAATCAACCCCTTGAAGTTCATGTCTCCGAGGCTCATGCCACGGGTTGGGATGCGAAGCTTGCCCATGCCATCGGCACCAATGGTCAAGCCTTCCAAGCCTTCGTAGGCCAACAAGGTCGAGTCACGTCCGTCCCACTTGTCGCCGTCGACAAAAATGTCTGGCGCATTGGTTGCATCGTAGGCCGCCAACAACACATCGGCACGGAAAGAGTCTCCGCGGAGGATGTAGTTGGACTCAGGCACCACGAGGGGCATCAGGTCGGTGAATTTGTAGGACTTGGCCTCAATGCCTCCGAGCAACCAGGACAACACGTCTTCCTGTGCGTCTTGCACATCGACAATCATCTTGGACATCAACGGCATCACCGCTGCGAGGGGAACATCAAAGAAGTTGGCGGCTTCCCAGAGCACTTCCTTGCCATCTTCCATTTCGTTCTCGAACGTGAAGCGTTCGTCGAGCTGAACTTTGATGTATTCAGGGAGTTCGCGCGTTTGGCCTTGGCTGTCCACAAGCTTGACCCCTTTGAGGTAATCGCGGTAGGCTTCGAGGTTTTTGCGGAGCGCTTTGGCACTCCATGGATCATCCTCGTCAAACTTGGGATTCTGTGGCTCCGAACCCACCATGAAGGCGGTGAGTTCCTGGTACTCGTCTTTCTTTTGAATCAGGGCCAAGTTGAGGGTGGTGTCCATTCCCGTTTCATCCTGACCGATGAAGTTGATAAAGTCGTTGGCCACAGCATCGTCGTACTTGCCCTCTGACTTGGCCATGCAGCGCCCTTTGAGTTGGGTGATGTAGTTGACCAAATTGTCACTGCGTTCCCGAACGTCGCGGGCCTTGTCCATGAAGGGGCCTACTTTTTCTTTGTTTTGGGCGTATTTGACCTCCAAGGTGGTCAATGTCTCAGCAACCTTGCCTTTCAGCGTGTGCTGGGTGTCTTGCAAGCTGTTCTCCACTTTCACGAAGCCGTTGAGGACTTCTTTGGAGATGTTCAAGGCCAAAAGTGCAGTCAGGACGAGGTACATCATCCCGATCATCTTTTGGCGTGGTGTTTCTTTTCCTCCGGCCATGGTTCAGGGCTTAGCTGCGACCGCCACCCATGGCGTTCAACATGTTGCCGTAGACCGTGTTGAGGGAAGCCAAGTTCTTGGCCAGCTCGGCGATGTTCTCCTTGTACACTTTCGTGTCCTCGACGGAGTCGTTGAGGTTCTTCACCAATTCGCCCATGCCTTCGAACAATTCCTTGTTATCCCGCATCTGTGCGAGTTGTCCCTCATACATGTCGTTCAAGGAGTTCAAGTTCTCGTTCATCTTGGCGAGACCTGGACCTGTCGAAGCACCTTCTGCACTTGCCTTGACGAGTCCCGTCAACCCTTCGCTCACCTCTTCGTAAGTCGAGCTCAATTCGTCCACGCGGTTGGACGCTTTCACCAACGAATCGCTGTAGCCTTTTGTGGCCACGGAAGCATCTGCAACCTCACCCATCTTCGTCGCCTGCTCACCGAGGTGACGCATGCCGTCACCCAATTTGGTGATCATGTCAGAGTCGATGTTGGCTTTGGACAACATGTCGTCCAATTGCTGAGTGGGGGTTTTGTCTGCACCTTCTCCTGTGGCGAGCTGAGGGTAAACCAAAGACCAATCGGGTTCTTCATGGGGCTTTTCAAAGGCCGACATGAAGAAGATGAAGGCTTCCGTACCCAAACCGAGAATGAGCATCAACGAGGCACCTTCCCAGTGCTGGATTTTGAACAATGCTCCAATAATCACGATGGCAGCGCCCCATCCATAGAGCTTGGCCATAAAGTTCTTCCACTGCTTGCTTCCTGGTTTCATGGTTACGGTTTATAGGTTGTTGGTTTCAATTCAGCTAACGCTGTGCAGGTAGGTTTTTATTGTGCGAAGGGCGTGTGGTTTCAATTCACACCCTCGGGGATCAGTTCCACTCTTCAGGCAATCCTGACTTGCCTCTACCGAGGTAAGACATGACCGAGCGGAATCCAATGGACGCCTTGGCGGTGTCGCTGTACTCGAACGTACGCGTGCCTGTTTGGCAGTAGTAGCCAATGTCTTTCCAAGAACCACCGCGAATGACCTTGCGCTTGAGGGCAGGGGGGTCATCCACTTTAGCGTGGTAGACGTAGTCGGGAGAGAGGTCCCAAGAGAAATCATAGACCGTCTCGTCAAAGGCGGTGTTGGTCCACTCCGCCACATTTCCACTCATGTTGTACAACCCGTAGTCGTTGGGACTGTAGGATTCCACAGGTGCCGTGTACGCGTTGGCATCTTCCACGTAGTCGCCGCGCATGGGCTTGAAGTTGGCGAGCACACACCCTTGTTGATTCCGCGCGTACGGGCCACCCCAAGGGAATGGCGCTAAATTGCGGCCACCGCGTGCGGCAAATTCCCATTCAGCTTCAGAGGGCAGACGGAACTTCTGGACGTACGTCTCGTTGTTCTTCTGCTTCCACTCGTTCATGATTTGGGTGCGCCACGCGTTGAAGGCCTTCGCTTGTCCCCACGTCACACCCACCACGGGGTAGTCATCAAATGCGGGGTGCCAGAAGTAAGCTTCGGCGTAGGGTTCGTTGTACGCGTAGGTCGCGTCGTGGATCCACACGAGGGTGTCGGGATACACGTTGATGATTTCTTCCACCACAAACTGGGCGCGGTCGCTGTGACGGCGAGTAGAGTGGAGTTGATTCAACGAGTTGACCTCGCCGTATTCCTCGTCTCGGTCGCTTTTCCGCGCGGCCTCATCGAGGTTCACCCAGTAGTAGCGGTAGTTCAGCTTGCGGGAGTCCAATTCACGCCGGTTGTAGAATTGGTCTGAACCCTGGAGGAAGAATTCATCGTACAACAAGTCAAAGATGTCTTCATCTTCCCAATCAATGGGCTCTTCCCAATTCAGGGTAAAGCCTTTGTCAATGAATCGGTCCAGTTCCTGACCACGCGCATTTTCCGCGGTGTAGTACCGGTCGTCATCGTTGTCTGCCAACGTTTGGAGGTACAAGGAGTCTCTCACGTAGTTGACAAACTGACGGTATTCGTTGTTCGTGATTTCATGCACGTCCATGTAGAACGGTGGAATGGTCACCGTCTTGGAGCGCGTGTTCAAGGCGAAGGGAACGTCCTGGTCACTTGGGCCCATGGTGTATGAGCCAAAGTGAATGTAATTCATCCCGTAAGGGTTGGACTGTTCCCAGTATTGGCGAGGTTGAACCCCCACCAGTTCGCCCTGGGGTCCCATGTAGCACGCCGACATGAAGACGGGTGCCAAGAGGATCATCAGGAGCTTTTTCATGGATTGGTTTTCTTGCAGAGTGGTTAGGCGATACTACAACGCTCGAAAGACATGGTTTCGTGTGTCTTAGAGGAATCGAGGGTTGGCGTACTTGTTTTCGACTGGCGTCGTAATGAATTTGAAGGCGTAGGAGACAAACACCTCGGCAGTGCCAGGGGTGTACGCGCTCAACTCGCTCGTGGTCACGTCAAAAGAGGCGCCGAGTTTGAAGACTTGTTCGCTGGAGGTGATGCCCTCCTTTTTAGACATGCTGTACTGGATGCCTGCAGAGGGTGCCACGGCATCTCCAGGACGCCATGTCAATCCGCCCCACACGAGGTCTTGCCAAAGCACATTGACGTTGACGTCGACCGCCGTGGCATTCAGGTCTGTTTTGGCCAACACGTTGCTGCGAAGCAACAAGTCGTCTCCACTCAAAGGGTAGTTGTAACCACCCATGAAGTAGTAGTGGCGGGTGGGAACGATGTTCAACGATTGCAATTGCACTTCGGCCAAGTGGGTCATGGACAAACCGGCGTAGTACTCGTTGCCTTTTCGCATGAACACGCCAAAATCGACGTCTGTGGAGGTGCCACTGCCGTTTCCGTCGGGAATGGCAGGGTCGTTGGCCACGCCATCGACGGCAATCCAGTTGGCATCGAAGCTCTTGCTGAACAAAGACACGTTCAAGCCCACGCCGACGTGCGCGCCATTGGCGAGGGTGGGAAGGTGATACGCGTATCCCAACTTCACCATGGTGTTGGACTCTTGTCCAATTTCATCTTGGTAGAGTTGAAGGCCCAACGCGCCTGGGATGAAGTCCACATTGGTGTGGGCGTTGATCATGGTGGTCACGGGCGCCCCGTTGACACCCATCCATTGGTTGCGGTACCACGCATTCACGTGGGTGAGGTCGTCCTCACCAGCTGCACCAATGTTGAATGCCGCAAGGTCGTTGAACCATTGCGTCATCTGGGGGTCTTGCTGGCCAAAGGCCGGTGCCACAGTGAGGCACGCAAATGCAAGACAGATGGAGATGTTGCGAATCATCTTATTCCTTTGATTTTCAGCAGGTTGCGCCTCTGAGCGTGCGCGCAGAGGTTGGCTAATATAGGGATTTTCCCAATGCCCGGACCGTTGGGTGCCGGATTGCGCTGAAGGGGTGTTGCTGTATTCAAACATGCTTAAGCCAATTTTTGGTAGGTCCGCCACCATCGGTCCGGGAGGGATCCTTCGGAAGCTTCCACGTACTCTTCATAAGTGCACGGTACGAGCAAACTGGGCAAAAGGTTCGATTTGTCTTGATTGGGGACGGGGACGTCCATCCACCAGCGGTCGCTTTTGGGGCTCTTGTAAAACGCAATCTTGTGGGATTCCCCGGGCAAATCCACCACGTATTTGAGGTAGTCCTCCGTGGTGCATTTGGGATGATCTCCTTTTTGGTTGAAGATGCCATCCATCACATGCCAAACGCCTTGAGCGACCAAGTGTGCACCCCGGCCGCGGTCGTCGAGATCGGGGTTGTGTTCAAAGAATCCTGTGGCCAACAACCGGTCGCTCATGCCGATGTACCTCGACAGTTGACAGAAATGTTCCGCCGTCATGCCGTTGGGGCTTGCGTGGGTGGAAGCCGGGTGGTCTGAAGCGCGAATCGCAGCCACGTCTAGCGTCACGAGATCGGCATTGCGCACAATGGGTTCGACGTGTTGGATGTTTTGCAGCAGCGTGCCAAGGCGAATGGCCTCGAATTGCAATCGCTCCAAAAGTTCGAGGGTGTCAGGATCCGTCAAATACCCTTGGTGCCCCACGTTGGCGTAGTCGAACAGGTAGTTCGGCTCGTGCATGACCACGGAATTCATGTGGTTGCGTGCACTGACCACGCTCGGGTCACCCCCAAAATCGAGCCGGGGATCCACCGTGACCAAGTTCATGGGGCGGCCGACGGAGTCGAGTGCCCGATACATGGGGATGGTCAGGTCGTGGCCTCCACCAATCACAATGGGCACAATGCCCATCTGCACGAGTTCGGCCACCACGGACTGGACCGCAGCATAAGTGTCATCTTCTGTGGCGCCGGCCCGGATGTCTCCCAAGTCCACAGTGGGTTGCCATGCGGCAGGAGGGACGAGTTGGTATAGCCAATGGCGAATGGCGTCTGGGGCACCACCACAGCCTTCGTTGTCTCCCGAGCGCCGGCCGTCGTTGACCCCAAAAAGTGCCACGCGGGCACCCTCCAGCATGGGGCGCGAATCGAAGCGATGCGCTTCGATGCGGTCAGCGATCCGCGCCACCCCTTCCGCGTTGGAGAAGTCGGGGGCGTTGACCGGTTCGAACAAGTCGAGGAATCCGTCGAGCATGAACCAGGGTTTTGGGGCCTTTTGGGGCCTTTGAACCGCAAGGTCGCAGGGTTCGTGCCCTGTTCTCACGCCGCACGCCGGCAAGCATTCACAACCAAATGTGAATGCACACCCCAACGGGTTTGTTTGTCAAGAGGTTAGGACTTCTTGCGGCGACCGCGCTTGGGGCGGTTTTTGGCCTCTTCGATGAGCTCTTGCACCCGTTCCCAGGTCAAATCCTCTGGCTTTTCCTCCTTCGGGATCTTGGCGTTGAGTTTGCCGGCCTTGATGTACGGTCCGTAGCGGCCATTCAGCACGCGAACCGTCTCATCTTCCTCGAAGACTTTGATGAGGGCTTTGGCGTCAGCTTCAATCTTCGCCTTGATCAGTTCCACAGCGCGCTCGAGCGTCACGGTGTACGGATCGTCGCCGTCGTCGACTTTAAGGGACACAAACTTGCCGTCGTAGCGCACGTAGGGCCCAAACCGACCGATGGCTGCAGTCACCTTCTTGCCCTCCATCTCGCCCAGCGTGCGAGGCAGCTTGAACAAGTCCAAGGCCTCCTCAAGGGTCAGGGTTTCGATGGATTGGCCGGGAAGGAGGGAAGCGTATTGCTTTTCCTCGTCGTCCGGACCTCCGATTTGGGCCATGGGGCCGTACCGTCCGATGCGGCACAAGATTTGGGCGCCCGATTCGGGGTGGACGCCAAGAATGCGTTCCCCTGAAGCGCGCTCGGCATGCTCCATCGTGGTGTCCACGGTTTCCTTGAACGGGGCGTAGAAGCGCTTGAGCATGGCGCGCCAATCGAGTTGTCCGCGTGCAATGACGTCAAACTCCCCCTCGACGTCTGCCGTGAAGTTGTAGTCCAGGATGTTCTGGAAATGCTCCAGCAAAAAGTCATTGACGACCAATCCGATGTCTGTCGGGAACAGCTTTCCGCGCTCTTGACCGGCGTTTTCGGTGGCGGTCTCCGCTTGGACAGCCGTCCCAGAAAGCGTCAGTACGCGGTAGTCTCGAGGGGTGCCGTCGCGGTCCTCTTTCACCACGTAGCCGCGCTTTTGCATGACGTCGATGGTGGAGGCGTAGGTGGAGGGACGGCCGATGCCCAATTCCTCCAAGCGCTTCACAAGGCTCGCCTCGGTGTAGCGCGGCGGGTGCTTGCTGAAACGTTGTGTGGCGACGATGGTTTGACGGGTCATGGACTGCCCTTCGGTCATTGCGGGAAGCATGTCCTTGGTTGTCTCGTCCTGTCCGTCTTCGTCGTCCGTGCCTTCAAGATAGAGCTTCAAAAAGCCCTCGAAGGTGATGACTTCGCCGCGCGCCACAAATTCTTCGTCTCGGCCAGAGACCGAAATCTTGGCCACCGTCTTGTCGAGTTTGGCATCCGCCATTTGGGAGGCGAGGGTCCGCTTGTAGATCAGGTCGTACAAGCGCTGCTCTTCACGCGAGGCGTCGATGCGGGACGCAGACAAATCGGTGGGACGGATGGCTTCGTGTGCCTCTTGGGCGCCCTTGCTCTTGGAAGCGTACGTCCGGGCAAAAGCGTATTCGGCGCCGAAGGTTTTCGAGATTTCTTTCTCTGCCGCTTCCAAGGCCACGTCGCTGAGGTTCGTCGAGTCGGTACGCATGTAGGTGATGCGACCTGCCTCATAGAGGCGTTGGGCCACCCCCATGGTGCGTGACACGCTGAAGCTCAGCTTTCGCGACGCCTCCTGTTGCAATGTGGATGTGGTGAACGGCGCGGCCGGCTTCTTGGTTGACGGCTTGGTTTCGATGGAGGACACGACGTGTTCGGCCGAGGCACAGACGTCGAGGAAGGCTTGTGCGTCAGATTCTGAGTTGAAGGTCTTGCCGCACGTCGCCTTCACCACAGCCTTGCCCGTGTCGAAGTGTCCCACCACGCGGAACGTGGATTTGGCCGTGTGGCCGTCGATTTCGCGTTCGCGGTCGACAATGATGCGGACGCCCACGCTTTGGACGCGGCCCGCACTCAGTGAGGGACGGATTTTGCGCCACAACACCGGGCTCAATTCAAATCCCACCAAGCGGTCGAGGATGCGTCGCGCCTGTTGCGCATTCACGAGGTCGGCATCCACGGTTCTCGGCGATTCAATGGCCTTGAGGATGGCGGGCTTGGTGATCTCCGAAAAGACGATCCGCTTGGTTTGTTCTTCTTTCAATCCCAACGCTTCCATGAGGTGCCAACTGATGGCTTCACCTTCGCGGTCCTCATCCGTCGCGAGCCACACCGTCTCGGCTTTTTTCGCCAGCGACTTGAGTTCCGTCACCACCTTCTTGGAGGAGGGGCTGACTACGTATTTGGGAGAAAAGTCGTTGTCGATGTCGACACTGTCATTTCCCTTGGCCAGATCACGGATGTGTCCCATGGATGACTTCACGACAAAGTCTTTGCCGAGGTAGCCTTCAATGGTCTTTGCCTTGGCAGGCGACTCTACGATGACGAGGTTTTTGGCCATGGGTTTGCGTGTTTGGGCGGGCAAATAAAAGACAACCTGAGCTGAAATAGGTTCGCCAAGAAGGCATAAATACGTTGCATTCACGGGTACCCCTAAAGGGGTGACAATTTGTCAGTGGTGTACATTTGCACCATGCGAGAAGGAGATCACGTACTGGAAGAAGGTCGTCAAGGCGAGGCGACTGTGGTTGCTGGACCTGGTTCAGGGGCGCGAAAATTGTACCTCGAGAGCTACGGCTGTCAAATGAATTTCAGCGACAGCGAAATCGTGGCCAGCATCCTGTCGGATGCAGGGTACCAAACCACCCGTGACGCAGACGATGCCGACTTGGTGTTGCTCAACACCTGCGCCATCCGAGACAACGCTGAACAGCGCGTCCGCAACCGACTGGTCCACTTCAAAGGCAACAAGGCGAAGAACCCCAGCTTGGTGGTGGGCGTCCTGGGATGCATGGCCGAGCGCTTGCGGGATAAGTTGCTCGAAGAGGAGAAGCTCGTGGATTTGGTGGTGGGCCCCGATGCCTACCGCGACCTCCCCAATTTGGTGGATCAAGTGGAGGGAGGTCAAAAAGCCGTCAATGTTCTGCTCTCCCGCGAAGAGACTTACGCAGAGATCAGCCCGGTTCGTTTGGACAAGGGAGGCGTGACGGCGTTCATCAGCATCATGCGTGGTTGCGACAACATGTGCTCGTTTTGTGTGGTGCCCTTCACCCGCGGCCGAGAGCGCAGCCGTGACCCCCAAAGCATCGTTCGGGAAGCCCAAGAGCTCTTCGATGCGGGCTACCGCGAGGTGACCTTGTTGGGTCAAAACGTCGATTCCTACAAGTGGAACATCGACAACAAAGGCGTCGTCAAGGACGAGTCCCAGCCCGTGGTCCGCTTTGCCGAGCTCCTCGAAATGGTGGCGGCGGTCACCCCAGACCTTCGGGTGCGTTTCAGCACCTCGCACCCCAAGGACATGACGGACGATGTGCTTCACGCCATGTCTCGCCACGAGAACATCTGCAAGTACATTCACCTGCCGGTTCAAAGCGGACACAGTGATGTGCTGAAGCGCATGAACAGGGGGTACACCCGTGAGTGGTACCTCGAGCGCATTGCGGCCATCCGTCGAATCATGCCCGGTTGCGCCATCAGCACCGACGTGATCACGGGATTCTGTGGGGAGACGGAAGAGGAGCACCAGGCGACCCTGAGCCTCATGGACAAAGTGCGCTACGACATGGCGTTCATGTTCAAGTACAGCGAGCGCCCCAAGACGTTGGCCGAGCGCAAGTTTGAAGACGACGTTCCCGAGGAAGTCAAGGGCGCACGGCTGCAAGAAGTCATCTCCCGTCAAATGATCCACGGCAAAGAGCGTACCCAAGCCTTTATGGGCCAGGTGCACCGCGTTCTCATCGAAGGCACGAGCAAAAAGCGTGACGACCAGTTCTTTGGCCGAACCACCCACAACACGGTGGTGGTGTTCCCCAAAGGCGATCTGAAGCCCGGGGAATACGTCAACGTGAAGACTTTTGATTGCACCCCCGTGACGTTGATGGGGGAAGTCACCGACGAACCTGCGGAGAGCTGAACATGGATGTAGGGGCAATCAAGCGAAGGTTTGGGGTGGTCGGGAATGCGCCCGCACTCGACCGTGCCTTATCTGTCGCCGCGCAGGTGGCCACCACAGACATCAGCGTCCTTGTGCTTGGGGAAAGCGGCACGGGAAAGGAATCCATGCCGCGCATCGTCCACCAATTCAGCGTACGAAAGCACGGTCCATACGTGGCTGTGAACTGCGGAGCCATCCCGGAAGGCACCATCGATTCTGAACTTTTTGGCCATGAGAAGGGGGCTTTCACAGGCGCCACGGACACCCGCAAAGGGTACTTTGAGGAAGCCAACGGCGGCACCATTTTCCTTGACGAAGTGGCTGAATTGCCCTTGACGACGCAGGTGCGCTTGTTGCGTGTTTTGGAGACGGGAGAGTTCATGAAGGTGGGTTCATCCAAAGTCCAAAAGACCGACGTCCGCGTCGTGGCCGCCACCAACGTCGACTTTGACGACGCCATCGCACGTGGACGGTTCCGTGAAGACCTTTACTACCGTCTCAGCCAGGTGCCCATTCAGCTTCCGCCTCTTCGTCAGCGTGCAGGAGACGTGCATTTGCTCTTCAGGAAGTTCACCACGGACTTCAGCGAGCAGTACCGCATGCCCCCCTTGAGTTTGGACGATGAGGCAATCGAAATGCTGGAGCACTACCCTTGGCCGGGCAACATTCGCCAACTGAAGAACGTCACCGAGCAGATGAGCATTCTCGAGACGAACCGGCGGATTGACGCCGACACGTTGCTCGGATACTTGCCGGAAACCCACCGCAGCCGCTTGCCGAGCACGACCACTTCGGCAAGTTCTGCGGAAGGGATGGACGAACGCGAAATCCTGTACAAGGTGCTCTTTGACATGAAGGGCGACCTGAACGACCTCAAGCAATTGGTCATGTCGCTGATGAAGAACGGGGGATTGCAGGGCGGAGAAGCGGAGGCGGAATTGGTGCAACGCGTGTTTCAGGATGACCTCTCGGCAGGAGAAACGCAACGCGTCTTGGCGGCCTTGCCTCAGTTCGCAGGACCCGAAGGCACCGGGCCTGCTCAGGAATTGCGGGAAGTGGCACATCAGCCGGCCGACGAAGTGGTCCTCTCGCTTCAGGATTCCGAGAAAGAACTCATCCGCCGCGCCCTCGAAAAGCACCGCAACAAGCGCAAGTACGCAGCCGAGGAGCTCGGTATTTCCGAGCGCACCTTGTACCGGAAAATCAAGGAATACGATTTGAAATGATGAGATGGCTTGGCATGGTGGTTTTGGCGATCGTCGCATTGGAGTTTGCCGGATGTGGAGTCTATTCACCTTACGGCGCCCAAACTTCCGGCGCTTCCACCTTCAGCGTGACCGATTTTGAGCCCGCACATCCACTCGTGTCGACCACGGCCGCACAGTCCTTATCTGAGGCTTTGCGTGACAGAATTCAAAGGCAGAGCACCCTTCGCCTTGTGGAAGAGGGGGATCTGATGTTCGGCGCGCGGGTTGTCGGATGGGAAGTGCGCCCGGTGAACGTCCAAGGCAACGAAACGGCCGGGGCCAACCGCATCACGGTCAGCGTGGTCCTGACGTATGTGAATCAACGCGACCCTTCACTAAGCACGGAACGGACTTTCAGCAGGTATGTGGACCTCCCGAGTGACCAGGATGTGTTCTCCTCCGAGGACCTCCTCGTGGAGGAGCTCGGCGATCTGTTGTCCCAAGACATGTTCAACGCCACACTGGGCAATTGGTGAGCCATGAATCCTGGGCAACTCCAAGACATCCTTGAACGCGGTCCTCGGGCAGAGGACCTGGATTTGTTGCGCGCTTGCGTCGAGCGTCACCCATATTCTGGCCCACTGCGCATGATGTTGGCCAAAGCGTCGGAAGAGGCCCAAGATTTGGGCAGGCGCGAGGCCTTGCTTCTAGCAGGGGCGCACGTCCCTTCCCGTCGCGCCCTGTTTGCCTACCTCATGGGCGCGGAGCTTCTGATGGAGGCGCGTGCCATTCACGACGAGGTTTTGAAGGCAGAGGACGTTCCCGAAGAGGAGATGGTCAGCATGGTGTGGCACGACCAAGGCGATTCCGTGGAGGGAGTCGATGCCGAGGATGTCGGCCTGGAGCCTGCTGCGCCTGAAGAGGTTTCAGAACAAGAAACCGAGGTGAAGCTGGAGGCGCCAGGGCAACGCGAGGCCATGATTTCGGCCATTGCATCGGTCATTGAGCAGGACGTTTCTGCGTGGAACGAAGAAGCAGAAACCGACATAACCGCGTTAGAAGACGCTCCGACCGAGACTGCTGACCAACCGGAGCCTGCGCACCAAGCGGGCGTCGCCATCCCCTCGGTGGGGCAGGTTGCGGAACCTCGGAGTTTGTTTTCGCAGTGGCTGCAGAAGCGCGCGCGAGAAACGGGCTTCGGGACGCCGCAATTGGCAGAACAAGGAGCTGCCGCATTGATTGACGCCTTTTTGGCCAAGGGCGATGTGCGCATTGGACCCATTGGCGACAGCCTTGAAACGACCGAGGAATGGGCGAAGCAGGGGTTGGTGGAGGACCCAAGTTTGGTCACGGAAACCATGGCCAAGCTCTACGCCCAGCAAGGCCAAATGGGCCGCGCGAGAAAAGCTTACAAGCTTCTCGCTTTGAAATACCCGGAAAAAAGTGTTTATTTTGCGGCCCAGCTCAAAAAGCTGCGTAACTCTTGAACAACTGAACATGACCACTTTCCTTACCGTCGTCATCTTGATTGTCTGCTTCCTATTGGGTGCAGTGATTTTGGTCCAAAACCCCAAGGGGGGAGGACTCGCCACCGGATTCCAAGGAGCCAGCCAAATCGGCGGTGTCCAGCGCACCACCAACTTCCTTGAGAAGGCCACGTGGGTGTTGGCGGTGTCCCTCTTCGTGTTGTGCATCCTTGTCGGCAGCTTTGCCGGCAACGGATCCCTCGATGTCGGGGTCGACGAAAGCTTTGCGCCTACGGCACCCATCGAGGCCACGGAGTAATCCCAACTCGGCCTGGCCCCGGGCCTGCAACGACGCCCTGTCAGCCATCCGCTGACAGGGTGTCGTGCTTTTGGTCCAAACCTGACAGACATGTCAGGGCCTCGCACGGGACCAGGCTTTGGCACGGAAATCGCTTAGGGTGGGTGTGCCTCGGCATCTCAATCTGAAAACACAACAACTGCACAATTCATGTCTGTCAACATTCGACCTCTGGCTGACCGCGTTCTCGTAGAACCCGCAGCCGCAGAACAGACCACCGCGAGTGGCATCATCATCCCAGACTCGGCCAAGGAAAAGCCTCAGAAAGGCACTGTCGTGGCCGTGGGGCCAGGCAAAAAAGACGAGCCAACCACCGTTCAAGTGGGCGACACCGTGCTTTACGGGAAGTACTCCGGCACGGAACTCCAGCACGACGGCACCGACTACATGATCATGCGTGAATCGGACATCCTCGCGATCCTCTGATTCTCAAACAACCAAACTGAAGAACCTCAATTCAAATGGCGAAAGACATTCAATTTGACAGCGACGCCCGGGCCAGCCTCAAGGCTGGCGTGGACGCATTGGCCAATGCCGTGAAAGTGACCCTCGGCCCCAAAGGCCGCAACGTGGTCATCGACCGCAAGTTTGGCGCTCCTTCTGTGACCAAGGACGGCGTGTCCGTGGCGAAGGAAATCGAACTCGAAAACCCTGTGGAGAACATGGGTGCTCAAATGGTGAAAGAAGTGGCGTCCAAAACGGCCGACGTGGCCGGTGACGGAACCACCACGGCCACCGTGCTCGCACAGGCCTTGGTCGGCGAAGGCCTCCGCAACGTGGCGGCCGGCGCCAATCCCATGGACCTCAAGCGCGGCATGGACAAGGCGGCCGGTGCCATCGTGTCAGGCCTCCGCGAAATCAGCCGTGAAGTCGGAAGTGACAACAGCAAAATCGAGCAGGTCGGCACCATCTCTGCCAACAACGACAGAACCATCGGATCCTTGATTGCCGAGGCCATGAAGGTGGTTGGCAACGAAGGCGTCATCACGGTGGAGGAGGCCAAAGGCACCGAGACCGAAGTGAAGACAGTGGAAGGCATGCAGTTCGACCGCGGCTACCTCTCTCCCTACTTCGTCACCAACCCTGACAAGATGGAGGCCGAGCTCGACAACCCCTACATCCTGATTCACGACAAGAAAATCTCCAACATGAAGGACCTCCTTCCCGTTTTGGAACAGACCGCACAAGGTGGTCGCCCCCTCTTGATTATCGCGGAAGATGTGGACGGCGAGGCCTTGGCCACGCTTGTGGTGAATAAAATCCGCGGCGCCTTGAAGGTGGCTGCGGTGAAGGCGCCTGGTTTTGGAGATCGCCGCAAGGCCATGCTCCAAGACATCGCCATCCTCACCGGAGGCCAGGTCATCTCCGAGGAAACGGGCTTGAAGTTGGAGAACACCACCGTCGCCGACCTCGGCACGGCGGAAAAGATCACCATCGACAAGGACAACACCACGGTCGTAAATGGCGCAGGTGACAAGGCGGCCATCGAAGCCCGTGTGGGTCAGATCAAGGCCCAAATCGAAACCACGACTTCCGACTACGACCGCGAAAAGCTCCAAGAGCGTCTCGCCAAGTTGGCAGGCGGCGTGGCCGTGCTCTACGTGGGCGCTGCCACGGAAGTGGAGATGAAGGAAAAGAAGGACCGTGTGGACGACGCCCTGCACGCCACGCGGGCGGCGGTTGAAGAAGGCATCGTGCCCGGTGGAGGTGCCGCGTACATCCATGTGGCGGGCAAGCTTGTCGAGCTCGAGGGTGAGAACGCCGACGAAACCACCGGAATCAAGATGGTGTTGCGCGCCATCGAAGAGCCGCTCCGCCAAATTGTGGCCAACGCCGGTGGCGAAGGTGCCGTGGTGGTGAACAGCGTGCGCGACGGGGAAGGCGACTTCGGCTACAACGCCCGCACGGAAGTGTTCGAGAACCTGTTTGAGGCAGGTGTCATCGACCCCACCAAAGTGACGCGCGTGGCTTTGGAGAACGCGGTGTCCATCTCCGGCATGGTCTTGACCACCGAGTGCGTCATCACAGACATTCCAGAAGAAACGCCTGCGCCTGCCGCACCCCCAATGGGAGGTGGCATGGGCGGCATGATGTAAGGCTCGCGCCACATCGATTCGCAATTCAAGAAACCGTGCCCACTCCGGGCGCGGTTTTTTTGTGTGTGACGGCGCAGGGGCGGTACCTTCGTACCATGTCCATCGTGGTCGACAATGTGAGCAAAGTATTCGGACGCCAACGCGCGCTGAACGGCGTCAGCCTGACGTTGGATCGGGGCGAAGTGGTGGGGCTCTTGGGCCCCAACGGCGCAGGAAAGTCGACGCTGATGCGCCTTATCACCGGGTTTTTGCCACCCACGGAAGGTCGAATCGAGGTCTGTGGGTTTGACGTGATAGATGCACCCTTGGAAACCAAACGTCGTGTGGGCTACTTGCCCGAGCGCAATCCGGTTCACGAGGACATGTTCGTGCGCGAGTACCTGCAATTTGTGGCGGGGGTCCATGGCGTGACAGACAAAACGCAACGCGTGGCGTCTGTGATTGAGGAAATTGGATTGACGCCCGAAGTGCACAAACAAATTGGGCAATTGTCCAAAGGGTACCGTCAGCGTGTCGGGTTGGCGCAAGCGCTGATTCACGACCCTGAGGTGCTTATTCTTGATGAGCCCACGTCTGGTCTCGATCCGAACCAACTCGTGGACATCCGCGCCTTGATCCGTCGTCTTGGGCAAGACCGCACCGTCATTCTGTCCACCCACATCATGCAGGAAGTGGAGGCCATGTGCGACCGGGTGGTGCTGATCCGCTTGGGCGACATCGTCGCGGATGGACCGCTGTCGGAGTTTGTGGCCGCAGAGGGCGGATTGGAGGCCCAGTTCAAAGCCCTTACCGCGTGACGGAGGGTCGCGTGTTGCGCACCACGGGGTCGTGGTACGACGTGCTCTCTTCCGAGGGGGAGGTGGTGGCGTGCAGGCCTGCCGGGAAGCTTCGACTCAAAGGATATCGGTCCACCAACCCGGTGGCCGTGGGAGATGTTGTGAATTTGGAGTTGGTCGAAGACGGCACAGGGGTCATTTCCAAAATCCACGATCGAACCAACTGCATCATCCGCAAATCGGTGAACCTGTCTCACGAGAGCCACGTCGTGGCCGCCAACTTGGACCGCGCCTTTCTCGTCGTGACGTTGGCCTCGCCACGGACGAGCACGGGATTCATGGACCGTTTTTTGGTCACGGCAGAGGCTTACGGCATTCCGACCACAATTGTGCTGAACAAGGTGGATGCGCTGACCGACGAGGATGGCACGCAAGCGGAAGCTTTGGCGAAGGTGTACCGCGACGCCGGCTACGGTTGGTTGCAAGTGAGCGCCCACACCGGCGAGGGGGTAGAACATTTGGAAGCCGAACTGGCCAAAGGGATTCATGTCTTGTCTGGCCATTCGGGCGTGGGCAAAAGCACGCTGATCAACCGCATCATCCCGGGACTGCAAATCAAAACGGCCGAGGTGAGCGATTCACACCACAAAGGCCGGCACACCACCACGTTTGCAGAGATGCATCCACTGCCCGAAGGAGGATTCTTGGTGGATACACCGGGCATCAAGGGGTTTGGGCTCGTGACGTTGGAGCGGGATACACTTAACCATCATTTCCCCGAATTCTTTCGCCGATTGCCCAAGTGCAAATTCCACAATTGCGTGCACCACAAGGAGCCAGGGTGTGCCGTGCGAGACGCAGTGGTCGCGGGCGAGATTGCGGAATCTCGCTACAAGAATTACCTCGAGATGATGGGGGAATTCGACGGGGGCCCGTACCGCGACGCCCTCTACCGCTGAGGGCTCAAACCCTGGAACAGCGCAATCCCGTCACGCGCAAGTCTTCTGAATTGTAACGCAGGCGTTCGCCTTGAAGGTCCACCACATCGATGTTCATGCCGCGCAAAATGGCTTCTCCGGCAGCGCAGTCCCATTCCATGTAGGGACCTGTACGGGCATGGATTTCCGCATCGCCTGTGGCAAGCAGACAAAATTTCAAGGCCCCGCTGACAGGTCGCGCCACGACGTCTTTGGGGTCGATGTGGGGCGGAACGAGGTCGGTCAATTTGGCCTCTTCCATCCAAGAAGTGACAAGGCGGTAAGGACGCTGTACGGCCGAGGGGTGAATGAGACGCACCTTGGAGCCATCCAACGGGGCGAGGTGGACAGGCACCTCGATGCCCCCCACGAACATGCGGTTGGCCAGCGGGTCGGCCACCACACCCAAAATCGGTCCCGTGGCGTCGCACAACGCAATGTTCACGGCAAAGCCAGAGCGGCTTTTCAGGAACGATTCCGTCCCGTCCAGGGGGTCGACCAACCAAAATCGCGTCCACGATTTCCGTTCTCCGTACGCCGGGGCAGCGGCTTCTTCGCTCAAGATGGGGATGCCCAATGGGCCGAGGATGTCTTGGATCACCTGCTGGGACGCCAGGTCCGCACTGCTCACCAACGAACCGTCTGCCTTTTCTTCAATGTCCAAATCGCAGTCACTCTTAGGTAACGCGCGAAGGAGCACACGCGCGGCTGCGCCTGCGGCGTGCAATGCGGCGTGTTGTTCTTGGGGCGTGGCTTGAGACGGGGACATGTTGCGGTTGGGGAAGGTACGCTACATTTGCCCCGACGCAGGGGTGCCGAAAGGCTGAGATGATACCCTCCGAACCTGCCCAGGTTATGCTGGGAAGGGAGCGACCGACTCGCCGTGCGGGTCTTGGAGGCCTCGTGGGGCTCCTGTGTCATGTAATACAATGCACGATGACACAACCCTCTCTTTTCTCACCGCGTCCAACTGCGCTGTTGGCGCTCGCCATGTTCTTCATGACTTCGGTCTTAAAGGCCCAGCTCGACGTCGACACGCTTGACGTGCCCACCGCCACCGTTTCGGCTGTGCAGGCCGGCGACCAAGATCCCTTTGCAGTCACCAACCTGGAAGTCGAAGACATCCAGAAGCAAGACGCCGCGCAAGACGTGCCGTTTTTGTTGCGGTTGACACCGTCGGCGGTGGTGTCCTCCGATGCCGGTCACGGCATTGGCTACACCTCCCTGCGCATTCGCGGGGTGGACCAAAGCCGGATCAATGTCACCATCAATGGGGTGCCCCTGAATGACGCAGAGTCGCAGGGCGTCTTTTGGGTGGACCTTCCCGACCTCGGAAGCAGCATGACAGGCCTTCAAATCCAACGCGGCGTGGGCACGAGCACCAACGGTCCTGCTGCCTTCGGTGCCACGGTGTCGGTGAACACCTTGGGGACCCTCGCCAAGCCCGGCATTCGTGCGGTGCTCGGTGGAGGATCTTTCGGAACGCAACGTCGCACCCTTGCGTGGAACACAGGGATGCTCCAAGACGGCTGGTCCTTCGAAGGGCGGGCTTCGCGCATCACGTCTGAAGGCTGGGTGGATCGGGCCTCCAGTGATCTCAGCTCGTTGTATGGCCGTGTCGCCAAGCGTTGGGAGACAGGGCGTTTGTCCTTCACCACCACCTTGGGCCACGAGCGCACCTATCAAGCGTGGTATGGCGTTCCCCAAATTGTCGCCGCCCCTGAATCCACGGAGGAGGACATCCTCAATTGGGTCGAAGGGAGCTACGAGTACGACTACGGCGAAGACACGGTTCGCGTGGCAGATTTGCTCGACCGTCGCGCCCAACACAATTACTACCGCTACGAGAACGAAGTGGATGACTATCGTCAGGACCACTACCAAGTCCACTTGGACCAAACCTTTGGCGATTGGAATTTTGGCGGGGTATTTTATGCCACGCTGGGAGCGGGTTTCTACGAGCAGTTCCGTCAAGGCGATGACTTGTCCGATTATGGATTGGCGCCGTTGGTGATGGGTACAGATACGACGTTTGCCACGGATTTGGTGCGCCGTCGCTGGCTTGACAACACGTTGCTCGGGACCTCTTGGACGGTGAGCCGTTCGACAGAGCGACTGTCACAGGTCTATGGCGTTTCGCGCTCGTTCTATTCCGGGGATCACTTCGGAGAGCTCATCTGGATGGACTTCGGCGCAGGTGCCGAGCCAGGAGACGAGTACTACCGTTCCCTCGGCGAGAAGACAGATTTGAGTGCCTTTGGAAAGTGGTCCGGCCAGGTGTCGGACTTCCGTTGGCACGGTGAAATTCAAGCACGGCAGGTGTTGTACCAAACGTCTGGCCGCGACAACGACTACAGTGAAATCGACATTCAGGATGAGCTGATGTTCTTCAACCCCAAGGCAGGTTTGACTTGGACTCCTTCGGAGACCATGCAGGGTTTCGTATCTGCAGCAGTGGCGCACCGTGAGCCCGCACGTTCAGACTACCTCGATTCTCCCCAGGACACGCCGTTGCGTCCAGAGCGTTTGTTGGATGTGGAGGCCGGTGTTAAAAAGTGCGGCGAGCGTTGGGCCGTGGGTGCCACGCTTTACAACATGCAATACACAGATCAGCTCGTGGCCACAGGACAACTCAACGATGTCGGCAACGTGGTGCGTGTAAACGTGGCGGACAGCTACCGTCGCGGTGTGGAATTGGAAGCTGGTTTGCAGTTGACGTCAGCCCTGCGCCTCGATGCGAACGCCACCCTTGCCCAAAACAAGATCGCGCAGTTCGAAGAAACGGTGTACGACTACGACGGCAACTTCGATTACGAGAACATCGTCGTCCACGAGAACACCGACATCGCCCTTTCACCCGATGCGGTGGCGATGGGGATGTTGACTTACGAGGCCCCCAAAGACGGTGCCCTCGCTGGATGGTCTGTGAGCTTGGTCGGAAAGCACGTCGGGCAGCAATTCTTGGACAACACGTCCAATGAAGGCCGCGCCTTGGCGGCGTACACAACGCTGGATGCGGTGGTTCGCGCGGAGCGCACCTTGCCCACAGGGCAGGTCTTGACGTTGTCGGTGTTCGGAAACAACTTGCTCGACGCCATGTACAGTGCCACAGGATGGACATACAGCTACCGCTCTGGAGGCCCGGAGTTTACTGTGACCGAGAACTACGTGTACCCTCAGGCGGGACGTCACGGATTTGTGACCCTCGCGGTGGAATTTTAACGCGCCAAGCGCATCTCATTCAGGACGGCGGGCTCGCGTTCCACGGCCGATCCGACCACCACGCATGTGGCGCCCGCGTCCCATGCCCGGTCGAGATCTTCCTGGCACGTGAGTCCGCCGCCCACAATCAGGGGCAGCTTCACAGCATCCCGAATGGCGCCAATGGTCTCGGTGGGGATGGGAGCACCCGCTCCGCTTCCCGCATCGAGGTACAGGCATCGAAGGCCAAGCATTTCGCCGGCGAGGGCCGTGGCGACCGCGAGTTCTGGTTTGGCCAAAGGAATGGGCAGACTGTGAGACATGTAGGCCGCCGCAGTGAGCGGAGGGTCGCCAATCAGCATGTAGCCGGTGGGCACAGTCTCCAATTGAAGTTTGGCGAGATGCGGTGCGGCCTCAACATGACGACCTATGAGGAAGTCTGGATTCCGTCCAGAAATCAAACTCAAGAACAGCATGGCGTCGGCGTGTCCTGAAATCTGGTTGGGCGCGCCTGGAAAGAGCACCACGGGAAGCGAAAGCACCCGCTTCAATTCCTGAACCACCCTGGATGTGCTGTCGTCGGTCACGAGGCTTCCTCCCACAAAGACATCCGTGGCCTCGCTCGATTGAAGGTGGCCGAGGAGGTTCAACCACGCCTTGCCCGAGGGGGCGTCTTCAGGATCCACGAGCACGGCCAGGCGTCGTCGGCCGGCAGCGGCATCCGCGACCAGTGAATCAAGCCAACTGGAGGAGTCTTCAGGTCTCATTGCTGGCGCCCAAGATAATGCGGTGCACGGCCTCGACCGTCTCAGGATGACGCATGACGTGCCCGGAGTTCACCGTCAAAAAGTGGACATGGCTGCTGCCCAAACCACGCCACGGCCGAGACCATGCCCAAGGAATGATGGCGTCCCGACCCCCAAACACTGCGTGAACATGCACGTCGCGTTGTGGAAGTCTCCCCCAAGCTTTCGCAGTGCCACGGCGACTTGGCCAAAACAGGCGGTGCGTCTTCCAGGTGTTCGAGACCAGTTGCCGCATGGCGTGGTCTTCGGTGTGGTGCAGGGCAAAATGTTCGAGGTGGGCAGGAATGATCCGGGCGCGCCGCAGGCCGCGGATGAAGCTTCGGACGGCTTCAGCGTGGCGGTCCACAAAGGCCCAGCACGCGCGCCCCAACGTCGTTTCCACGGCAAATCGGTACATCGCGTTTTTCTTGAAGCCGTCGGAGGCCAAAAGCACCATGCCCGACCATGCCTCGGGTGCATGTTCGAACAACGCGAGTGAGATTCGGCCTCCCAGCGAATACCCGAGCAGGTGCTTGGGCATACGAGTCAGCCCGAGTTCGTCCAGCCAGGCTTCCAGGGCTTCAAGGAGCAGGGCAGGTTCGAGGACTGGAGGCGTGCCGGTGAATGTGGGAACGGTGCTGCCGTTATGGTGGGTGATGCCCACAGCGAGCATCGCTGTGTCCTCAGGATAGAGGGGCAGATAGTTCCCCATCTCCTCCACCGGACGGCCAAATCCGTGGAACGCCACGACCACGCGTACGGGACGCTCCGTGGCAAACAGGCTCCCCTGCCACGTCCATCCTTCGTGGGAAAAGGAGGTGGGGGTCGACGGGTTGGATGGCGCGTTCACGGGACAAAGGTCGCATCGTGGGTTTCTTGTGGAAAACGACCGGGTAGGAAGTTGTGGAGAAGGGGTGAGAGTTCGTGTAATTTTGCGCTCGGTCCACAACATTTGGTCTTCTTGTTCTTGCCCGAATGCCCAACTCTGAAAAAGAGAAAGGCGCTCGGATAAAAAAAAAATGCCCAAAGACAACAGCATCAAGTCGGTCCTCATCATTGGAAGCGGACCGATTGTCATTGGACAAGCCTGTGAATTCGACTACTCTGGGAGCCAAGCTTCCCGAAGCCTCCAAGAGGAAGGCATCGAAGTCACCCTCATCAATTCGAACCCTGCGACCATCATGACCGACCCGGTCATCGCAGACCACGTCTACCTCGAGCCGCTCGAGCCTGAGTCCATTGTGACCATCCTTGAGAAGCACCCCAACATCGATGCCGTGCTGCCCACCATGGGGGGACAAACGGCGTTGAACCTTGCCATCCAGTGCGAGGAAATGGGCATTTGGGAAGAGCACAACGTGCGCATGATCGGGGTGGACACCAAGGCCATTGACATCACAGAGAACAGAGAGGCCTTCCGCAAACTCATGGGGGAGATTGATGTCCCCATGGCACCTCAGGCGACCGCCAAAAGCTTTTTGGAAGGCAAGGAGGTGGCGCAGCAGTTTGGTTATCCCTTGTGCATCCGCGCGTCTTACACCCTTGGTGGTGCTGGCGCGGCGGTGGTTTACGACAAGGATACCTTCGAAGACAAGTTGCAGCGGGGCCTCCACTTGAGCCCGATTCACGAGGTGATGATCGACAAGGCGCTGTTGGGCTGGAAAGAATTTGAGCTTGAGCTTCTTCGCGATTCCAACGACAACGTGACCATTGTCTGTTCCATCGAAAACTTCGACCCGATGGGCATCCATACGGGGGACAGCATCACGGTGGCGCCTGCGATGACCTTGAGCGATTCAACGTTCCAGCGCATGCGCGACATGGCCATCAAGATGATGCGCAGCATCGGGGACTTCGCCGGGGGGTGCAACGTCCAATTCGCGGTGTCGCCCGACGAGAACGAAGACATCATTGCGATTGAAATCAACCCACGGGTGTCGCGCTCTTCGGCACTGGCATCCAAAGCGACGGGGTACCCCATCGCGAAGGTGGCGGCCAAGTTGGCCATTGGGTACCACCTCGACGAGCTCAAGAACCAAATCACCGGCAACACCTCAGCGATGTTCGAGCCTACGCTCGACTACGTCGTGGTGAAGATCCCACGCTGGAACTTCGACAAGTTCCCAGGATGCGACCGAGAACTTGGCTTGCAAATGAAGGCCGTTGGAGAGGTCATGGCCATTGGCCGATCCTTCCAAGAAGCGCTCCAAAAAGCCTGTCAGTCGCTTGAATTGAAGCGAAACGGCTTGGGCGCCGACGGACGCGAGCTTCGCGACCAGGACGCCATCATGCAGAGTTTGCGTCACGCCAGCTGGAACCGCCTGTTCCACGTGTACGACGCGTTCAAGTTGGGCATTCCGTTCCGCAGCATTTTCGAAGCCACGAAGATTGATCCGTGGTTTTTGCGCCAAATCGAAGAACTCGTGGTCTTCGAAAAAGACCTCGGCAAGCACACCATCCAAGATTTGCCCACCGAGGTGCTCCGCGAAGCGAAGCGCAAGGGGTACGCGGACCGTCAAATCGCCCATATCCTCAATTGCTTGGAATCTGAAGTGCACACACGTCGTCACGACGAAGGCATCACCCGGGTGTACAAGCTGGTAGACACCTGCGCTGCGGAGTTCCCGGCGTTGACGCCCTACTACTACAGCACGTTTGAGGAAGATGCCAACGAGAGCGTGGTCACGGACAAGAAGAAAATTGTGGTGCTTGGCAGCGGTCCCAACCGCATCGGCCAAGGCATTGAATTTGACTACTGTTGTGTTCACGGGGTGTTGGCTGCCAAAGAATGCGGCTACGAAACCATCATGATCAACTGCAACCCAGAGACCGTATCGACGGACTTTGACACGGCGGACAAGCTTTACTTCGAGCCCGTGTTCTGGGAGCACATCTTCGACATCATCTTGCATGAGAAGCCCGAGGGGGTAATCGTGCAGCTGGGGGGCCAAACCGCGCTCAAACTCGCAGAAAAGCTCGAGCGCTACGGCATCAAGATCATGGGGACTTCCTACGAAGCCCTCGATCTCGCCGAGGACCGCGGCAGCTTCTCGACCCTGTTGAAGAACGAGGGCATTCCGTATCCCAAGTTTGGGGTGGTGGAAAGCGCCGACCAAGCCGTGGAGCTCAGCCGCGAATTGGGCTTCCCCTTGTTGGTTCGCCCGTCCTACGTGTTGGGTGGCCAGCGGATGAAAATCGTCATCAACGAACAGGACCTCGAGCACCACGTGGTGGACATCCTCCGCGACATGCCGGAAAACAAGATCTTGCTCGACCACTTCCTCGATGGGGCCATGGAGTGCGAGGCCGACGCCATTTGCGATGGCGACGAGGTGCGCATCGTGGGCGTCATGCAGCACATCGAACCTGCAGGCATCCACTCGGGCGACAGCTACGCCGTGTTGCCTCCCTACAACTTGGGTGATTTGGTCCTCCAGCAGATCGAGGATTACACCAAGCGCATTGCCATGGCGCTGAAGACCGTGGGCTTGATCAACATTCAGTTCGCGGTCAAAGACGACACCGTCTACATCATCGAAGCGAACCCGCGCGCGTCGCGCACCGTGCCCTTCATCGCGAAGAGCTACGGGGAGCCGTACGTGAACCACGCCGCCAAGGTGATGCTCGGGGCTGCCAAGCTCAAGGACCTTCCGCACAACCCGCACATGGACGGCTACGCGGTGAAGATTCCCGTGTTCAGCTACTCCAAGTTCCCCAACGTGAAGAAGGAGCTCGGTCCAGAAATGAAGTCGACTGGCGAGGCCATTCGCTTCATCCCCAACCTGCGCGATCCCTTCTTCCGGAAGGTCTACAGCGAGCGAAACCTGTACTTGAGCAAATAAGCCGACCTTCATCGCATGTTTTTGGGACTGCTTCGGACGGTGGTGTACATCGTGGGTGTATGGTTCATCTGGCGTTGGCTGGATGGGGCCTTCGGTGGCCGTCGGAATGCACCTCGATCTGGGGGTGCTTCTCAGCCACCACCTTCAACCAAGGGGAAAGCCCGCCGCGCCGACGACTCCAAAGAAGGGGAGTACGTCGATTTTGAGGAGGTCAAAGATTGACTTCACCTCGAAGGACGCGGGGCGCTACCTCGCTGTAACTTGCGTGGCATGAGCTCCATTGATTTTCGTTCACTGCTCCCCAGCGCGGTGCCGCATTTGATTTCTGTCGTGGTGATGTTTTTCGTTGCGTCCATGCTGTTTTCCCCCGTGATGCTGGAGAACAAGCGGTTGAATCAAGGCGACACCCAAAACAACATTGGCATGGCCAAGGAGGCCCGGGACGTTCAGCAACGCGAGGGTGTGGTCCCGCATTGGACGGACAGCATGTTTGGCGGCATGCCCACCACCCAAATCACAGGCACCGACATCGGGACGGCACCGTCGTGGACGTGGATGGCCATCCGGAAAGTCATTCCCATTGAAGTGGGCACCATTGTGGTGGCGATGATCTCGGCTTACGTCCTGGGTTTGTGTCTGGGTTTGTCGCCGTGGCTGTCGCTGTTGTTGGGCTTGGGATTTGGCCTGTCGAGTTTGAACGTCCTGTACTTGTCCGCCGGCCACGCCACCAAGGTGCGTGCCATCGCCACCATGCCCGGCGTGTTGGCGGGGGTCATCTTGGCCTACCGTGGGCGCATGTGGGCCGGTGCGGGTGTGGCGGCGTGGTTCGCGGCCCTGCACTTGGCGGCCGATCACGTCCAAATGACTTATTATCTCCTCTTTTTGCTTGCTGCCGTCAGCGTGGCTGCGTGGGTCCGGGCGGGCCTCAAAGGGGAGGGAATCAAGGTGGCCAAGACCACGGGCGTGCTCGCACTTGCCGGGCTGTTGTCCGTCCTGCCACAAACGGGGCAATTGGCCCTGACCCAGCAATACTCTGAATACACCACCCGAGGCAAAGCGAACCTGAGCGGCAACGGAGACCAGAAAGAGGCGATTCAAGACGGCCTTGACCGAGATTACATTTTGGAATACAGCATGGCGCGAGGTGAATGGTGGAGCATCGCCATTCCGGATGTCAAAGGCGGCAACAACCAGCTCTATTGGGGCGAGCAGCGATTCAGTGGCGGGGCCTTCTACTTCGGTGCGCTCGCCTTTGCCTTGTGCTTGGCATGGCTCATCGCTGGAACGTCTTGGCTGCGCTGGCCCTTGCTTGCCGTTTGGGGACTTGCTGTCCTGTTGTCTTGGCGGGACGCCACGGCCTTGACCGATGTGTTCCTCGACCACGTGCCCTTGTTCAACAAGTTCCGAGACACCAAGATGATGCTGGTGCTCGTGCAGTTGATTGTGCCCCTTGGGGCAGCCATGGCCCTGCATGAAATGATGCAGCCTGAGGCGGCCAAACGATGGAAGCGGTGGACCCTTGGCGGCTCTGCTGCGGCTGTTCTGATGCTCGCCTTCTACGCCATGCCAAAAGTGTGGTTTGAGTTTGCCAGCACGATCCGTCCGGATGTGGCCATGGAGCAACTCGGCAAGCGGGTGGTGGGCATGCGCATCGACGTGTTCAGAGAAGACGTGCTTCGGTCCTTTGGCTATGCTGCCGTGGGATTGATTTTCACGCTGGGGCTGGTCAAACGCTGGACCCAAGCCCGTTACATCGTCATGGGTGCAGTGTTCATCACGGCGGTTGATTTGCTGTCCGTCGATGGCCGCTACTTGAGCAACGCCAACTACATCAGCCAACTCGACAAGCGCTTCCCGTTTGAAGCCACCAAGGCCGACCGGGCCATTTTGGTGCAGGAGCGTCAGCGCATCGCTGACTTTGACATCCAATGGGAAGCGGCGAAGGGACGGTGGGAAGACCGTTTGGACGCGAAGTTGACCCGCAGGTACAACCGGGTCATTGACGCGGCTGCGTTTGAGGTGCTGAATGCCAACAGCCACTATCGCGTGTTCGATTTGGCCAATCCCTTCAACGACGCACGCACGTCCTACTTCCACAAATCCGTGGGGGGGTACCACGGCGCCAAACTTCGCCGCTATCAAGAGTTCATTGAGCGGGTGTTGACGCCTGAACGCGCGGCGGTCATCCAGTCCATTCAGTCCGGCAATTTCAACTTGACTGCAGACATGGCGCCCGGGCTCGCCATACTCAACACGAGGTACCTGCTGGTTCCCGGTGCGGATCAGCCTTTGCCATTCAATGGCGGGTTGGGCCCTGCTTGGTTTGTCGACGAAGTTCAATGGGTGAACACTGCAGAGGGGGAGATTGGGGCGATTGCCGGTTTGAACCCCGCCCGCGCCGCGGCGGTGCATCAATCGTTCAAAGAGGTCCTTGGCCGCGTGGGCAATCCGGGCTCAAATGCGGTGCGTCTTGCGCAGTACCATCCAGAAGGATCCACCTACGAGGTGTCCTCAGACAAAGGAGGGTTGCTCGTGCTCAGTGAAGTGCATTATCCGGTGGGCTGGACGGCACTGGTGGATGGGGAGGAGGTGCCGCTGGTTCGCGCAAATGCCCTGCTGTCTGCTTTGAAAGTGCCTGCGGGAAGCCATGAGGTGCAGTTGCAATACGAACCCGAAGGATGGGGCACGGCGCGTGGATTGAGTCGGGCGGGATCCCTGCTTTGGGTGATGCTGCTCGTGTTTTGCGGCTGGATGCACCGTCGCGAGTCGGAATGACGTTGGCTTGAACATTGCGCGAACGAGGAGGTTAAGGGAAGAGTATGGCAAGTCTCACGTTGGACATCACAGAACAGGCTTCGGAATTCACCGAGGACCAATGGCGTGCGTGGGACGCGTTTCTCTCGGACTTTGAGGATTCCAGCATTCATTTGTCTTCTGGGGTGATCCGTGCCGGGTTGAAGAGTCCCGCGCGTCATGTGATGGCGGCGATGTGGACCGATGCTTCAGCCCAAATCCAAGGCGTGGCCGTGATGGAAGACAGCGAGGCCATCAGCCAAGGCGTGGACGACTTCTTGGAGGGCACACGTGGGTTCAAGTGGGCCAAAAACTGGCTTCACCGAGAAGGCGGCTTCCGCTTCGGCGTACGCGTCATCGGGACGCCCCTCGCCAGCGGCCCTCACGGCTACCGTTTTGCAGAAGGCATTGATGCATACGCGTGTCTCCAGGCTTTGCTGCAGCAACCCGCCTTGGGAGGAAAGGCTTCCTTGCCCGGCACATGGGTCGTCAAAGATGGCCCTTCTGCGCAACCATGGGCCAACGGCCATCGCCTTGCGGGAAAGTCAAGTTGGCACCCGGGGTGGGTGGATTTGGAATTCGACCCGGTGATGCGTGTGTCGCTTAAAGGACGGGCCTCTTGGGACGATTACCTCACCGAGATGCGGACCAAGGCGCGGACCAAGGTCAAGCGCATCTTGAAGTTGTCTGAGTCCTTGACCTTCACGGCGTTGGATCTCGAGGGCATTCGCGCGCAGGCGGATGACTTGCACGCGCTGTACCTCAAGGTGTATGATCGCGCGGCATTTCGATTGGGTTGCCTGCACCCTGAGGATTTGGTCGCCTTGAAAGAAGAGTTGGGGGAGGGGTTTCAGGTGTGGACGTCCGAGTTGGAGGGAGAGGTGATTGGCTTCCATTGCGGCATGTGCAATGGACACGAAGTCGAATCGTTTTTCGTTGGTTTCGAAGGGAGCCACAACAAGTCGCACGCCCTGTACCAACGCATGCTTGTCGAGTTCATCCGTTGGGGCATTCGGGAAGGATGTGCAGTTGTGAACCTCGGCCGAACGGCCCTCGACATCAAAGCATCACTCGGTGCAGAGCCCCAACGCCTTGTCCTGCACCAACGCATTCGGAATCCCCTGATCCATGCCATGGCGCGCTGGGCAGCGAGGGCAAGCGCCCCCAAGCAAGGTGCGCTCAAGCGCGCTTGGAAGGAAGAGACGGCATTGAAGTCGAATGAACGGTCAGTCCATCATGAAGTCGTCTCCACCTCCACCTCCGCCTCCACGGTTGCCTGATTCTCGGCCTCCACGCTCGTCCAGTTTCCCAAACTTGTATTGCAACGTGAGGTAAAGGTTGCGGCTTTCCCGCTGGCGCCAAACTTCCTGGGTGAAGTCAGGAGTGGTGGTGGAGTACGCCCAGCGACGGGTGTTGAAGACGTCTTTGGCTTGAATCGTGACCTGCCAATGGTCTCCGGGCAGGTCTCGGCTGGCCGCCAGGTTGAGGGTGGCGAAGCCGTTGAAACGTCCCTGTGCGGTGACTGCCGCACCGCGCACAAAGCTGTTGGCTTGGAGTTTCCAATCGGACCCCAACGTCCAGGTGGCAAAGAAGCGACTGGACCAGCTGAATCCCGAGGAACTGAAGGGAGACTCAAGGCGGCTGCCGTCGTTGACCACCCGATAAGCACTGGCGGTCCAGTTCAGTCGTCCGGTTTTGCCGAGCGGAAGCATCAAGGCCAGTTCGAGGCCTTCGCTGTGCTGCCGGCCAAGGTTTCGGAAGTTCGACAGCAGCACACCTGTGGTGGTGTCTGCTTCGGTGAAGCGACGGATGACGTCCCGGGTGTCTTTGAAAAACAGGGATGACGTGACGCTCGTCTTGCTGCGTTGCCATTGGTGCGCCACCTCGTAACTGTTGGTGTATTCGGGAAGGAGAAACGGGTTACCCGTGCGGAAGTTCCGCGGGTCGGACATGTCGAGGTAGGGGTTGAGCTGGCGGCCCCGTGGGCGGTTTACACGCCGGCTGTAGCTCGCGCTCCACGTGTTCTCACCGTCCGTTTCGATGAAGAGGTTGGCGGAGGGGTAGAGGCTGAAGTAATCGTTGTTGAACGGCTCTGACTCCAGGTTGCCTTCGCCTTCCAGCCGTGCGGACGTGAAGGCTTGTTCGGCGCGAAGACCGGCTTGGAAGCCCACCATGCCCACGCTGTGTCCTACAGTGAAGTAGGCGGCATGGATTTGTTCGTCGTACAAAAACGCGTACGCTACGGTGTCCAATCCCACGGGGATGTAGATGCCTTCGGAAAGGAAGAGGCTGTCGGCTTCGGTGTAGTCAAATCCGGAGTTGTCGACGTTCCATGTGCTTTTCAGGCCGGCCTCGATTTTGCCTTTCTCTCCCCAAGGACGTTCGTAGTCAGTTTGGGCGAGCCAGCGACGGTTTTGCGTGTCCTGAGCGTTGAAGGTGTGCACATCGGAGGTGGTCGTGCCAGGCACGAGGCTGACGTCCACAAAGTCGGTGTGCCCGTCCTGCGTGTTGTACGAGCGTCTCACATCCGCCGTCCATTTGTGGTCGCGAGAGCCAAACGTCCGTTCAAATCCGGCAAAGGCGTCGCCCCCGCGGGTGTCTTTTTGGCTTTCCTCCACGCGCAGTGCCTCGGTATTCAGGCCGTTGAGCGCTCCGCCCGTCCACTGTTCTGCGGTGAAGGTGGAATCCCATCCGTCGCGGATGCCTTCGTTGGCATTGACGCCGGCGAAGACGGTCCATGCGTCGCTTGCCCGCCACTCGGCTCGGATTGATCCCGACATGCTGCCGCGGTGGGAGTCGCCGGGCAGGTCGACCGCAGAAAAAGACGTGGAGTCGTCCGACCAAAACTGGGTTCTGTCCGTTTCTCCCGCCATGAAGTTTATGCGGTCGTTCCAGCCGAGGTTGGTGCTGAGGGACAAGGCGCTGCTGCGGTAGTTCAGGCTGGCGTTGGCGTCGTGGTTGTCGCCTGTGCCGTAGGTGGCTTGAAGTTGACCGCTGATGCCTTCGAGTTTGTTCTTCTTCAGAACGATGTTGAGGATGCCCGCGGTGCCGTCGGGGTCAAAGCGCGCACTGGGGTTGGTGATGAGTTCTACCCGCTCCACCGCGCTGGCAGGGAGGGATTCCAAAAACGCTTCCCGAGCACCACCCGCCAACCCTGAAGGCCGCCCGTCAATCAGGATTTGGACTCCGGAAGAGCCGCGAAGGGTGATATTGCCATCAATGTCCACGGCGACGGAAGGGATGTTTTCAAGCAATTCTGTGGTGTTGCCGCCGCGGCTGGTCAAGTCGCTGCCGACATGAAAAACCCGTCGGTCGACCTTCATTTCCATCACCGAGGCCTGTTCCACCACCACGGCCTCGCCGAGGGCGGTGATGTCGGCTTGGAGCAAGCGTTCGCCCATGTCCCAGGTCAGGGATTCGGGGTTTCGCGGAAGGAAGGCATGGAGTTCGCTTCGCAGGGTTTCGTAGCCCGGAAAGCGCACCTCCACGAAGTGGCGACCGACTTCGATCTCGCGCAGGTCGAAGGTGCCATCTTCCAAGGTCAAGGTGCCTTCGACCACCATGCTGTCGCGGAGGCTTTTCACCACCACGGACGCGAAGGGGAGGGCGTCGCCGGAGTCGGCGTCTTTGATCGTGCCAAAGACCCGGGCGATTTTGGGTTTGGGACCTTTGTCTCCTGGCCTTCCCTGTCCGCCATCGGTTCGTCCGGATTGCGCCAGGGTGGGGGCGGCGCAGAGCAGGACGAGAAGGAAGGTCACGGTGATGCGTGTGGTGGGGGAGAAGTGGGTCATCGACGTATAGACGTTTGGGCGAAGGTTTTGTTCAAAACCCGCAGCGAGTCAAGAACCCATCAAAGGTAGCGCATGCCCGGGCCCTTGTATCTTCGCGCCATGCGTGAAATCGCCCACATTCCGCACCCGTTGATGCGTATCACGGTGCATTCGTACAATGGTCAATACCGCTTGAGATTTGAATTGGATCGTTTTGAGCAATCGTTCAAATACGCGGAGGCGGACCACACCTTGGCTGAGGTGGAAACCCAGGGCGCAACTTTGGCTGAGGGCGTGCTGATGCGGTTTGTGGCCATGCGCACCCAATACCTTGAACATCTTCCTTCGACATGAAACAAGTGAATCCTTCTGTGTTTTGGCCCGTGGTGGTCGTGATGGTGGTTTGGCTTGCGGCCTTGACGTGGACCTCCGTGGGCAGTGCGCCAACGGCGGCGGAGCGTGCAGCTGCGGGTGGCGGACCTGTGGTGGCGTTCGTGCATGGCGACAGTTTGCAGCGCGGCATGGCGTTTGTCCAAACCATGCAGGCCAACTTGCAGATGCAGATGGAAGCCCGCGAAAAGCAGCTGCAAGAAGATGCCTTGCCGTTGCAGGAAGAGGCGCAGGAATTGCTCGCCTATGCGAACAGTGGTCAGGCTTCGGACGATGAATTGGAGATCGCCCAGCGTCGGATTTTGGAACTCGAGGAGGGGCTGAGAACGCTCCAGCGCGCCGCAGAACAGGACATGTTTATCGCAGAACAAAACATGCAAGCGGTCATGGCCGAAGCCCTCCGTCGCCATCTCGAAGAGCACGCACGTGAGGAGGGCATCGACTTTGTGCTCAATTGGGGACTTAGCGGGGAAGGCGTGCTCTACGGCACTGAGCCATGGGAC
>Ga0115013_10000094_pt1 | contig 56463 bp, 55 predicted proteins | sample SouAtlMetagenome_2_FD_88686 | JGI IMG/M metagenome (GOLD analysis project Ga0115013, IMG submission 88686) | Marine eukaryotic phytoplankton communities from Atlantic Ocean - South Atlantic ANT15 Metagenome | ecosystem: Environmental > Aquatic > Marine > Oceanic | place: South Atlantic Ocean...
AGAGGCCCTTTTTTCCTTGACCTGTCCAACAAGACCTCCCCGCTCGCTTCGAAGACTTCTTCTGGTTTCTTCCAGCAATTTGACCTTCGAAATAAGATCCTCGGCGGATTCGGATGACGAAACGTCGCTCATTCCTCCTCACCGTCCTTCGAGCCCTTGGGGTTCTTCTTCGGAGGCTTTCGTTTCTTGGCTTTCGTTGCGAAACTCGCAATCCCGCCTTCTCCGACCCTTCTCGAATTCTGAAGAAGATCGTGACCGGCCCCCTTCTTGAAACCGTTTTTCACCACTTCTTCCCAGTACTTGACCGATGCGTCTGATTGCATCTCTAGTTCCATCGCCCTATCCAGCTGTTTCCTGATTTCCTTATGCTCCTGCTCAAGAGTGATTCTCTTGGAATAGTTCGGGCGACCTTTCTCGCTCAACTCCACCATAGCCGCATGCTTCTTGTCGGCCTTCTTGAACAGGCTCGACATTTCCTTCCGCGTTGCTATGTACTCCACCACTGCGGGATTCGACTCTTTTCTGCTCTGAAGCCACATTTCATTCTCTTTCAACAGCTGAGAACGAGCAGCAATCAGGCTCCCTTCCGCCTTATGATCCAATGCCTGGGTTTCTATCTTGTTCTCAATCTCAGTTATCTTCTCCTCAAGACGTTCCTTTGCCCATTTGGGCTCGAGGGTGATCATGCCGCCGGACTCGTCTATCGATACCCGAAGCTGCTTGAGCCTTGCAAGCTTCGGACGTGCCTTATCCCGTAACTCATTACGCTCTTTCTTCAGCCGCGCTACCTCCTTGTTCGACTTCTCGTTACTATCAACAGACCTGCGCAGTTTGGGGAGAATAGACTCCTCCTCAGCCTGCAGAGTACGTATAACTCCCGGCAGAGCATCTCGCAGCATTATGCGCCTCGCAAGTAGCGATTCTGCGAGTTGAAGCGGAGTTGGCACCCCGCCCTCTGCTTCGGACACGTTCGATTCCAGTACCTGCTCTGCTTAAACTGCACGTAAAGACTCCAATCAGCCGCTGAATTGAAACAGGTTGAATCAGGGTGGGCCACGTGCGACCAGCGGATATTGCTCCATCTCTGTTGGTCGCGGCCCTATTCATCACCTCTGGGGCAGTATTAGCCGAAACCAGTGACGACTCAATTGTCGATTGGTCATTGGCAGTCTCAGAAGGCGTTTCAGGGGATCTCTCAACCAATGGTTCCCTGGTGCTCTTGGGAGATATCGTTGATGTCAATTTTGTCGTATCCCCTGAATCATCCAATGGAGACGAAAGATGGGAGCTTTGGATTAAGCACGACGAAATTTGGAATCTCCTTGCGCAGGGGGATTTAGATGAAGAGAACCCCAATCTGGATGAAAGTGTCGAATTGGGCGCTAATTCTACCGGCTTACACGAAGTGCATCTCCGTCTCTTTCCAAGTGGTCGAACCCAATCCGTAGAATTCTACGTTGACACCAATCCACTCGATCTGGTGCCCGCGGGGCAGTTGGGCGTGGCAGTCAGAGGCGAACCGCTCCACAGTGGCGATTATGCCAGAGTATCGGCACTAGTTCACAACAGGGGGCTCGGTACAGTATCGGCCCACCTCCATCTGGAGTCGGGTACAGATTCTTCTACCGGCTCAGATGTTTTCATACAGGCCGGATCATCGAAGGAGCTAGATTCTTCGATACAATTGGTCGAACCCGGTTACCGCGAAATATCCTGGAGTGTAGAGGGGGATGGTGTCGGCGTCTCTCATCAATTATCTGGGATAGTTTCTGTAACGGTTATGCCGATGCAAACGATAGACATAGCTTCTGTCAATCACGATCAGGAGTCCAGCACGCTGGATATCACAGTCTTGCTGAGCGAAGGGCGTCAGAGGGACGTCGAGGTCTCGGCTATGCCCGCATCAGTGGACGGTTCCGTCGAAGGATCGTCCAAATTGATCGTCTCCATACTTCCAGGTTCACAGACGATATCCCTCCCGATTCAGGACTCATTCTCAGGTCAAATGGATGTAACAGTCGATGCACTAAACTGGCCCGGTGAACAGACCCGCACTCAGATTGGAATCGATGAATCTACATCGTCTGCAACGGTAGCGGCATCAGCGTCCCAAATTTCTGCAGGCGAAGAATCAGTCGAGATAACCTACACGATACGGAACACGGGCACCACAAAACTCGATTCAGGAGTCATTGAGGCAGTTTGGGTTTTCGATGGCAGGGTGCTTGACTCCAAAGCAACCCCCCAGATTGGCACATCAGAAGAGCATGAATCCTCTGTAGATGTGACTCTACCTTCGGATACATCGTCAGGGGAAGTTAGGATCAGATACTCCTCGACAGGGATCATCGCCTCGGGAACAGTCTCCGTGACGGCTCCAGGGGACAGCGCCCCAGCATCAGAATTGCCATTCCCTCTAGAGGCTGCTGCATTGGGTGCATTGGCGGGACTGGTGGTCATCCTCCTCCTCGTACTCATCATGCGCACCTTCGAGAATGAGGTCAGTAGGACATCCGACGACAGATCGGCGCAGGGCGAATCCTCTGAGTTCACCGTCAAATGCTCCAATTGCGGCTTGAGCCTGAGATACTCCTCGAATCAGGAAAGAATCACTTGCCCAGCATGTTCGACATCGATGGAGAATCCAGGAAATGAGTCGAAAAACGATTCATTGCCAACAATGCACGATAAACAGGACTCGACACCCGAGGTCTCATCACCAACCGATCTAATCGACTGTCCATCATGCGAACAGACCTTGAAGGTACCAATCAATCGGAGGCCCGTGGTCGCACGTTGCCCTGCATGCATGACGACATTCCGCGCCTTAACGGAGGAGTCCTATGACGAATGAGATTTCAGAAGGCGAAGAGGCATACCTCAAGCGTGCCTTGGAGGCATTCGAGGAGAATCCCAGTCAGATTGTAAAGACGAGTGATCTAGCGGCCCGGCTGAACGTCAGCTCCGCCTCAGTCACGGAGATGATCAAGAAGTTGGCAGCAAGGAACCTCGTGACGCATGTGCCCTACAAAGGCTCGAGACTCACTTCAGAGGGCTTCCTGCACGCCAATCAAGTCAAACGAAGACAGATGCTCATCGAAATACTCCTTTCCGAGGTAGTGGGCCTCGAGGGAGATCTCTCCGACGTCGCATCCAAAATGGAATTCGCTCTCGAAAAATCGCATGAGTTGGCCTTAGACAGAATGTTGGGATATCCGGATCAATGCCGCGATGGGAGAAAGATTCCCGCCCTCGGAAGAGAGATTGACGAACCGACGCCCGCGTGCTCAATTTCTGAGATGGCAGACGGTCAGGCTGGAACTGTAACAGCGATAAGAATCAGCAAGGAGAACTCAGCAATCATGCTGAAAATCGATGTCCATATCGGAACTATGGTTCAGAGGAGCAAAGACGGCTTCATAATCGAAGGAATGGAATACCAAGTATCTGAATCGATTCTCGATTCGATATTTGTGGATATAGGAGGCCAGTAGATGGTCGATGAAGAGGGCTCTGAAGAAATCTCTTCCGATACCGGGGCGATGCTCGACGATGGGAGGAGCGAACGTGAGCAGAGCATACATCAGATCATACTGAGGATTGAGCGTCTATTCATAACCGGAGGTCTTCGAATGGACTTCCTCACGCCCGCTGTACTGCTAATCGTACTTGGGTCCTCGGTCGCATATGCGGATTCCACGCCTACGTGGTGGGAAGGTGGCCTTGAAGAGCAGTTCGGGGTCGAGCTATCGGTGTTCCTGCTCTTAATATCGGGATTCATCATCATCGCAAACATATTCCTCATCTTCATCTTGTTCTTCAGTCTCAGACTCAATATTTCCTTGTTCGAGGAGCATGAACGAACAATGTCCGAACAGGGCATGACCATGACGAACTCGCAAGGCTATGCCGAGGTAAGAAGGATATTCGACGTAACCAGGAGAATCCTGAGAGGGAGGACCTTCGTACTCATCATAAGCTTCTTGCTCGTTGCAATGTCTCTGAACCCATTGATAGATGACTACAGAACCCCCCTCTCGATGTTGGCACTTTCTTCCATATTAGCTTCCCTGGGCCTGCAGGTCACAGCACCCCTAGGCACATTCAACACATTGGAACCATGGGGTCTATTGGATTCATACCAGCCAGCCGTTCACAAGACCCTCTTGTCGGACCCATTTCTGGATCTTGTAAGGGCCCACGCTGACCCTCTCCTCCACACCAGGATGTCGCTACATCTTGGGGAGATAGCAAGAAGGCTACCTGATCTCGACATGGTTGATTTCCAAGAAAGGCTACTGCATCTCTTGCACCTGAGGGCGTCAACCGCCATAGATGATGACGAGATGCGAAATAGGCTCTCCAAGTACATAGATCAGGACATCATGGACGAGCTGTTCGACCACCCTGAGCTGGGAGAGACAACTTGGGTTAGGTTGCTATCCCACTCAGCAATCGCTTGCCCCCCCTTCTTCAGACTCTACGATCGATTGAGACGCCAGCAAGTCGGAAACTCATTCGAAGACATATGGTTCGATGTCGATATCGAGAATCTTGCACAGGGTAGAACGAATCTGATGGCTGTCATTCTCAACAGGGGGAAATCTGACATCGATCTCATTCTAAGGGTCCAGACTCCAGACTTCAGACCCAAGGAGGGCGTCTATAGGCTCACTGTGCCGCCTGCGAAAACCTCTTCCAAGGACGACGTCGAATCCCAGATAGAAGTCATGGGAGAATCCATGATTGTCTGGCAAAGCCTAATTCCAAGCGTTTTCGGAGAGGCCACCGTCTCGATCAGACTCGAAAACACTGAGGGAAGCCTCGTCAATGGACGGGTTCTGAATGTCCAATCGAGGGCAGATTTGACAACCAGGTTTAGGAGAAGCCTAGGTTCTGCGATGATTGTAACTGCGATATTCACCGCGCTTATCCCCGCGATATCTGCGATCAGCGCAATTCTGCCATCGTTGTCTTGATGCAATCGATTCAAGAACGCAGCCCCCCGCGACACCACGTGGACGAAGGCGAGGGAGACCGCGAAGAAGACGATCTTCGTACTAGGCTTCACGCCATGGAAACCAAAGCAAAGCGCCTAAGGAATCAGAGAAATTCCTTCAGCGACGACGCCAGATCAGCCGCTGAGCAACGTGATGCAATACAGAATCAGGCAAAGGAAATCAGGGAATCGATAAACTCCATGATGGAAGAGCAGAAGAAGATCAGGGAAAGGGCCAAGGTTCACAGGACTCGAAGAGACGACATACAGACAAGGATCCGAGAACTAATCGGAAGGTCAAAAGGTCGTCGAGAAGATAACAAAAATTCGAGATCAGTAGTCGTTCAGCTCGCCGAGACAGAATCTGAGATAGGCAATATTGAGGACCGAATAATGACTGATGGAACACTGGGCCTGGATAAGGAGAACAAGCTGCTGAAGAAGCTGAAAACTCTCCGTCTGAAGAGGAAGGAACTCCTCCCCTCGGTCGAGGAGCATTCAATGATAAAATTGGACCTCAAGAATCTGGATGGGAGCATTCTGACCCTCAAGGCCGAAGCAGATGCGGAGCATCAGGCAATGATCGATGCGCACGAGGAAGCCGACAAGATATGGGAAGAGATCCGACCAATGTTCGAGGAGCGCGACTTCCTTCGATCGGAGGGTGACAGATTCCATGCACTGTTTGTATCGAATAGGAAGTCGGCCGACGAGGTCCACGCTAACCTGGTCGAACTCTACTCGGAAGTTGACGAAATCAAGAATGAGTTGAAGTCTCAAGCGGATGAGCAGAGACGATTCATCGACGAATACAACTCTGCCGCAAAGGAGAAACTGGCCACGCCCGAGGACTCCGAAGAGCTAGCCAACTCACTCGCAGAGGAACTGATGGCATCTGGTTCGATAACCCTGGGCGGTACCGGTGTTGAACAGGCCACTGGAAAAGGCGGGAGCAAGATAACTCGAAAATCAACAAGAAGGAACATCCAGGCTAGAAGAGGACGTTGAGTCACCAACCTCGCTGGTCCATCCTTACAGGCAGATCATCTATCTCGAGGCCGGGCATAGCCTCACCAATCATGGTGGAGGCTTCTGCGACTATGGAAGGATCGTTGTATGAATGGGTGGCCATCACAATGGCCTTCGCGGTTCTAACTGGATCAGACGACTTGAATATTCCAGATCCCACAAAAACGCCATCCATGCCCTGACGCATCATAAGAGCAGCATCAGAGGGCGTTGAAATCCCTCCTGCAGAGAATGTAACGACTGGAAGTCTGCCAATACTCCGTACATCCTCAACAACGGATCGTACTTCTGCTCTAACTTCTTCATGTGTGCCGAATGGAGTTTTTGAATTCCCAAGATTCATTGTAGACGCAGAGTTGACCCTCTTGAAGCCGGTCATTATCTGATCAACGATTTCTTCAATATCTCCATCGTTCTGGAGATACTCAATTTCCGAGGCAACAATTCTGGCATGCTGCACCGCACTGACAACATTACCCGTACCGGCCTCGCCCTTCGTACGAATCATGGCTGCCCCTTCCGCTATCCTTCTCACCGCCTCTCCGAGATTGGTACAGCCGCAGACAAAGGGTACGTCGAAACTCTTCTTGTGTATGTGGTAGAATGGATCCGCCGGAGTCAAGACCTCAGACTCATCAATCATATCGACTCCTAACTCCTGAAGAACGCGCGCCTCATCCTCGTGCCCTATACGCGCCTTTGCCATCACAGGGATGCTCGTCGTCTCGATTATCCCCCTGATCATGTCAGGATGACTCATTCGAGCAACTCCTCCTGCAGATCGGATGTCCGCAGGGACTCTCTCTAAAGCCATGACTGCGACTGCACCGGCGTCTTCCGCAACAGCTGCCTGCTCAGCATCCACCACGTCCATTATGACTCCGCCTTCCTGCATTGTCGCAAAACCCCTCTTCAGAAGCTCTTGGCCATACTTCATGGAGGCTAGATCGATAGAAGGCATCTTTGGACCCTCCATCAGTCATCCGCAAGTACGGGAGAATCCCCCTCTGCTACTGGGAGATCTAACGCCTCTGTTTCGTTCCTTTCTATCCAAGGCTCCATGTCATCGGGAACATCCGTATCGGCAAATATCGCCTCTACAGGGCATTCAGTCACACATGCGGCACAATCGATGCACTCATCAGGGTCTATGACGAGATAATCGTCGGCTTCCCTAAAGGCCTCAACAGGACAGACTACAACGCAATCCTGGTATTTGTGCTTCACACAGGCCTCGGTAACTACGTGCGTCATGTTATCCTCATCTCCCTCACCGCGACACTCGTTCTTGAAACCTCGTCTCAATCCCCGGCATGTTCTGCGTATCTGCTCAGTAGTGATGTGGCTTCATCGATGATCTCCTGACCAGGATAACATTCAATCTTGATCCGAAGTTTCACCGAGTGTCGAGACCTGGCCCGACTAGCCAGAACATGCTCTCCTGCTACGAATTTCTGAAGATCGAGCCTGACATGCAGGAATTTCGAATCGTCTATCCTTGATTCGACCCCCATCTTCAAGATCGAATCCCACAAACCTCTCTGCACTAATGACATGGAGCCTCGAATATCCTTTTTCCGATTAATGCGCGATCCGAGCATCGTTTGACGAGCCCCATGGTGTGATTTTACATTCTCCCATTCGATTTCCACGCCCTCAGGGAGAACCGACTCCAAGGCCAAGGCCATCATGTCAACATCGTCGACCGCAGATGATATGATCGTCCACTCAATCGAGTGTGCACCCATGGTGCGGGGTGCAAGCCAATGCGAATATATGCGACCCCTTATTTTCCACTCACAGGCGGCCGTTTGAAATACTGGTCCCGGCTGGCCCGGCCTGCATACGGGGAAGCCCCCGAAATACTGAGGCGTACCACATGGCCAAAAGCGCGAAATCCAGGTTAGCGGCACGTAAGCAGAGAGACAAGTGGAGGGCAAAGCGGTGGTACACTGTTAGAGCCCCTAGAAATCCATGGTCCTACAGGAATATTGGCGAGACAATCGCCGAGGAAGACTCGATGCTTGAAGGCCGTATATACGAAATGATGCAGAATGAGCTCGACGGCGATTTTTCTAAGATGCACGTCAAGGTAAAATTCAGGATCACGCATACGGTGGGATCCGACGCCATCACCGAGTTCATTGGCCACGAGGTTGCAAAGGATCACATCAGAAGGCAAGTTCGTCGTGCGAGATCAAAGGTCGATGATACGGTTGACATCGTCACAGAGGACGGCTTCTACGTGCGATTGAAGCCACTCGTAATCACTCACAGGACTGCAAAGTCAAGTCAAAAGCAGGAGATAAGGTCGAGGGCCAAAGAGATCATTCTCAAGGCAGGAGCAACTTCCACATGGGTCGGGATTCAGAAATCTATCATGGACGGATCTCTGGAGTCCTCCATCAAAGATGCAGTTTCTGCTATTCACCCTGTTCGAACGGTTTTGCTCAGAAAGACCCAACTCATACAGTCCGGAGTTACTGTTGATGATGGCCCCACCCTCGAAGAGATAAGGGCCGAAGAGGAATCTGAGAAGAGCACCCCTGCCCAAGATGACTCGGAGGAAGAGTCCCATGAGAATGATGATGATCAAGAAATCGACGTTGAAGCTTCCGAAGACGTAGAAGTCCAGGAAGCAGAATCCGAGGAAAAGGGAGACGATGATGTCCCTGATTATGCCTCATTGAAGGTGGCAGAACTCAAAGAACTCCTCAAAGAGGCTGGAAAGCCCGTCTCTGGAAAGAAGGCCGAATTAATCGCCCGATTAATGGAGTGACCATGACCGAACGTCTGGCGATCATCGCCGGAACTGGCATGGACCGCCTCTCTAAGTCAATATCTGCCTCGGAAACATCTAGCGTCAGATCCGATACGCCTTGGGGGCAAGTCCCGATTGTCATTCTGAAGGTAGAAGGGTGCGAGATATTCCTCGTAGATCGCCATCATTCGGATAAGCCTGGATTCAGAACCCCTCCTCATGAGATAGAGCACCGTGCCGTCGTACATGCCATCAGGAGCGTGAATCCCGATCTCATAGTAAGTGTGAATTCGGTCGGCACGATGACAGAAACCCTCCCGCCCGGACGAGTAGGCGTTGTAACCGATGTCCTCGACCTATCTTCGAAGGCAATCACGTTTCACGCATCCGATGCAGTCCATGCGGATAGAACCAACTTATTCTCTAGACGATACACGTCTATGCTCGAGACTGCTGGTATAGACGGACTAGTAATCTCGAAAAGGCTGGTATCTGCACAATGTGTCGGCCCACAGTTCGAAACACCAGCAGAGATCCACGCTCTTTCAGGGATGGGCGCTGATGTTGTCGGAATGACTCTGGGCCCCGAATCTCGATTGGTATCTGAGACCGGGATACCCCATGTAGCGATATGCTGCTCGTCTAATTGGGCTGCGGGAATGACTCCGGGGGACTCTTCTGCACCAATCGACCACCATCAGGTGGAGGCTTTAGCAGACTCAATAAGGTCGATAGTTGCGAATTGCATCCTTACCCTTGTCGAGGGTTGACTAGATTCCTAAATTCGCTGTATGAATGCCATTACATCAGAGCAGATGGCGTAAGTTCATGCATCGTGCCCCACAAGCCCCGTCATGAGGCCCAAAGAAGTAGACGACTGGATGAGAATCGACACAGACCTGCAATCCACTCCAGACGGGTCGTGGGTGACGATGATGAGAAGAGTCGCCATGTTCCATCACAAGCATGCGTTCTCATCGGAAGACAACAATGGCCATGACATGGGTTACAGAGTTGCATTGACCATCGAGGAGTTGGGCGAACTCTCTGCAGCCATAACTAAGGGAAAACCACCTCAAGAGGCTGCAGAGGAGCTTGCCGATTTACTGATTTTGATCTTGGGCCATTCTCTTGCGATGAAGGTCGATCTTGAGAACGAGTTCCACAGAAAGATGGACAAGATAATGACCAGAAAGGCCAGACGAGGTAATCTTGGAATACGTGTGACCGAGTACGGTCAAGAATAACCGGGATTACAGTGTTTTAACTATACATCCCAATTCGAGATGTTGTAGCGATACCGCTTATCCGGGGGATTGAACTTGAGTATGGCTATTGTCTGGCTCAGAGGTCTTCTCAGATTACATGACAATCCCGTCCTAAGCTGGGCTTGCTCGAACAACGAGATCGACTCGATAGTTCCGATATTCATAATCGAGGAATCGGATGACCCTGAGGGAAATACTGCTGCAGAAGAAAATCGTATGCGATTCCTTTACGAATCCATATCCGACTTGGATAAAGGACTCAGAGAACAATATGGCGCAACTATCCTGGTATTCTCTGGAAACCCAAGAGACATCATAAATTCCATCATCCAGAGCTTAGATTTTGATGCCAATCTACTCTTGACAGACTATCAATCGGAGCCCAAGAAGAGAGCTGAAATCTTGGATATCGAGAAAATGCTGAAGCCGAGAGGAATCGAAACAATCGTCTTCCCATCCGTTAGCACGATACTGGATATTGAGGAAGTCACAAGATCTGAAACCTACGAAAATCCGAAATCTTTCAGAGATATTGATGCTATAATGAGGGAATACGTGGATGAAGATTCAGAAGGATACCTGGTGAAAGAACCCCTCCCTGTGCCACTTGAAGTCCGTTCCGACTCGAGAACCCTCGAGATTATCACAAGTCACGTTGCGACTTCTGATTACCATATTAAGATGGATGAAATTAGACGAAGAGCCTCAGCTACCGGGGTTCATGGCTATTTTCATGGAGGAGAAAGTGAGGCATTGGAGAGGTTGAAACGGAAGGTCATACAGGTGCCGGATTATGTCAATAAGTTTAGCAAACCCGATACGTTCAGCACCAATGAAAATCAAAACCCCCTAGAGCCCACAACGACCGGTTTATCCCCTTACATCAGCACAGGCTGTCTATCGGTAAGGCTAGTTTGGAACGAAGTCGTAAGGGCGAACCTCAATTCGGAGCATACGAAACCCCCGCGATCTTTGCTTGGCCAACTCATGTTCAGAGAGATGTTCTACCTGCTATCAAGATCAGTAGAAAATTGGGATGATGATATCGATAATTCAAACTGTAAACAGATCGAATGGGGGATTTATGATGAGGTTTTGATGTCTGCATGGGAGTCTGGGATGACCGGCTATCCGTATATCGATGCCATGATGCGCCAACTGGATACTACGGGTTGGATGCACCATCTTGGGAGACATGCCGTCTCCTGTTTCTTGACAAGGGGTCAACTATGGCAGAATTGGAAGCATGGCAGGGATGTTTTTGAGAGGAAGCTGATAGATTCAGACTGGGCCCTCAACAATGGAAACTGGCTCTGGCTAGCAGGCGTTGCTCCTTTCTCCATGCCCTACTACAGGGTGTACAATCCATGTCCTGATGCTAGATCTAGTTTGAACGTTGAAACCCGTGATGCTGCTTTCATACGTCATTGGGTCCCAGAACTCTCATCATTCCCATCTAAGTACATATTCGAGCCACATCTAGCTCCAATCGAAATTCAACGCTCTTCAAAATGTATCATTGGAAAGGACTACCCGGAGCCTATAGTTGATAGGAAGGAGGCCAGAAAAAAGAATATGGCTCTATTCAAGGAGAGCCTGGAAAAGGCTCTTCGAAAATAATCGAAACCTCCCATTGTCCGATCAGGGACTCATGTAGAGAACCTCTCCAGTGTTATCTCAGTATCTCGTTCTGAATCCCAATGCCCTTACCACGCACCAACCAGCCTTCGCCTCGAAGATTGCAAAGGCTCCACCAATAACCATCGCCAGCACTCCAAGGGTCCCTATTGACTCGGGCACGGGTATTATCTCCAGCATCAAGATGAGGTAAGCGATGGCCCCGCCCAGTATGGCAAGAAGCCCGCTAACGAACCTCAATAATCTGCCTTTGGAGTCGATATTACACTCTAGAGCCATGCACCAACTAGGTCGCATTCAGATATTAACAGGTGTTCGCAACCCCAGTCATATTCTGCGCCAAATACTGTAGGTTGATGCATGCTCGTCATGCTCAGATGCAACGTCTTCTTCGATTACATCTTCCACCCACTGGCTTCTATCCCACTCAGGGAATTTTGCGTCTCCATCCACTGACGTGTGTACCGTAGTGATGTGTATCTCCTCGCACCTCTGAATCATCAGGCCGTATATTTCGGCCCCGCCGATCACCCACAACTCGTCACAACCCTCGGAGTAGCCGATTTCCACCGCTCTCCCGTCATAAAGAGCGACCTCCGCTCCGTCTATCTGGAGGCTAGAATCCCTAGATAGAACAATATTTGTTCTTTCTGGCAACGGCCGATATGAATCTGGGAGAGAGTCCCAGGTCTTCCTTCCCATGACCACTGCATTGAAGCCATCTCCTGAAGTGAGCCTTTTGAAACGCTTCAAATCAGAAGACATCCTCCATGGCAAGCCTCCGTTCTTTCCGATGAAACCGGATTCATCCATTGCCACGATCATTGCAATTTTCATGAATTTACCTCAGATGCTGATGGGGGCTGGAATATGCTCGTGATGGTTGTAGTCCACTATCTTGATATCTTCAAATGAGAATCCATCAATCTCCTTTATGAGCGGATTGAGCTCGATTTTAGGAAGCTCGAGAGGCTTTCTCTGAATTTGGAGACGAGCTTGATCAGTATGATTGAGGTAAAGGTGACAATCGCCGCCTGTCCAAACGAATTCACCGGGAGAGAGATCGCATACCTGTGCCATCATACATGTGAGGAGGGCGTATGATGAGATATTGAACGGAACGCCGAGAAATGCATCCGCACTCCTTTGGTAGAGTTGGCAAGACAGCTTTCCATCTGCAACATAAAACTGGAAAAGAGCATGACATGGCATTAGCGCCATCTCATCAAGCTCGCCTACATTCCAAGCGGAAACGATTATCCTTCGACTTTCGGGGCTCTTGCGTACCATCTCGACAGCGGATGAGAGTTGATCTAGTACCCTGCCATCAGATGCAGTCCATCTTCTCCATTGCTTGCCATATACAGGTCCGAGATCCCCATTTTCGTCTGCCCACTCGTTCCATATTCTCACTTTGTTTTCTTTTAGATATGCGATATTCGTATCACCACTGATGAACCATAGAAGCTCATGTATTACCGACGGCCAGTGCACCCGTTTCGTTGTTATCGCTGGAAAGCCCGCTTCAAGGTTGAAGCGCATTTGATGACCAAAGACCGATATGGTGCCCGTACCGGTACGGTCTTCCTTCCGAACTCCCTCATCGAGAATCCTGCGCAGCAGGTCGAGATACGCCTCCACCTTTAACCCACGACAGCACAAGTCCTTGAACGATGTGTTCATGGCGCGCCCATCGATCTAATGGTGGACATCAGCTGATCTGTGAAATTTCGGTATATTTTGCCCATTTTTATTTGGATTTCTCCGGGCCCCTGTTCAAGAAGATTGAGTAACTCCGCCTCATCCATTGACCCTCCTTCAGGAGATCCAATCCATTCGGCGAATGAGATTGGTTTCCCGATTCTGACAGTAACGGGTGCAAATAGTCTGATGTTCATTTTTCCCGGTTGCATGAATTTCCTGGCGCCGATTATGGCGATAGGAACTATCTTTGCGTGGGGAAACTTCACTCCCAGGCGCGCAACACCTGTTTTTCCTTGTTGGAGGAACGGGGGCTCTTCACGTCTAGATCGGGTACCTTCGGGAAATATCCCCATCCATCCGCCGTCCTTCAGAACATCAACTGCTTCAGCCAGAGCCCCTGCCCCTCCTGCCTCACGATTCGTCTTGATCTGCCCTGTTGTTAGCATGGCTATTTTCGTAATGCCTCCATCGAAGTGTTCGCTCTTGGCAAGATAACGAACAGGTTTCCTCGCACCCATGATCACTGCTATGGGGTCGATATGCGATGTATGGTTGCCGGCTAAGATGACGGCCCCATCCCTGGGCAAGTTGTGCAGCCCTTCGTATCGGACATTGGTCAGAGACCTGACCATGGGAGGAAATACCCTCATCAGTATTCTGTAGAAAAGTGGAGGAGGACGCTCTTCGCCAGTACCGCTGAGTCCTGTGAACTCTGCTAGACGCTCGAATACGTCGGTCATCACCCTCTCGCATCAGATAATCGATTTCATGCTTTTTGTATCACAAGCCTTCATCACGCCCATCGGTGCCGACAATATGTGGATGCGAGAAAGAGGCTACTCGCTGTCACGTTGGCAGTGATGCTTTCATCAGTGACCTCTCTGCCTGTGCAGGCAGAATATAAGGACGATACATGGCTTGGAAATGTAATCGGTCCCGAGCTCCTCGTGCTTGGCGATGAGTTCGGATGCCAAGGCCTTGAGAATGTCGATCCAGAAGAGGATACTAATTCAGTAAGCGCATGCTCCCAATATTTGACGTCTAAAATAAACGCCTCGAGATGGGGTCAGAACCCAATCTCTTTCGGAACCCCTGAAGGCGAGATATCCGAGAATCTAACAGAAGCTCTCATTGAGGAGGGATTCAAGATCATCGGGGATATGTCTCATAGTGATGATCCAAGATTGAGAGTCATCTCCAGAAACGGCGGCTCGATAGAGTCCGGTCTGGCAGATAGGTCATTAATCGAAGATAGTGAACCGGGGAAACTGGTCTCACTCTACTGGATTGCCAGAATTGACGATTTGAATATACGAAGGGACAGAGACGTAGTGGACTGGCTATCCGAGCAACCATATTGGTTTACAACATGGGGCGAATGGGCGACTCACGAGGAATCCTCGTCGAGAATAACCGTACATTTCGCCAATGGAAGCACTGAGATAAGCAATCCTGATAGCCTTGGATGGGCTACTCCTGGCACAGTCAAGATTACCGGATTGGTTGACAGACCAGATATGGATTGGTCTGACGGGGGTTATGCTCCTCTGGATCCAGATGAAATCCGCCTTAGGGGGGGCCATAGGTATTCCAATGGCACGCTGATAATCACCATACCACAAGGAGAATCTGTGACTCTCGAAGGGATTCACGTGGATGATATCGAAGTTGAGGCCACTTTGTTCAACGATCACGAGAAAGGAGTTGCTATCGCCGGTCACCACACAACAAATATGAGGGAGTGGAGCCAGGATTTCAGGGACACTCCCTTGAGATTCACCTGGCTCATCGAGCATTCCGAGATTCCTGAGAAGACATTGTTCCTCCCAATCCTAGCTCTGAGCGTACTGATCGCAACCCCAATCGCAATAAGATGGGTTCTAGTCAGAGACAAAGAAGACCAATCATACATCCGGCCCGGTAATCTCGACGCCGTGAGAAACCATCTCTCTGATGACTCTTGACAACACTTCATCGGACAGAACTTCAGGAGCATGTACTCCTGGAGGAAGCATTTTCGAATCCTCAATCCACGCTTCCGTGCATATCGCAGTAACGAGCCCAGTTGTTCTAGCCATCGAGTGTCCGTCATCACCGCCATAGTCTTGAACAGTCCATTCCATAGTTTCCCCTTCACTGCCCTCTGCCAAGACACGAAGCCACGTGAATTCAGGCACCTTGGGGTCATACCTCCATTCTTCGATTAGTTGAAACTCATCGAGATCCCCGGAATCCCGATGATCGATGAATTTCTGAATATGTCCCGGCCACCTCACCGTGTACTCTGACATATTCTCACATGGGACTGAAATCAACAAGGACCTCAATCCATCTGTCAGGAAGGCTTCCATCTCCCCCCTCTCATCAACATCCACCGTATGGCGGTCCGACAAAGCAGGTATGACGACCGATTCTCCATCTCTGATGACTCGTGCAGGCCTCGTATATTCCTCGATCACATCTGAAGGTGAGAATGGAGCCATGTACTTCCATTCCCCCCATGGGCCCGTTGGATTACCTCCCACCCATATCTTCAGATCCCGTAATGGTCCCATTTTCCTATATGCATGTGCAGAAAGCATGTTTGAGAGTCCAGGAGCAATTCCAACGTCCCACAAAATAGTCGCTCCGTAATCCCTCGCTTTCTGATCATCCCTATCAGGCGTGAATTTGCTGAAACTAAGGTCTACGAGTGCACAGGGCCGCTCAGCGAGTAGGGTGGTGCATACGTGCCCTATGGAACCCGGTAGCATGTTGATGATGAAAGAATCCGTGACCGATCCCTGAATCAACTCGTGAGGATATTCATCATGCTCGACATAATGCACTTCAACACCGGGCAATCCCTCCACTCTGTATGGCTGTTGATCGTATGCATGTACCTCATGCCCCTTGTCCGCCAGATACCGTATAACGTATGATCCGACTAGCCCTGCGCCGAAACAATGTATCTTCGCCATGGCTTTCGGGAATAATGCGGTATTTTTGCCTCTATCGGTCAACTCAGTCAAAGGCTTGATTGCCATAATCGGGCAGCGAACGTCATGGCTGACATCGGAATTGACCCATGGGGCTCTGATGACTCCACGGATTACGATGCTCTTTCAGAGAGGTTCGGACTCGAGAAAATAGACCTCCCCTCCATCAAGAACCCAAGTATGCTTCAGCGACGAGATCTTGTTTTTGCACATAGGGATCTCAATGTACCACTTTCTGCAGCTGAACGAGGAGATCCTTTCGGTGTATTAACTGGCCTAATGCCAAGTGGAAAGATGCATCTCGGGCATACGATGGTCATAGAGCAAGCAAAGTGGTTCCAAGAGATTGGTGCCGATGTTACAGTTGCAGTCGCAGATCTCGAATCAGTGGCAACCAGAGGGATGTCTCTCGACCAGGGTCGAAAAGTCGCACTGGAAGAATACGTTTCGAATTATGCGGCAATGGGACTCGATCCTGACAAGACTAGTGTTTACTTCCAAAGTAGTCGTCCAGAAGTACAGAGGCTTGCCTTCGTTCTTGGGAGAAGAACTAATCTCTCTGAACTAGGATCAATCTATGGTTTTGGAGGAGACACCAACCTTGCACACGTTCAGGCCCCACTTGTTCAAGTCGGAGACATTCTCCACCCGATGCTCGATGATTTTGGAGGACTACGTCCAATTGTGGTCCCCGTGGGCGTCGATCAAGATCCGCACATCAGACTCACACGAGACATTGTATCCAAAACGCAGTGGTTCAACATAAGGCATGCAAAGCCCACAGGCCTCCTTGTTTCGCTCAGCGTTCAAGACGATAACAAGACCGCATTTGGGACGTCGGAAAGCGGGCGAATCGACAAATCAAAGAGGAATAGTGTGATATCGTCAATCGTGCAAATATTGCTTGATTTGGGTTTCGCAGACGTTACTTCCAATCCCTCTCACGGTACGGTAACCATTCCCGCTGCTACCAGATCTGATGAGCACGCAATTAGGGCCAGGCTATTGGAACTAGAACGTTCGATGGGGGGCCTCGGCCTGATGGCCCCAGCATCTAGCTACCACAGGTTCGCCATGGGGCTCACTGGCGGCAAGATGTCTTCTTCTAAACCAGAAACCACGATCTTCCTTAATGATTCAATTGAGAGTATGAAAAAGAAGATTCGCAAAGCACACAGTGGTGGCCAGCCAACAGTGGAGGAACATAGGCGACTGGGCGGCAATACGGATATTGATGTAGCATACCAATATCTTCGATTCTTTTTCGAATCGGATGATTCCGAACTCGAACGAATCTCCTCTCAATATTCAGCTGGCAGTATTCTAGCAGGCGAGATGAAGCAGATATGCATCGAAAAAGCCGAAGAATGGCTATCCGATCTATCCGAGAAACGTTCTCAATGGTCGGATAGGCTGGAAGAATTCCTTTCCTGACGGCCAACACAATCGGATGCGCAGTCACTCCAGATCTGACAAATCGAAAACAGGTATACTAGGGCCCGTATAGAGCCCCTCAACCTCTTCATCTGTCAGATTTCTGCTACTTGCAGAATCATGCATTATCTTGGAATGCCCAAATGGATCGAGGAGAAGAAGAGACATTGCATGGCCATCACCTGACTTCGCATCGGCGAGGCGTCGAAGAAACGTCTCACACGAATCGACATCCCGCATGTCGCCTTCCGATTGCGCTTGTCTCATGAGCATCCCTATCGCATCCTCGAAGCGCGATATGACCCCTTCAACATTGGAAACATAGCCATCAGCGGCTACTCCTGGCTCAACTTCTATGTCGAGCTCAGGTATCCTAACGGTGCATGATGATGACCTCACCACACGGCCATCGAGGGTACTCGCGTTAATTGGAATAGACCAAGCCACGGGTTCCCCCCCATCTCCTGCTATGAAGTCGGTCTTTCTCCAACCACATGATTTGCATGCAAGAGTTAACTCTGTTTGCTCCCCGAAATATGGTATCTCGTGAACGTTAACCAACATGGAAACCGATGACTCTTCGTAGCACATCGGGCATGATTGCTCGATCACAGTCTCCACTTACGGCCCCCCAGTTCCTCTGGCTTGATGGGTGGAAGGCAGTAGAAGAAGCCTCGAATGTCCAAAGTTCAGGAGTTGGCCGCCCATCTGTTGCTCCACGAATACGGTGAGGGGGTCAATCACCTCAGACAGCCTTTCCGGATAATCGATGATTGGCGATACGTCTACGATGACTATGTCACCCTGGGAGACCCAGTCCATCAGCGCCGGGAGACCGTCTGAACCGTCAATCACTGCATTCCTCAAGATTTGGCCCCCTTCTTCCGGTATAGGGGCATCCGGATACATCTTTCCTAGATCATGAAACATAGAGCCGTCACCCAATTTCGACCTCTCTCCGAGTTCATCGGAAGGCCCCCTCATGGGGTCCTGTCAAGACCTCACCGCTTGAGCCCATCGGACGAAATAGTCTGAATGGCTTCATAAAGGGGTCCGGAGGTCCAGATTCAGCGGCGATTCGCCCGCTGGTGTTCACATGCCTATTGAGTCAGAGGTTATCAAAACTGGAACGAGTACTGTAGGAATCACCTTTGACGGCGGAGTTGTCGTTGGTGCAGACCACCGAGCAACCATGGGGAACTTCATCGCAAATAAGAATGTGAAGAAGTTGTTCCAGATATCTGGAAGAGTTGCCCTTACAACGGCCGGACTAGTCGGCCATGCACAATCTCTGGCCAGGATGCTTTCTGCCGAGCTATCGTTGTATGAGTTGAAGAGAAACACTCCCATGACAGTTAGGGGTGCTGCTACGTTGACGGCCAACATCCTTGTTGGAAGACCCCATTATGTGCAACTGCTCATAGTGGGGGTCGATGAATCGGGTTCCAGTGTTTACAGCATAGACTCAGCTGGCGGTTCGATTCCAGATCTGTACTGCGCCACGGGTTCAGGAAGCCCCTTCATGTATGGCGTTCTTGAAGATCAGTTTTCACCCAATATGACTAAGGAAGAAGCGATTGCTCTTGCCGCAAAGGCTCTTCTGGCGTCCGCTCAGAGAGACAGTGCCAGCGGAAATGGCATGGATCTAGCAGTCATCACCATGGAAGATGGCTACATACAGCTATCAGAAGAGGAGATAGCCTCCGCACTTGACTCACTTTGAGAGTATCAGATTCCCCGGGTATCAGCCCAGCACCCCCTGTTGTGCAGAGCCTATGGAGACGAGGTTTAGAAATGAGACTCACCTTGAATGAGGTTAAGAAGAAAATCGCTGGCATGGTCCCTTCTGGACTAGAATATGATGTCGATGTAGAAGCAGGCTCGATAGCCATAATCACCAGCCACCCACAGTCCTTCGGAAAGGGTGGTGGGGAGAGTCTCACGGTCAAGATCGCGAAATCAATCAAAAGAAGGGTCGTCGTAAGGCCTCATCCCAATCTTCTATTGTCTGAAGACAAGGTTGAGCAGAGGGTGAAGGAACTCATTCCCGCTGAGGCAGAGGTCAGAAATGTCTTCATCGATCCAGCACTTTCCGAAGTCACCATCGAATGTGACGATCCCTCTGTAGCCGTCGGCCCTAGGGGTTCGGTCATTCAAGCACTTAGAGATGATATAGGCTGGCTCGTCAATGTTGCAAGGGCCCCAGCATTCGAGAGTAGAACACAACACGACATTAGGAGATATAGAAGGGAGATGGCTGACGAGAGAAGGGCTCTTTTGAGAAAATTCGGCACAAGGATATACCGTCCAAAGAGAAGAGGACCCTCATGGGCCAGACTTACTGCCCTCGGCTCATATCGGGAAGTAGGCAGGGCAATGCACTTGGTTACTACCAATGAATCTCGAGTACTTGTCGACGTTGGAGCCAAGCCCACTACGAATAGGAATGAGATACAACCATTCTTCACAGCGCCAGAACTGCTGCCTTTGGAGAACATCGATGCTGTAGTCATAACCCATGCTCACGTGGACCACATAGCAATGTTGCCCGTTCTATTCAGATACGGTTACAGGGGACCAGTCTATTGTACCCCGCCCACAAGGGATCTGATGACGCTATTGCAGATAGATTACATCAAAGTCGCCAAGGCAGAAGGAGTTGAACCGCCTTACAGCAAGGCCGACATACAGGAGTGTATCAAGCACGTCGTCGACATTAGTCATGGTGACAAGACAGACATAGCGCCAGACATCAAGATATCACTCGAGAATGCAGGCCACATACTCGGATCATCGTCTGTTTACATGCAAATAGGAGAGGCCAATAACGAACATCGCCTACTTTTCTCGGGGGATATAAAATATGAGAAATCTTGGCTATTCGATGCAGCAACTGTGAGATTCCCGAGGGCTGACACTCTTGTTATCGAGTCTACCTATGGCGGGCCACAAGACTTCCAACCGAATCGAGTAGACGCAACTCAAGAGATTCAGGATTTGATCAAACTCGCGGTATCGAGGAGTGGCAAGGTATTCTGCCCAGTATTCGCTGTCGGAAGGTCGCAGGAAGTGATGTTGGCGATAGATCAGCTATTCAAATCGGGAGACGTATCCCCCGTCACCGTCTGGCTTGATGGGATGATATCCGAGGCTACGGCGATTCACGCAAGCCATCCAGATTTCCTCAATAGGGATCTGCGGAGACAGGTCCTCAAGGGCGGCGAAGAGAATCCATTCAATTCACCATGGTTCAAGCAGGTTGACTCCAGGGAGCAGAGGGAGTCGATAATCAACGATCCTTCGCCCTGTATCGTATTGGCAACTTCTGGAATGATGACCGGTGGCCCGATCATGGAGTACTTCAAGAACTGGGCGCCAGAACTCAACAACACTCTATGTTTCGTGGGTTATCAGGCATCTGGCACTCTCGGACGCAGGCTACAATCAGGTCATCCAGAGGTCCCCCTTGTGGACAGAGGCCAGACCCACATGATACCAGTTGCATGTAACGTGGTTACGATAGATGGCTTCAGCGGTCATTCGGATAGAAGGCAGTTGATGGACTACGTAAAGGCCCTAAATCCCACTCCAAGACGCATAATCTGCCATCATGGCGACCCACAAACATGTAATGCATTCAGACAAGGCCTTCGTGATACGTTTAGGGTACAGACACATGCACCTGCGAACCTCGAAACGATAAGACTGATGTAATCACAGAATCGGCAAATCGTCAGGTTCTATTTCTCGTTCCTCAACCGAGAAGCGCCCCTCTTCATAATCAGGAAGTGGATTCACGAATTTCTTTTCTGCCCCTGTCTCCGAACCACTTAATCCAATGGCCATGGATAGTGGAACAGTGAGCATCAGCGCCCACGCGGATGTGGTGAACGATCCATTGCTGAATACGATGTACAGGGATGATAGAGCTGCCCCGGATGCGATGAAGACCCCGAACCGCCTCCTGATTCGCTCAGACCCCCCTTCCATACGACAACCGCCCCAGTCAACACTCATGAACCTCCTGCCCAAGTCAACATCGCGTGTCAACCACATACATTCTCGTTCGATGCTCCTGCGGTACTGCGACAGGAGCGATTCTTGGAAGGCGGGCATCTTGTTCCAGATGTGGTTCCAGAGATACGCTGTCTACCGAGTCCACCTTCAATTCTCCATCCAAATTGGCTGAGGCTGTGATGCTGGCGAATACACCTAGCGAACTCAGAAATGAGATGATAAATCGGATTAACTTGAGCCATAAAAATCAGAATAATCAATTGGAAAAATCTGATGGCGGCAAAGTGCTCGAAATTCTGAGGAAGGCGATGAAGAATGACGGATCAATTGAGCGCAGAGATGTGGATGAGAAGGGAATCGAGGAAGGATTCGATGGGTCTGAGATCAATACAATCCTGTCTAAAGCAGAGGCAGAGGGGATCTTAGTCCGTGCCGGCAAGGATGTTTGGAAATTGATCGAGCCCTAGGTTAGGTTCATGTCCTCTATGGTGCTGGGCGGGTTACTCACGGGCCTGTGGGTTAGTCTGGTCTATGCTAGATGCTTTGGGAGCATTTGACCCTGGTTCGAATCCAGGCAGGCCCACCACCATTCCGCACACGCGAGTTTCATAGGTACAACCTACACGCCGGCGATGCATGGCTGGTGGTGGTGGCGCTAGTGGGAACTGGTTTACACAGGGTTTCAGCCTGGGCATACTCATTGCATGGTTCAAAGATGCGTCGATTATCGACTCAACCATAGTCTCGAATGCTGAGACTTCTGATATGATGGTGTACGGAGCAGTATTTTCTCTTGCTTTCGGTTATGTGGGGCGCTTCTTGAAAATAGTGATAGATCATCTCGAGTCAATCGAATATGAGTCGGATTAATCCTTGCTTGCCAGTATCGCTATCGCGTCCCTGTCGAAAACAGATATCGCTCGTGAAATTGCGTCCTGGAGATCAAACCACCGAGCCTCCTCGATTTCATCATCCTTTGGAACTATCTCATCTTCATCGCCTTCGTAATTCGCCTTGTACGTGAATGAAATCCAATCAATTCCTTCATCATTGAATATGGCCTCTCTGATGACGCTGTTCTCTTTCTCTAATGTGGCATCCCCGCACTCCCCATTGTGGTCGGCAATTTCGATATCTATTCCAAGCTCTTCTCGAGCCTCCCTGACAGCCCCGTCCCGAGGATGCTCCCCGTAATCCACAAATCCGCCCGGAAGTGTCCAGTGTCCAGCGAAGAACCCTCTCGTGACCTTTGCCATCAAGACCTGTCTCTTGGCATTAATCAGAACTACCTTGCTGACGACTCTGTGAAGCGTCCTGTAGACAGACTCTCGTGCAACAGGGTCAACCGCATCATCAGATATCACGGAGTCTTTCCAAGCCCATTCTGATGGCCAGGGTATGTTTGGAGTAGCTACTTCTATGCTTATTCTCCTATCACCGAGTGAAAAGCAATTCACTCTTCTTGGAGACCATTCTATCCCCATGCTACGAGCTTCTTCAGGGGTCGGAAGACGTAACATTTCTTCTGCAGAGAAACCTCTCCTCCCCTGTACAGGCAAACATGGCCCCTCTCCATTCAGGTTCACAAGGAGCAATCTGCCATCATGCTCGAGATGAGCATACTTCTCGAGCACCTGGTAATCACGCCCCATAATTGAGTACATCAGTGAGCTGAGTTTTGTAAAATGAGCCAGATGCTTGTAGGCTTTCAAGTTCTGAATCCTCGAGATCGAGCTCCACAATACGTTCTACCCCGTTCTTACCAAGTACAACAGGAACACCGATGTAAACGTCCTCCATCCCATATTCCCCCTTCAGATATGCTGAGCAGGGAAGAAGTCGCTTCCGATCTTCTAGAACGGCTTCTGCCATAATGGCCGCCGCGCTTCCAGGCGCATAGAATGCGGAGCCGCGCTCTAGTAATTTCACTATCTCGCCCCCTCCCCCAGCAGTCCTCTCTCCGATAGCACGAATTGTATCATCGTCGAGTAGTTGGGTAATTGGTATTCCAGATACCGTGGTATACCTTGGAAGAGGAACCATGGTATCGCCATGTCCGCCGAGAACCATTGCCTGAACATCTTCATTCGAGACGCCTACTGCTTCCGCTATGAAATGGGTCATTCTTGCAGAATCAAGTATTCCCGCTTGCCCAACTACTCGTTCAGCGGGAAATCCTGTAGTCTTCCACATGTGGTATGTCATCAGATCGAGGGGATTGGTGACTACGATCACGATTGAATCGGGAGCATACTCTCTAATCCCCTTCCCTACTTCTGAGATTATCCCCGCATTCTTGGAAATCAAGTCTTCACGAGTCATCCCCGGCTGTCGAGGGAATCCCGAGGTCACGACTACCACATCTGCCCCTGCTATGTCTTCGTAAGATGAAGTTCCGGAAATCACACCATCGTAGTTGAGGATCTGTCCTGCTTGACTCATGTCGAGCGCCTTGCCCTTTGCAAAGCCCTCGAAGATATCTAGCATCACGATGTTTCCGAGTTTGCGTTCAGCCAAGGCAAATGCGCACGTAGCACCAACATTCCCTGCTCCAATCACTGCTATGGTCCGTCGTCCAGCGGGCATGTTCCTACCGATGAAGCAAGGGGTACTTGGGCTTTGGCGAGGTAGCAACTCGACGATCCTCTCTCCGACGTGTTCAAGAGTCGCCTTCGGAACCGAGCATCATCCAAAGGGAGCGGACTCCTGGAGTTGTCGATAATGCGTATTGGAGTCATCACCGAATCAGAAGGCGAATCTAGAGTCGCCATTGTCCCTTCGTCGATAAGAAAACTCGTGAAGTTCGGATACGAAGTCGCTATTCAGGAAGGTGCTGGAAAACTCTCTAATTACTCGGACCAAGACTATTCAGATGCCGGCGCAAAAGTGGTCGATAGGAAAGAAGCCCTGAAGTCACCTTTCCTCATATGCGTCAGATTTCCAGAGGGGATCGATTTCTTCGAAGGACAGGTCATCGCCTGTATCGCCGATCCATTCAGGCATCCTGAGAGGATCAAATTTTGCAACTCAAGAAAAGCGACTCTCTTGAGCATGGATATGATTCCTAGGAGACTTTCAAGGGCGCAATCCATGGACGTCAACTCCAGTCAAGATAATCTTGCAGGGTACAAAGCCGTCTTGTTGGGAGCATCGATGGTGCCCAAGGGAATTCCTATGATGACCACTTCTGCAGGGACCATCCGTCCTGTCAAGGTGGTGATTATGGGTTCGGGAGTCGCAGGACTGCAAGCAATAGCAACGGCAAAGCGACTTGGAGCAGTTGTATACGCCTCTGATGTTCGAAAATCTGCTGCCGAGCAGATCGAATCAGTTGGGGGGAGATTCATCGAAGTTGAGGGCATGGATGACTTCGAGGACGAATCAGGATATGCAAAACCACTCACTCCCGAGTTTATCCAAAAAGTAAACGACACAGTTTGTGACGTCGCCTCAGATGCTGATCTTGTGGTCACTACTGCTAGGATTTTCGGTCGACCTGCACCCATAACCGTCCCCTCATCAGCCGTTTCTTCATTCAAATCTGGCTGTGTCATAGTAGATATGAATGCTGATGTCGGCGGTAATTGCGAGGTAACTGTTTGCGATGAGGTCAATCGCACAGACGGCGGAGTAATAGTGGTCGGGACTAGCAATCTCCCGGGCACCATACCAACAACTGCAAGTATGCTTTACTCCAACAACCTCACTACGTTTGCAGTTTCTCTGATGAGCGAAGATGGATTCACACTCTCTGAAGATGACGACATTCTCGTCGGGCCGCCTGAAGACTCAGATTTCTTTGTCCAGGGTATGGGCGGCGTACTGGTGTGCTCAGGTGGAAAAATTCACCAAAACCAATCTCGATTAGAGGGGGCCATATGATGGAACCAGCCACACTTATTGGAAGTCTGACACTTTTCGCACTCGCCATATTCCTAGGCTTCGAGTTGATTACGAAGGTTCCTCCTACGCTCCACACACCATTAATGAGTGGTGCTAATGCGATATCGGGGATCAGCATAGTTGGAGCGATATTAGGTGCAAATGTGCTTTACGATGCGGGTCATACAGAAATTTCTGGAGTCATTGCTTTCTTCGCACTCATTCTTGCAACGATAAATGTGGTCGGCGGATTTGCGGTCACCAATAGGATGCTGCAGATGATTGCAGGAAGAAGGAAAAGAGGGGGTGACTAGATGGATTCACAGTGGTATCAGATAGGATACCTCCTTTCAGCGTCTTTCTTCATATTCGGTTTGAAGATGCTAGGCCATCCTCGAACCGCTCCCCGCGGTAACCAGCTAGGGGCACTCGGGATGCTGACCGCTGTTGTAACCGTCCTACTTGAGACGGATCTGGTCAACAATCCGATGCTCATCGTAGCTGGAATCGCTATCGGAGCACTCATCGGCGCATGGCTGGCTGTACGGGTGGAGATGACTGGCATGCCCGAGTTAGTCGCTCTCTTCAACGGATTCGGAGGCGCCGCCAGTGCGCTCGTCGCTCTTGCAGAGGCCTATGCTGCGATCGAATCAGGAAATATCCCAGAGGGATTGGAGTTGCATGTTGCATGGGTAGCCATCGGGCTCTCTGCTCTTGTTGGGTGGATGACACTCACGGGCTCACTGGTCGCCTACGCCAAGTTGAAGGGAGGATTCATGATATTTGGAAAATGGAGGAAAACGCCTACCTGGGGCCCTTCCTGGTTGAATCCAATCAAAGCATTGTCAGTTGTTGCTGCCTTTGTATTGATCCTGATGACAATACAAACACCATCAGATCTCGAATTAGTGTGGCTGTTGATTGCCCTTTCATGCGTAATCGGAGTGATTCTGGTCCTACCAATCGGCGGCGCCGATATGCCCGTCGTAGTCAGTCTGCTAAATTCACTATCTGGGATCGCTGCGGCCTTTACAGGATTCATAATTTCCAACTCCGTGCTTATCATAGCAGGTTCACTAGTCGGTGCAAGCGGCTTAATTCTCACATTCATAATGTGCAAGGCCATGAATCGGAGACTAATCGACGTACTGTTCAAGTCCTTCGGGGGCACTGAGAAAGAGTCTGTAACTAGAACCAAAGTGGGCAGTGATCCTGACGAGGTTGCTATGATTCTAGATGGTGCCCAGAAGGTGATTATAGTGCCAGGGTATGGGATGGCCGTAAGCCAATGCCAACACCAGGTGAAGGAGTTTGCAGACCTCTTGGAAGAGAAGTACGGGACTGAGGTGAAATATGCAATACACCCTGTTGCAGGGAGAATGCCGGGTCACATGAACGTCCTTTTGGCAGAGGCTAATGTGCCTTATGAGCAGCTAATCGAGATGGATGAGATAAACCCTGAGCTACCTGAGGCAGATGCTGCGATAGTGATAGGCGCCAACGATACATGCAACCCGGTTGCTAGATCGGGCGAGGGCCCACTTGCTGGAATGCCTATAATCGATGCAGACAATGCTAGATCCGTTGTAATAATCAAGAGGAGCCTCTCCGTTGGTTATGCTGGAGTGGATAACGATCTATTCTACATGGACAAGACCATGATGCTCTTTGGTGACGGGAAGAAGATGATGACTGCCTTGAACACCGCCATCAAGGAGTCGTAGGCAAACGAAGACTAATCGGGGAACGGTTATGAGCGTCCAGATCGACCCGAGATACATGGGTAGAGCGACAATACGCCGCGCGGCGATCGCACTTCTCGTCATTGGTCTACTTTCACTTCCTGCTTTAGCCAATAGTGGCGGCCCCCCATATCTCAACAGTAATGGCGATCCGACTGCCGAGTATGGTTGCAATTGCCACAATAATGGGCAAATTTCTGATAGGGCGGTGATAATGGTGACGGGAGTCCCAATCCAGTACTCTCCTGGTGAGGAATACCCGTTGGTGATCAAGGTAGCAGACGCGCATGTCTTGGCAGGAGACGAGGGCAATACCCATGCAGGATTCCTAATGACTTCAGGAGGATCCGGGTCTTTCACATGGGCTGATGATCAGCAAATACGTATTGCAGAAGATAGTGAAAATGATGTGTCTCATTCAGATACCTCGGACGATGGGATATGGTCTCTGACATGGATTTCGCCTGCGGAGGACGAAGGAGCCGTTTACTTCTGGCTAGCTGGAAATGCTGTGAATGGAGACGGCGCACCGGGCGATGATGATTATTGGAACATGCTATCCTTCACGGTGAACGCGCCCGGCACACTCGCAGAAGACGACTCATCCGCGACTCTGGAAACAAGAACCGTTTCTGTTGGTGCATATGACGCTCTATTCCTGGTCGAAGAGTCTCCTGAGAAGGAGGAAGAGGAAAGGCAGATGAGAATTGCAGATGCGGTCTTCTCAAACGGTAATCAACTCTACTGGACTTCACTGGTTGCATTGATCATAGGCGCAGTCTTCCAACGAGAAATATTGGAGCGAAGATATGACGAAGGCCCAGAGCCTCTGGCCACCGAGCTCGCATACCCGCAGGGAATTCGGAGAGGAATAGCATCGCTCTTCGCCTTGGGGGTAGCAATAACCTGGACTGCTGATGGTGTAAATTGGTTCTTGTCTGGCACGGCATACTTCTGTGCTGCCTGGGCTGCATATGGCGTTTATCGGACGGTTCTGGCCGCAAGGGCCCCAGTCAAGCCCAAGGATATGTTGTGAGGATAAACCACATGCCCAAGGAAATGGGTCTCCACGATCATCTAGTCGAATTGAGGGGATCGTTGATTCCTCCTGCAGTACTTGCAGCACTAATCACAGTATTGTCTGCTACAAGTGATGACATAGTCTCATGGATGGCATGGTGGATCGAGCTATATGACGACGGTAGCGGTGGAGGCCTATCCGTCTACGCACCACATGACTGGTATGTGCTCAAGTGGTCGGCCGCTATTCTATTTGGCATCACATGCGCACATCCATTCTTATGCTTCAACTTGTGGAAATTTATTGAACCAGGTCTTATCGAAGCTGAGAAAAAAGTCGTATCGTCCCTATTCGTTGCAATTTCCTTTTTACTCCCACTCACAGTGATCGTAATCGTATCCGCTTCCCCATCCATTGCTTCTGCCGCTGTTTCTGCAGATCAAATATCTGAGGTAGTGGCCGCGATCGACTCGGTGGCAATCGCTTCAATGGCAGTTTCGCTTTCTTGGATTTCCGTCGTACTAATCCTGTTGACGGGACTATTGTGCGTTGTAAAGGCCATAATCCCGCCCGGTGAGGCAAGAGACTGGATACGAATACGACTGCACGTAATCTTTGCAGGAATATTATTCCTCATTCTTTCAAATGGCTTCGAGGGAATGAGGATAATTATCATAATTTTCGTAGCAATCATCTCGGAGGCTATCTCGAGGCTCGTACCTGCACAATTCGAAGAATCACCCCACCCCCAATATCGCCCTCAGACTTAGACACGATTACGTTGTGTTCAAGTTAAGCATAGTACACGTCGTAACATGGATGTGGTCAGGAAGGCTATTGCTGCCACAATTTTCCTCCTGATTTTAGTAATACAGTTGAATCCCTCATTAATCAATAGCGCAGTCGTACCCGATAGGGGCGATAATAGTGAAAATTCAGGATCTGACCTAGTTACGCTACAGGACGAAGAGCGCTGGCTGATAGTGCCAATTCACTTCCCAACTGCACCGTTTCAAGATTCAGAAATAATATCGTTAGTCGAAGGAGAGGAGGGTGCCATCGAATATATCAGTCAGGCAAGCGGTGGCAGAAGCTCACTAGAAGTCACCATATCGGAGAGACCCTACATCGCTCCTCAACACATAGGATATTGGGGCGAAGATGAGGATGGTTCGAGAGATGTCGATGTTCAAGAACTCGTTAGCATGGCTGTCTCATACTCACTCACTGGGACCGATCTTTCTCCTTGGGATCTCGATGCAGACGGCATCATCGACAGAATCCTGTTTATCCATGGCGAGCGACCACAGGAAATTGGTGGCGGCAGTCAATCTATCTGGAGTCATTTTTCAGCACTTGATGACCCAATCGCTATATCATCTTGGAGTATAGAGCACTATACGATCACTTCGACACAATCGGGGCTTGGCACAGTAATCCATGAGATGCTACATCAGATGGGCGCATTGGATCTCTACGATGTGCATGGGGACCTACCAACACGGGAATGGAACGGGATAGGCGATTGGGGTATTATGGCTAGCGGTAACTGGAACGATGCAGGAAGTAGTCCAGCATTACCAACAGCATCAACAATTACTCTAATAGATCCAGATAGGGATTATGTTGAGATTGACCCCTCACTTGAAGGAATCTATGAGATTGAGCCATTCAGTAAAACAGGTCAGATCGCATCCATACGAGTTTCCCCCACCGAATATCTTTGGATGACATACAGAGACGGATCGGGCTTCGATGCCGGACTCCCGGGTGATGGCTTGCTTGTGGAATATCAGGATATAGCCAACGGAGACTCCGACGACAATATGCTCAACTCGGACCCGTTTTCTCCATGGAGCTATATCGTAGAGGCCGATGGTGATGATGCACTCTTCTTGAATGATGATTCAGGATCCCCAACAGATGCATTCGCCCCAGGGTCAATCTTCGGAGCTGAAGGGATACCAATACGCGACTCTTCAGGAACCCTGGTAAATTGGTCTGTCAGCATTTCACAATCAAGTGAACAGGCCGTTAACATAACCGTCCAACATCTTGAAAGTAGTATCAGAATATTGGCTCCAAGAGCGCCGTTTATCCTCCTTCCCGAGGATAATATGTATTTCACCATGATAGTGGAGGAATCGTGCAATGTAGCCATGTCATCTCAATGGTCCGCATCTTCTGAAGATACGATAACTACTGAAGAGGGGTACTCAGAGGGGGTCTATTCTGTGAAAGTAATGGATATCGCGAATACTTCTAGGTTGAAAGGAACCTTACAGGCCACATTCAGTTGCGCTCAAGAAGATAACACCGCTCAAGAAAGTGAAATCAATATCCTGGCCAAGTGGTACAAGGTTAACCACAAGATTGACCCGATATCTCAGACCATGAGCATTTCCTCATCCTCTCCCTCATCCGTTGACTTGGAAGTTATAATCAACGGAACTGGGCAAGTATTCTACGATGTCATCATCGATGGTCCGGCTTCCCAGATAGCGACTACAGAAAGCCCGATCAGCCTTTCAGGAGGAGACGTCATCCCTCTCGAGATAGACCCTTCAGGGCTTCTCTCTCCCGGTATGATTGCTAGAGGCGAAGTTGTATTGCATGATGGCTTCGGAATCGAAACTAGAATTCCCTTCGTGCTTGAATCAGAAGGCCCTCTAGATGCGATTCCAGTCATAGGGTGGTTATCAATACCCTCGAACGGAATCTCCGTCGCCCTAGCCATGATATTCCTCTCATACGCAAGACCCCGGAAAGAAGAGCCAGCACACGATGCGAGGGGCATCTTGGATAATCCCAATGAAGATCCATCACTACCCTGGTCGTAATTTCTACTGCCTTCGCCTAGTGGTAGACCATCTTGCATCCGGAGGAGGCCTTACTATCGCCACATAACTCACGGAATCCTCGTCAACAACTGGTAGCAGCATTGTCTTATTGACTCCGGAGGAGAGTCTCGAACCTTGACATGCTGATGTCCAATCAACTGGCAGAGAACGTGGATGTGAGACTAGCCATGGAGCATGATTTTCAGACATATTTCCTTCATATGCGCGCCATCTTACACCGTATTTGAATCCGGTTCTTACGAGAAGTCCCCTATTCTCCATGTCTCTAGCAACCTTCGCACTAACCTTATCGTTTTCTTCCGGCGAGGAATTCTCATCTAGGACACAACCCCCAAGAAAGGAGGGAATCCCCTCTGCACCGCCCTTCCCAGAAACCCATGACGAGCCATTCAACATATCTATTGCGCCACCCCTCTCAAAGAAATGCGTCTCAAATCTGCCCTTTGGATGAACCTCTTTCACTCTGTACGAAACCACATCAAGATCATCATCGACAATTAACATCTCGGCAAATCTATCTAGCTCATTTACAGCCCTACACCACTTCAAGAGATCTCTGATATCAAATTCAGAACGAGCATGATTCCACCTTACTTCAGCATCCGGGAGTCCCCTTGCAGGATGATTTTTGGCATCCCATCTAAGTGCCTGAGTGTCATCGACGAATTCAAAATCCATCTCTTCGAAATGATCGTGCCACAACACCTTGTTACCGGGTTGTCGCATAGCTTCATTCACCAATGCCTCATGTATCAAACTAGGCCGCTTTCTAAGCGCATCGTGAAACCATTCCTCTGAGGGCCAATCCATTCCCCTGTGATCGTGGCAGTAGACAACATCTGTGGGGCAGAGTAGCAATACCTCATCCATCGGCCTTCCTATTGCAGATTTATCCCACCATCGCCGAGTAGTGACGCGTACGTCAGCAATAGTGTCTCGGGCCATATATCGGCGAGTAGCAGATACAACTTGGACTCGTCGGTCATCCCAAACCCTCATTCATCGAGTCATAGTGGGGGTCTCGTGGATCGACAGGGCCTATCCGAAAAAGAGCGGAAAGAAGCCTTGAAGAGATTGTCGAACACTCTTCAGTCATCAGAGAGCGAGAAAGTCATCCTGATAGGGGATGTGATGCTAGATCGTTATCATCACGGATTTGCAAATAACCTCAATTCCACCGCTCCTGTACCTGTGCTTAAAATAATCAGAACCGAAGAGAACGCAGGTGCAGCTGCCCACATTGCTCAGAGCCTCGCCTCTCTCGGCATATCCGTGGGTTTGCATGCCGTCATCGGTTCAGATAGGGAAGGCATGGCAATAAGAAATAGCCTAGAAGATTTGGGGGTGGAGACATCTGGGCTGGAGATTATAGATGACCACTCGACACTCGTCAAGACAAGATATTTCGCCTCCAGAGAGAGTTTGTTGGACAGGCCCCAGATCATGCTTCAAGCTGATAGGGAAGACTCCGACGGCATCTCGGAGAGTGTCTCGGACAGGATATGCTCCAATGCACTCAAGGCGATGGAGGGATCAATCTCAATCGTAATCTCAGATTACGACAAGGGCGTAGTGACTCGTGAAAGTGCGCGCAAGTTGATTGATGAAGCAAATCGCCTCAAGATCCCAATCATAATGGATCCGAAACTGACAGGCCTAGATAGGAGCGGGCACTCAACAATAGTGATATTCGAGAGGAGGGGGCTTGACTTGCTTCGTCGAAGAATGGGCCATGATGATGCCACCTCCACTACAGAGGCTCTGATGAATGAGTATGGGTGGGGGGCAGTGTTGATTCTTGGAGGCAATGCTGGAGTGACACTCTTTCACTCTGATGGTCGCCAAGTATTCTCGCCGACCTCAATAATTAATCCAAGACAACAGATAGGCCTTCATGATGCAGCGGCATCAGCACTTTCCTTCGCTCTTGGCAACGGACATGACTTGATCGACGCCTCTATTTTAGCAGGAGCTGCATGCGACTGTATCCTAGCCTCGCCCCATGGCGAATCAGTTCTAACAAGGGAAGCGTTGACCCTTAGAGTCGATGAAATTTTGTGGCAAATGAAGATTTCAGACCGTTGAACAGGAGAGCGTCGTCTTCATACGTGCCCCATGTGGGGAATGAATGTGAAAAAAGGCAATATTCGGGCCATAGTGGCACTTCTCGGCGTGACCATAATCGCCCTATCAGCCACCAACTCGATTATAGCTGAAGAAGCAGAAAATCATGATGATTCAACTCCTCCTGTGCCTATATTCGAAATAATGGGCGAAATCAACGAGAGCCCCGAACCTTTGACTCTGGATGCATCACTTAGTTACGATCCGGGCAGCGATTCGGATAACTTGAGATATATTTGGTCAGGGACAAGGGGTGCAGACAATATTGTGATAGATTACCATGAAAATGAGTCCGTCGCCCTAATGCCGATCGGAGTAGCAGGAACCTACAAGATACGTTTGACAGTATTCGACCCATCTATGAATTCAGCAACTTTAGAGCATGAAGTCAGAGTAATTGATGTTCTGCCCCATATACAAGGAACATTTGCTTCACAAGCCATGTCAGATGGGGCATCGATAGAACATCCTGATAGTTCAGGGCCATGGTCGATAAATGCCACTGCTTCAACAGACGGGGGTTCTGAGGTAGCTGACTGTGAGTGGTATCTGGACGACGCTATCTGGCTTGAAGGCTGTAAACACTCCATCCAAGAATGGCCTGCTGTGGGTTTCGAGTCCAGGAACGTACGTCTTGAGGTAATGGATGATGATGGATCATTGAGCTCCATGGAATTCATTTTGGTGAATGAGTCCCAAGGAGATTCGAATCAATCCATCTTTCTTGTCTCTGGAGCACTCTTAGTCATCGGAACTCTTGTCTTCGCCTTTCGAAGGCGATCGAACTTCGACATACCAAAATGGCCGTCTAGGGCTACTGACGAAGACCACATGCTCAAGTAGAGGCTGGAACTAGAGCCAATCATGCACAGCAGCCCGCCGTTCAGTCGCGAGGAGTATCTCCGGCGTCAGTCTGCGCTGCTCGCACAGATCGACACGTCCACCGTGCTGTTGGTACCAACCAACCCGATTATGAGGAGGAGCCATGATGTGAACTTCCCTTACAGGGCCTCTTCGAGCATCCTCTACCTTTCAGGATGGAGTGAGCCCAACGCTCTCTTTGCAGCATGGCATGACGGTGGCAAGTGGGTAACAGCGCTATTTGTCAGGGATAATGATGAGGCTGCTGAACGCTGGGAAGGCAGGAGGGTCGGCGTCCAAGGGGCATTAGATAACTGGCCCATAGATCTTGCTTTTCCTTACCCATCTAGACTAGAGGTACTCCAACCGATATTGGAAAAGAGGACGAGCGTAGCGTTGTTGCAGGGTTTCGACAAGGATGTTGATGAATTTGTTATTGGAATGATCGCAGAAAAAAATAGAGATAAAACAGTCACTGGCAGAGGTCCTTCCTCATTGATGGACCCATACTCCATACTCGCAGAATTGAGGTTGAGAAAATCAGATTCAGAAATTGAGCATATGAGGAAATCCGCATCAATAGCAAGCGATGCACATCTATCAGCAATGAAAGAGACTTCAGGAGCCACCACTGAATCAAAAATACAGTCAATCATAGAAGCAGTCTTTACACGCAATAATTCTCAATGTAGCTATGGATCGATAGTGGCAGGCGGCGATAATGCGACTATACTTCACTACCATTCCAACTCCGAGGATATCAGGGATGGGGATTTAGTTCTGATAGACGCTGGATGCGAAGTGAATGGTTATGCCTCTGACATCACGAGAACATGGCCAGTATCCGGGAAATTTAGCAAGAGCCAGAAGGAAATCTACGAAATCGTCCTCAAGGCACAAGAGGCTGCCATATCCAAGTGTAGAGCGGGCAACTCATGGTCAGACCCACACAGGGCCGCAATGGAAGTAATTTCAAACGGACTAATCGATCTCGGAATTCTCGATTGTTCGTTAGAGGTCGCAATGGGCGAAGATCTGAATGGCGAGACACGCCGATATTTCATGCATGGAACCAGTCACTCTCTCGGATTAGACGTCCATGACGTAGGCGTCACTAGGCCGAATGGCGAGGGGCCTGGAAGAATCTTGGAGTCCGGCATGATCTTGACAGTTGAGCCAGGCCTATACTTCCCACTTTGGACCGGTGATGGGGGCGCCCCTGAACGCTATCTAGGAATCGGCATACGCATAGAAGACGATGTACTCATCACAGACGATGAGCCAGAAGTACTCACCAACTACTGCCCTAAATCAGTCGAAGATATCGAGGCAACAATCGGTTCGGAGGCATGAGATTGACTATTTTCAAACCTCAAGTAAGTTTGCCGAACTCACGGATTGGGCTAGATCAGGCCACTGCCATATACACCGACATGGAATTCCACGAACTGTTGAACATGGCTCAAGAAAGAAGAGGGGCGATGAATCCAGGCAATTATGTAACATACCTAGTTGATAGGAATATCAACTACACGAATGCCTGCACCATAAACTGCCAATTCTGTTCTTTTTATCGGCCCCCCGATCATCCTGAAGCTTACACGCAGACTGTTGATGAGATAAGTGAGAGAATATCTGAATTAGAGGAGGTCGGTGGCACCAGAATCCTCATGCAAGGGGGGGTAAATCCCGATCTCCCCTTAGAATGGTACACTGAACTAATTTCAGAACTAAGGTTGAGACATCCCGACATAGCATTCGACTGTTTCTCTCCAATTGAGATTGAGGGTATCGCGAAAGTTGCGAATACGACCACGGCTGAAGTATTGAGAGTTCTAAAGGAAGCAGGAATGACAGGTCTTCCTGGCGGTGGTGCAGAGATGTTAGTCGATAACGTAAGACTCGACGTCTCTCCAATCAAGGGCTCATCAGACAGGTGGATCGAAGTCATGAGGGAGGCACAGAGGCTTGACTTGACCACATCCGCGACAAACGTCTTCGGATTCGGGGAGACGTTACGTCAGAGGGTAGAACATCTGGATCGTATCAGAAATCTTCAGGATGAAGCAATTTCAGAAGGGAGAAGGGGATTCACGTCATTCATCGCATGGCCTGTCCAGCTTGAGAACAACTCATTCGGACGGAGGAATAGGGGGAGAAATAGAATTGAAATGGGCGCTGGACCGATTGATTATCTTCGCCATCTAGCGATTTCAAGACTATATTTGGATAATATACCGCATATACAGGCATCATGGCCAACCATGGGACTTGGAATTGCCCAGATAGGTCTCAGTGCTGGTGCAGACGACATTGGCTCCACCATGATGGAGGAAAACGTAGTTTCTGCCTCAGGCACAACTCGAACTTCGGCCTCTGAATTAGAGTTGAGGAAGATGATAGAATTAGCAGGCTTCAGACCTGTCAAGAGAGATTCAGATTACCTGCATCTATGATTCCGGCCATCCATCTAGGGGGTCAAGATCCCTCACACCCGATAGTGGCATGATTGGTATGGAAATATCGTCTTCACGCATCGGAACAGTCAGTTCTTGTGACCAACCGATATCCAATCCGTCTTTAGGTACCCCATGGCGAATCTGCTTACCCTTGCTCAAGTCTTTTACAACTCTCTTACCTATTAGTTGAATTTCCCAATGCACGGTGAATAGCGGGGAGTAAATTGAACCAGGCCAAAGATTCTCTGGCTCAGGAAGAAACATGTTTCCGCCATCTGCTTTGACAGGCACCCACTTGCCGGAGTCAGAAACTCTCAATGGCTCTAAGACGAGGGAACCTGAATTATCTGATGACATTGGAACAGTTTCTCCTACATTGGTCCCATCAGATTCGCCAAGTGCTATTCGAGATACTGGGGTGGGAGTTGAAAGACCAGGGGGGGGCTGGCTCTCCTTTCTTCTCCCAACCATGTTCAGAACTGTATCTCTTTCTGGAACTGGCATCCCAACAACCAATCTCGCATATGAGAGCGAAACTTCTGCTGGTATTGATAGAATTTCTATTTCTACGCCGTCCCCCTTCCACTTCGTTCGGATATCTGGCGGCAAAATTGGATCCGAGAGCCAAGATCTCTGCTTCCTCAAATCTCTGAGATTAGAGGCAACTCTGAGGAATATCGGGACTATGAATATCGGGAATGCTATGAACAGTATTGCAGGATAATCCAGTGGGCCCAATGAAACTGGCTCACTAAGAATCCATCCAACCAGGGGTATGTCTTCTAGCACACTACCAAAAAAAGCTTGAGCAGCGAGCGCTGTGAATATCGCGAACACCCCATAAGGAAGAATTCGTCTAGATATCTTGTGGAGAGGATCGGGTTTGATGAACCAGCCTTTGCGTTTCGATATGATCAAATCATCAGGAATATTCGACACTGCAAACTCTTCTGCAATGGTGCCCGGATCTTCATCTAGAGGAGTCCAATGAGCATACCAACTTGACTCAGATCCGATTTTAATTGGATTTTTAATTTCAGTCTTAAGAAAACACTCGACAGGTTTGATCAATCCAGGATTTGCCAAATCCCTGTCAAAAGGGGGATATCTCATCGATATTTTGCTTATGGACATAATATCACGCAAAAATTAGTGATCCAGCCGCCTTACGTGCTAGCTTTCTGAATTCGGGAACATCCTTGAGGAGCCGTAAGCCCAAAGGTATGGGATTCTCAATCTCTCCATACTTCTGAATCAAGGCTATCACTTCTGGTTTAGCCCACACTTTGAAGATGGCCTCCAACTCTTCATCAGTAGTTGATGTTAGGAAAGCATCTCTCAACGCTCTAGCCCTATCGTGCTTCTTCGCTATTGGTTTAATCGCATCAATACAAATCTTATCCGAACTCTTCTCATTAATTTCATCCGATTCAATTACTTCTGAAATGTGCCCAACTAGCGCATCCACATGATCAAAACCCGGGCCGATGCCTCCTCCAGTTGTGGGTTTACACAGGCCAGCAGCATCCCCAAACAGCATCACTCGACCCCTCGAAGGTCTTCTGACCGGTTTAGCCGGAACAGGCCCGCAGTACCTTCCAACTTCGGAACAACCCGAGAATCTATCTCTCCATAGATGATGATTTAGGAGGGAGTTGAGGGTATCCTCGCTCGAGCGTCCTTCAAGAAGATCAGGTCTACTGAAAGTCCCAATTCTGGTAGTCGTACCAGTAGGTATAGCCCATGCGAAGAATCCCGGGGCAACCGTTCTTCCAGTGTACATATCCAACTTACCCTCTGAATGTGCGTAACCTGTAACATCAATTTGGAAACCAATCATCATCTCCCGGACTCTTCCCATTCTGTGGTAGCGCCGAGTCCAAGAATGTGCACCATCAGCACCCAGAAGGACTCTAGAAGATACCTGTATGGTGCCACTATCGCTCTCAATGGTGGTCTCTACACGATCACCCAGAACTCGAGTCTCAACAGGCCTAGAATTCAACATTAAACCAGCTCCTGAGGAGATAGCCATGTTTACGACTGCCTCATCGAAGAGCTTCCTGCAGACTGACCAAGTCCTGGTCCTATCGGATGATCCTATCTCCACAAGTGTGCCTTCCGGGCCATGTATCCTTGCACCCCATATCCTTGTCTGTGCCAACTTCTCCAAACCAACCTTCGCCATCGATCCCGGATTAACCAAGCCAGCGCACTGAAATGGCCTTCCAATTTGAGCATGTTCCTCGACCATGAGTACTGACTTGCCCCTATTCGCAAGTCTTTTTGCAAGGTAGCCACCAACCGGGCCAGCTCCCACAATCAATGCATCAACCTGAATCAAATCACTTCCTCTTACGTCGACCTCTACCCTTTATGCCAAGTTGCTCCCTCATGGCCTGAATCGAATTACTAACCACGGAGCCATCGAGCTCTTCGATACTTTTTGTAGAGTACTCTTTACAAAATGACTCTTCATTAACTTCAGCCTTCTCTAGCAGGGATCTGAGATATTTGATTTGACGTTCAGTGGGGGGTCTGGGCCTCCCTCCTTGAATTTCGATCAACTTCGATATCAATACGGATGCTGATCCCGACCTCCCTCCTGTTAATTCATCAATCGAGTTGACTTCACCCAAAATGGCAGCATCATCCAAAGAAATGTCAAGCTGGTCGCAGAGCCTCAAGATCAGACTCATCTGCTTCTCAGAGGCTCCTGCTACGACGTTCATCTCCCTGAGCTGCTCAATGAGATCTTTTGCCGTAGAGCCGTCTATATCTTCAAGGCTCATCCCATTCATAATTTTACTCTGCTCTTCTTCACTGAGAGAGTTGAGAAGCTGCTTTAGGAAAGATTTCTGCTTGGGGGTAGGCTTCGATCTTCTCAGCTCTAAAGCGGCCGTGTGGGCTTCGGAAAAACCCCCTACAAAATCAGACCAGACATCAGGCGCTTCGATTTTACCGTGCTCAATCCCATCTAAACTGGCCTCCATGCCCGCTGTGAATTCTGATTCGAAAACACCTCTATTGCCATCATTGCCATACATGGGGGCTATTTCTTCCCAAAGGAGGATTCCACGATCTGTAGGAATTAGAGACCCATTCTCGCTAACAACATATCTCCTTTTATCATCAAGTAGCTTATCTACTGTTGATGCATATGTCGATGGTCTCCCTATCCCTCTTTTTTGCATACTTTCCACCAGGGTGTGCTGTCTAAGTCTGCTAGGTGGTTTCGTCTCGTCTACAATTAGACGAGGGCTTTCCTTATTCATCAGAATCTGGATGCTGCTGCCTACCGTCGTACCTGTTTTTGGAGGATTCAGATTCGGCGTGGCCCTCTGATCGCCAAATGCCCATTCCCATCCGGTCTTCACCCGCCATGACTTACTAGAAGTCAGGATTTTTTCGAATCCATCCACGCGTGCTTTGACAGACAATGTAGAATATTGAGAATCAACCATTTGACTAGCAGCAAATCTACTCCATATCAATGAATAAAGTGACATTTGCGCCTTATCAAGCCCATCAGGTGATTGGTTGGAGGGGTCTGTTGGGCGTATAGCCTCGTGCGCATCTTGAACCGCGCTATCGCTAACCTCTCCTACGATACCCGGAGCAGCTCTGAGAGCTTCAGAACCAACATTCTTCGAGATATACTCCCTGATTGTACTTCTAGCCTCAGGACTAGTCCGTGTGGAGTCCGTTCTCAGATATGTTATGAGGCCCTGTTGATATAGTCCATTAGCAACATTCATGACTCTTTTACTGGTCCAATTTAGATCAGATCCGGCCTTTCTAAGAAGAGTCGGCGTGGAGAAAGGTGGCTGTGGTTTACTCTTTCTTGATCCTGCCTTAACATCAGTAACTTCTACTGATTTATACTTCTTGAGGGCTGAAAACGCTTCTTCGGCCAACACTTGATTATTGGTCCGATCTGGATGGTGCTTTGGCTTGTCTGTGGACTCATCAAACCAAGCCTCAGAGTCATCCTTCTCATGAAACCTCACCTTGAAATGAAACTCGTCCGAATCTGCTGTGACGGCATAATATGGCTGTGGTTCGAATGCCAATCTTTCCAACTCTCTCTCGACTAAGATGCCCAGAGTTGGCGTCTGGACTCTTCCCATCGAGGTAAGATTCCAGGACCGCGAGAATTTTGATGCTCTGTAACCCACCAATCTATCCATAAATCTCCGAACCTTTGCTGCTTCAACTAGATTCATGTCCACTTCCCGGGGATTATCAATTGCATTCATCACAGCACTCTTGGTGACCTCATTGAAAGTGACCCTCTTGGTTTCGAAGTCTGAAAAAATCTCAGCTAATCTCCAAGCGATGAACTCTCCCTCTCTGTCAGGGTCTGTTGCAATGTAGACGGTTTTAACTCCATTCTTCTCAGCCTTGGAAATTAATGAGCCAACCAATCTTTCTGTATTCTCCCTCTCCTTAGAATTATTCCCCGACCAATCCCAAGGAGGTTCTGGAAGTACATCTTCCTTAGATGCCCACATTGCCTTGTTGGCTTGTTTCCTATCGGGATGAGCCCTGCCTGGAAGATCCTGTACGTGACCCCTACATGACTCTACGAGATATCCTTTCCCAAGATACCCCTGTATCTTCTTGCCCTTGGCCCCCGACTCCACAATAACCAAACTACTCATGGATACTCATTCACTCCGCATCGAGGTAACTGTATAATTTGAATGGGCGATATGTAGTCAATTTTTCACTACTGCACGCCATTCTCTCTCGGACCACGGCCCCTCATCAATACATCCGATACAACCAGGGTACCCAGCAGATGCAAGTGAGACGATTGAAGAGAAAAGATTCTGAATCTGAAGCTCAACATCGCCTGGGAGCCAGACAATATCTTCGATATCGGGTTCACTCCCTCCGATAATCCCTCCATGACCACCAAAGGGCGATATCATCAGTTGATTGGAAGAATCACGACCCCCGTATTCAATATCGATAATTATCGAAGGATTAGCATCTGCTGCAATTACAAGAGCCTCTTCCATTCTAAGTATCCCAGCCTCATTCCCCTCAAGCAATAGACCCCTTGATTTTAGAATGCGTTTGGCTAGCTCAAGAGCCCCGGCATCCGGCGTCATGGAGCCGTTGAGTCGCCAATCCTTGAAGAACCTGACACAGCAGAGGGGGTGGAAGATCATGTCATACGGCCTGTTGGTGAGACCGCTTCTCAGATTCTTTGATTCTGAAAGTGCACATGGAATGAGCCTTTCTTTGGGCTCCACCGTGGCATCCACTATGGTGGGTCAGAAGATCCTTGGAACACTCTACAGGACGCCCTCACTACCAGTCGATGCTTTCGGATCCCGATTCAGACACCCCGTGGGGCTAGCTGCTGGCTTCGACAAAAGATGCGAGGCACTTTCCCTCTGGCCTTCTATCGGCTTTTCATGGACTGAGGCCGGGGGCATCACATACCATCCCCAGGATGGAAATGAGAAACCTAGAATGTTCAGGGCAGACTCTGATCGGGCTCTGGTGAATCGAATGGGATTCAACAATCCAGGCGCTGTAGAGGCCAGAAAGACCCTACAAAGAACTCTTGACTCAGGTAATTGGCCGAGAACGCCGCTTGCAATAAATGTCGGATGTAGCAAAGTCGCTATGACGGACAATCAGCCGGAGAAGGACTACATAGCCACATTACAGCAACTTTGGGATTTTGGAGATATTTTCGTCATAAACGTCTCTTCGCCCAACACGCCCGGTTTGAGGGATTTGGGGCAAGAGGGACGACTATCGTCTCTGCTTGACTCGATACACTCCTTTCGTTCAATGCGGGATTCAGATCATCCAGTACTCCTCAAGGTTTCACCAGACTCACATGACGAGGATATCAGAATGATGGTTGACATAGCCTCATCAAGAGGGATAAATGGATTCGTTGCTGTAAATACGACAGTTGGCAGACCAGATCCCACCTCTACTCGATCAAGAAGAGCTTTCAGTGAAGGCGGAGGGCTGTCAGGCAGACCTCTGGCGTCTCGTAGCGCCGAAGTTATCCGGATTATACACAGGCAAGCAGGCCCAACACTCCCGATAGTCGGTGTTGGTGGCATAGACGGCCCTGAATCCGCATGGAACGCAATCACAAATGGTGCAACATTGCTACAACTATACTCTGCTCTAGTATTCAACGGTCCCGGGGTTGTGAAGAAGATAGTTCGAGGTTTGAGAACAAGGTTGGATAAAGCCGGAATTCAACATATCCATGAGGCAGTTGGCATGGATGTAGAATTCTGAAGGTAAGCCTGATGAATGTCGGCGATAACCAACAGTCATGGCCTCTACGCGAGCCTCACGACTTCTCGCCGTCGGCCTCTTAATCACAGTACTCGTATTAGCCATGCTAATACAGGCCCAGCCGCTTCCACAGATAACAGTCGACGAACTCGTCGAAAATTCAGACACACATCAAGACAAAGAGGTACATGTTCGAGGAATTGTAGTCGAAGGCTCAATATCGGAAACCGGTCTTTTCTTCGTTCTTGGTGGAAATGAGCACGAGATAGTCATAGACGTAAGTGGAATTTCCACCCCTGAAGGGCTCGTAGAAGGCAGCACAGTCGTCGTTCAAGGAAAATTCAGATCAACTGCAGACGGTTGGGAAATCGACGCTACACAGGTCCAGACAGGATGCCCTTCCAAGTATGAATCTGATAGTTAGCCGTGCATTCTTTCAAATGTAAAGCCACATTTGGATAACTGGGCTAGGGGGAGTGCTGGCGTGCTCTGTATCACAAATCGTCAATATGGTGACCCGAAGTCTGAGGGCGGCGGAGACGATTTACGGATGTATCATCGGTTGACTAAGATGCCTCGCCCCCGAGAGATCGAGGTTGGTGGAGGTCGATTCCGGAGGGAATCGATGACCACGCTGCCCGGGAATCAGGTCAGGCGCGGAAGCGAGCAGCCCGACCGGGGACTCTGGATGCCTCGGGACAGCGGGGCGGAGGAGATCGATGAATCTGCAGACGTGAAGACGACCGTCCACCGATGACGCGCCCACACTACCATCTTGGCTGCTACCCAGCAGTATCCAGGTGGTTAGACTACCGTCCTAGTGAGATTGGGTCTACTCCGCCCATCTGACACACTATTCTGAAGTGCTCTTCTTCGACCGGCTGAACGGAGAGTCGCTGCCCCCTGGCTAGAAGAGCCATGCCCTCGAGGTCTCCATTCTGTCGCAGAGCATCGAGCGGAACTGCCTCCATCTCCGTCACAGGAGCAATGTCGACCATGAACCATCTTGGCGTGTCAGGAGTAGATTTTTCGTCCATATATTTCGAATTAGGGTCCCATGAGGTATGATCGGGGTACCCTTCCTTGACCACCTTCGCAACCCCTGCAACATGCGGGGGCTTGCAGTTTGAATGATAGTATAGGACCAAGTCACCAATCTTCATTGAGTCCCTCATGAAATTCCTAGCTTGGTAATTCCTCACTCCATCCCAATGGGTTTCGCCATCTTTCACTAGTTGGCTCCACGGATACACGTCTAATTCACTCTTCACCAACCAACTTGTCATCACCACGCCTCCTTAGCCTCGTACACGGGTATCTGAGGCTCATTGTCGTTTGATTTAGAACGTCCGCCAGAGATCTTCAGTATCATCGAGTTGGAACCTCCTGTGAGTGGTATGCCTGATTTTACCAAAAATGAGTATATCGCAGGAAGTAGAAGAAGCGCAGAAAGGGCAGCAACCACTAGGAGGATGATTATCACTGTGATGAACGGCTTGATTGCAGGTATTGGTATCAGGTATGCACACGTCATGCCTGCAGCAGTTACTATTGTCGCTTCGAACAGGCTCAGACCAGTGCTTGCACATGATGCTTCTATGGCCTCAATACTCCCGCCCAATTTCTTTACCCGATTGGCAATATGTATGGAAAAGTCAACACCGACGCCGACAAGTATCGAACCAATCATGACTGTTACCAAAGATAGCGACACGTCGCCAGAATCCATCACCAGCCATTGCATGCCTACGGTGAATCCCACTGGGACCGTTGTAAGTAATGAGAATCTTAAGTCTCTGAATACTAACCCCAGTGTAATCACTGTAAACAGTAGCGCGAATCCTAGAGATCTCCATTGCGAGCCTACAATTAGCTCATTCACTTCTATCGTGATGGATGCTACTCCAACAAGGGGAGTCGACGTCAATGCCCCTGACGTATCTTGACTAGCATAGAGGTCGATCTGCTCTGTTGCTGACTTCGTACGCTGAACGTCCATGAAGGGCATATCAATGTAAATCAGACTGGATTGGAAATCTGGAGCGATGAAGAACTCCCTCATTTCAAGAGACAGACTGTTGTAGAAAACGTAGATTAGGAAATTCTGTGCCTGAACGCCACCGGCCTCCTGTGCGTCAAGAAGGTCAAGTGCACCCCAGAATGATACATTTCCGTTTCGGCTGTTATTGAACAGTATATCCGAAACCTGCTCAACAGGCTCATCAATTGGATCGGGAAGAGGAAGGTCATCAATTGCATCATCAATCGGTGTTCCAGAGACATTGATACCAACTGCTATGGCCTTCATAAGGAAAACCACAGATAACGCAGTTGTACTTTCCACAAGATTACACTTTGACTCCAACTCCTCCATACCTTCGAGGTTGGCATAAGGATCCCCAAGTAGCACAGGATCACTGAATAATGAGGGATTCGCAGATATATCTGCTTCCACGAGTAGGAACCCAGGCTGACCTCCATCGAATTCGTCGGAATATGTCCCCAGCTTCACAACTGCATCAACAGTTTCTGGAGCCATCTCCAGCAGATCTATGTTTTCTTCGACATTGGTCCTGCTATACCCTGCAGATATGAGGACGAATACTAGGAAGACTGCAAGAGTGATTTTACTCCACTTAGTCGGAACACCGACGCTCGCAGTGAAAATCCTAGGAGGTGGGTGAGACGGCTTCTTCAAGTCCAATATCATAGTTAAATTGGGGACCATCAGCATTGTCATGATGTAAACGATTACTATGCCCATAGCAAGACACCAACCTACTGTCTGAATAGGGGCCATAGGTGTGAATGTTAGAGATATGAATCCAATTATCGTAGTTATCGCTGAGAGTAAAACCGCCCGCCCGGTTGAGTCAAGAGCGGTTCTGATCTTTTCTTTTGGCGTACCTTTGGACTCCGCATAACTGTTGGTTATGTGCAATCCGTATGAGACGCCTAGGGCTAACACTATCGGACCTACAATAATCACTGTCATCGTAACTTCATAATCCGTAAACCCGATTACCCCCATCGTAATGAACACGGAACACAATGTAGGGAGGCCGGATATGATCACGACCTTCACGCCTTGTACGAATCGAATCCTTCCTGTCTGAAGTAGGTCGCAGTGGAAGAAAAACAAGGATAAAGCAACTGCTATCCCACCCACTGGGAAAACCTGCCAGAATAATTTGAACGACTCTTCAGTAACGGCATTTGTGAGTGGAACAGGTCCAGTCAAGGTCATCTTGAGATTGAGACACCTTTCCCCATCTGTTGAGTTCGCATCCTCGATGCATTCGGACTCCTCACTATTCCAGTTATTGGCGTTCGCAATATCGGATATTATGCCCTGGGTCCTCTCAATGAGTTCCGAGACAGAGGAGTCTGCAACTCCGTCCCCATCGCGATCGATATCATCTGCGACGCCTATGATGATTACAGCGCGATTCCAATAGCCGGCCTTTTCCGCCTCCTTTATGCCATCTCCATTGGAATCCCTGCCCACGTCACGAACCAGTTTGTCGAGGGCGTTTTGAGGCATTTCATCTAGAATCTGATCAACTCTCTGCTGCTCGTCGGGTATGTCGTAATTACCCAGAAAATCCTCGTTCTGAGCTAATGTGGAATTAATTGATTCTGCAAGCTCTTCATTACCTATTGCGGTTGCTATGCCGGATCCAAAAGAACTGATGACGCGACCTGCACTGGAATTGACTTCCTTTACAACTGTAGATATCGATAATGCGTAAATGATATCGTCGTTCTGGCCATTATCATCTCTATGGGTATTGAGGCCACGTTCGACACGATCCATCTCTTCTAGGATTCTCACGGTTGTAATGTTGTAATCTTCGGATTCGACGTATATTATCATCACATTTGTCGTCCAAGTCTCTTCAACTCTGTACAGATTCTGGCTAACATCCGAACCTTGTGGCAAGTAAACTTCCAAATCGCCATTGACATTCATCGACGCATCTTCATCACACCATGACGGATTGTAACCTTCCCTGCAATCATTGATACCTGAGTGCATTATGAAAAATCCAGTAACAATTAGACACAGTACAACGGTTACTACTGGGGCTTTGATGAGAATATTACTTGTATCTATCCCGCTCAAACCTTGCCTCTTTTTGTTCGACTTTGTCCTTCGGAACGACTCGGCTTTCTCAGAAACACCTTCCAACGCTTTCTTCGCGCGCTGCAGGGCCTCGCGAGTCGCCATGACTGATGAGCGTGGCAGTAACTGCTTCAATACGACGGATGTTTTGGGTATCTTCGCCGGTTAAAGACGATGAATGGCAATCGTCAAGTGCATTGCACTAGGCCCGAGGCTGAAGGAATATGGGTGAGACGCGATTCGAGGACAAGAGATGGTCAGTGGACCTCGAGCATAAAATCCTTGATCAACTCGACGAATCTTCGTCAAAATCTCATTTCTCATTCGACCCGTCTTCTGAACGGGAGATATTCGTAATAGACACTCCGCCGCCTTATCCAAGCGGTACTTGGCACATCGGTGCCGTCGCACAATACAGCATGATAGATGTTATCGCGAGAAGTCAGAGACTTCTCGGGAAGGAAGTGTATTTCCCATGGGGTGTAGACAGGAATGGCATCAATATCGAATTCACAGTTGAGCGAAAACATAATCGAAAGATGCGTACTTTCGATCGTGCTGAATTTATTGATGAATGCCGTACTACAATTGATGAGTTCACCGATGCAATGCGCAAAACTGCGAGAAGGGTCGGACTCTCATGCGACTTCGACACACAGTATCTGACTGACTCTCCGGAGTATAGGTCAGTAACTCAATCGATTTTCGTCGATCTGTTGTTGAAAGGTGACATTGTGGAAGATCTAAGACCCAATCTCTATGATCCAGTCGAGGGGACAACCATTGCCGATGCGGAGGTTACTAGGGTATCAAGAGCAACCAGATTGGCCCATGTTGAATGGTCAACTGAAGATGGTCAGAAAGTCATCATATCCACTACAAGACCCGAATTAATCTGCGCTTGTGGTGTTGTCTTAGTTCACCCGGAGGACGATAGGTATACGCATTTGATCGGGAAGAGGATTTATCTTCCGATGCCGGTGAACGGCCGATCAGATTCAGTAGAAATTATAGCGCACCCTTCGGTGAAAATGGACTTCGGATCAGGGGTTCTTATGGTGTGTAGCTATGGTGATCAAAATGATGTATCGGTGTTCAGAGAACTAGGTCTAGACCCCTATCCGGCTATCGATTTAGATGGCAAGATGACAGATATCTCTGCCTCTCTTTCTGGCATGAGTGTGATGGAAGCTAGAAGTGCGGCTGTGGAAATTCTTGATAGAGACGGTAAGATTGATTCCATCGAAGAACGAGATCAAGAGATACCCGTTAGTGAGAGAGGCGGTAACCCTATCGAGATTATACTATTGAAAGAATGGTACGTTAAGCAAGTGGGCATACAAGACCGACTTGAGCAACTCGTCGATAGAGTTCGCTTTGTACCGGAGCGTAACAAGCAACTACTACTTGATTGGATGCAGAGTATAAGCATAGATTGGCCGATCAGTAGAAGGCGATGGTATCACACTGAGATTCCTATATGGTATTCTGAGGACGGCGAAACAATAGTTGTCCCTCCAAGCGGCACATATGTGAGGCCATGGTGTGAAAGCCCTCCGCCAGGCTCAATTGCAATAAATCGATCAACGAGAGAGGAGATCGGAAAATATGAGGATCTCAATCTTGGAGACCTCGTCGGCGAGGGCAAGGTCTTCGATACCTGGATGGACTCTTCAAATTCGAATTTGTTCGTTTCAGGATATGGGGGAGACGACTCCAATTTCAAGAGAGCCTTTCCCACTGCGTTAAGGCCACAGGGAAAGGAAATCGTCAGAACTTGGCTCTATTATACGATGCTCAAGAGCGCCCATCTACTCGACTCCCCCGCCTTTCAGACTGTTTGGATCGATGGACTTGGGATGGACCCATGGGGCAGAAAGATGTCAAAATCTTGGGGAAATGGGATTGATGCAGATTCAGTCCTAGATTGCGGTCTCGGAGGAAGAACAGGATCATGGCAGATAAGAGGGCCTGACGGAAAATCAGTCAAGCTCAAGGCCAACAAGATAGGTTCAGAGTGCTTCAGACTCTGGAAAGCAGCAGAGGCACAGGTTGGAGATGATTTTCACATCAACCCCGAGGAAATCGAATCAAAATATTTTGGAGTGCTAACTAAGATATTCAATGTTGCAAGATTCGCCAGTCAGTTCAAATCTCCTGAATCCATGCCCTCTAACCTCTCTAATGCTGACATGTGGATACTTTCGGAGTATGATAGAATGAGGGAAAGCAGTGAGAAGCATTGGTCGGAAATTGACATATATTCTGCAACACAAGCGGTGAAGACATTCCTAACAGGAGTATTCCCCAGTCATTGGATGGAAATGGCGAAGAGCAGACTCTACGATGACGATCCCAGTGCAGCATGGACTCTACACACTGTTCTTTCAGGATCCCTTGCCATACTCTCCCCGGTATGCCCGTTGTTCTGCCACCACTTATCCAGCGTGTTATATGGCAATAGTACGATGTACGAAAGTGAATACCCACGATCGCCCGGAGTCTCCATCAATTCCAGTGATTTAGTCACAAAATCGATGATGCAGTTTAATGCCGAGATATGGAGAACTAAGAAGGAAAGGAATCTATCCCTCAAATCCCCTCTTGAAGACGTCTCAATACCTGCTGAATTAGACGATTATGCTGCCGATCTTCGGAAGATGCATTCACTTTTCTAAGGCCCAAACTCGGACAATATCAAATCAACGATTTCCATCCCTATCCGCTTCTGAGCTTCTGAAGTGGCGGCTCCGATGTGAGGAGTTGAAGTAACATTAGGATGCGAAGATAGGGCGGGATTCCCCTCTGGCTCCTTTTCGAAAACATCTATGCCAAGACTTCTGATATGGCCTGAATCTAGCATTTTGTATGCATCCGACTCATTCAATATACCCCCTCTCGCACAATTCACAATGTGCCTCCCGCAGACTATTCCATCAGGAGAGACATCTGGCATAAGTTGAATCAAATCGTAATTCACCATTCCGCGTGTTGATTCGGTCAATGCACAATGTATGCTTATGTGCGTACAAGACGAGAAGAGGGATTCCACAGAGTCGTGGATGACCACATCGGAGTCCTTCGCAGAATCTTCTTCAAGAAATGGGTCGAAGACATGCACACTCATCCCCATCGATCTGGCTACTAGTGCAACCCCTCTTGATATTCTTCCGTACCCTACTAGCCCCAAATTCTTACCCGATAACTCAGTCCCCGTCGAGCTTTTCTTAGCCCATACTGTAGACCGTATGGCTCTATCTGCCCGGGATATGTTCCTGACTCCTGCGAGTAGATGGCCGATGGTGAATTCTACGACTGCCTTGGTGGAGGCAGTAGGTGTATTCTTCACCAACACCCCCAATTCTGAGGCCTTTTCAAGATCAATATTGTCCAGTCCGACCCCAGCTCTGACTATGAGTCGAATACGTGACTTAGGAGACATATTTGCTGCAAGCACCTCGGAATCAACTTTCGTCGCGGATCTGATGATTATGGCATCATATCCAGATATCGCTCCTTTCAACAACTCGTTTCTTTCAAAGTGTATCATGTCTACATGGTGCCCCTTCTCAAGAAGTATTTCGACGCATTCAGGATCAAGACCGTCCGTGGCGAGTACCCTTGCCATGGACATCTTCCTGTCTAAGAGTCAGTTATTGTTGCCCTCGACATATTGATTTATCAGTCGCTGTAGGGAACACCATGACCTTTCAACTGCCTGACCTTGATTACGCATACGACGCTTTGGAACCACACCTTGATGCCCTGACTATGGAGATACACCATTCGAAGCATCATGCAGGTTATACTGCTAAGTTGAACGCTGCAATTAGTGGGACAGCGTTAGAAGGCTCTAGCATAGAGGATATCCTATCTGTGTGTGCTGATTCCCCAGGAATCAGAAACAACGGTGGCGGATACTGGAATCATTGCTTTTTCTGGGAGTCCATGAGTCCGAGCAGTTCTTCGGCAGGGCCATCAGGCTCTCTTTCCGAGGCAATTAAGTCAGCATTCGGATCATTTGAAGAGTTTAAGTCGGAATTCAAGAAAGCAGCACTAACCAGATTCGGGTCCGGATGGGCATGGCTCTGCGTGGGCGATAACGGCCTCAGCATCTGTAGTACGCCTAACCAGGACAACCCTCTGATGAACATAGGTGGATGTGGAGACACCCCTATCCTGGGAATAGATGTCTGGGAGCACGCATACTACAAGAAATTCGGACCCGGTCGTGGCGATTACATCGATGCTTGGTGGAACGTCGTGAATTGGGGCGTCATCGAGGATAGGTTCAACTCAGCGTCCCAGTGACGCAGCACGTGGCCTCGGACTCCGGTGACATCTTCTCGGCGGTACTAATACTCATCATCCCCGTGCTTCTCACAGTTCCCCTCAGGGTTCTCTGGTCATGGTGGATTGGTAATGAGCCAGAGCACCTACACTACCGTGAACGCTTTACTTCGGTTATCGATTCAGGCTTCCCGATCAAGAATTTTCGTCAAGAGTTGGATAGAACGGCTCGACAGTATGATATCGATTTAGAACGTCAAACCAGAATCGAAACAGATATGCTACACCCTCTCGATATGAGGCATTTCTTACTTGTCCCCTCCTTGGTAGTATGGCCAATCCTGAGTATACCCGCCGGATTCGTATTCCTCCCGCTTCTACCATTAACGAGATTTTTCGAATATGTCTTGATCGACAAAAAGGTCCTCCTACTGGTTCTGAGGGCGGTAAAGAAAGCAACCGGCTGGGACGTAGTCTGGATAGATAGGCCAGGAGACCCCACTCGCCCTCCAGAACCGGTTATCGCTGCAATACACCGCCTCCCCATAACTGTCCTGTTAGGTGTATTCGCCTATCTCATTGTCTCATACCTATCAGTCTCATTCAATCTAATTGCTGCTATAACCGTCGGAGTTTATGTCATCTTAGTGGCTGCGATTTCCATCATAAGAGCAGCAACTAGTGGATCGCTCGTATTCATGGATGCAAGAAATCGTCGAATGATTCCAGCGGATAGTTTTGTCGAGCAACTTATCGGACCATGGGTGGGGGTCGGGCTATTCTTCCTCCTATCAAGACAGATTGCTCTTTCTTCTACAATCAGAACCGGGGCTCTTTCCGATCCATCTTATTTTGCGATGACCGTGGTCCTAGTCTTGTATATAGCCACATTAATCGGAATCTCTCTGGAGCTGTCCTTCTTCAGAACGCGAGGGAGAGTTGTTGAATCTGCTTTTGAGGAGCAGGTTGAGAACCATATGGAACCGGACGAATATAGGTTCATACGTCATTTGGGGACATATCAATTAGTTGACTCAGAAACTCAGAATGCTGAATGAATGGTCGTTATCTCCACATCTATGCCCTTATGATTAATTACGCCGTCCACAACGCCCTCATCGGCAATCGCGTGTGCAAAAAAATCTACAAAAGGCGTGAAAATCTTCAATTTCCCATCTTCAGTAATCAAACGCTTCTTCTCCAGCGGCCCCTCGCATCTTATCCTGACAAGCCTCTTTGTTACGGGGTTCCTGGAATCCAGCCTAGCATGTATTTCCTGCCCGGGATAGCATCCATTTTGCAACTTGACGAACTCCGATAGACCAATCTCCTGAGGCAGGTACCTCCCCCCTAGATGATGTTCAGTCAACCCCCCTTGTGCCAGTGCGAAATACTGGAACGATAGGTCTGACGGCGCTTCATCCCCCCTATCAGATGAAATTCTGATTCTGAAACTACCTTCAATTCCGATGTCTTGTATGATGATTCCATCACTCTGATCAAGGCATTCCTCATCTTGGAAAGACCTTGAAATTACGAGGGACGCGTCCCTTACTGAACCGCCCTTCTTGCTCAAGTTTCTTGCGATTGAAGAAAGATACTCTGGTTTTTCTTGGCATAGATGGAGCAATATCAGTCCAGCCTCATCATGAATAACGTATGGGGCATCGATAGTTTTGCCAACGGGATTACAGATTACGGCTCTAGATATAGTCCCTGGCGGATACGGCTCTATTTTCACTGTAGATATGGAAGAAAGAACCTCCTCAACACCATCCCCTTCGAGAAGGGTTGTAGGGCGTGAGTCTTCTAGATTCATACCATCAACCAAACGACTGCCCACAGCCGCAAGATCTGTCTGCATTAGGATTTGTAATTTGGAAACCGCCACCCATCAGGGTATCTTTGTAGTCTAGGACGATCCCGTTAAGGAGATCGGAATCCCTGTCATGTATCATGATGGTTCTTTTTCCGACAGATATGGATTGGTATCCTTCTTCATCGGGCCTATCTACAATCTTCATGTCATACAGGTAGCCAGAGCATCCCCCGGACTCTGCAGATATCACGAGTACGGACCCGTCTCCATCATCGGACATGGATTTCTCGATAGCCAACTTTGCAGACTCAGTGACCTCTATTCTCACTTCGACGATCTCGACTTCTACAGCCATTGGCAGCCCAAGTCCGCTTGCGCCTATCAGCCCCATGTATCCCAGTCGGTCTGTTGATATTTGAACCCGTTCAGGGATATATGCCATGAATGCTCATGATCGGCCCGATAATGGGAAATGGATTGACGTCGAATCCAGATATCTGAGCTCGAACGGCGGTACTGAATTCGATTACAAGGCCCCTCTAGAAGAACCGTTGAGGGTATCGATAACACATCTCGGAAAGACCAATGATCTTGGTATTTTTATGAGATCCCCAGGCAATGACTTGAATTTAGTTAGAGGGCTCATCTACAATGAAGGAATAATTTCGGAACTAGATTCGATAGATACGCTCACTCTTGAAGACGATTTAGCAAAGATAAATCTCGCCGATGATTCACCCTACAACCCTTCCGAACACAACAGGAACATCATGGTGACGGGGTCATGCGGTCTTTGCGGACGTAGTGCCTTACACAGCCATCAACCAGTCAATTCTAACGACATATTCTCGCAAAAGCAGATTCATGATATGCATGCTATGGCAATGCAGCAACAGCATATGTTTAGGGAAACTGGAGGCACTCACGGTGCTGCAGCTTTCAACTCAAAGGGAGACATGATTGGTTGCGAGGAAGACGTAGGGCGGCACAACGCGATGGATAAGCTAACTGGGCACCTGCTGAGTGAATCACTGACTCCCTCAGTATGTACGCTATCTGGACGGGTCTCGTACGAATTGGTTCAGAAAGCAATCAGAAGTGGGTACTGCATTCTTTCCGCCGTAGGCTCTGCAACCACTTTGGCCATTCAGTTAGCTAGAGAATATGATCTCACACTCATCTCATTTGCAAGAGAGGATAGGATGACTGTTCTATCCGCTCCAAGACGCGTACGCTGAGTGACAGTAATACGATGTTGAGTGATGAATCTTCAGACATGCATATACCCGTGTAACTACACACAAGGTCATGGGCAGAGGGGCTTCAAGAACGGGCCCGACTAATTTCAAACAGCCAACTCTCGGTCCTGTGAAAGAAGTTGCTGCGGGACTCCCAGCGGTAGTATCGGCTTGGAAGCACGGTATAGCGAATATGGGCCCAATGGATTCAGCCATAACGCTCAGTCGAGCAAACCAACATACAGGGTTTGATTGCCCCGGTTGTGCGTGGCCTGATCCGTCAGAACCATCTCCATTTGAGTATTGTGAGAATGGCGCAAAGGCCATCGCTGATGAAGCGACTAACAAAGTGATACAGGACCATTTTTGGAAGGAGAATAGCGTATTGTCTCTGGCTAGGAAATCCGATGTCTGGTTGAATGCACAGGGCAGGCTCTCGAGACCATTAATCATGGAAAAGGATTCGAACCACTACAAACCCATAGACTGGGACAGAGCCTTTGGCATAATCGGAGCCGCACTCTTCAATCTCGAAAATGAAGACGATGCATACTTCTACACTTCCGGAAGAGCTTCTAATGAAGCGGCGTTTCTTTGGCAATTACTCGCAAGGCAACATGGTACCAATAATCTTCCAGATTGTTCGAATATGTGCCATGAAAGCTCAGGAGTTGCCTTGGGGGAATCGATAGGCATTGGAAAGGGCACTGTGAGGCTCGAAGACTTCGACCACTCTGATTTGATAGTGGTCGTGGGTCAGAATCCGGGTACGAACCATCCCAGGATGCTTTCCGCACTCAGATCTGCAAAGAAATCAGGATCATCTGTATTGAGTATAAACCCAATCAAAGAGACTGGTATGCGAGGTTTTCGACACCCACAGAATCCCATCGATATGCTAGGCTCCGGAGTAAAAATAGCAGACGATCATGTCGATATCCGAATCAATGGAGATATGGCGCTGTTCAGGGCGATAGGTTCTGTGATGGTTGAAAATGGATGGATCGATAAGTCATTTATCGATTCTAATACTAGCGGTTACGACTCGTATGTGAAAGCCTCAAAGAAAATAAATTGGGATGAAATCGAGAAAGCAACAGGCCAATCCGAATCCAGAATAAGGGACTTAGCCACTCTTTTCTCAAAATCAAGAAGTACCATCATTTGTTGGGCCATGGGCATAACTCAGCACAGGAATTCAGTGGATACGATACGTGAGATCGTGAACGTCCTATTATTGGGCGGCCACATAGGTAGGCCAGGGGCTGGGGTGTGCCCGGTTAGGGGCCATTCTAATGTTCAGGGCGATAGGACCGTTGGAATCACCCATGCGCCATCAGAGAAATTTCTCTTAGCCCTCGAGAAAAGGTATGGAGTCCATCCTGTGCAAAAACATGGTGCTGACTCAGTACACGCGGTTGAGAGGATGAGGGAAAGAGGCGGTGTCTTCCTCTCTCTCGGGGGCAATTTCCTTTCTGCGATGTCTGATACCGATCGAACCGCAGAAGCCCTCGAATCCTGCAGTCTAACAGTCCAGATATCAACTAAATTGAATCGTAGTCATCTGATAACCGGTGAAACTGCGATTATACTTCCATGCCTTGGCAGGACGGATGAGCAAATCACATCAAATGGTCCGCAGATTCTATCTGTTGAAAATTCGATGGGGGTGGTGCACATGTCCAAAGGCAGCAATAAGAGGCCCTCAATGTCGATGCGCTCAGAGCCCACAATAATAGCTGGAATAGCCCGTAAGCGTCAAGATATGGCTGGCGGTGCGATTCAATGGTCGGATTTAGGTTCGGAATTCTCGTTAATCAGGGAAGGAATCGAAGCCACAGTTCCCGGCTTCGAGGCGTATAATTCCAGAATTCTTAGACCACCGGGGTTCGAATTACCCAATCCGCCAAGAGACAGCAGAACTTTCAGA
>Ga0115013_10000095_pt1 | contig 56323 bp, 34 predicted proteins | sample SouAtlMetagenome_2_FD_88686 | JGI IMG/M metagenome (GOLD analysis project Ga0115013, IMG submission 88686) | Marine eukaryotic phytoplankton communities from Atlantic Ocean - South Atlantic ANT15 Metagenome | ecosystem: Environmental > Aquatic > Marine > Oceanic | place: South Atlantic Ocean...
TCCTACGCCCACAGAGGATAGAGGACCGAACTGTCTCGCGACGTTCTGAACCCAGCTCGCGTGCCGCTTTAACCGGCGAACAGCCGGACCCTTGGGACCTTCTCCAGCCCCAGGATGCGACGAGCCGACATCGAGGTGCCAAACCGCGCCGTCGATATGAACTCTTGGGCGCGATCAGCCTGTTATCCCTAAGGTACCTTTTATCCGTTGAGCGACGGCAATTCCACATTCAACCGCCGGATCACTAAGGCCTACTTTCGTATCTGCTCGACTTGTAGGTCTCACAGTTAGGCGGGCTTGTGCCTTTACACTCGACACGCAGTTGCCAACTGCGCTGAGCCCACCTTCGCGCTCCTCCGTTACTCTTTAGGAGGATACCGCCCCAGTAAAACTGACCGGCTGCCAGGGTCCCCCGGCCGGATAACGGCTCGGGGTTAGATCATCCAATACCAAAGGGTGGTATCTCACTGGCGGCTCCACGGCGCCCTAAAACGCCGCTTCAAAGCCTCCCACTTATGCTGAGCATTGAAATCAAATAAACAGTAACAGCTTACAGTTAAGGTCTATAGGGTCTTTCCGTCCTTCTGCAGGTAACCGGCATCTTCACCGGTGTTACAATTTCACTGAGCTCCTGGTTGAGACAGCGCCCATCTCGTTGCACGATTCGTGCAGGTCGGAACTTACCCGACAAGGAATTTCGCTACCTTAGGACCGTTATAGTTACGGCCGACATTCACCAGGACTTGGGCTCGGAGCTTCGCCACGAGGGCTAACACCTTACCGTAATCTTTTGGCATTGGTCACGTGTCACATCGTATACGTCGGCTTACGCCTTAGCACAATGCTGTGTTTTTGCTAAACAGTCGGTTGGGCCATTTCACTGCGGCCAAATTAATGGCACCCCTTCTTCCGAAGTTACGGGGCTATTTTGCCGAGTTCCTTGACCAGGTTTCACTCTTGCGCCTTGGTATATTCTACCCATCCACCTGTGTCGGTTTACGGTACGGGCCATTGTTGTTGGGGCTTTTCTTGGCACTCGGTCTAGTAATGCGGATCGGCCGTAGCCTCACCTCAGAATTCGATAACTTAGTTACCTTTCCTTATGCGTCCTCCCAACTGGGTTCAGGAATATTAACCTGATTTCCATCGCCTACACCCTTCGGTCTCGGCTTAGGTCCCGACTAACCCCGGGACGAAAAACGTTGCCCGGGAAACCTTGGATTTACGGCGGGCCGGGATTTCACCGGCCTTATCGTTACTCATGTCTGCATTCTCACTTCTCTGCGCTCCAGGGTCAGTCGCCATCACCCTTCACTGCACAGAGAATGCTCCTCTACCGCGCCATAATAAATTATGACACCCAGAGCTTCGGTATAGTGCTTATCGCCAAGTATTTTCGGCGCAAGGTCTCTCGATGAGTAAGCTATTACGCATTTTTTAAATGGTGGCTGCTTCTAAGCCAACATCCTCACTGTCTATGAAACCTCACCTCCTTTCCACTGAGCACTATTTAGGCACCTTAGCTGCTGGTCTGGGCTGTTTCCCTCTCGACGACGAAGCTTATCCCCCGCCGTCTCACTGCTGCGCTCCATTGAATGGTATTCGGAGTTTGATAGGGGTTGGTAGGCGGGTATGCCCCCTAGCCCTGTCAGTGCTCTACCCCCACTCATCAGCACGCAACGCTGCACCTAAATGCATTTCGAGGAGAACCAGCTATCACGGGGTTTGATTAGCCTTTCACTCCGACCCACAGCTCATCCGAGCGTTTTTCAACACACACCGGTTCGGTCCTCCACTTAGTATCACCTAAGCTTCAACCTGGCCATGGGTAGGTCACCTCCGTTTCGGGTCTACCTCCAGCAACTTATACGCCCTATTCGGACTTGCTTTCGCTACGCCTACGATCCAAAAGATCTTAAGCTTGCCACTGAAGGTAACTCGCAGACTCATTAAGCAAAAGGCACGCAATCACACTCGAAAGTGCTCTTACACCTTGTAGGCATAGGGTTTCAGGTTCTATTTCACTCCCCTCACAGGGGTACTTTTCACCTTTCCCTCACGGTACTGGTTCACTATCGGTCGCTAGTTAGTATTTAGCCTTACGCAGTGGTCTGCGCAGATTCACACGGGGTTTCACGTGTCCCGTGCTACTCAGGAACTCCCTAGGGCTTCATCAGATTTCGGTTACGCGGATGTCACGCTCTTTGTCCACTTTTTCCAAAGTGTTCACCTATCGTCAGAAGTCCCACAGCGGGGTCCTACAACCCCGACGTCAAAGACGCCGGTTTGGGCTGATCCGTTTTCGCTCGCCGCTACTTACGGAATCGAATTCTCTTTCTTTTCCTCTGCTTACTAAGATGTTTCAATTCAGCAGGTCTTGCGTATCCTTCCCTATTTTATTCAGGAAGGAACGATACCGTTTATCGATATCAGGTTACCCCATTCAGAAATCTCCGGTTAAGGTTGTTTGCACCTAGCCGAAGCTTATCGCAGCTTATCACGTCTTTCATCGCCTTCTAGCACCAAGGCATCCACTCTATGCCCTTAATAACTTAATTCCTCATTCTCTTAAAATGATTTTGATTAGAGTTTGTGGTTTCCCACTCGCTCCAACCGTAAAAAAGATTTAATTGGTAGTCTTATCCAAGGACTGCAAGATAGTCTGAAGCCTCCCTTTTTCACTTACGTGAAGCCGGCGGGCTTAAGTCTAAGTTTCATTGTAAATAATGAGATCAATCGCAATTGAAGTAAACGATTGATCACAGTCTTGAAAAACTTCACATGGATGTCAAAGAACGGCGGGTGCCTCATCAAGTATGGGTCGACAGAAAAGATGGTGTTTTTGTTACTACTCAGATCTCGTTTTAAGGATCAAAATGGTGGGCCAGGGCAGACTCGAACTGCCGACCTCACGATTATCAGTCGTGCGCTCTAACCAACTGAGCTACAAGCCCTCATTTTTGTAAGGCTGGCCTCTGATTGGTTGGTGAATCAAAAGTTTTAGAAAAGAATGGTGGAGGTTAACGGATTCGAACCGTTGACATTCTGCTTGCAAAGCAGACGCTCTACCAACTGAGCTAAACCCCCGTATATTCTTTACGCTTACGGTGAGTAGGACAAAAAATCAGATTGTATGCTGCGCCTCGATTAAAAGAAGCGGGAGTGCGTTTAAATTGGTCACTCAAATATTTGTGAAGGCGATTTCTCGCTCTTCCACCATTACCTTCTAAGTCACCGAAGTGCTCTAGTTAAGGTATCTCATGGCTCTTTGCTCCGAAAAGCAAAGAGCCTGAAGTCAGGTGTCGACCGAATCCAGAGGTCCATATGTTCCGAAGAACAGACTTGAATTCTTACTCCGTAGAAAGGAGGTGATCCAGCCGCAGGTTCCCCTACGGCTACCTTGTTACGACTTCATCCCAGTTACCAGCCTCACCTTAGGACCCTGCTTCTCGAAAGTTAGCGCAGATACTTCGGGTGCGACCGGCTTCCATGATGTGACGGGCGGTGTGTACAAGACCCGGGAACGTATTCACGCCGTCGTAGCTGATACGGCATTACTAGCGATTCCGACTTCATGGAGACGAGTTGCAGTCTCCAATCCGAACTGGGCCCAGTTTTGTAGATTTCCTCCACCTCGCGGTCTCGGTTCTCATTGTGCTGGGCATTGTAGTACGTGTGCAGCCCTAGGCGTAAGGGCCATACTGACCTGACGTCGTCCCCACCTTCCTCCCAGTTGATCTGGGCAGTCTGAACAGAGTCCCCGGCATTATCCGCTGGCAACAGTTCACAGGGGTTGCGCTCGTTGCTGGACTTAACCAAACATCTCACGACACGAGCTGACGACGGCCATGCAGCACCTGTGCATCATCCGGCCGAACCGACCCCTCCTTTTCGGGAGGGTATGATGAGCATGTCAAGCCTAGGTAAGGTTCTTCGCGTTGCATCGAATTAAGCCACATACTCCACCGCTTGTGCGGGTCCCCGTCAATTTCTTTGAGTTTTAGTCTTGCGACCGTACTTCCCAGGCGGCTCGCTTAACGCGTTAGCTCCGGCACAGAAGGGGTCGAATCCTCCCACACCAAGCGAGCACCGTTTACTGCTAGGACTACAGGGGTATCTAATCCCTTTCGCTCCCCTAGCCTTCGTGTCTGAGCGTCAGTAAATGTCCAGTAAGTTGCCTTCGCCATTGATGTTCCTCTCGATATCTACGCATTTCACTGCTACACCGAGAATTCCACTTACCTCTCCATTACTCTAGCACGGGAGTATCGAATGCAGTTCAAGGGTTGAGCCCTTGGCTTTCACATTTGACTTTCCGCGCAGCCTACACACGCTTTACGCCCAGTTATTCCGAACAACGCTTGGGACCTTCGTATTACCGCGGCTGCTGGCACGAAGTTAGCCGTCCCTTCCTCTTTGGGTACTATCAAACTTACACGCTCTTAACGCATAAGTCTTACTCCCCAATGACAGGAGTTTACAACCCTAGGGCCGTCATCCTCCACGCGGCGTTGCACCATCAGAGTTGCCTCCATTGTGAATGATTCTCGACTGCTGCCACCCGTAGGTGTCTGGACCGTGTCTCAGTTCCAGTGTTGCTGATCGTCCTCTCAGACCAGCTACCCGTCGTAGTCTTGGTGAGCCTTTACCTCACCAACAAACTGATAGGCCGCGAGCCCATCCTTTAGCGACACCCGTAGGCATCATTTACTCCGTAGAGACTATCAGGTATTATTCCACGTTTCCATGGGCTATTCCTGTCTAAAGGGTAGGTATCTCACGTGTTACTAACCCGTCCGCCACTAAGAATCTCATTAGCAAGCTATTAAGATTCTTCGTTCGACTTGCATGTCTTATCCACGCCGCCAGCGTTCGTTCTGAGCCAGAATCAAACTCTCCGTAGAAATGTTTTGAATCTGACACTAAACATTAAAATGCCGCAATCCCCTCTTCAGATAAATCGAAGAGTTCGCTGCAGCGCGCTTAGCTATCAAATTGACTTTGGTTTGGAAATCTCGCGATTCCCTGGAAGGACCTAAACAAGTCTACTCCCTTGACCCGCACTCCAACTTCATTGATTTCAATCAAGTTGCAGCACACAATCTAATTTTTTGTCATCTTTCCAACAGATTCATCGTTTTACCTAACCTAGCTCACCATGCGCTATACATTGTGACCAAGGCGGAAGAGGTAAACCGCTGTGGGAATCTGTGGAACCCATACTGTCAAAGAACGATCACCTGAAGTCAATAAAGCCCGCTGCAGCGTTACCTGGTGAGCGGACTATTTTCGAACTTCTAGGTGGCGGCCTATAACGGCTGCCGGGGCGACCCTAATCATTCTGAGAATCACGTCAATATTTTTTGAGAACATTTTTTATTTTTTAGGATTATATCTGTAAGAGACTGATAGTCAGATTATTGAAATTGGGTGGCTTTCGGGATTTTTTGATGCCAAGCCCCAGTCTCACCAAAATAAGTATTCAAAAGCTAAGTTTCCCTCACATCTCCCTACTTCCGTTGCCACAACATCGACAATTCCCGTCCCCCTCCCTGCCTGCTCTCGTAGGTCTTTGCAGGCTCCGCGGACCACTCCAACGAGAAGTCTTTATTGAAGAGTTGATGGAGTTCTGCCACCGAAACATGAAACGGCGGCCCATCTCCCCGGGGATGATCCGGATTGGGGAAGAAGACCCCGAGTAAATAACCATCCTGTCGAATGAGGGAAGTCATCGCCACAGCATATTTCAATCTCGTCTCGGGAGGAATCGCCGAGAAGCAAGTATGTTCCCAGACCATATCATAAGCCCCCTCCCTCCCCACGGACCACTCGAAAAGATCACCACACCGCCAAGAAATATTTTCCAAGGGATATTTCTCTTTCGCCTCTGTCACCGCTTCCTTGGCAATATCCAGTCCTTCAATCTCCCCTCCGGCCGTCCCAGCAATCAGGGCCGCATCATGTCCAAATCCGCACCCTGGAATCAGCAAGCGATCAGATTCCGCAAATTGTTCCCGATATCGCTCCAACAAGAAAGGGAGCTCCGGATGGGGGCCCCCTTTTTCCCAGGGCGTGTCACCTTGCCGATAACAGCGGCCCCAGTCCATCAATTCGGCAGGATCTACCAAGCAGAACCGCTACGGCGCTGATTCTTGTATTTCACGATTCCGTTGACGATTCCGTCTGCAATCGCTTCGCGGTACCAGCCTTCCTTGGTTCGTCCACGTTCTTTGGAATTTGAAACAAAACCACACTCCACAAGAACAGCGGGATTCTGAGCGTGGCGAATCACGTAATAGCGAGCATACTTTACGCCGCGGTTCACGACTTTAACTTTATCCAACATTCCTCCTTGAATGGCATTGGCCAAGGGTTTCGACCTAGATGAATGATAGAAAGTCTCGAGGCCAGAAACATCACGCTTCCAAGTGAAGTTGTAGTGAATACTCACAAAGATGGAGCTGGAATAGCGATTGCCAATTTTCACCCGACCCGGAAGCGAGATGAAATTATCACTCTTTCGGGTCATCACGGTCTTGAATCCCTTGCTTCGCAGCTTCCGGTCAACCCGCATCGCAGTGTCCAGTGCCAGCCATTTCTCGTATACCTTTCCGTAACTTCCACCATTATCTCGGCCTCCGTGACCGGCATCAATGACAACGGTATTGAAACTACCGGCAGTGGCAATTGAGAGAGATCCGAGAAGAAGGACGAAAGAGGCGAACGGTGATTTCATTGATAATTCCTTTGGGACTCTTAATTTTTAAAAAAAACGAATAATTAAGTCAAACTTTTTATGGAGGTTTTGGAAATTCATTGCCTCACAGCTGATTATTGAGCCGCGGGACGGTCTGTCGCCTTCCGAATCTTATTTCTGGCTGCTGCGGCTTTCACCGGGTCATAGGGGATGCCTCCCGACACTGCAACCTGCCCATTCGCGAAGGAAACCAAACGGGGATCTCCACTGGAACCTACCTTGATATAATTGGGTTTATCCATCCTACCATCCTGATTCACAATGGCATGGACAAAAATAGTAGGGTTGCCCAGATACAATATGTGAAGCTGGTTTTTACCGTCCAAAACACATTGCGGACGCTTAAACAAAAGCGCATCGCTGATTCGGAATGTCGAAATGGATCGCCCGGATAAGGTATTCATCACCGATGCATAAATAGAGGTCTTACTCCCGTCATTGAAAGTCAACACCCGGTATTCCCGCTTGGATGCCGGACTGTTAGGCACACCAAAGGGCTGGCGATACACCTCTATGCCCCCGGCCACGTTAAAATGAGCACTGTTGGAGGAATAGGTCATTGTGTCGATTCCGGACTGACGAATACTCGCGCTCACGGAATAGGAGTTCACTCTGCTAATTCCAAAGATTTGGTTCAAATTGACCCGCCTCTTAATTGCCTGGCCAGCCGGCAGGACAGCTTTTTGAAATACCGAATTGGTGAGTTTTGGAAGGGGTCTTCCTCCGCTGGTCCGCATTGAAAAATTGAGCCAGCTATGAGCAATCCCGCCTTTTTTCTCGCTGAATAACTCGAGTGCCCTGCCGCTTCGGTTCGTGATTGTGACCACTGCATGGACAGGCTCGTGAGCCAGATATTGATTCCTCTCAATAGCAAGGTGAACATTTAATTGAGCCGATCCAACCAAGGAGCCCAATAGCAGGATAAGTGGTATTAGAATTGTTTTCATGGTCGCAGGTGGCTGCAGAGAAGCGGATCAAGAGTCGCAGATAAAGGAGAAAAGCTTTCCGATCCTTTCTAATGACACCCCAAATCAAGGAGCTTCTCGCCTAGAGCGTTGCTACAAGCAATGATTGTGCCGCGGGGAGAGATATTTGCACCGTATCTTCCCGGTCCGGAATTTCCAGAGTCAGGGTATCGGCTTCGAGATTTCTCTCGGTCAAACACACCGATGTTCCCGGCTTCAATCCCAAACTCGCCAGCCACTGCAGAAAGGACGGCTGATCCTCCCTGACTCTCATCAAAGTGTATGTCCCCGGTCCGCAGTCCGCCAAAGTCGAGGTGCCATCTGATTTTAATTCCCCCTTGGCGTTTGGAATCGGTGCGCCGTGAGGATCATGGGTGGGATGATCCAACATCTTGTCCATCCGCTCCAGCAAGCGATCTGAGATCACATGCTCCAAAACCTCGGCATCCTCATGCACCTCGGCCCAATCCAATTGCATGATTTCAACCAAGAAGGTTTCCACCAAACGATGCCTTCTCAGCACCTGCATCGCAGCCTTACGCCCATTTTCGTTCAAGGCCACTCCCTTTCGTGGAGTGTATCGGACCAAGTCCTTTTTCAGGAGTTTGTTCATCATGGTGGTTGCTGTCCCCGGAGTCACCGAAAGCCTCTCAGCAACCTGTCCGATTGGAACGAGCTGGTCGCTGCCGTCCTTGATCTGGAGAGTCCAGATGGCCTTGAGGTAATTTTCGACAGTACTGGATGGCATAAGCAGAAGCGGAGTTACGAAACCCTATGAAGAGAACCAACGAAGGCGAGGGCAAAGAGTAGCCACTGAATCAATTCCAAGAAAAAGCCCGGCGGCTCAGGGAGCGCACCGGGCTGATAATTATTAACTGAAGTCAGTAATGCAGAGCGAAAACTCTTACAGAGACTTTTTGAGGGTAGAGGAAGGCTTGAAGCCAACAGACTTGGAAGCAGAAATCTGCATCTCTTCACCAGTCTTGGGGTTACGGCCCATACGAGCTGCGCGATTCTTCACCTCAAAAGTACCAAATCCAATGATCTGAACTTTCTGGTCACTTTTCACGCCTTCTTCAATCGATTCGAGGACCGCAGCCAGCGCGTCTTCTGCAAGGCGCTTGGTTGCTTCACTACCGAGTTTCTTTTGTATTGCTTCAATGAGTTCTCCTTTATTCATAGCAAATGCGATTGTTCGCATCGGAATTAGTTTGTAAAGCTAAAATAACGTGTCAATCCCTGTATTTATGGGGATTAACGCCGATCAATCTTTTAAAATGAACCGATTCAGACCCGTCATTGACCCTCCCGGACATATTTCCATACCATCGCCTTATGATTCCGGATGAGATCTTGCAAAAGGCAAAACAGACGCTTTTTTCGGTGCATCCCACCCTTCCCCGGCGGGAATATCTCACCCAGGAGCTCGAAGACGCGAAAGCCGCAAACGCCCGTGGTTACTACCTTCCAGACGAAGATGAGCGCCTCCGGGAGGTCTATCGCACCTATCTCACTGCCCGGGCAGCGCTCTGGGAAATGATCGACGATCTAAGCCCACACTTGGGCGAAAAAGACTCACGAATCTTCGGTTTGACCTTCTGCGCCGCTGCCGCCTTGGTTAGAAGCGCCAATTTTCTTGTCGATTTAGCAAAAAATCGTCCCACAGTGTGGAAAAAGCTCGATGAAGCCGAACCTCGCTACGGCCTACAGCGGAAGAGCTTCACCCGAATTTACAAGAATATCAGCTCCATTCGATGGATGTGGCGCTTTCAAGAGGCCTCCCGTTACTACGCAAAAAATCGCGACTCAATCCTCAACGATCTCAATGGTTCCGGTCTCTCAAAAGTTGCCGCTTGGCTAACATCCGAAGAGGAACATCTGGAGTATCGGCGTCGCGCCTTTCTCGAACGTCGGGTCGCGTATCGCATCCACTCGCTCCTACGCCGGCACACTTCGGGCTACACCAAAGTCATGTTTCACCTCTTCCGTCTCAGCGGGAGCGCCGTGGCTGAATTACGACAGCCCTTCAAAAAAAATCACCGCGTTGGTAAGCGGGTAAAGCCCGACATTATTCGGAAAATCCAACCACTCCTCAAACCTGGCGACGTCATCGTGACCAGACATGACGATGCCATGAGCAACTTGTTCCTACCCGGCTTCTGGCCTCACGCCGCCCTCTTTCTCGGCGATTCCAAAACCCGGAAACAAGATGCTCTCCCTGAACACCCCATGGAATATGACATCCTGGAGGCCAAAAAAGACGGTGTCCTTTTTCGGCAACTCTCCGAAACACTCTCCGTTGATTCCTTCGTCGTGATTCGCCCGAATCTTTCCAACGACGACCTTGCCGAGGCCTTGACCAGGGCCTGCTCGCACGAAGGAAAACTTTACGACTTCATCTTCGACTTCCGAAAAACCGAGAGACTCGTCTGCACCGAAGTCGTCTACCGCGCCTACCACAGCGTGGGAGAAATCAAATTCCAACTCACCAAGCGTAGTGGCCGACTCGCCCTCTCCGCGGAAGATCTCCTCGACCAAGCGATCACCAACAACAACTTCAAGGTCATCGCCATTTTCGGAGTGCAAAACTCAGGCCTTCTTTACGACGGCGAAGCCCGCACCTGCCTCCGCGAAAGCCTTCAAATTTCCTCCTCCTGACTCCCCACCCTTGCCCCCGCGCAATCCCCTGCTAGAATCCGGCCCATGTCCAGCCAGCTTGGCCAACTTTTCCGTATCTCGACTTTCGGTGAATCCCACGGTGGAGGCGTCGGCGTCGTGATCGACGGATGCCCCCCGCGAATCCCTCTCACCGAAGCCGATCTTCAAATCGATCTCGACCGTCGCCGCCCCGGCCAATCCGAGGTCACCACCCCGCGCAATGAGGCAGACCAAGCCGAAATCCTTTCCGGCACCTTCGAAGGACTCACCCTCGGAGCGCCGATCGCCATCCTCGTTCGCAACAAGGACCACCGTCCGGAGGCCTATTCCGAAATGGCCGAGAAATACCGGCCATCCCACGCCGACTATGCCTACGATGCCAAATTCGGCATTCGTAACTGGCAGGGAGGCGGACGTTCGTCAGCCCGCGAAACCATCGGCCGTGTCGCCGCAGCCGCCGTCGCCAAGAAAGTCATCAATCACCTTTGCCCAGCGATCGAAGCCCTCGCTTGGGTGAAAACCGTGCAAGACGTTTCCGCCGAGGTTGATCCTCTCTCCATCACATCCGAAACCGTCGAATCCAACATTGTCCGCACCGGAGATCCGGAAGCTGCCGAGCGAATGATCGAACGGATCAAAGAAATTCGCTCCCAAGGCAATTCCGTCGGCGGCACCATCGAAGCTGTCGTGCGTGGCTGCCCTCCTGGACTTGGCGAGCCCGTCTTTGATCGTCTCGAGGCAGACCTTGCCAAAGCGATGCTCTCCATTCCCGCGACCAAGGGGTTCGAAGTCGGCAGCGGATTTGGCGGCACCCTTCTCACCGGAGCGGAACACAACGATCACTTCTACATGGATGGAGAAACAGTCCGCACCAAGACCAACCGCTCGGGCGGTGTGCAGGGTGGCATTTCAAACGGCGAACCCATTCTCTTCCGCGTGGCATTTAAACCCACCGCAACCATCATGTCATCACAAGTCACCGTTTCGAAGGATAACGAGGATACCGAACTCAAAGGCCGGGGCCGTCACGATGCCTGCGTCCTCCCCCGCGCGGTTCCTATCGTTGAAGCGATGACAAATCTCATTCTTTGCGATCATCTCTTGAGACATCGCGCATTTTGCGACTAAGCTAAACATCGCATGACTTTTGATTCCATCGGCGCCAGCGGGATGATCCTCATCATCCTAGCGGTCTTTGCCGTCCTTGGTTTTCTCAAAGTCCTCGCAAAATTATTCTTCAACCTGATCGCCCTCGGCATTGGCATCGTCGCCGGACTTTGGGGATACAACAACGGCTTTTCCCTGGCAGCCAAATTCATCGCGCAACCACAGCCCTGGATGCCTGTCGCCATTGGAGTCATTTGCTTCATTGGAGCCTTTTCCATCTTTCGATCCATCCTCAAATTTTTCTCAGGAAGAGGCGGGGAGGGCGGACAAGTTCGTTCCATGGGATTTGGTCTCCCCGGGATGATCTTCGGCCTCCTGGTCGGAGGACTCATCGCCTATTGTCTCCTCACCGGCGTCCGCTACGCCGGCACTGTCGCCGAACTTGAACAATTTAAGGGCTACCTCGCGGGCAAAGTCGAAGAAGGAAGCAAGCAACCCGCCTTCACCAAGCTGAAAAACTGGATCGACAGCAGCCTGCTCGGCCAGTGGCATCAGAAAATCGACTTCGTGAACGACCCGGAACAAGAGGACGCCGCCAAACTCGCCATTGTCAAAGAGAACGAAAACAACCTCACCACTCTGCTTCCCGAAATTCCGCGCGCAGAAGTAATCGAAGAATTTCCTGTCGATCAATCGATTCAAAACTCCATCGATCAGGGCGACTACGGCGCGCTTTTAAAAAACCAAACTCTCCGCGAAGAGGCCAAGGGCCTCGATGACAACTCCAGGGAACTCATTCGCCGTCTCGAAGAAGAACTCGGCATTAAATCAACCCCTCCGTCAGAATGAAGTGGCTCCTCATACCACTCTCGCCATCCGCCCCGAGTATCTCCTCGCGAAATACCTCGCTCCGGTAACTGCTTCGCCGGGGCGCTAATGCCCGGAGCCATCTTTCGCAATTGCTCCTCCACTTAGGCAATCTCTTTTGCCGGATCTTTCGCCGGGAAGAAAAGAGAACCCTGGAAACAAATCCCAACTCTGATCAACCGCATCAACAATTCACATTGCCCCTGCTATGGATGGAGCACAAATTTTAGAAAACCCGGACTATTCCGCAGCCCAATAAGCGGATGAACTTCTCATACTTTGCGGCGGGATCTGATCGTGACCGGATGTCGCCGGAGATAATTTTAGAACCTGACCCAACGGACTCCGCCCCGGACGAGCTCCTCTGGTCCAAGGGCCCTCACCCCAATGCTCCCCAATCACGAGACACTCAAAAATGCTCAATCCACCATCCCTACCAAAGGAAAGCTTCCCGCGTATTTCACCTTCATACCCCATCTTTTCATCTCCCGATTTGATCGAAAATCCCCCCATTAACAGACCCTCGGAACTTACTTCGAGCTTTATCGTGTGAATTTCTTCCTTCCGCCACGACAAGGACTCGCCCCGCGTGTTATCCAAAAGGTGAAATCGCGCGATCCTTCTCGACAACTCCTTTGGAAACTCCCCTCCACCTTTTTTCACCAACTCAAGGAGATCCTTCACCTCGTCTTTCTTGAACCATACATGATCAACCGCAGTCAAGGTCCCCATCTTCTTCTCAGGCAATGCCACATGCTGATCGCCCCTCTTCTCTAAGACCCGCGTATACACCTTGATCACCTGCACATCGTCGGGCAAGGCACGAACATAGCGCTCATCAATTTTCCCCCGTTCGCCCACAGCCGCACTCCGGGCCTCCCCGGGAAGTTCTTCCCACTTCTCCAAGGAGTCACGCATCATCTTCAAGCGCCGGTCGGCCCCCCGATTGTTATTGTAACCCAACAAGGTTCCGCCGGGCGTAAAGACATAGTGCCCCTGCCTCGTTCCTCCGCTGGAGCGAGGGCCTTGATCTGCCACCTTTCGAAAGAACTCACCCTCGGAATCTTTCCTCCGTCGCTGATACCAATCATCGGCAGCCACCGGAATAAAGTCCTCCTTCAAGAGCTTCTGAACCTCGGGATTTGAAAAGACCAACAACCTGTCGATCACGCCATTGTTTCAGACACAGCCCAGCGGATGCCCGTCCATCTCCCAAAGATAAATCGGTTTCCCAGACTTTGCCGATTCCTTCCGCGCCTGCCACAGGTCAATCCGCCAGTCGACCTCCAGCCACTTGCTCTCTTCCTTCGTCGGAAGAATCTCCTCCACCAACGCCTGGTCCCTAGCATTCCATTGCCCCAGCAGGGATCCCACTCCCAAGATAAAAGCCAAAAGTGATTTCACTGATAGAAAGTAAGCTAACGTCTTCGCAAATCTTTCGCAAACGATGAGGCTGCAACCTCCTACTTCAGCTCCACCATTCCCCCATCCCCAAGCGCCGATTCGAGCAAGGCATCCATCACTCGTTGCGTCAACAGACTGATGTCCGGCCAGTAAGAATCTCTCTCACCACCGAGAACAAGCCTCCCAAAATTCCGAAATAGGAGCGTCTTTTGCGATTCGGCTTCTCCCGTCAGCTCAACCTCACGATTCAACGAACGTGTTGAAAAATTGCTCCCTTCCCCGACCTCTTCCTGACGCTCAATGGTGAACGCCGCCTTCTGGTTATCACATGGGAGCACAAAGTCATCCAGGGTGAGCGCACCCTTTGTGCCGGAAATCCGGCAGCTTTGCTCCAAGGTCGTATTAAATGAACAATGAAATGACGCCGTCCGGGAATTACTGAAGATGAGATCCCCGCGCAAATCCACCGGCACACCGTTTTTCTGTTCAAACAAGGTCGCGCGCACTCGCACCGGGAGATCGCCTCCACAACAACACAACGAGATTCTCACACAATACCAACCGAGATCACCAAGAGCACCCAATGGCTCCAGCTTGGAATTAACGCGAATGTTATCCGCAAAATCATCTTCACCGAAGAAAGAGAAACAACTCTCAATTCTGCGTAATTTCCCCAACTCGTCTCCTTGCTCCACCACCTTGACAATCTCACTCAGGCGGGGGTTATGCATAAACATTACCCCGTCCATGAACTGCACCTGATTGGCCTCGCAGGCGGCAATCATCTCCTCGAGATCCGCCGCCTTGGGCGCGCAGGGTTTCTCGCAAAGAACATGCTTCCCCGCCTCCGCAGCCCGGATCACCCAATCCTTCCGAAGACCCGTTGGCAATGGAATGTACACCGCATCTATTTCAGGATCCTCGAGGATTTCCTCATAACCCTCTACCGCCTCTGGAGCCTTCTCAAAAGGCGCGGAAGCCTGGCATTGATCAACAAACGCCTGCGCCTTGGCCAGATCCCGACTCCCCACAAATTTCAAAATTCCATTTCCCGACCGCTGCACCGAAGCCCAATTCTTCTCCGCAATCCCGGCTGCTCCCAAAAAGCCCCAAACAACTTGTCGATCCATGTGCGAAGCATCTTAGGAATCTTCAGCAATGACAAGCCTGACTCTGCGACGGAGCACCCGGCATCCTCTCTGCCCTTCTAACCAACTTAATCAAGCACCAGCGTTGAGCTGGAAAGTGGCGGCGGATTGGACTCGCCATACCAAGTTTGGCTTGGCAGTTCAAAAGCGTCGCCACGCGACTATCGCGACCGAAAAATATCACTAACGAGGCACTCGATCACGAGGGTTCGCAATCCGCCCTTGGCTTCCTTGACCTTTTTTTGAATGTCCTGAATCTCGTATTGATCAACAGCTTCCATGTGTCGACCGGTGGCATGCGTTAGCACGGTGGAAATCAAATGACGGATAAACATTTCAGTGCGAGTCTCGACAAGGATCTTCCGCAATTCTTCAAAGCCGGTATACTTCTCACCCGAAGGCATCTCGCCACTGGAGTCGACCTTCAAGGCCTTGATCTTCTTGTTCACTTGCGGATACTTATCCCGCCAACGCCCAATGGGATCGAAGCTTTCCATGCCAAATCCCAACGGGTCAATCTTGCGATGACACTCAGCACAGGTTTTTGAGTTACTATGCTTGGCGAGAATCTCACGACGGGTTTTCGCCCCGCGCACATCCGGTTCAATGGCCGGCACTTCATCGGGTGGTGGTGGTGGAATCACGCCGAGAATATTTTCGGAAACAAAGACGCCACGCGTCACAGGTGAGGTCTCAACGCCATTCGAACTTACGGTATGAACTGCGGCCATTCCCAGGATGCCTCCGCGTTGGCGCTTTCCTTTCAGGTCAACTTTTTGGAAACCATCCTTCAAGCGGAGCCGCTCGGCATCGGGCAGCTTGTAGTGCTTCGCGAGATACTTATCGACGAAAGTGTAGTCGGCATCGAGCAATTCCGACACGGGAGCATTTCCATGCAAGATGTGACTGAAAAACATTCGCACCTCGGCCTTCATCGAACTTGGAAGATCTTCGGAATAATACCTCCGAGCCGAACGACGTGGCGGCGGCATGTTGCCCAGGTCACGAAGATTCAGCCAGCCATCTAGAAAGCTGTTCACGAAGCCTTCGGAACGCGGATCTTTCAGCAAGCGGTCAATCTGCTCTCGCAAGACCGAAGGTTCATTCAGCCGACCGGAAGCGGCCACTTTCCGTAAGATCTCATCCGGCGGCATAGCCCAAAGCGCATAGGACAAGCGTGCCGCCAGATCGTAAGGCTTCAGAGAAGGATCATCCTCCGGCGTAATTTCACTGAGATAGAAAAACGAAGGCGAACAGAGAATCAACTTCAACGAATCCAGCGCAGCCTGACGAGGCCTTGCGCCTTCCCCCATTCGCTTTCTGTAAAAGCCATGCATGCGCTTTCGGTCCGACTCATTAACAGGACGACGAAAGGCCCGCTCGGCAAAGCGATCAAGTTGCTCCAAGGCCTTACCTTCCTGAAACCCCTCCTTACCAAAGACCGCACGTTCTTCTGCGCTGCCGCCTTTTTCAGGGAGCGGACCTTCCACTTTGATCTCGGAAATTCGAATATGCGGAAGCTTCCCCTCTCGCAAGAGAGTCGTCCGACTGACACCATCTTTGGGGTTTTTGAACTCGCCCTTATAGCGCTTGTTAATCGTAATCACGGATGCCCGCGACTCGTAGGGACCATTCGGAAAAATGAAACGAGGCGTCTGCCCCACCTCCAACCAAACTTTGAACTTAATCCACTCTGGTTTCTCATCCGGCACGACGGCCTTGGCCAGGAGGGGCTCGATCCTTTGCGGGTAATGAATGTGCCCCTTGGTGGCATCGCCCGGCACCACGCCAAGTATGAATGGCTCGGACAAGTCGATCCCGAAGATCTTGGGATCGTAATGCGTGTCCCGATGCAAGGCCTGCGCCTTTACTTCGAGTTCATAAAATCCTGAAACCGGCACGCCCACCTTGAAGTCCTCAATGTGCCCGTAGCCGCCTTGGCGGGTATCGGTATTGGGCTGCTCATAGAGACAGAGGAACTCGTAGTTGAAGACTGCCCGATGGGAATTTGAGAGTTCCTCGTATTGCTTGAAATTTTTCGTGAAGTGCCATTGCCTCGGCATCATCTCGGGTTTACCGAGACGATGCTCCACCAATCTCTGGGCCGACTGAAAATACTGATTCACCAAGAACCCCGAAGTCACCAAACTCTCGCCAATTGTATCGATATGCCGGCTGGTTTGCTCCTTCGGGAAATCCAAGGTCAGGCCCAACGTATCAACCCTACGACCAAATAAAACCTCCAGCGTGTTCTCATACTCGCGGTTCGATAGACGACGCATCACCGTTCGCCCGCCATTGCTCTCAAAACGATCTCGCGCAGCAGCTATCTCCCCCCACAGCGCGCGAATGACAGCTAGGCGCTCCTCATCCTCAGGCTGCTCCTTTTTCTTTGGAGGCATTTCTTTGAGCGTCACTTGATCGATGATCTCTTGCGCCGTGATCAAATCCTGGACGCTCTCCAGCGGAAGCTTGAAACTCTCAAATTCCCGCTCGCCTTTCTTCGACGAATCATCGTGACAGTCGTAGCAATGGTATTCCAGGAAATCGACGATGACTTCCTTTGAAGTCTTCTCCTCCGCCCCCACCAATCCACAGGCAGCAGTCATCACGAAGAAAATTCGCTTCATTCCCATCTTTAAAAACTTTCCAAAAGAAGCGACCCTAGGAATAGGTTCCCGTGCTGGTTCCGAAGGATTCAGCTTCCACGCCCATACGCTGTGCGATGTCAAGATAGAGGTTACAGAGCGGCACTTTCTTGATGCCCTTGGCCTCTACTTTCTTCAACTCGCCATGGCGATACCCGCCTCCGGCGAGCACGATGGGCAGGTCCGAGTTGGTGTGGGAATTTCCACTCCCAATTCCACTACCAAACAAAACCGAAGTTGAATCGAGCAAAGTCTGCTCACCATCCTGCACGCCGGAAAGGCGATTTAGGAATTTTGCAAAGTGCTCAATCTGATAAGTTTCAAGAGCGATGAGATGTTTCACCGCATCCTCCTTGTTCCCGTGGTGGGAAAGCCCGTGATACGACTTGTCGATCCCGAGATGTTGCGGCAAGAAACAGCCGCCAATTTCCAAAGTGGCAATTCTCGTTGAGTCCGCCTGCAACGCCAGTGCGATCAGCTCATAGAGCATCGGGAGGTCGTTCACCGTGTTAGCATTAGCCGGCTTGTCAAATGGGGCGTTCGGCTTCGCCTGGTCCGCCCAACGACGGCGTAACTCAAGTTGCTTTTCCACGTCACGGATCGAGGTGAAATACTCATCCAGCTTCTCGCGGTCTTCCTTATTTACCTTTTTTGACAAGCCCTTGGCTTCATCATTCACGGTATCGAGAATCGACTTCTGCAACTGGTTCTCTTTTCCGCGCTGCGCCCGACGTTCCGGCGAATCGGTCGCGAAGAGTCGATCGAAGAGCTCTCCCGGATTTGTGATCGGCGGCACACGCACCCCCGAGCGAGTCCACGAAAGCTGGCACCCGCCGTGAATTCCACCTTCCGATCCCACCGTCAATGAAGGGAAACGCGTTTGGTTGCCCACCTTCTCGGCGAGAAATTGATCGATGGTGACATTGCCATCCTGACGATTCTTCGCCTCGTGATGGAGAACTCCGGAGAGAAAAGTGTGCACCGCAAAGTGTCCCCCTTTCAATCCATGATCGAGCCCGCGATAAACCGTCATGTTTTCGCGCATCGCTTCCAGCGGCTTGAGCAAGGTGGTAGATTCGTATCCCTTGCCCGTGGTCTCCGGGAAAAAACTCTTTTGCTGAAATCCGAGGAGGTTTCCCACCGCGACAAAGCGCTTCGCACCGATCCCCGCGCCCCGCGTGGCCTGTACCGTGGCCAGCGAGTCGACAGTTTTCGCCATCAGCGAAGAAAGCCCCGGCAAGGCCAGCGTGGCCCCGGCCGCTCTGAGCAAGAAGCGACGACGATCAATTTCAGAATTCATCGGAGGTATTTTACACGTTTTTCCGTGAGGACAACAGCCCCTTTTTTTACGCAATTCCCAAGAAAGATCAAGGCAGGAAAAGCCCAACAACTTGTTGGCCCATTCCCATTAAGACCGGCACGCTAGATCAAGGGGTTCCACCCTCTTTAAGCGCCTCGAAGATCCTCGCGACGGCAATCACAAAAAATATCACCTCCTCCAAGATCTCTACCTCTTCCCGCGAACCGGTGCTTTCCAGCCTTTCTTCGGCTGGCCCTGCGGGCGAACTCCGTAGGCCTCCTCTGGAATCGGACTATCCTCGATAGTACGAAGCGGAAGATCATCGGCAAAGTGTTTGATGCGGATGTCTTTAAATTGAATCTTCATTGCAGGTCCCACATGCACCTGGAATCCCAACACGCCCTCAAGCGCACGTCCCTTTGGATCAAGGTCGACGAGATCCGCAGTTTTGTGGCCATTGATCCAATGCTTGTGATGATTCCCCTTGACCACAACGCGGTAGTCCAGCCACTCATCGGCCGGGAAGGCCTTCACCGGCATCGTTCCAACCACCCAGGGTTGGCCGTCGGGATCTACGATCACTTTCTCACCGGTATGCGCCAGAATCCGACGACCGCGCTCTTCGTAAAGCATGCCATTCTGGTGGACCGGCTTGGGCATAATATCGCATTGGTAGCCTGACACGATATCGAGATCCACTTTAGGAAGCATCTTCCCGCGATACTGAATCCCGCTATTACCGCGTCCACTGACCTTGACCTTTACTTGCAATTCGAAGTTTCGAATTGTCGTGGCGTTCCAGGTAATAAATCGATTCATCTTCAGCGAGCCATCGGAAACTCCCGTCAGCGCACCGTCTTTCACCGACCAATACTTCCGGTCGCCGGTCCAGCCGTTGAGGTTTTTCCCGTTAAAGATTCGCGCAAATCCATCCGGTCCCGGTCTCACTGTAACCGCCGCCGAAGCTTCTGGATGAGGCACGGTAGACGCCGTAAACGGCTGCTTCGGCGGGGCGAGCGGACCACCTTGTTGCGCCACTAATTCATCGGTCCGCTTGCGCATCTCACCGAGAACCACGGCATGCCTGGGATCCTTGGCTAGGTTGATCAACTCGTCAGGATCCTTCTTCAAGTCATGGAGGAATTCATGATCGTGATCGACATAGCGAACGTACTTGTAATTAGCATTGCGCACTCCCTCGTAGGCCGGAATGCGATGCCGCACCGCGAAGTGTTCGTGGAAGGTATCGCTCCGCCAGTCAGATGAATCCCCACCGTTCACCAAAGGCTTCAAGCTCCGGCCATCGTAGCGCTCAGGCACTTCGACTCCAGCCCAATCGAGAAAGGTCGCGGGCAAGTCGAGATTGAGCGCCATCGACTTGCTCACCTTACCGCGTTGGGCCGATTTAACCCGGGGGTCAGCAATAATCAGAGGCACTTGAATTGACTCCTCAAAGTGTGACCACTTCCCGGACAAGCCCCGATTGGCCATGTGATAACCATTATCCGCGGAGTAAACCACGATGGTGTTATCAGCCAATCCGGCTTCTTCGAGCGCCTTGAGAAAACGACCGATCGCGCCGTCGATACCACTCACCATTCGGTAATAGGCCCGCATGTTGGTTTCGTATTTCTTGGGAGTATTCCAACGCCAGAAATAGCGCTCCCGCGTGATACTCGTCTGTAAAAAATCCGGCAACCCGTCAAAGATCTCCGGCTTATTGAGGCGGGGCTGCTCAATGTAAGTATCATCGTACATCCCGTCCACCGCACGGGGCCAGGCAAAGTGCCCGATCCCCGGGCGACGATCACCATCTTCGGCATGACATGCATTGAACCACATATTGAGCGCGAAGGGTTTTCCCTTGGGCTGGGATCTCAAAAAATCGATTCCTTTATCGACGATCAATTCCGTTTCATGGCGTAAAGTCCCGTCGGGCATTTTCTTGTAAAAGGGATTCCGCCCGATGACTTCACAGACATCAAAGTGATCCTCTTTCCTCCAGCCCCTCGGAGCCTTGGTGTGCCACTTGCCAATATGCCCAGTACGATAATTCTGCTCGTGAAGAAGATCGGTGTAGAGCTTCTCCATCACTTCCCCTCTTGCCTGCTCTTCATTTCCGGGAGCGCGATAGCTCCGCGCCGACAGACCGGAAAGAATCGAAGCCCGGCTCGCCCAACAGATGGGATGGCTCACAAAAGCCTGCTCAAAACGCACTCCTCGCTTCGCCAAGCCATCGATATTCGGGGTCTTTACGATCTTGTTGCCGTAACACCCGATCGTGCTGACCGTCTGGTCATCAGTGAAGAAAAAGACAATATTGGGACGATTGTTCTTGGCTCCAACAAAAAGAGTCAACGCCGCGAGAAAAGAGAGAACTAAATACTTCATCACAAGAAACGAGGAAAAGATTCATGACTCAAAAAGGAAAGCCCGGAATTCCCTAATTTCTCTGAAATTTCGGAGTGGGCTGGACGCTCATTTTCTCTAGGATCGTCTCTCCGATGCTGAAGAACTCCTTCCTTTTCCTCGCCCTCGTCCAAATCTCCTGGGCCGAAAAGCACATTGATTTCAATACCGACATTCGTCCCATTCTCTCGGACAAGTGCTTCTTTTGCCACGGCCCGGATTCGCATGAACGCGAAGCCGATCTCCGTCTCGATATTCCTGATGGTAAAGATGGTGCTTTCTCCGACCTCGGGGGCTATGCCGCGATTGTGCCCGGCAAGTCGGAGGACAGCGAATTCATCCTTCGCATCAACGACAAGGACGATCCAATGCCGCCGGAGAAATCCCACAAGTCACTCAAGCCCGCGGAAATCAAACTTCTCACCCGCTGGATTGCCGAAGGCGCAAAATACTCGGCACCCTGGGCCTACACTCCGCCCGTCAAAAATTCCGTGCCCAAAATCGACCAAACAGACTGGCCTGAAAACTGGATCGACCGATTCGTCTTACATAAACTCGGCACCGAAGGTCTCAAGCCCTCGCCCGACGCCGATCCCATCACCCTGATTCGACGTCTCTATTTCGACCTCACCGGACTTCCTCCCACACCTCAAGAAGTCGATGCCTTCGTCAGCGGAAAGAAGAGTCTTGAAAAAGTCGTCGATGAACTCCTCGCCTCGCCACACTTCGGCGAGCGCATGGCAATGTATTGGCTCGACCTCGTTCGCTACGCCGACACCGTGGGCTATCACGGCGATCAGGATCACAACATCTCGCCCTACCGCGATTACGTCATTCGCGCCTTCAATAAAAACCTTCCCTTCGACCAATTCACGCGCGAACAACTCGCTGGCGACCTCTTGAAAAATCCCGGCAAGTGGCAAAAAGTTGCCTCGGGTTACAACCGTCTCCTGCAAACCACCCACGAAGGCGGTCTGCAGAAAAAAGAATACGATGCCATTTACGCCGCCGACCGCGTGCGCAACGTTTCAGCCGTCTGGATGGGCGCTACCGTCGGTTGTGCGCAGTGCCACGACCACAAATACGACCCCTATACGATCAAAGACCATTACGCCATGGCCGCATTCTTTTCCGACCTGCACGACACCGGCTTTGATGGCAATTCCCTCCCCACCAGCCGTCCGCCCGAAATGAAATTCTACTCTGACGAAGACGAGACAAAGTTCGCTCGCATCGAAGAAGAAATGGGCGCTCTTATCGGCGGCGAAGAAGTCCTAAACACTCTTAAAAAAGACGCTGAGATCGCCAAACTCAAAGCAAACAAAAAGCGCAAGCCCGCCGACGACAAAAAGCTCGCTCAGCTCGAAAAGTCATTCGAGCAAATCGTCTCCTCCTCCAAAAAAGACAAATGGGCCAAGCTCCTCACCGAAAAGAAGGCCATCGAAAAAGGTGGCCGCTGGACCATGATCACCTCCGCCAAGCCTCACCGAAAAATGCGAATCCTTCCCCGTGGCAATTGGCAGGACGACAGCGGTCCCGTTGTCACCGCCGCCGTGCCCGAATTCCTCGGCAAGGTCTCCACGGCAAAACACGCCACCCGTCTCGATCTCGCCAACTGGCTCACCGATCCCAAGAACGGCAGCGGAGGATTAACCGCGCGTGTCTTCGCCAATCGCTTTTGGTATCTCTACTTCGGCTCGGGAATTTCCCGCTCACTTTCCGACTTCGGCGGCCAAGGCGAGCCTCCTTCCAATGGACCGCTTCTCGACAACCTAGCGGTTGCCTTTTACGAGAGTGGGTGGGACGTCAAAGCCCTCGTCCGTCTCCTCGTCACAAGCCGGGCCTACCGCCAGTCCTCACTCTGCCCGCCCGAACTCATGGAGCGTGATCCCTACAACCAGCTCTTCGCCCGACAGTCACGCTATCGCCTCCCGGCCGAAGTCATCCGCGACAATGCCCTCGCTCTAAGCCAACTCCTCATCGACGACCTCGGCGGATCCAGCGCCAAGCCCTACCAGCCGACCGGCTATTATCGCCACCTCAACTTCCCCACCCGGAAATACAAACACCACACCGACCCCAAACAATGGCGTCGCGGCGTTTACGTCCACTGGCAACGCCAGTTCCTCCATCCCATGCTCAAAGCCATGGACGCCCCGAGCCGCGAAGAATGCACCGCCGAACGCCCGCGTTCCAACACCCCAACGGCTGCACTTGTTTTACTCAATGATCCCACGTTTATCGAAGCCGCCCGCGCGCTGGCTTATCGCATCATGAAGGAAGGTGATGCCGCCACCAATTCACGCCTCGACTTCGCGTATCAGCTCGTTCTCTCACGTCTGCCCGACGATGAAGAGCACGCCGTCATAACCGGACTGCTGAAAACAACCTACGAGGATTACCAAAAAAATCCCAAATCCGCAGAAACCGTCCTCGGTGTCGGACAAGCACCGAAACCCGGTGACGTCGATGCCACCGAACTTGCTTCCTGGACCGCCGTAGCACGCGCTCTTCTCAATCTCAACGAAACCATCACGCGCAACTAAGATGATCGACCAAACACGACGCACTTTCCTAGGCCAAACCGGGCTCAGCGTGGGCTCCGCCGCTCTCGCCAGCCTGCTCAGCGATCAAGCCAACGCGGCTCCACTCAACAGCCTCCCGCATTTCGCAGCCAAGGCCAAGAGAGTCATCTTTCTCTGCATGTCCGGTGGACCATCACACCTTGAGACCTTCGACTACAAAACCCAGCTCGACAAACTCAACGGCAAGGCCATGCCGACCTCCTTCACCGAAGGACAACCCATCGCGCAGCTCCAGGGACAAAAACTCAAAGTCCAAGGTCACCTCACCAAGTTCAACAAGTATGGCCAGAGCGGACAGGTCATCAGCGACTTCCTTCCGCACATTGCCAAACTCGCCGACGACATCGCCATCGTTCGCTCCATGGTCACCGAGCAAATCAACCACGACCCGGCACACACCTTCATGAACACCGGCACCGCGATCAGCGGTCGGCCCTCAATGGGGTCCTGGATTACCTACGGCCTCGGCTCGGAAACGCAGGACCTTCCTGGCTTCGTCGTTCTCACCAGCGTCGGCGGACGTAATCCCCAACCCATCGCTTCCCGCCAATGGTCGGCGGGCTTTCTCCCCAGCCGCCACCAAGGAGTCGAATTCAACTCCGCCGGGGATCCTGTTCACTACGTGAGCAATCCCAAAGGTATCAGCTCGGCCCAGCAATCGGCCCTCGTCGAAGCGATTAAAAAGCTCGACCGCAAACGCAACAAGCTTGTCGTGAATCCCGAAATCGACACCCGCATCGCGGCCTATGAAATGGCCTTCCGCATGCAGACCTCTGTCCCGGGCCTCATGGACATTTCCACAGAACCCCAGCGAGTTCTCGACCTCTACGGCGCAAAACCCGGTGATGGTTCTTACGCCTCCAATTGCCTCCTCGCACGCCGCCTCGCTGAACGCGGGGTGCGCTTTATCCAACTCTACCACCGCGGCTGGGATCATCACGGCGGACTTGAAAAATACATGGGCATCTGCTGTGGCCTGACCGACCGTCCCACTTGGGCGCTCCTCACCGACCTCAAGGAACGCGGCATGCTTGAAGACACTCTCGTCATCTGGGGCGGCGAATTCGGACGTACCCCAATGTTCCAGGGCAAAGGCGGAGCGGGACGCGATCACCACATCAAAGGCTTCTCAATGTGGATGGCCGGAGGTGGCGTCAAAGGCGGAACGAGCTATGGCGAAACCGACGAACTCGGCTACAACGCCGTCAAAGACGTCGTCCACGTTCGCGACCTCCACGCCACCATGCTCCACCAGCTCGGCCTCCAACACGACCGCTTCAGCTACCCCTTCCAGGGCCTCGACATGAAACTCACCGGTGTGGAAAAGGCGAAGGTGATCAAGGGGATTCTATCCTAGCAAGCATGGAGAGCGGCCGTTAAGGCGTGGTTTTGGGGAAGCGGATTGGAAGCACCCAAGGGCATTTCACCCACTCTCCATCGCCCTCTCCGGCGTCTGGCCTTCTCGCACCTCTCCATCGAGGTTGGCTTGCCAGATCTTGCCGGTTTCGACGTGCATGCAAGTCAGCCAACCACCGCGGCCGGGGTCGGTGTCGATACAGATCGCGTGGCCGAGATTAAGTGGGACGTGCCCCTTCTGGGCGGTGTGTCCGCAGATCATCACCTTGCCGGAACAATGCGGTTCGGGCGTGCCAAATTTCTTGTGAATGATAGTAAAAGGCAATTGCTCGTCCACCGGGGTGTCGGGTTCGAGGTTGGCATGCACAAAGATGTGTGTGTCGGTTTCAAAGTAGGGCTTATTGCGCTTCAGGAAATCCCAATGCGATTGCGGAACGTCATCGGTCGAGCCACCGTAGGAATCGAGCGTCGCTCCACCACCCCAGACGTCCAGCCAATGCGCAAGGTCTGTCTTGTCGATGTGCGAGAGGAAGAATTTTTCCTCATGATTCCCGGTGAGAAAGACGATGTTAAATCTCTTCTCCAACCCAATGAGATAATCAATCACACCCTTCGAATCAGGACCGCGGTCAACGTAATCACCCATGAAGATAATTTGATCCTCAGGCTGCGGATCAATCGTCTTCCAAATCAATTTCAATACGTCCAAACATCCGTGAATATCTCCAATCGCAAGCGTTCTCATTTGGGAGGAGCTTCTGAATTTTGACGACCTTGTCAACGACTGGGAAATCTGAAATAGCCCAAGGCGACCAAACTGAGAAGATAAGGGAACTAAGAGGCAAAAGCAGCATGGCTATCTCGCTCCCCCAACCGATCGCCAGCCTCGACGACATTGAGGGGAAATAATCCTTCTCGAAACGAGGTATCATAGGTCAGCTTTTCCCACGACCTATGAAGATCACCAGATTTCTCTTCCTCGCCTGCCTCGTCCCATTCGCGGCCGAAGCAAAACAAGACAAACCCAATATCGTCTGGATTGTCAGCGAAGACAACTCAGCGAAATGGTTGCGCCTCTACAACGAAGGCGGCGCACCCATGCCCTATGTCGAACGCCTGGCCAGAGTCGGCATTACGTTCAACAACGCCTTTTCCTGCGCTCCCGTTTGTTCTGTCGCCCGCAGCACCATCATTTCCGGTTGCTACGCCCCCCGTCTCGGCGCACAATACCATCGCAAACAAGCCACCGTCGCCATGCCCGACGGGCTCAAGATGTTCCCCTCGTATCTCCGTAAAAACGGTTACCACACCACCAATAATTCCAAAGAAGACTACAACTTCCATCCGGCCGATAAGAAAGACGTCTGGGATGCCTCATCCCGCAAGGCGAGCTACAAGAACCGGAAGCCCGGGCAGCCATTCTTCCACGTGCAAAACTTCGGCACGACTCACGAGGGCAAAACCTTCGGCGATCCGTTGAAGTTCCAACTCAAGACCGATCCCGCTAAAGTCAGACTCGCCGCCTACCATCCAGACACGCCCGTCTTCCGGCGCTCCTACGCCCACTATCTCGACAACCACATGGCAGTTGATGCTCAGATTGGGGTTTTCCTCAAAAAACTCGAAACAGACGGGCTCCTCGACGACACCTTCATCTTCTACTACGGCGATCACGGCGGCGTGATGCCCGGGAGCAAAGGCTACGCCAACGAAAGCGGCCTGCGTATTCCCATGGTCGTCTCCGTTCCCAAAAACTGGCAGCACCTTGCCCCCACGCCCGCGAGAACCCGCGTCGATGGCTTCGTCGAATTTGTTGATCTCTCCGCCACCGTGCTCAATCTCGCCGGGATCGAGATTCCTGCCGCCATCGATGGCAAACCCTTCCTGGGCAAAGGGGTCACACTTGAAGAACTCAACAAGCGCGACCAATCTTTTGGATACGCCGATCGCTTCGACGAGAAATACGACCTCGTTCGTACTTTGCGAAAAGGGAAGTTCCGCTACTCCCGCAATTATCAACCATTCAACTTTGACGGACTCTACAACGAATACCGCTACAAGCAGACGCCCTTCGCGCAATGGCGCAAACTCTATCTCTCCGGAAAACTCAACGCAGCCCAAGAACAGTTTTTCAGAGCCCGGCCAGCCGAAACGCTCTACGACCTCTCATCCGATCCCGACGAAGTGAAGAACCTCGCCAGTGATCCGGCTCATCAAAAAACGCTCCTTGAGCTCCGCGCTCTCCTTCAAAAGAGGATCAAAGGCATGCCCGACCTTAGCTTCTATCCTGAGCCGGTCTTTCTCAAAACAGCTACCGACAACCCTGTTGCCTTTGGTCAGAAACACAAATCAGAGATCGCCAAACTCATCGAAACCGCCGACCTCAGCCTAAAGAGTTTCGAAGAGGCCAAAGAGGGAATTGCCACAGCCCTCGATTCAAAAAATCCATGGGAACGCTACTGGGGACTCATCGTTTGCAGCACCTTTGGAAAGCAGGCCGGTCCCTTTTACGAACACGCCAAAAAGCTGGCCGCAGGCGATGCCGAGCCACTCGTGCGAACCCGCGCGGTGGAGTTTCTCGGCCTGACTGGACAGCAAGATCCCCGCCCTATTCTCACCGAAGTCCTCAACGCCACCGAGGACCATATCCTAGCCAATCTGATCCTGAATACCGTCGTCGTTCTGCAAGACAGCAAACCCGGATACAAGTTCGATGCTTCAAAACTCACCGCCTCCTGGGTCAACAACAAGAAAGCCGAAGTCGCCAGCCGCGTTCTCTATCTCAAGTAAATGGCGAAGTAATTTGAACAGGAGCCCCTCAACAAGGCCCAACCAAAAATCAATCTCCTCCCTTTATCTCGATACTCATTCTGTCAACTTCTCCCAGCCATGCTTCGAAAGTTTCTTCTCTTCATCCTTTCCGTCTCGCTCCTTCAAGGAGCCAAAAAACCCAACGTCCTCTTTATTGCCATTGATGACCAAAACGACTGGATTGGCTGCCTGAACGGCCACCCGAATTCAAAAACTCCCCATATCGATGCGCTCGCCAAGAGCGGAACCCTCTTCAACAACGCCCATTGCCAGTCTCCCCTTTGCAACCCCTCCCGCTGTTCCCTCATGCTCGGTCTTCGTCCCGACTCCACCGGCATCTACGGACTCCAACCATTTTTCCGTCAAGTTCCCGAGTATCAAAATCACGCCTCCCTAGCGCAACACCTCGCCAACAATGGCTACCACACTGCGATGGCCGGCAAGATCTTTCACGGCGGATATGGTAAACAAACAAAAGGCAAACACCTCGAATGGCATGAAACAGGGCCCGGAGCCACCGGCGCCCCCTTCCCCAAAGAACGCCTCGTCAAAAATACCCCTTCACCTCACAAGCTCGTCGACTGGGGAGTCTTTCCTCACAAAGACGAAGACAAAGGTGACCACAAGATCGCCACCTGGGCCGTTGATTTCCTCGATAAGCAGGCAGCAAAAAAAGACGACAAGCCGTTCTTCTGCGCTGCCGGATTTTTTCTCCCGCACGTTCCCTGCTTCGCCACCCAGAAGTGGTTCGACGAGCATCCGCTCGAGACTCTAAAGCTCCCGGCCATTCATCCCACCGACCGCGACGACACCCCTCGCTTCTCCTGGTATATCCACTGGAAACTTCCCGAGCCCCGTCTGAAGTTTCTTAAAGAAGCCAAGGAATGGGAAAACCTCACCCGCTCCTACCTCGCCTGCACGACCTTCGTAGACCACCAAGTTGGCCGCATCATGGCCAAGCTCAAGGAAACCGGCCTCGATAAAAACACCATCATCATTCTCTGGTCCGATCACGGTTGGCATATCGGCGAAAAACAGATCACCGGAAAGAACACCCTTTGGGACGACGGAACCCGCGTCCCCCTCATCTTCGCCGGCCCCGGACTGAAGCCCAACCAAGTTGTTCAGGAACCCGCCGAGCTCCTCGATATTTACCCCACCCTCTGCGACCTCCTGAAGATCGACTCACCAAAGCACACCCTGCACGGACTCTCCCTCACTCCTCAGCTCGACAAGCCCACCACTCCTCGGACCCAACCCGCCATCACCACCCATGGCGCACACAACCACGGTATCCGCACCAAAGACTGGCGCTACATTCGCTACGCCGATGGATCAGAGGAACTCTACCATCATCCCGACGACCCAAACGAATGGCACAACCTCCTCGCCAAGAATCCAGTTGCCAAAGAGCACCGCGTAAAGGCCGAGGCTCTCGCGAAATTCCTCCCCAAAAACAACCTCCCTCCGGTCCCGAAGTCAAAAGCCCGCATCATCACCTACGACCCGAAAACCAAGGAGGTTGTCTGGGAAGGAAAGAAAGTCGGTAAAAACGATCCCATCCCCGAGGTCGAAGATTAAAGATAAAGGCTCACGCAGCCCCTTGGCTAAGAAGGCTGCGTGAAATAAAAATTAATTTCTATCGTCCGTCGCCGGTGTAGATGATCTTCCCGTCCTTCGGCGCCTGGGGCCATGGTGTCGTGCCGGGGGCCCAAGTCTGGGGTTGGGTTGCCCGGATTTTTGAAACCTCGTCCTTGATCCACTGGGCAACGTTCTCGTTTTCCTCCTGACCATAAACCCAAGGCAGGGCCGGGCTCATGAGTCGATCCATTCCAGTAAGTGGTGGACGCTCCTTGCCATAGGCCTCGACGAGTTGAGTCAACTCGGCAACCACCTTGGGGTTCCCGGCCGCGATGTCCTTTTTCTCACCCGGATCTTTGACGATATTGTAAAGCTCTTTTCCAACGAGCTTGTAATCCCCTTTCCGAATCGCCGGAAAGCGCACACTCCCCGACACCTCGAAGACAATCTCATTGCGCTTGCTCTTGGCATCGCCAAAAATGACATCCGTCATATTCATGCCGTCGAGTTTATGCTCCTGCTTAAGCGAACCTCCCGCCAAAGTGGCGAAGGTATTGTAGAAATCCGTCACGTGCATCATGCCGCTGTTGGTACTGCCGGGCTTGATCTTTTCCGGCCAACGCATCAAGCAGGGAACGCGCACGCCCCCTTCGTAGTTGGTATTCTTGGTGCCCCGATACGGCGCATTCATTTCCTCGCGGAGACCACCGTTATCGTTGGCAAAAATCACGAGCGTATTGTCCTTATATCCACTTTCGTCGACCGCACCCACAATACGACCCACCGCATCATCGAGACACTTTAGAGCGGCGTAACGCTTACCATGCTCTTCAACGTAACGCGGAATTTCTTCCAGGGGTCCGTGGATCGCATTGAAGGCAACGTACATAAACAAAGGCAGCTGCTCTTTCTTACCGCTCTGAGTCATGCGGTGATTGGCAATCACATTGACGGCCTCGCTGGCGATCAAGTCGGTGGCGTATCCCGGCTCGTAAACCGGCCTCTGATTACGGTGCCAATCGTAAACCACGAAACGCGCGGGTGCATTGTGAAGGATGCACTTGTTGTTGTAATCGATGCCCCAGCCGTAATGCCCATACTGATGCATGAAGCCCTGACCCATCGGGAGCTGACCGGGCAACCACTCCCCGCAATGCCATTTCCCGGAAATCGAGGTGAAGTATCCCGCGTCTTTCAGCAACTCGGCAACAGTGCGCTCTTTGGTGCTCAAGCCATGAATCCGGCGGGTCTCTTCATCCTCCTTATTCTTGACCAATTTCATGCCCAACTTCGCAAGATAACTCGGCTTACCAAAGTCCTCCGAACGCCAGTCACTCCAGGTCCGGAAGGCGTAGCGCCCGGTAAGAAAGGCCGCGCGGGTCGGGGCACAGACCGCATGGACATAGAAATTATCCAGACTCACACCATCCTCGCGCAGCTTGTTAATATGCGGGGTCAACTTTGGATCTAATCCATTAAAACCAAATTCATTCCAGCCCACATCGTCGGCAAGGATAAACACAATATTAGGCCGTGACCCATCCACCGGGGAAGCCGCAGCCGCCTCGGAAACAAGGGCCAAAGCTCCCATAACCATCTGTGATATTTTTCTCATCGTTCTAAAAACTATACGTCGCAAATTGAAATCGCCTCTTCCAGTCCCTTGAGCGCATCGCGCTTGGGAATCCACTCGTGCCCCACGTAACCAGTGTAGCCCACCTTGAGCAATGCCTTCATCACTCCCGCGTAGTTGATTTCCTGGTCATCCCCAATCTCGCCGCGACCCGGATTACCCGCGATCTGCACGTGGCCGATGAACTCGGCGTGCTGCTCGATCCGACGAACCAGATCTCCATCCATGATCTGCACATGGTAGGCATCGAAGAGAACTTTCAATCCCGGCGACGACACCGCCTTCACGATCTCAACACAGTAGTCAATATGATCGCCGTGGTATCCCGGGTGCCCCATCATTGGTTCAGCGACTTTTGAATTCAGTGGCTCGATCACCATCGAGACTTTGTTCTTCTCAGCAATCCTGGCCATCTTCTTAAAGCCCTCGACGCAGTTCTTAAATCCCTCTTCGCGGCTCACTACGCTCCCATTCTCTTCCTTCGAGGTATCCAGCATTCCGGTGAAAGTCATGACATTGGGAAAGCCCATCGCCCCCGTCGCCACGATCGCCTTCTCCAGCGCCGCAAACACCTCGGGATGATGCCCCTTGTTATTCATGCCACGCACAAAGGAATGTGTCCGGGTCGCGCCACAAACCAAACCCGTTCCCTTCAACTGGCCCAACTCATCGGCAGAAAACAATTCTACTCCCGCCACACCAAGAGCCTTGCAATGCCTGATTAGGTCGGTCTGACTCCACCCTGCTCCTTTTGAAAATGGCCAGGCCGCGATGACCTGTTTGATGCGGCCTATCCGGGCGACAGGGGTATCTTCAGCCGCGAGCGCTAAGGAACCCAGCGCCGCTGAAGCTCCAATCCCCTGAAGAAACCTCCGTCGCGAAGATTCCGGTTCGTTCTGTAAAGTCATGGCGAATCCCTATCAGAATTCCTATTTCCCGACAACCGGCGCGGTCTGCTCCGGCGTGATTATCCCTGGTGGTAATTCCATAATCTGGATGTTGCGGAAGTGAATCAGGGAACCCTCGGCCTCCAAACAGAGATAGCCTTTTCGAACTGACGAATTACTAATGCTGTTCACAAACTTTCCGTTGATCGACAATTTCACCGTGCCATCGACGCAGACGACATCATAGGTATTCCACTCGCCCTTTCCTTTGCAGCGCAACTCCAGCGACTTGCTGCGGCGCCCCCGGGGATTGGCTGGGGTAGCAGTCAGACCATTTGCTCCGAAAAGCTCTCCAGAAATATAACCAATGTCCCGTGGCGTGCCGTCTTTCCTGGCATGAATCTTAGGCCACTCCAATTCCAGCATCTGCACCTCCATCCCTTTGGGGAGCGGACGATTCTTGGGCGTCGATCCCTCACTCCAGACGAAGACCCCTGAATTGCCACCGGCCTTCATGTGCCGCCATTCGATGTGCAAAATGAAGTTCTCATACTGCTTCTTCGAGCGCATGACTCCGATCGGCTTCCCCGTACAAACCAGAAGCCCGTCTTTCACTGTCCACGTTTCAGGCGAGGTATTCACATCGACCCATTCGGAAAGATCCTTTCCATTAAAGAGTGATTTCCATTGGGGAACCTCCCCGGCAGTGAGCGGAAGAAGGAGGGCGGCAAAGACGAGCGATTTCACAGTCATAAGATGGCCCGGAGTATCTCCGCCCCTTCCCCGTCAAGTCGAGCAGCAATTCCATTGATCACTGGCAAAAAACCGACAGTTTGATTTACAATGAGGCAGAAATGCAACTCAGCGCCTACCCCCCACTACCATCAACGCTTAGACCAAGGACTCCCAACGATAGAAAACCAGCTGCCATCAATGTCATCCCTGGGCTTTAGGCAGGAAGCTCCCGCAGCCCAAACAGCAATCTCCTGATACATTTCCTCTCCTCATCACGTTTTATCTCCCTTAGTCTTAAACTTCATCCATGAAACTCAAATCACTTCTTCCAGCTCTCGCTCTTCTCCTCCCATTCTCATCCCTCGCCGAAGAGTCTCTTTTTAACGGAAAGAACCTCGACCAATGGCGCATCGATTCCAAAAGCAAGGCCACTCATTGGACCGTCAAGGATGGCACCATCCACTGCCAATCCGATCCCAAGAAAGCAGGCTCACTCCTCTGGACAACTAAAGAGTTCACCGACTTCACCCTCACCCTCGAGTTTAAAAACGGCGAAGGCACCATTGATTCCGGAGTCATGCTCAAACGCGCCAAGGATCAAATCCAAATCGGCATCTCCGGCTCACTCAAGCGCGACCTCACCGCCTCGCCTTACATTCCCGGCAAGGGCTATCCCGTCGAGGGAAAAGAAGCGATCGCCGCCGTCAAAACCAAGGACTGGAACATCCTCAAAATCGAAGTCAAAGGAAGCACCTACAAGACCTGGCTCAACGGCGTGGAAGGCATCACCTACACCTCCGACACCGCTATCCCCAAAGGTCCCCTCGGCCTCCAACTCCACGGCAACCGCGACATGTCGATTTCTTTCCGCAATATCAAAATCACTGAAAAGAAATAGTTTTTCTTACTCGGCCTGAATCCCCACGCTCGCACTGTGGGAGGCGAACTCCGGGGCATACATGCAGCGCACTTCTGCGATTCCGGTTTGGTATTCCCCCGCATGTTGCACCCGCACGCTCGTTTCGAAGACATGCGTGCCCGGCGGCAGTCGATCGATGAAGAAGTGGCTCGCGGTGTCACGGGTCACTTCATAGTAACCGAAGCCATCCTGCCAACGATACCCGCTCAAGACATTGGTCGGCTCCGTGCCGCTGCCTCGCAGATCCTTCAGATGCACAAATTCCATCGCGCGGTCGTTTTTTAAAATCACCCGGGTTACCAGTTCATCGCCGACATTAACCGCGCCGCTCAGAGGTATTAGCACCGGACCTTTATCGGTGTTCTTCCGCACAAATAATTTCTTCTCCAGCCTCAGTTGCTGGCCTTCGGCCTTCGTCACCTTCGCCATATCTTCGAGATACTGCCAATGCACGCTGGCCCAGCTCACGCCTTCATCGCTCTTGGTCAACTTGATCTTTCCGAGCTCCGGCTTCACGGCAGCCTCGACAAAACGGCTCTCATAAAATCCCGTTCCAGCTTCGACCTTCTCCGGCTTCACCTCTGCTCCGCCGAGCGAGATTTTTAGAAGAGCATCCGATCCCAAGAGCTTCCGTCCGCCCATTAACAAGGAGTAAACCGCATCCGCCGTGGCCTTGGTCGTCTTCCAATCACCAACCTGCTTCTGCTTGATCAACCAAACCTGGCAATCATCAACCGCCTTGGCATCCTGATCTACATCTCTAAACGCCTCGATCATCATCGCCTGCGTTTCAATCGGCGCCTGCCACCACCACCAACCTTCTCCCTCGCTGTCTTTCCAGAACATCCCCTGCTCTTCGGTAACTTTTGCGTTTTCCTTTAAGGAACGCGTCACCAGTTTGGGAACATCCTTCTCACCCAGACGATGCAGGGTCAAGGCCACATGCGCCCGCGACATCCGGCTGGATAAGCCCGCCCAATTCTTCCTGGCCTGACCAGCAAAGTAGTCGAATGCTACCTTATCCCGCTGACTCAACTTCTTGTCCTTCAGGAAAAAGGTCCGCGTGTAGAGATAATGCGCTATCCACGAACTGAGATTATTCCGATCGAGATTCCCATTTTCTCGCAAACGCTCATACCTCCTGGTCACGGCGGCATCCAGTGGCGGCAGGGCCTTCATCGCTGGCGTGATGTCCGTCTCGACACCGAGCGACCGCAAACGCCCGAATCCCGTCGTCACATAGAGCGAAATATACTCACTTCCATGCCCTCCCGGAAACCACGGCCACAAGCCATCTCCGCGTTGCATCTTGCTCAATTTGCGAAGCGCTTTTTCCAACTCTTGGTTCATGTGGTTTTCATCAAACAACAAACCCACCTGTCTTCTCGCCTCTGCTTCATTCGTGGCTTCACGAAGCCAAGGCGTTTCATCCAATAAGATCCCCTTCAAATCCGCATTCTTCATCAATGGGCTGTCGAGAGTATCGCCGCTCGCTTTCCATTGATCAAAGATCCGGCGCATCTTTGGATCGGATCCCGCAATGTGCCGTGCCAGCGCGTTGGCATAGTAACGATTGAAGGTCTGCTCGGAACATTCATGCGGATACTCCATCAAATAGGGCAAGGCCATCACGGCATACCAGGCCGGTTGCGAAACCACTTGCACGTGGAGGAAGCGATCTTCCAAAGTCTCGGAGTCACCACTCTCCAGCAACTTGGTAAATTCAAATTTCTTGCTCCCGGCATTCCGGATCGGCAGCGACATCGAATCGGTCACCAGAATCCGTCGCGAAATCACCGGAAGCCATCCTTCCTCGCCATCGGTGAGATTATCGGTCGCCGCGACCGCTTTGTATTTCAAAAATCCCGCCCCATCCGGCACCGCGATCTTCCATTTCAATGTCCGACTCTCCTTCGCCGGCAACGTGAACTTTTGGTCAGGCGATTCGATCCCCATCGCCGCCGTCCGGTCCTTGTCCGTTGCGGCATCGGCCAAGGTCAACCTCGCTGTTCCGCTTTGCTCTTTTTCACTTTGATTGGTCACCTTGACCGTGAATTCGAGAACATCTCCCTCCCGCAAAAAACGCGGCGGGTTTGGTTGCACCATAAGATCTTTGGCCGTCACCGTTTCTCCCTCCAGCAAGCCCGAGCGGAAATTCGCATCGTGGGCCATTCCAAGAAAGCGCCACTTCGTCAAGGCCTCGGGCATCGTAAAACTGACACGCACTTTACCTTCTGCATCACTGATGAGCGTGGGATAAAAGAAGGCCGTCTCCTGCAAATTTTTCCGGGCCGTCACTTGAGAGACATCGGGATTTTTTTGCGCTACTGCAGGCCCCGCCCCATCACCATCTCCAAAGCCATCCGACTTTGCTTCAAAATCCACATTCACCGCCGGAGGCAATGCTGCGGCAGGCGCGGCCCTATCCCCTTGCTTTCGAACCATTCCAACTTCCGCCTCAAGAGTGAAGTCATTCGCCCCATAATATCTGCTCACCCCTCCCCGGCGTCTCATCCCACCGCCACCACCAAAACCAGATTCAGAAAACCACCTATATTCCCATCCGCCACCACCGTCATAAATCCGGAACTCATTTCGAAAGCCACGAAACATCGACCCCATTGAAAAACGACTTACGGGATCGAACCCGGCCATTCGCGCGAATCGTCCGGCGGAACTACTAAACCGAACAGAGCGACCAGCTCCCGACTCCGATCTCAATACTCCCATCAAGGTTTGAAAGCGATTCCTCGCAAAGGCATCCAAGGAAGCATCATACATTGTCGCCACCATTTCCGCGACCGCCGCCTCGCCGCCTGCTCCTTCGATCACCGCCGTCCAGGTCTCCTTGACCCCGGGTTCCAGCTTCGACACGATATGCTCCCAGCGCAGTTTCAATTCCTTATTCGTCCACGGCACTCGGATCACCCGTTGCATTTGATGCAGCCTGTTCATCGTCACCTGGCGAATCACCACGGTGATCCCACCGCGATTCGCTTCCTTGATCGGATAGGTAAACATCTGTTGCGTCCGACCCTCCGCGGACCATTCACGCCTGAGCAACTTGCGGTTCTGATACCACTCCACGCAAGCCCGCGCTTCCTCTTGTCCACTGCCCCATAAGACCGAAACCGAATTCCCCGGCTCCACCGACCACGAGGGTGCGCTCGTATGGAAAGGCCTCTTTGTTGGGAAATTTTTCCCGTCCGGATTCACGACTTCGATTCCCAAAAGCGCCTGAATCTTTCGCCCGTTCGCATCCTTCGTTTCAAAAACCAATCGGTAGGCTCCAGCATCCAACTGAGCCTTCACCAAGCCCTCTCCCTCCTCATCCGTCTGCACCTCAAATTCCTTTACCACCTCACCGGGCCCCCAGCGATTTGGATCAATCGAGACTTCGCCCCTCGTTGCCCGCGGACACACCTCCGGTTCCTTGAGTCGGTGGATCTTCACTACTCCCGTCGCCTTCCGCCCGTCACCATCAAGTGAGGTCGTCCGAATTGTGAATTCCAATTCTTCACCCGACTCCAACCAATCGGCAGCCGAAAGGGAGGCCTTCAAACTGGTATAGCCCACCGACACCCGCTTGGTCGCCGACCGGGTTTCCCCCGCGCCGCCGGTCACATCGGCCACAATCGCGTAGTCAAAAATCGGCTCCAGGTCTTCGCTCACCGACTTGTCAGCTTGCGCCACAAAGGAAATCATCACCGAGCCATCTGCCCCGGTTTCGGAAATGCCATGCGCGATTTCCTCCGTCCTGGATTGCACCGGACTCACCCACCAACACCACCGGGTCCACAACGGATAACGCGGAGTCCGCGTCACCCGCCAACTCACCTTGGCCCCATCAACAGGCGCACCGGTGTAGGCCTCGGCCCGCACCTTCACTTTGACTTCCTCGCCAAGAGCAGCCGGCTCCTTGGGCGCATCAATTTCAGTGAAAAACTTCGGTCGCTTGTATTCCTCCACCCTAAAATAGGCACTCCCACTTTCTCCATTCAAAGAAATGCGACAACGCCCCAGGACACTCCCGGTCGGTGCCGTGAAGGATCCCGAAAACGAACCCCGCTCGTTAGTCACGATTTTCAAATTCGCAATCTCCTTCCGGTTAGGATCCTTGAAACTCACTGTCCCCTGCTTCTTCTTTTGCAGTTCATATTTTTTCTTGGCGTGGTTTCGCGAATACCAGATCCCCTTGAAGTGCACCGTCTGCCCCGGGCGATAAAGCGCCCGGTCGGTGAAGAACACGACCATCCTCTGATCCTTCTCTTCCCGAATCCGGCCACTCCCCCAATAAGTACGCCCCACCGTGCGCTGAAAGCCCCGGCTCGCGACCACCAAACACTGTCCGTTCTTCTTTTTTGAAAAACGAAAATACCCCGACTCATCCGTCTTTGTTTTTTCGCTGACCAATCCATTTTGCACCCTCACCCACGCCCCGACCTCAACTCCCGCCAGCGGTGCTCCCGTCACCGCATCAACGACATGCCCGTCCAGGCCACCATCTCTCGGGGTCGCCAAGGTCAAGGCGAGAGGCGTAACATGCACACCCACCACCGACACGGCATTATTCTTCATTGAAAAATTCTCATCCGCGCTCGCGACCAAGACGTAATAACCATCCCGGAGGTCCTCGGGAGCTGCCAAGGAAACATTCTGCCCCTTGAACTCACCCTTATCAACCAACTCATGATCCCATGCTTTCACCGGCTCCCCCTTGAGCATCGCCGGCAGCCCGTTTCTCTGATCAGGCAAAGGGTCCCTCCCCACCGTGTCCAGACTTGGCTTGAAGGCCACCGAATAGAGGCGAAACCAAACCCGCTTTAAATTTCGATGCGAAACATGTATTTCCTCTCCCGCCGGAGTCCAATGGGTTTCCGTCGAAAGCGTCAGTTCCTTTCTCTCCATCCGCTGCACTTCGTTGCGGCAAAACTTCCCGAATGGATGGTCAGGAAAAGCCTCGACCCCTGCTTGATAAACTCCGTGAGCTTCTTTGGTTTCCTCCTGTGACTCCAGAACCCCACCAAGATCAACCCGGGCCCAGGCACTGATCGGATGCTTTGCATGTTGCTCGGTGAATTTCCTCAGAGCCTTCTCAAATCCCGCATCATCATCTGCCGCAGCGGCGGCCCATCGCAACCTCTCAAGATTGGCTAATAAAAAGGCATCCCGGCGCTCATCACCTCGATGGAAAATCAGCAGCTTCTGAATAATTTCCAGCGCGCGCAATTTTGGTGACGCCTTATCCTCAGTCTCCGGCTTCCACGCGAGAATCTCCTCAACCGATCCAAATACCGGGGCATCCGCCTCAATCACAAAGGCCCCCACCGGACGTGAAACCGCCACTTCTTCCATCGAATAAAATCCCAGCGCTTGATGCGCCACAAAATCGAACATCGTGGGACGCCACTCGTCACCTAATTTCCCCTCCGTTAACAATTCAGAAATCTTCCCGACCGGCATCGCCTGCAAGGCCGCTTCGTCCGCCAGAGCCAACTGCATCCGTTCATCGATCTCCAAAAGAATCCGCGCCAGATCCCAGGTCTCCAGATCATCGCCGACCGCTTCCCCGGTCGAACTCCGGCGCGCAAACCTCCAGCGATTCTGTTGATAATAGCGATGCATCCACCCGGCTGCTAGAACCCGCAATACCGGCTTCAATTGATCGGGCGCTTTTTCCAGCTCCGCATCCAGCTTTTTGATCACAAATCCCGCTCCTTCGATCTTCCCCTCGATGCTAATCCGCTGGGCCATCGCGCGCGAGGCCTCGGACCAACTTCCATCTGCCAGCGCCGCCTTCTCGATCCCGGTCAGCAGTTCGATCTCTGTTTTTGGCTGATCTTTCTTCCGCGCATCCGCGACTTTCTTCCACTCGGCATCCCGTGGCCCGGCACCCAAAACCCCCATCACAAAGCACACCCAAATTGATAAAATTAACGTTTTCATATGACTAAATAAACTGACTTCTACATCACATTGACGCGAGGGCCCCTCATTGTGACTCCTAAATTCACTTTTTCTTAGGATTTTCCTCGCGAAACTTTAGGTCCTTCGCATTCTCTGTTTTTTCCCCTTTCTATCAATGTTAATAGATGACCATTGATTTTGGATTTCTAACAATCATCGTCGCTTCATGAACCAAGATAACCCCTATCTGGCACCCCAAACTTCCGCCGTCCCCGCCACCGACGACATCGCCAAACAAATGGCAGGTCTCCAATGGCCCCTGAAGCTTTCCTTCAAAATTCTCGCCCTCGCCAGCCAAGCTACTGTCACCGACGCCAACGGGCGGGTTGTCTGTTTCACGAGACAAAAAATGTTCAAATTCCGAGAACACGTCGAAATCTTCACCGACAAAAGCAAGGCCACCCTGCTCGCGGATATCAAAACCCAAAAGGTCATCGATTGGTCAGCTCGCTATTTCTCAACCGATGCCCAAGGAAACGAAATCGGTTCCGTCGGAAGACGTGGATGGAAAAGTATTTTCCGGGCACACTATGATGTCTTCAATCCCGGTGACGACACCAGCGACTACACCATTCGGGAAGAAAACCCGGTCTCGAAATTCTTCGACAGCCTTCTCGGTGGAATTCCTATTCTGGGTTTCCTGACGGGCTACCTTTTCCATCCTCGCTACGGAGCCACCAAGTCCGACGGGCAAGTCGCCATGCGGCTCACCAAACAACCTGCCTTCCTCGAAGGAAAGTTCGCCATCGAAAGACTCGACGACTCCCTGACTCCTCATCAGGAAATGAATCTCGTCCTTTCCTTTATGATGATGATCCTCCTCGAGCGCAGGCGTGGTTAGGCAATCCAGCGTTTTGCGACATTCTTTGTTCGCCTTTCGGCTCAAACAACGATTTTCTCTTGAAAATCCTTCTACCTTGATGCGCCTCCTTATCTTTTCTCTCGCCCTCCTACTCCATGCTTCTGCCCAAGAAAATTGGCCTGCCTTTCGGGGAGCGGACTCACGCGGTGTTGCCAACAACCCTGATCTCCCTGACACTTGGTCCACCACCGAAAACGTGGCCTGGAAAACCGACATCCCCGGACGTGGTTGGTCCTCGCCCATCGTATGGGACAAGAAGGTCTTCCTTACCACGGTGATCAATGAAGGCGAAACCGAGAGCCCAAAGAAGGGACTCTACTTCGGCGGCAACCGACTCAAGATCCCCAACACCAATCATCTTTGGAAAGTCCTCTGCCTTGATCTCGAATCCGGGAAAATTCTCTGGGACAAGAACGTTCACAAAGGAAAGCCCAAGTCCTCCATTCATCTAAAAAACTCCTACGCTTCGGAAACGCCCGTCACCGATGGCGAACTCGTCTATTGTTACTTCGGCAGCCTCGGACTCTTCGCGATGGACTTTCAAGGCAAGGTCGTCTGGTCCCACAAGGTCCCCGCCTACAAAACCCGCTACGGTTGGGGAACTTCTTCCTCACCCGTCCTCCACAAAGACCGCCTCTATTTGGTCAACGACAACGACGAAAAATCCTCTCTTCTCGCCCTCGAAAAAAAGACCGGCAAGGAGATTTGGAGAACTCCCCGCGAGGAAAAATCCAACTGGTCCAACCCCTACATTTGGGAAAACAAAGAGCGCACCGAAATCATCGTCCCCGGCTCCGGCCGCACCCGTTCCTACGATCTCGACGGAAAGGAACTCTGGTCCTTCAAAGGTATGTCCAGCATCACCATCGCCACCCCCTACGCCCACGATGGCTTGCTCTATATTTCCTCCGGTTATGTCGGCGACTTCAAACGCCCGCTCTACGCAATCAAACCCGGTGCCAAGGGCGACATCTCAGTCAGCTCAAAAAAGACTTCCAACGAATTCGTCGCCTGGAGCAGTTGGAAAGCCGCGCCCTACAATCCTTCCACGCTCCTTTATGAAGACCAAGTCTACGTCCTTCTCGACCGCGGCTATCTCTCCGCTTACAACCCCAAAACCGGAGAAGAAATTTACGGCAAACAGCGTCTCCCCGGCTCCACCGGATTCACGGCCTCACCTTGGGCCAATCAGGGGAAAATCTTCTGCTTCAATGAAGACGGCGGCACCAATGTCTGCAAAGCCGGAAAGAGTTTCGAGCTCCTCCACACCAACCAACTCGCCGAAGACGACATGGGCATGGCCACCCCTGCCCTCGCCGGAAAAAACCTCCTCATCCGCACCTCCGCGCGAATCTATTGTATTCGGAAATAAGCCTCTGCCTTTTTCCTCAAGAGCTCGACCCCTCCTGTGGGAGATGTTTGCGCCCATTCAAGATTGCTCCGATCCACGTGTAGCGCACGAAATACCGGTAGATTAGCAGAAGGAAAGAAGTCACTGCAAAACAGATGAACAGGAACTTGGGAATCGCCGGAAAGTCCAAATCACTCAGAAAAATCTGCAGCGCAATAATCAAAGGCAGGTGCGCCAGGTAAAGCCAGTATGACGAGTCCGAGAGGTAGCGCCACTTCGGATGCCCGCCATTCAAGAAGCGACGGAACAAACCCATCATCGCGATGATCACCAACCAGGCATAAACCACCGCACACACGTGGCCTTTGAGCACCTCCTCACCGCGAACCCACTCTCTCCCAAACCAGAAAAACGGGACCGCCGCCAGAAGCCAGGCCCACCATTTGCTCCCCGCTTTTTCTTCCCACCATCCGCGCCCGAAACAGAGAGCACCGAAAAAGAAGAAGATCGCATAGTAGCCTAACTTCGTGCCCCAAGGAAAAATCCCCACCGCCGTCCCCGGGCCAAACATTCCCGGCATTCCTGTCTGCGGCCACAGAGTGAGCGGAATCACCCAAAGTAAACATCCCGGCGTCTTAATCACCCAATCAGGAATCCTCTTCCCAATCTTCCTCCCGATCAAGGCCACGGGCACAAAGATCGCGACCAACCACAAGAGGTAATAGAGAAACCACAAATGATGGAAAACGGGAAAATAAACACCTATCCAATACCAGTCCATCGAACCGTCTCTTTGGTCCAAAGCTCCCACCTCAATCAGCAAGCGGGCACACTCCTCTCGTCGCTCCGGCATCTCCTCATCGATAGGAACGGCCAGCATCTCCCCCACCATTTCCACGATTGAAAAATCCATCGTCGCGGTCTGCAAAACATTATTGCCTTGGTGATTCTTCGCATTCACATCCGCTCCCGCTCCGATCAAAACCTGCACCACTTCGACTCTTCCAAAAAATGCGGCCGCCATCAACGCGGTGTCGCCGTCGGCTCCTTTGCCATCGATCTCGGCTCCTCCTTTGAGCAAGCTCTCCACGATATTCCCCTGCCCCACCACCGCCGCCAAATGCAACACCGGTGACCCACTGTCATCCTTTTCGTTCGCATCCGCTCCCGCCGCCAACAGCTTATCCACCTTTCCCAGATCCCCCTCATAAATCGCAGCGCTCAAACCCTCCCCACCCGAACTTTCACTCCACTCTTTCGTCACCTCACTCCCCCAGGAATCGAGCGCCACCATGATTGGAAACATAATTATCGTTCCAATCACCAAGGGCACTCCGATCCGCAAAAGACGTTGCTTCAACATTCCTTTCCCTCCACGCTTTTTCCACATCATCGCGGTGAAAAAGCCACTCACCAAAAAGAACAAAGGCATCCGGAATCCGTGAATCACATCCAGCATGAACCAAAAAAGCTCCGGGGCCGCCTTCTCATCAACCGCCGGCCACACCGGAAATCCCAAAAACGACATCCCCCCGTGCAACACGATCCCCAACAACATCGCCACCCCACGTAATCCGTCCAAAAAGTGATACCGTTGTCCTACCATCATCTTTGATAGGAATATCGAAGATCTTCCGTGGAAGCGAACATCCTTTTCCCGCGTATAAAAACCTGTTCGCCTTTCCTTCCTCCCGACGATCACTCTACAAGCCGTGCCCCAGTCTGACCACGAACTCCTCCAAGCTCACCTGAGAAATCCTTCAGGCGGTGACTTTGGTGCCCTCGTCGATCGACACCTGCCGCTCGTCCACTCCGTCGCCCGCCGCATCACGCGAAACGACGAAGCCGCCCGCGACATTTCCCAAACCGTCTTTCTCAGGCTCATCAAGAAAGCCTCCAAAATCCCCGCCAGCCTTCCTCTCACCGCCTGGTTCCACCGCGAAACCCACAGCGCCTCGGTCGATCATATTCGCTCGGAGGTCCGACGCCAAAAACGTGAACAAATTGCCCTCTCTCTCGATACCATGAACAACGACCAAGAATCGTGGGAAGCCCTCGCCCCCGAAATCGATGGAGCCATCGACGAGCTCCCCGAAAAAGATCGCTCGCTCGTCCTCCTCCGCTTTTACCAAAACAAAACCCACTCCCAAATCGCCGGGCAACTTGGCATCAAAACCGACGCAGCCCGCATGCGCACTACCCGCGCCCTCGACAAACTCCGCACCATTCTCTCCCACAAGGGTATCACCACCTCTGCCGCCCTCCTCGCTACCACCATCTCAGGCAACGCCGTCACCACGCCACCCACCACTCTTGCCGCGACCATCACTTCAACCGCAACCGCCAAGGCCGTCGCTGGCGGAGGAATCATCGCCTTCATAAAAGTCCATTCGATGGCAGCCGCCGCCATCGCCATCGGCCTTCCTGTCATCGCGATTCAACAGTTCCGAATCAACGACCTCCAGACCTCCCTCGACTCCCGCTCTCTGGAATCGACAGTCAACACCCGGCCTTCCCGCTCCCCTCGCAAGGCAACTCACTTCGCTCACAACGAAAAAGACCTCATCGCGATCTTTGCCAAAACCGATCCTGCCGAACGAATCGAATCGCTCCATGAGTTTTCCAGAAGCATACCTTCCGCCCGCATCATCGAAGCCCTCGATCTCCTCCGCTTGAAAACTCCCGAGTGGGACAGCGAAGCCAAAATGCTTGCTAATCTTCTCCTCTCCCGCTGGGCCAAAGAAGACCCCGAGGCCGCCTTCGACTCGCTAAACTCCGCCGACTTCACCAAGTCCCGTGGCAACCCTACCACCATCCTCGCCGTCCTCGCGGCACACGATCCCCAACGCGCCGCCGATTGGTTGAAAAACCCAAACAACATTAATGCCTTCTATCCTAGCCTGGGACACGCTCTCGCCGGAACGATCTCAAAAGAATGGGCCCGCCAGGATCTCCCCGCCGCTCTCGCCTGGGCCCAATCCCTCCCCGACCAACAACGCGGCGGTGCATACTCCGGTGTTCTTGGCAGCCTCGCCTCCACTAATCCCGAACAGGCCGCAACCCTCGCGCTCACCCTCGACCCCGGCCTGGCCCGCCAACACATCGTCGGCGAGATCGCCTCTTCCTGGGCCCGCAATTCACCCACTGATGCCCTCGCCTGGGCTCAGACTCTTTCCAAGCAGGAAGAAGCCAACGCCACCCGTTCGGCCCTCCGAATCTGGTCTCAAAACACCCCGTCCGAAACCGCCGCTTATCTTGATTCTCTGAATCAGAAAATCGATTCCCACCTTCCCACCGTCGCCCCCAGCTGGGCGCGCAAGGAACCGGCCAAAGCCGCCGACTGGGTTGCCTCCCAGCCCGAAGGAGAGGGACGAAATGACGCCCTTGCCAAAACCCTCTGGAATTGGACTACCCAGAACCCCGCCGCTGCGACGACCTGGGTCCAAGAGCAAACCAATGACTCAGTGCGAGATCATGCCATTGCTGGACTCGCCACTGCTGCTCTCGATTTCAATCCTTCAACCGCCCTCGACTGGTCTATAAAAATCACCGGACCAAAACTCAAAAACTCTCTGATCCAGCGCTCCCTCTCAATCTGGTATCGCAAAGCTCCGGAAGATGCTCAACAATGGGCCGAGGATCACAACACTACCATCAAATAGCCGCCTTATGAACAAACAACTTTTTACTCACCTCGGCTGGGCCCTTGTCGCCGTCAGTGCCTTCGTTCTCGGATCGAAATTCGTCACCGAAAAATCAACCGCGGCCTCGGATGCCAAAAAGAAGACCAACAGCGTCACCATCAATTCGGGAGACTCATCCAATAGCTCCGGCGCAACTTCTCGGAAAAGGTCCACTAGTAGTCAGGACAAATCCACCAAAAATGACCGCCCTCTTTCCGAAGCAGACCTCATCGCCCTGGGAGAGGAAATGAGAGCTGCCAAAGGCCCCATCGCCCGACGCCTAATCTTCGCGGAAATCCTCAAGCAACTCACACCCGAAAACGCCGAACTCCTCCGCCAATACATCGCTCATCTCCCACCTTCCTCATCCGAGTATCGCGACTTTCACTATGCCTGGGGTTCCATGGCCGGAAAGGATGCCGTCGTCTTCGGCATCGGCACTGAAGGCGATGACATGGGCCCCGCCATCGCCGGTTGGGCCAATGCCAATCCCACCGACGCCATCGCTTGGCTCAAAAATCTCGATATGGAAGGCAACCCCGCCTACGACAATCTCCTCGCTCACCCTCGCCTCACCGTCGATGGCCTCACTTCTCATTTTTCACGCTCGCTCGTTTCAGGCCTCGTTGATACCGACCCCGACCTCGCAACCGATTTCGTCCTCGAACGATTCGAGTCAGGAGACAAATCAGCTCATCATATGATGCACGCCATCGTTGGCGCCCAATTCCAGACCGGAGACCCAACCAAGGCCACCAACTGGATCGAATCCATCCCGGAAAGCTCCCTCAAAAACACCACGATGCATCGCGTCGCCGGACAGATCGCCAGCGAGAATCCGCAACAAGCCCTCAATTGGTTGCAAGGCACTCCCGAAAACGAAAGCCGCGCGCACGGCATCGGAGCCACCCTTCACACTTGGGCCGGAAAGGACCCTGAAGAAGCTGCCGAACACATTTCTGCCATGCCTGCCTCATCCGACAAAGACGCCGCCGCCTATGGTTACGCCACCCGCGTGGTCCACGACAATCCCGCCGCCGCCATCGATTGGGCCTCGTCTATCCAAGACCCTGAATCCCGCACCTCGGCCCTTGTCGAGACCGGACGCGTTTTCATACGAAAGAATCCGGAAGCGGCCCGGCAGTGGCTCGAGAACTCTAATCTTCCTCAGGAAGCCATCCAGAGAATCACCGGAAAATAGCAATCTCCTCCCATGAAGCGTCTCACCCTTGGTCTTCTCCTCACCACCATTTCTCTCACCGGGATCTGGCTCCTTCCTGCGCGCGACAAACAACCCGCCCCTTCCCTTCGCCCGCCAAAACCCGCCACCGTCGGCCACCCCTCCTTTCTCAGCCCACACTTCAAGCCCATCGTCCTTCTCAAGGACACCCTCTTCGTCGCCAACACTCCCGCCGACACCGTCGATGTCATCAACACCAAAAACGGCCGCTTCATCAAACGCATCCCCGTTGGCATCGACCCCGTCAGTATTGCCATCCGTCCCGATGGCCAAGAAGTCTGGGTGAGCAACCATGTCTCTGATTCCGTGAGTGTTATCGATACCAACCCGGCAAGTCCGACCAGCCTTCATGTCATCGCCACCATTCAGGATTTCGATCCAGAAAAACGTGCCACCCGATTCGACGAGCCCGTCGGCATCGCTTTCGCCGACAATAAGAAAGCCTACGTCGCGCTCTCCTCGGAAAACAAAATTGCCGTAGTCGATGTCGCCTCCCGCAAGGTCACCAAACACCTCTTCATCCCCGCGCAAGACCCCCGCGCCATTGCGGTTAAAAACGGGAAGCTCTACGTCCTTCCCTTCGAATCTAACAACAAAACCCAACTCTCCGGTGGCTACAAAATCGATGGCGACCTCGTCACCTTCGATGCCCATCAACACTCCATCGCCCACAACAACATCCTCTCCCTCGGGCACGTCGTCGACATCGTCAAACACCCTCGCGTCCCCGACAAAGACCTCTTCATCTACGACACCGAAACTGACCGTCTCGTCGAAACCGTCGACACTCTCGGTACGCTTCTCTTCGGCCTGACCGTCAATTCCAGAGGCTCCGTCTTCGTCGCCCAAATCGACGCCCGCAATGATGCCAACGGTCGCTCCGGCACCAAGAAACATGGTCTCACCCAACTCCAGAACCGCCCCTTCCTCAATCAAATCACCCGCGTTGATTTCCAAAAAAACGCCGCTCAAAAACCACGCTTCCTCGACCTCGAACCACTCCCGCCAAAGCAACCTGATCCGAAGCATACCTACGCCTCGCCATTCGCGATTGAACTCAGTCCCGACGAAAAAATACTCATCGCCACCGCCGCCGCTTCCGACAAACTCTTCACCGTCGAACCCGACAGCGGAAAAGTCCTTGGCGAGGTCAAAGTCGATTCCGTCCCCCGTGGTATTGCTCTCAAATCAAATTCCAAAGGCCAGCTTTCCCAAGCTTGGGTCCTCAATGCTGTTGCCAATTCCATTTCACTCGTCGACGTTTCCAATCCCGCCCAACCAATTCTAAAAACCACCATCCCCCTCGACGATCCCACCCCGCCGGTTTTCAAACGCGGCCGCATCGCCTTCAACACCGCCTTCGCGTCTTCCACGGCATCCTTCGCCTGTGCCAGTTGCCACCCCGACGGCCACACCGACCAACTTCTCTGGGTTCTCAAAACTCCCATCGTCAGCGGCGGCAACCAAATCCAGCCGCGCTCCACCATGCCCATTCGCGGCCTCCGCGACACCGCCCCATTCCACTGGGATGGCATTCCCGGCGATCCCTACGGCGGTAACAACAGCGCCAAAGTCCACGGTCACACCCGCCCGAATTCCGATCCCGACAATCCGGAGAGCTCCGCCCGTCATCTCATCGATGGAGGTCTCGCCAGCACCATGCTCCTCGATGGTGACACCAGGAGGAACGACGAAGGAAAAGTCGGACTCCTTAGTAAAAAAGAACGTGATGAGATGGCCCGCTTTCTCCTCAGTGTCCCCTATCCACCCTCTCAAAGACGCGCTTACGACAACGTCCTCTCAAAACGCGCTGAAGACGGCTTCGAACTCTTTCACATCAAGGGGAACCACGAAGACAAACCGCAACCCAACGTCTGCGGCAACTGCCACCGTATGCCCTTTTTAGTTAGCACCAACACTCCGGGCTCCGGCATGGACGCACCCACCTGGCGCGGTGCCTACGACCGCTTCCTTATCCTTCCGCAAGGCCGGCTCAATATCATCGACTTCGATTTCTACCGTCGCTTCGCAGAAAAAGGCATTCCCGAAAGAGACATGTGGCGCCTTTCCTGGCGGAGCAAACCCCGCTTCGATCCCGTCTGGGAAATGGTCCTCGAAGGCAGCACCGGATACTCCGGTTCCTTTGCCCGACAACTCAGCCTCAATCATAATACCGTCGGCCAGGCTCTCACCCATGACCTCCTCATGGCCCTTGAATCTTCCGCCAAGGAAGGAGCCGTAGTCCTTCAAGTGGACGCTCTCTTCTTAAAAGGAAAGAAACCCATCCCGCTCACTCTTCAGTTCCAAAATGACCGCTACTTCCAAATCGATGGCGAGCGCCGCGGCTTCACCCGGGAGCAACTTCTCGACCTTGCCGAGAAAGGATCCTTCACCGGAACCTTCACCGCCCGCCACGGATCCCAGTCCGGCTTCACCTTCCATCAACCCGCACTCTGGACTCTCAGCGCACTGCACAAGCAAAGCGGCCGACAGCATTTCCCTATCTTGACCCAAGATCAAAAATCGATGTCTCTTAACGCCCGTCACGTGACCAAAGAGGCCCTCGTCATCGTCAACGGCCGACGCGTTTCCGCCACCATCAGAAAGGAGGAAGCCGAATCCATTTCCATCAAACTCGATTCCCTCCCCCCCAACGGCATCAACTTCCTCCAAGTCCAGAATGCCCGGGGTCTCTTCAGTAACGACTTCATTTTCCATGTTGCCGACAAAACCGGTGACACCGCCAAATCTCTCCCGGAAGACCCCGATCAACTTCGAAACCGCCTCGAGCGAGTCATCGCAAGTGGGAGCCTTCTAGGAATTAGAAACCTTCTCAAATCCGGCGACATCATCAACCGCCGCCACAACGAGAACGGCATGACACCTCTCAGCAGCGCGGCCTTCCACGGAAAGGCCAAGGTCAGCGCCCTTCTCCTCGAGCACAAAGCCGACCTCGAGAGGACCAATCGCGATGGCAACACCGCTCTCCACCTCGCCGCCTTCATGTGCCAGACCGAAATCATCCATCTTCTCCTAAAAAACGGAGCCTCCGTCACGACCCGCAATCACCGCCGCGAAGCACCCATCGATACCGTCGCCGGCGAATGGTCCGAGGGCCTTGGCGATTTCTATCAGGTCCTGATCAACTCCGCTGAGCTCGATCTCGACCTCGCAACTGTTCAAAAGCAACGCCCACAAATCGCCAACATCCTCCGCAGGCATTCAAATTCACTCAAAAAATGAGATCGCCGACACCCTGCAACTTAGTGTAGGTGACATAAGGTTGGTCTTAGAAGAAATCACCAGTTTACCCGATGAACAAACAAGTCCTCTATCATTCCGCGTGGGCCGTCGTCGCTGTCACTTCATTCGTCGTCGGCTCACAATTCTCCGCCGACAAATCCGATTCGACTGCCGGCTCTGAAGAATCAAAATCCGGAATCTCCATCCGCTCGGTCTCCAATGCCAACAATTCTGAATCAGAAGGAAATTCTTCCTCCGGTCGCAGGCGAACCGTGAGAACTCGCGGCGAATCGGATTCCGAAGACAGCGGCCCTCTCTCCGAAGCCGACATCATCGAGTTGGGCAAAGAATTTAAAACCGCCAAAGGCCCCATCGCCCGACGCCTCATCTTCGGTGAAATTCTCAAAGCCCTCACTCCCGAAAACGCCAAACAGATGCGGGAAAATATCGCCCACCTCTCACAGGACTCACCCGAGTTTCGCGAGTTTCACTATGCCTGGGGTTCCCTGGCCGGGAAAGTCGCCATCGACAACGGCGCCGAAACTCCCAAGCGAGACATGGCCGCCTCTCTCGCCGGATGGGCCGCTACCGACCCCGACGGCGCAATGACGTATTTCAGTTCACTTTCTGAAAATGCCAAAAACGGCGGCAACTACATGAAATGGGGAGCCGTTTTCGGACTCGCCGATGCCGATCCCAATCTTGCCTCGGAATTCGCCGTCGAGCGATTTTCGGGCGGCGACAAGGAGGCGGGTAAAATGATTCATATTGCTGCAAATGCCGTCCTTCGGTCCGGCGATCCTGAAGAGGCCGCGGCCTGGGCCCAAAACATCCCCGAAGGCACTCTGCAGAACCAAGCCTACGAACGACTCGGAAATGACTTTGCCAAAAAAGACCCTGCCGAAGCGGTTCAGTGGGCAAGTCAGCTCCCCGATGGCGACGGCAAAAATCACGCCATCAGCTCCAGCTTCCACACTTGGGCCGGACGTAGTCCCGAGCAAGCTGCCGAGGCCATCTCCAGCATCCCTGCCGACCAACGCGACTCTGCCCGCTACGGCTATGCCACCCGCGTCGTCCATGACAACCCGGCAATGGGAGTAGAATGGGCCGCCGCCATCAGCGACCCCGAGGATCGCAATAATGCCCTCGTTGACACCGGTCGAGTCTACATGAGGAAAGATCGCGAAGGAGCGAACCAATGGCTCCAAAACAGCGGCCTCTCCGCCGAAGACCAGGCCCGCATCATTGGGAGGAAGAAATAGGCCCAATAACATCTTCACAAAAGAGGGTGATTCTCTGAGCCTCCCGCCGGAGAACTTCACCCCACCATGATTCGCCTCGGTGCTGACATAGACATTTCCGGAACCGTCTACCACAACGCCACCATGGGTCGGCCCGCCGAATGGGCTTCCCCTCACTCCACCCTTCCCTTTTCTCCGATTTCCCCTTATCTCCCGCGCGCGGGGAGGCAAAATCATCCTTCACTCCTCACTTTTCACCATTCACAATTTTCCCGTGTCCGTCGAACTCACCCGTAATTTCTCCATCATCGCCCATATCGATCATGGTAAAACGACCCTGTCCGATCGGCTCATGGAGCACACCCAGACCATTACCCAACGGGAGTCCCAGGCCCAACACCTCGACTCCATGGACCTCGAGCGGGAAAAAGGGATCACCATCAAATCCCACCCCGTCACCCTCTCTTTCAAATCCAAGGACGGCCAGACCTATAAGCTCAACCTTCTCGACACCCCCGGCCACGTTGACTTCTCCTACGAAGTCTCCCGCTCCCTCGCCGCTTGCGAAGGCGCCATCCTCATCATCGATGCCGCCCAGGGCGTGGAAGCCCAGACCATGGCCAACGTCAACCTCGCCATGGAACAGGACCTCGCCATCGTCCCCGTTCTCAACAAAATCGACCTCCCCGCCGCCGATATCCCCCGCTGCCGCCAGCAGCTCGAGGACATCCTTGCCATCCCCGGCGATCACGCCATCCCCGCTTCCGCCAAACAAGGGGTCGGCATCGAGGACATCCTTGAAGCCGTCGTCGAACTCGTCCCTCCGCCGATCGAAAATCCCGACAGCCTCCTCCGCGCCTCCGTTTTCGATTCTCTCTATGATCAATTCCGCGGCGTCGTCTCCTACGTTCGCATCGTCTCCGGCGAGGTCAAGAAAGGCGATAAGATCAAGCTCTTCCACACTCCCACCAACTACGAGATTAAGGAGACCGGCATCTTCACTCCCAAGATGACCAAAACCAACGGACTTAAAACCGGGGACGTCGGCTACATCATCGCAAACATGAAGTCCTCCGCCGAAGTCAAAATCGGCGACACCATCACTCACAAGGACAAGCCTTGCCCCGAGCCTCTCCCCGGCTTCAAGGAAATCCGCCCCATGGTTTTCTCGGGGATCTACCCCATCGACACCTCCGACTATGAGGCTCTTAAGGTCGCCATGGGCAAGCTCCAGATCAACGACGCCGCCTTTACCTTCCAAACTGAATCATCCACCGCACTCGGTTTTGGCTTCCGCTGCGGCTTCCTTGGCCTTCTCCACATGGAGATCATTCAGGAGCGCCTCCGCCGCGAGTTCGACATGGACGTCATCTCGACTTATCCCTCCGTGATCTACGAGGTCACCAAAACCAACGGCGAAGAACTCATCATCGACAACCCGTCCTACCTCCCCGAAGCCCAAATCATCGAAGAAATCAAAGAACCCATCGTGCGCATCTTTATCATGGTTCCCGGCGACTACATCGGCGACGTCATGAAGCTCATCATGGAAAAGCGCGGCGATCTTGAAAACACCGAGACCATCGACGAATTCCGCGTCATGCTCACCGCCACCGTTCCCCTCGCCGACATTCTCGTCGACTTCAACGACCGCCTCAAATCCATGACCAAAGGCTACGGGTCCATGGACTACGAGCACGCCGGCTACCGCGCCGCCAACATGGTCAAAATGGATATGCTCATCGCCGGCGACCCTGTCGAAGCCTTCTCCACCATCGTCCACCGCGACAAAGCCGTCGGCCGAGGTCGCGAACTTGCCGCCAAGCTCAAGGAAGTCATCCCCACCCAGATGTTCGTTGTCGCCATTCAGGCCGCGATTGGAGGAAACATCATCGCGAGGGAGACCATCTCCGCGATGCGTAAAAACGTCACCGCCAAATGCTACGGCGGCGACATCTCCCGAAAGCGCAAGCTCCTCGAGAAACAGAAAAAAGGGAAAGCCAAGATGAAAGCCTTCGGCAAAGTCAACATCCCCCAGGACGCCTTCATCAAGGTTCTGAAGTCAGGGGACTGACAAGCCCCTCAAAACCCAAGCGCCTTCCGGTTCGCTTCGGTCGCTTTCAACTCAGCCATCACCTCGCCTTTCCAGGCCTTCAAGCCCAAGTGCAATCGCTGCATTACTTCCGGTTTTTTCCCCGCGAGATTTTTCGACTCACCGGGATCGGCGATAATATCAAAAAGCTGTGGCGTCTTCTTTCCCTCAATCAACTTGTAGCGATGCTCCATCCACGCAGCTTCCTTGCCGTCCTTATTTAGAAAGCCCAGAGGCTTTTCCCGCTCTGTTTTCTTGCCCGTCACAAAAGGCAAGAGACTGACTCCATCGTATTTCCGCCCAGCGGGCAAATCCACGCCAAGCGTATCAAGAATGGTCGGAAAATAATCCGAGGTGAAGCATGGAGCCACCACGGTCTTTGGCTCTTTGATTTTCTCCGGCCAGACCATCAATCCCGGCACTCGAATCCCGCCTTCGTTGATCGACAATTTATAACCTTTCAGATCCTTGGCCGTCCCCACGTGTCTGGGAGATCCCTGTCTGGCCGGCCCGTTATCGGAGCAAAACCACAGCATGGTATTATCGGCAGCGCCCATTGATTTCAGCTCAGCCCGCAAACGGCCAATCTGCTCATCCATCGCGGTGAGACAGCCGTAATAATGCTGCTCGTGCTCGGTCCGGTCCAGATACATCTCACGATACCTCGGACCACCCACCACCGGAGAATGGGGCGTGTGAAACCAGATCACGGTAAAGAAGGGCTTCTCTTCCTTCACCGCATTTCGAATGAAAGGCAGAGCCCGATCCATGATGACACGGGAATCGTCACCCTTCGTATTCTCCGTCACCTTCTGCCCCGGCCCGGAAAAATAATCATTCCCGTAGGGCTTTCCACTCGACGGCGAACCTCCTTTCTTGATCGGACCCGGATCGATCAATGGATCCCAAGTCGGCACCTTGGACTCAGTCACAAAACTAACATCCACATCGCGCTCCCACGGCGGGCAGTAGTATCGCGCCGGAGACTTGGCAAAAGTGCCCCAGCGCTTTTGATCGCCGGGCTCTTTGGACAAGGTTCCCAAATGCCACTTCCCAAAATGCCCTGTGGTATATCCCTGTTTTTTCAAAACCGAAGTAATCAGAACCTCGCTCGGCTCCAGCATCCCCTTCATCGCAAACGTAATCCCGTAGCGATAAGGATTCCGGCCCGTGTAACAACTTCCACGAGTCGGCGAACACATCGCCGCGCCGGCATAAAACCGCGTAAAGGTCACTCCCTCTGCATGCATCCGGTCAAGATGCGGAGTCTTCAAATATGGATGCCCGTTGTAGCCGACATCACCCCAACCCTGGTCATCGGTCATGCATAGAATAATATTCGGGCGGTCCGCGCCTTGAGTGGCTTGCGTAAAAATCGCCACTGCGATCACTGATAGTATCTTAACAGGAAATTTCATCGCTGAAGGAGAAGTCTATTTCTTTTTCTTGTTCCGGGAATGCGGAGCCTGCAGTCGATCCTTGTCGATCAACTCTCGATCATAAATCTCGCCAGGCCGGATTGGTTCGTGAGCCGCTTCGGCAAATCCAACAAGCTTCTTGAGAACCTCCGGGTGTTCCTTCGCAAGATTCTCCTTCTCCTCTACCTCTTTCGAAAGATCATAGAGCTGCCAGTCTCCTTTTTTCCCTTTGTAGGCTTTCCAGTTTTTCATCCTTACTGCGGTCTGGCCGACATACTCCCAATAGAGGTATTCATGATTCTTCTGTCCCGGCTCACCCATGAGAGTCGGCATCAACGACAAGCCATCGGTCTTAGGACAAGTTGCTCCGCCCAGCTCCGCAAGCGTCGGCATAATGTCCGGGAAGTAACACAGATGGTCGGCCGCCACTGATTCCTTGATCATTCCTGGCCAGCGCACCAGGAAGGGAATCTTCAAGCCACCTTCGTAGAGTGATCCCTTCCCCGCCTTAAAACGCTCGCCGGTTTCCGGATTGAGATTCGGCCCGAAGAAACCATGCGGGCGACCCTTCGTCGAAAAGTAAGCCTGCCCGCCATTGTCGCCACACAGAAAAAAGATCGTCTCCTGATCCAGGTCCATCTCCTTCAGGGTCTCGATGATTTCCCCAATCTGCCGATCAATCATGTGCATGAATGCGGCATAGACCTTGGCGTCGTTTTTTGTTCTCTGACCTGCGGTCCACGGCTTGTCTTTGAACAACTTCCAGGACGGGTCATCTTGATCAATTCCCCACAATCCATGAGGCGGCGTCCATGGCAGATAGCAGAAAAAAGGCTTCTCTTTGTTCTTCCGAATGAACTTCATCGACTCTATGAAAATCTCATCCTGGGCATGTGTTTTCCCTTCGTAAAAACTCGTTCCCTCGTTTCCCTCCAGAGGCACTTCCTTGCTATTCCGAATAAGGTATTTTGGATAAAAAGTATGCGCATGCACCTGGTCGTAATATCCAAAGAACTCGTCAAAGCCGTGCTTCTCCGGAACACCCGAGGTCCCACGCCCGCCGATTCCCCACTTTCCAAATCCTCCCGTGGCATACCCTTCTTTCTTCAACATGCTCGCCAGCGTTTGCTCGTCCTTGCGAATCGGCGCGAATCCATTGTTAGATCTCATCGAGGTATGGCCGGAGTGCAAGCCCGTCAGCAACACGCACCTCGTTGGACCACACACCGGAGCCCCCGCATAGGCATTGGTGAACCTCATGCCATCCTTCGCAAACTGATCAATATTGGGGGTGATCAAATCCTTACTCCCCATATGGCCCGATTCAAAATATCCCCACTCATCGAGCATGAGATAAATAATATTGGGTTTCTTCTCCTTCGCCGAGACACTGGAAACCAATACTAGTGCCGATACCACGGCCAACACTGTGCGCTGCATGCAAACTTCTACGCAA
>Ga0115013_10000096_pt1 | contig 56147 bp, 49 predicted proteins | sample SouAtlMetagenome_2_FD_88686 | JGI IMG/M metagenome (GOLD analysis project Ga0115013, IMG submission 88686) | Marine eukaryotic phytoplankton communities from Atlantic Ocean - South Atlantic ANT15 Metagenome | ecosystem: Environmental > Aquatic > Marine > Oceanic | place: South Atlantic Ocean...
ATCCAAAATTTAAACTCAAAAATTTATGTTGGGACGGACATTAGAATATTGAAAAATATTGTTAAAAATAATGAGGAAATTAGTTTTATATCACACAAAATAAAAAGAAACCAATCTCTTAATGAGATATCAATTATTTACGGACTAAATAAAGAATTTATTTTAAAATATAATCCCAACGTTGAAATAAAGAAAAATAATACTCTTAGAATACCTAGAAGTCCACAATTTAATAAACTACCTGAAAATAATTTAAAAAGGTATGATGTAAAACCAAAAGAAGGAAAATGGAGAATAGCTTATAAATATGGTGTGTCGATTAAATTTTTAGAAGAAATTAACCCCGAAATGGGAGATGTTCTTCAAATAGGTCAATTAATCGCAGTACCTAACAAAGAAGCAATTGAGCTAAATTTATTGGAGGATAATAAAAGTTATTTCGAATTACAAAAAACAATTCCTATTTCTGTTTTAGAAAAAAATTTAGGTTTAAAAAAGAATTCAATTATAAAATTGAACCCTAGAATATTAAATGATAAGTTAAAAAAGGGAATTATAATAAAAGTACCAGCTTCAACCGAAACATATAAAGATGTAATTAATCTTTCATTTAAATCATTAGAAGAAAATATTATTGATTTTAGTAATCGAAAGTTTGCAATAATTTTACCTTTTAGGTTAGAAAATATTGATTATGATTCGATTAATAAATCAATTCCAATATTAAAAAATGATAAGTTATTAAACATTTCCTTAGATTTTCTTTTTGGTGCGGAAATGGCTGTTAAATCTTATTCTAATTTAGGCATTGATGTTGAAATGGATGTCTTTGACAGTGCTTTAGATAAAAAACAGATAGACAAAATTATTTTTGAAAATAATTTTGATGAATATGACTTTATAATAGGTCCATTAACAAATAATTTATTTGATTACTTAGTTAGTTCTACAGAAAACCAAAATATAAAAATTGTTAAACCCTTAGGAAAAAAGCAAAATCCAAACAAGAGGATAATTAATACTATTCCAAACGATTCTATATTATTTAATAAAATTATATCTCATGTTAAAAATGATTCTATCCCATCATTAAAATATATTATTTCCGATTCTAAGAGTTTAGATATAAGTGATAAATTAAAAAAAATATTTCCTGATTCTAAACAATTTTATTCTAAGCTTAATGATTCAGGCATTGATACAAAAACTTTAGTATACGATGATTTAGATTCGACATTCGTGAAAGGAAAAAATATTGTTTTTCTAGAAACTAAAGAACAGGGTTTTGTTTCAAATGTTAGTAGTATTTTAAATTCATTTGTTAATGATACTATAGAAATTGTATTAGTTTCTACAAATAAAAATAATGCGTTTGAGGGTGTAAATATTTCTAATAATTTCCTGTCAAATTTAAAATTTCAGTACGCTTCAACAAATAAAAAAATTAATACCATAAAAGATAAATTTTTTATAGATAAGTTTATTGCAGAGTATAATTATTACCCTAATAAATATGTGCTTAGAGCACATGATTTAGTTTATGATTTGTTATTAAGATTAAGTAACGGAAATTTAAATGATTATAATGTGTATGAAATTGAAACACAGTACTTAGAAAATAAGTTTAAATATAAGTTGAGCTCATCTGGTTCAATTGATAATACTGGTGTTTTCATGATGAAGCATGAGGACTTAAATATTAATGAGTTGATTGATAAATAAAAAATTCAATTATAATTCCCCTTCTTTGTATTTTATTTCATTAAATTTGTTTGCGTTTATAACGCATGATGTCTTCACAAACTAAATATATTTTTGTTACTGGCGGAGTAAGTTCATCTCTTGGAAAAGGGATAATAGCTGCTTCACTTGCTAAACTTTTACAAGCACAAGGTTATAAAACAACTATTCAAAAGCTTGATCCTTATATAAATGTTGATCCAGGAACTTTAAACCCATATGAACATGGGGAATGTTATGTTACTAATGACGGAGCTGAAACGGACCTAGATTTAGGTCATTACGAAAGGTTTTTAAATGTACCAACTTCTCAAGCAAATAATATAACAACTGGTAGAATTTATCAAAGTGTTATTAGCAAAGAAAGACAAGGAAAGTATTTGGGAAAGACTGTTCAAGTAATTCCTCATATAACAGATGAAATAAAGGAAAATATTAAATTCTTAGGAAGTGAAAATAAATATGATATTATAATTACAGAAATTGGAGGAACTGTTGGTGACATTGAATCCCTTCCTTATATAGAAGCATTAAGACAATTAAAATGGGAAATGGGTGAAGAAAATTTAATTGTTATACACCTCACACTTATTCCATATTTATCAGCTGCTAAAGAATTAAAAACTAAACCGACTCAACATAGTGTAAAAACTTTAATGGAGAGTGGGGTGCAGGCTGATATTCTTGTTTGTAGGACAGAACACGAATTAAATAATGATATTAAAGAAAAGCTAGCACGATTTTGTAATGTTAATTCTGATTGCGTTATTGAATCAGTTGATGTAAATACTATATATGATGTTCCAAATTATATGTATAGAGAGTGTTTGGATAAGGTAGCTCTAAAGAAATTAAAACTAAAATACAGTGAACCTGATCTTAATTCATGGAATAATTTTTTAAATAAATATAAGAATCCAAAAAGTTCAGTTAAGATTGCATTAATTGGAAAATATGTTGAACTTCAGGATTCATATAAATCAATTTTGGAATCATTTATACATGCTGGTTCTGTGAATGAAGTTAGGGTTGATATCGTCCCTATTCACTCAGAATTTATTGACTCAGACAATGTCCATGAAAAGTTAAAATCATACAATGGAGTGTTAGTTGCTCCTGGATTTGGAGAAAGAGGAGTTGAAGGTAAGATAGAAGCTATAAAATATGTCAGAACAAACAATATACCTTTTTTTGGTATTTGTTATGGAATGCAAATGGCAGTAGTTGAATTTGCCAGAAATGTATTAAATATTGCGGATGCTAATTCCACTGAAGTATCTGCTAACACAAAGAATCCTGTTATTGATTTAATGGAAAATCAAAAAACTATCACTGATAAGGGTGGTACAATGAGACTTGGGTCATGGCAATGTTCTCTATCCAAAGGTTCTTTATGTAACTCAATATATAAATCAACTAATATTGAAGAACGACATAGACATAGATATGAATTGAATAATAAGTATTTAAAAAAATTAGAAGAAAATGGCTTAATTGCATCAGGAAAGAATGATGACACCAACTTAGTTGAAGTTGTAGAAATTGAAGATCATCCATGGTTTGTAGGTGTTCAATTTCATCCTGAATATAAGAGCACCGTTTCATCACCTCATCCTTTATTTGTATCTTTTGTAAATGCTGCAAAAAATAATAATAATTAACAAATGGAAGAAAATAAAATTGACATAAATTCATTAATAGGGTTTTTTCTTATTGGCTTGATTTTCATCGGCTGGCTTTATTTAAATCCGCCTCCTCCAACACTAGAGCAGATCCAAGTCGACAACGATGAAGAGGTAATTGAAGATGACAAAAAAAATTCTCAAGATTTATCAGATATTTTATTAGAATCAACAATTGAAACAGAGCAAGATATTTTAAGTTTTGAATCTTCCGTAAAAGATGATGATAATTTAATTATTGAAGCTGATAAATTTATTGTTGAATTTTCAACCAAGGGTGGTCAAATTTCTTCTTTAAGTTTAAAGAATCATTTTAATTATCTTGGAAAGCCAGTAAATTTAATTGAATCTGATAACTCTACATTTGATTTAGACTTCATTACAAAAAATGGTCGTCAATTTAACACTAAAGACCAATTATTCACTCCTTCTGTCACAGATAAAGGCTCAAGAAAGATAATTTCTATGAAGTTAGTTGTTAAAGAAAATGTGTATATAGAATACTTATACACTATTAATTTAGATGACTATATAATTGATTTAAGAATTAATTCTAACGGTTTTAAAAATATTTTAGATACTTCTAAAAAATATAATATAAACTGGGAGTTGAATGCTTTTAGAAATTCTAAAAGTATTTCATATGAAAATAGATATTCATATCTAACATATTATCATGATGATTCTAAAATTGATTATTTATCAATAAGTGGTGAAGATGAAGATGAAGAAGAAAATGTAAATTGGATTTCGTTTAAACAACATTTCTTTAGCTCGGTAATGATTTCTGACGCAGCCCCATTTAAAAATGTAGAATTTCGTTCAGAAGATTTAGTCGAAGATAATAGTGTAGATACATTATTTACAAAAAAGTTTATGTCAAAAATTCCTTTTGATTATGTAAACAGTGAATTTGATAATTCATTAAAATTTTATTTTGGTCCTAATCAATTTTCTCAATTGAAGTCTTATGAAATTGGATTAGAGGAAAGTGTTGATTTTGGATGGGGTATATTTGGTGTAATTAACAAATATGTTTTTGTTCCACTTTACAAATTTCTAAGTGGTATTTTTCCATACGGAATAGCAATTATTTTCATGACAATTATTGTTCGGATAGTTTTAGCTCCTGTTCTCTACAAATCTTACACGTCCCAAGCTAAAATGAAAATTTTACGTCCTGAATTAGATGAAATTAACAAAAAATTTAAGGATAATGCTATGAAAAGACAGCAGGAGATGATGTCTTTATATAGGAAAGCTGGCGCTAGCCCTATGAGTGGCTGTTTACCTGGATTATTGCAAATTCCTGTATTTTATGCATTATTTATGTTTTTCCCTTCGGCATTTGATTTAAGGCAAAAAAGTTTTTTATGGGCTGAAGATTTATCTGCTTACGACAGTGTTTTAGATTTTGGATTTTATATTCCATTATATGGCGATCATGTTAGCTTATTCCCGATTTTAGCTTCCATTTCAATATTTTTCTATATGAAAATGACTACAGGTCAACAAATGGCTTCTCAGCCACAACCACAGGAAGGTATGCCGGATATGACCAAGATGATGAAGTATATGATATATTTTGCTCCTATAATGATGATGGTCTTTTTTAATAATTATTCAAGTGGATTAAGTTTATATTATTTTGTTTCTAATCTTTTATCTATTGGCATTATGTTTACTATTAAAAACTATATTTTGGATGAGAATAAAATTAGGCAACAAATCCAGTTTAATAAATCTCAACCTGTAAAACCTCCTAGTAGATTTCAAAGAAGAATGCAGGCTATAATGGAAGAAGCTGAAAAGCAAAAAAATAATAAAAAGTAAGTTCATCAATAGTTTAAAAACTTTACATAGTTTTTGTTTTCAGGTCAGATGCTATTCTATATAGTGGCATAAACTTTGATTCTCATATAATAAAAGATAAGAATTGAAAAAAATTGTAGTAATAGGGGCTAGTAGCTCTTCAAAATCAATAAATAGAACTTTCGCTAATTTTGCTGCAAAATCTCTTGATATTGAATGTGAAATAATAGATTTAGTTTTGTCTGATTATGAAATGCCTATTTATAGCGAAGACAAACAAAATAATTCAGGTATTCCTTCAATGGCGATAAGTTTTAAACAGAAAATTTTCAATTCTGATGCTATCGTAATATCATTAGCTGAGCATAATGGCTCATACACAGCTGCTTTTAAAAATATTTATGATTGGATTTCTGTTATTGAAAATGATGTTTGGTGTAGCAAACCAATCTTGTTGTTATCTACTTCAACTGGATCAAGAGGAGGGTTAACAGTTCTTAAATTAGCACATAATAGATTTTCTAGAAATTACAAATATGATATACCTAATTTTTCACTTCCAAATTTTAAAGAAAACTTTGATAAAAAAAAGGGTATAACTAATATTAGACTTAATCAAGATTTCCATAGTGTTTTAATAGATTTTCAGAATATATTAAACCGAAATTAATTCAAATTCAAAAAGTAATTCCAGCATAAATAAATATAATTTATCTCTAAATAACATCAAAGATTTCATCTCCTCTAAAACATCTTCGACACATATTTTAATTAAGTTCTTTATTATTAACTTTACATCGTGAAAAAAGTAATAGTAGGTCTTTCAGGCGGAGTTGATTCAAGTGTCAGTGCTCTTTTATTAAAACAACAGGGTTATGATGTCGTAGGATTATTTATGAAAAATTGGCATGATGAAAGTGTTACAATTTCTGATGAATGTCCATGGTTAGACGACAGTAATGATGCAATGTTAATTGCAGAAAAATTAGATATACCTTTTCAAACGATTGATTTAAGCAAAGAATATCATTCAAAGATTGTTGATTATATGTTTAAAGAATATGAAAACGGGAGAACACCAAATCCTGATGTTTTATGTAATCGAGAAATTAAGTTTGATATTTTTTTAAATGTAGCATTGAATCTTGGAGCTCATTATATTGCTACTGGTCATTATTGTAGAGTAGATAGGGTTAATAAAGATAATAATGAGTTTTATCGTTTATTGGCTGGAGTAGACAATGAAAAAGATCAATCTTACTTTTTATGCCAGCTTAATCAAAAGCAACTTTCAAAATCTATTTTTCCTATAGGGGATTTGACTAAAAAACAAGTAAGAGCCTTAGCAAAAAAAAATAATCTGATAACTGCTGATAAAAAAGATTCTCAAGGACTATGTTTTATAGGCAAGGTTAAGCTACCAGATTTTTTAAAACAGAGATTAGTTCCTAAAAAAGGTGTTGTTATAAAAATTAATTCTGATTTTAAAGGTTTAGCAAGAGATATTTCATTTACAAAGTCAAAACAAGAAGAGCTTGATTTATTAAGTTCTTCTCATTCATTTTCACCAGAAAACGGTGATGTTATTGGGGAACATAGTGGAGCATATTATTATACAATTGGTCAAAGAAAAGGATTAAATATCGGAGGGTTTAAAGAGCCACTTTTTGTAATTGAAACGGATGTAATAAATAATGTTGTATATGTAGGTATGGGAGAGAAACATCCTGCTCTTTTTAAAATGGCTCTTTTTGTAAATTCAAAAGATATCCATTGGGTAAGAGATGATCTAAAAATTAAAAATAATCAATCCTTGGAAGTAGATTTCAGAGTCAGATATAGACAGCCTTTACAATCAGGAACAATCCATAAGTACGATGAAGGGTTATATTTACTATTTAAAAAACCAGTTTCTTCAGTTACAAGTGGTCAATTTGTATGCTGGTATATAGATGAAGAATTAATTGGGTCAGGGGTTATAAATTAACTATTCCAAATCTTCCATGATTCATCTGCCTGAATTTGAAGCATTTCTAAGCCATTTTTGATTTTACAACCTCTTTCTAAGCCTTTTTTTAGAAAAAGAGATTCAGTGGGATTATAAACTAAGTCATAAAGAATATTATGTTTATTTAAAAATTTATATGGAATTCTAGGTGATTTATCTGTATTTGGAAATGTTCCAACAGGACTACAGTTAATAATCAACTTATGGCTCTTAATTATTTCTTTTGATAAGTCTTCATAAGTAAATTCACACTTACCTTCTGTTCTTGAAACTATACTTTTATCAATACCTAAATTATTTAATGCATATTTTATTGCTTTAGTTGCCCCGCCACTTCCTAAAATCAATGCGGATTCGACTTTTTCTTTTTCTATCGTATTAATCAATGATTTTTCAAAACCAAGATAATCGGTGTTATATCCAATTTTTTTATTTCCTATGATTTTAATTGTGTTAACTGCGCCTATGCTCGATGCAGTTTGATCAATTTCATCTAAATAATTCATCACCTCTTCTTTGAATGGAGTTGTTACGTTCAGTCCTGCAATTTTGTTTTCTGAAAATATTGATTCAAGAATTTTGATGTTATCAATATCAAAATTTTGGTAAGTATAGTTAATATTTTCTAAGGCAAATTTTTTTGTGAAATAGTTTTTTGAAAAACTGTAATCAATATTTCTACCGATAAGACCAAATATATTATTTCTTTTCATATTTACTTATAATTAAGACAGTAGCAATACCAATTAATACGTATAATACAGAATAAATTGTTTCAATGCTTATCTCAGGAATATATCTAATTATTTGCTGTTCATTTTCATAATTAAATGTAGATTTCCAGGGCCATATAACTCCTAGAGAACCGATAATAAATCCGAATATAAGTGAGTTGCATAGCTGATTAAATTTATTTAAAAGATAGCCTAAAAGTTTGGATAATGTAATAAGTCCAGTCATTGAGCCAAGTGTAAATACTGTTAATACTTTTAAATAGTTTACCCTATCATCATTAAAATTAGAAAAATCACCTCTTATTAATTCATTAATTGTGTCATATAGAGCATTTACTGAATCAACAAGTAATAAAACATAATTCCCCATTAACATAAGTAAAAAAGACCCTGAAAGGCCAGGTAGAATCATTCCACTAACACTTATAATTCCACATAAAAAAACAAAATATAGATTGTCATTTTCTTGTGCTGGATTCAATATGCTTAGAACTAATCCAAAAGATGTACCCATAAAAATAAAACATATATTTTTCCAATCATTAATGTTAATAATATTTCTTAGATGAAAAATAGTTCCTATAACTAGCCCGAAAAATAAACTCCACACATAAGTTTCATATTTATTAAGAAGTAATTCTAGAATTTTAGAGGTTGAGAAATAGCTAATAACGATTCCCAAAAGAATTAGACCAAGGAATTTGCCATTAATGTATTTAAAAAAATCTTTGAAGTTAAAATTTAATAATTTTTTGATTGCTACTTTATTTATCTTTTGAAGACTATAAATAAGTTCCTCATAAAAGCCGATAGCAATAGCAACTAATCCGCCAGATACACCAGGAATCTTATTTGCTGTACCCATTAAAATTCCATTAAACAATGTTTTTAAATATTTAGAGAATAATCTATTTTCCTCCATCTATTTTTTAGTTTTTTTATCTAAAATTAATATTAATGAAAAACCACACAGAATAAGGATAATTGAAATTACTATATCAATATTGTTAATTTTTGCTGTTAAATCTTTATTCCATGGCTCCGCAATAAGAAATAAAGTAATCTTTAATATTTTTGGAATTGAACCTATAACCAGTCCTAGCATAATTGAATATGTAATATTCCTGTAATTACTAAAAAGATATTTTAGAACTCTGCTAAAACCTAGTAATCCTATTATAGCACCCAAAATAAAGGTTATGATTATTAAAATCTCCAAATTATTTAGTGCATTAATTAAAAAGGTATAAACACCTAATATCACTAAAATTAATGAGCCAGAAATTCCAGGTAATATCATAGCAGATGAAGCTATAATTCCACAAAATAAAATATATAGTAGACCTATATTATTTATTTCAACAGTCGAGAAAGAGGATAATAATAATGTTGCCATTATTGATATCAATGCAAAGAGAATATTTCTGAAATTTAATTTTTCAATAAGCTTGTAAATAACATATACTGTAGCGATTATTAAACCTAGGAAAAATGACCATACAAATAAAGGATATTTATCTAGTAAAATAGCAGAAATTTTCACAAAGGATATTAAACTGACTCCAATACCTAATAATAAACTGAACAGAAAACCACCATTAATTTTTGACCAAAATGATTTAAATCCATTTTTTCTTAAATGTAAAATTTGTTCAAAATTTAAACTACTTATTGTATGAATTAATTCTTCATAAATACCTAGTAATAACGCAATAGTTCCTCCAGAAACACCTGGGATTGCATCAGCAATACCCATAAAAATTCCTTTAAAAAATAACTTGATGTAATCAAAAGTATTTCTTCTTTTCATATTAAATTTCTAGTGTTAAGCTAGTAATTTTTTGTGGAAGTTTTAGAAATGCAGTTTAAATATATTTTCCAGTATTTAGATTTTTCCTGGTTTAATTTTATAGCTTTTTCAATAAATTCAAGTGCTTTTTTAAAGTTGTTATTTCTATAAAAATGCATAGATAGTCTGAAAAAAGCCTTATCCATATTGGGATCTTCATTAATACAATTGAAATAATATTTTAAAGAATTATCATGGTCATGTTTTTTTTCATAACAGAATGCTATTCTAAATAAGGCATAAGATGAGTTTGGATTAATTGAAATAATTTCTCTGTAGTTTTCGATTGCCTCGTCATATCTTTTCATTTTTTCTAACAATTTTCCTTTATCAATGTATGGGCTTGTAAAGCTGTCATCAGAAAAAATCGCATAGTCATATGAAACAAGAGCTTCATCATGCATTTTCATTTTAGCATAATTTTTACCAAGATTATGCCATCCTATTTCACTGTATGGATTTTTAGATAAATATTCTTTTAAGAAAAGAATAAGTTCATCCGTTTCTTTTGTCATTTCATAACAATAAAATATATTATATAACGCACTATGGTCTAAATAATCGTATTTAAGACTTTTTTTAAAATGACAATTTGATTCGGAATAGTTCTCGAGGAATAAATATTCTATTCCTATTTGATAAAACAATTCAGTTTTATTATGATAGTCTTTGATAATACTTTTTAATAGTGATATTGATTTATTGTGTTTTTTCTGTTTTGATAAAATGCTTGATTTTAGAATTATTGCTTCAAAATTATTAGTTTCAATCATCAATATTGAATTTATCTGATCGAGAGCACTATTTAGTTTATCTTCTTGAATTAAAATTTCTATTTGAAAAAGATTAAGGTTTGTGTTAGAAGGGTGTTGACTGAGGGAAAGTCTTAGAGCTTTTTTAGCGTAAGATAACTTCCCAGTATCTAAATAGTAAGAAATTATATTTTCAAATTCTAAAGAGTCAAAGAAAAGAATTTTATTCTCTTTAACCATTTTTTCAAACCTACTTATTGAAAAATTAATATCATTTACATTATCCATCTCAAATCGTACTTTATATTAAAAATAAATATGATTTGTGTTAAAATGTATTAGTCTGTTTAAACTTCTTAACAAACTAATTAACACTTGTTAGATAGTGTCAAGTAAATCAAGTATTATATTACATCCTTCACTTAGTTCTTTTTTTGAAATTGTAAGGGGAGGAGTGATTCTTACTGCTCTCTTTTCGATTAGCAACCAAAAAAGAATTAGCCCTTTTTCTTTTGCCTTTAAAACTAATTTGTCTGCAGTTTCGGAGTCTTTCATAATTAAACAAAGCATCAAGCCTAAACCTCTAATCTCTTTGATTAAATGATGCTTTAATTTATTTCTTATGAATTTCTCATATTGTAGAGTATTAGTCATTACTTCTGAATCTAATACTATTTTTAAAGTTTGGAGTGCAGCAGCAGTTATTACGGGATTTCCTCCAAATGTTGTAATATGACCTAAAATTGGATTTTTGTGAAGAGAGTCCATTATTTTTTTTGAGCTAGTAAAAGCGCCAATAGGAATACCACCTCCTAAGCCTTTACCATAAACTATTACATCAGGAATGCAATCAAAATTTTCAAAACCAAATAATTTACCTGTTCTACCAATCCCTGTTTGAATTTCATCTAAAATTAATAAAGCGCCTACCTCTTTACACTTTATTTTTAATTTCTTTAAATAGTCTTTTTCTGGTAAAATAAAACCTGCACTTCCTTGAATTGCTTCAACTATTACGCATGATGTTTTATTATCAATTTTATCAATATCTTGGATAGAATTATAAAGAATAAATTCAACTTCCGGAATTAATGGTTCAAAAGGTTTTTTTCTCTCCTCTAAGCCCATTAAAGTAAGAGCTCCCATTGTACTTCCATGATATGCGTTTTTTGCAGCAATAATTTTTTGCCTACCAGTAAATCTTCGTGCAAGTTTCATAGCTCCCTCTAATGCTTCAGTCCCGGAATTGGTGAAATACGTACAATTGAGGTTGCCTGGTAAATTTTCGGATAGTAGTTTTGCTAAGTTTAAAGATGGATCAGTTATAAATTCACCATATACCATAACATGCATATAGAGCCTTGATTGTTCTCTTATTGCATCAATAACTTCATCATTACAATGTCCAACACTACATGCTGAAACACCAGCTACAAAATCTAGATATCTTTTCCCATTCTTATCAGTTATATAACTTCCTTTTGCTTCTGCAACATTTATCATTAGAGGATCAGGTGTAGTTTGAGCTTGATATTTTTGAAAATCTGAAGTATTTACTTTTTTCATTAATACTAAAAGTCAATATTATTCCTAATTTGATTTATCTTAATTAGTTTATACTTAGAATCTTCCAAAAATAAATCATCAACAGTTTTAATAATTTCATCTTCCCTAAAATAAAATCCCTTTAATAATTTGTCATTTTCATTGAAGTCTTCTTCAGGGTATACTTTTCCATCAATTTGATTAATTTTTGTAAAAGTATCTATCATTTGATTAGTTATGAATATTTTAATTTTAGCGGACTTGGATTTGTCTATCCCTATTAATTCGTTCTCTGAATTTCTTAGATAGTATATTGATTCTGCGTTTTTAATAATATCAACTTCTTTTAATTTTCCTTCAATAAAATTTCCATTTAGTTTTTTCCCAGATAGTTGATTAAACCCAATTCCCAAAGAATCTTTTTCAATGATAAAAGAATTGTCAAATACAAAAAGAGAATCAATTATATTTTTTTCAGTATCAAATTTTAAATGAATTGAATCTCCAGTGATTTGACTCCTATTACTCCATAAAATGGGTTTTTTTAATTTTCTTCGATCACTCAAATTGGATTGTTTATTAATTAGTTGAGCAATTCCAGTAATTTGACTAAAATGAAGTGAATCGCATTTTCCACTGAGATTATTTCTTAAAATTTTCCCGTTTCTAAAAGCTCTTATTATTTGTTCGTCTTCTTTTCCAGTGATAATTATTGATTCACCGTGTATATGGGTTGTGTCTTTTTCTTTAAAAGATGAGATTAATGCTCTTTTTTTTATTAGTATTGAATCAATACTCCTGTAAATTTCAGCATAATGACCTGTTGTTAAGGTTCTATTAATTGTATCAAGAATTTGAATATTATTTGTTGCTGAAGCATAATTTTTGGTCTTATCAAAATAAATACTATCTCCTTTAATTTTATATTCCTCAAAGTCAATTTTAGAATTTTTTATAAAATAACCATTATCGTTGGTTGTATCATAATATCCTATTTCGCAATATATTTTAGAATCATCAGTGATTATGTCAGTTGGTCCATAGAAAAAAGACTTTCCTGTCTCGGTGTAGTAATTTAAAATATCTGAGTAAATATTATATTTAGGTGTTCTTAAATCAACATCTTTTTCAAATTTATATTTCTTTTTTTCTACATAGAAAGTACCCGCTTGACTAAATATTGTATCAGTAAGATTTCTTATAAGTTTCCCCTTTTTAGTGTAAAATGCCTCTTGTTTGCTTCTATCAAAAAATAAGGATTCTGTATATAGATTAGACTCAGGTTCATCTAAAATTACATTTCCTTTTGCAAAAACAAGTTTACTTTCACCGTTATATTCAAGATAATTAGCTGTTAGATTAAGAGTGTCACCTTGATTAAGAACCACATCTCCAAAAGCTTCAATAAAATTCCTGTCTTCATAAAAAAAGGCTTGATTGCAGGTCATTAGAACACCATCATGAGATATTAAGACTTTTTCATTTTTATCTCTTGTTAGTACCGAGGCGTCTGGAAATTTTACTTTGTCTTTTTCGAAAAAACCTGCTCTTTCAATCTTTATTTTTGTTTTTTCTTGAGCAAAAATTTGTGTATTAAAAGAAATTAACTGAAAGAAAATAATAAATAAGCCAATCTTTTTCACAAAATTTATCTAAATAAAGTTTCTTTTCTGTCAGGCCCAACAGAAACAATAACGATTGGAATGTTTAATTCTTTTTCAAGAAAATCAATATAATCATTTACGCTCTTTGGTAAATGTTCGCTACTATCTAGTGTTCTTAAATCTTCAGACCAACCCATAAATTCTTTGTAAATAGGCTCAAGTGATTCATCAGATAGGTCAAAGGGAAGATTTTCTATTATTTCACCTCTGTATTTATATTTTGTACAAACTAATATTTTATCAAAACCGCTTAGAACATCAGTTTTCATCATCATTAATTTTGTAACACCATTTATTCTACAAGAGTATTTCAGCGCTACTAAATCTAACCAGCCACATCTTCTAGGTCTTCCTGTTGTCGCGCCAAATTCATTTCCTACTTTACTCATTCTTTTTCCGTATTCGTCAAATAATTCAGTTGGAAATGGTCCAGAACCGACTCTTGTCGTGTATGCTTTGAAAATACCAAAAACATCATTAATTGAATTTGGTGATATTCCAAGTCCAGTGCAGGCCCCTGCTGCAGTAGTATTAGAAGATGTTACATATGGGTAAGTTCCAAAATCTATATCTAGGAGGGATCCCTGAGCACCTTCAGCTAAAATAGATTTATTTTGATTTTGCGAATCAAATAATAAATTTTCAGAATCAATAAATGTAATTTTTCTAAGTTTTTCAATTGCATCAAAAAATTCTATTTCTAAATCTTCTAAATTAAAATCTATTTCAACATCATAAAACTTAATTAGCTGTTGGTGTTTTTTTGACAGTTGAAAATATTTAGTTTTCCAATTATCATTTTCCAAATCTCCAATCCTGAAGCCATTTCTACCTGTTTTATCCATATATGTCGGTCCAATTCCTTTTAAGGTTGATCCAATTTTATTTTTACCTTTTGCTTTTTCGCTTGCAGCGTCTATAAGTCTATGAGTTGGAAGTATTAAATGTGCTTTTCTAGATATAAAAAGGGTTTTACTTATGTCTACATTTTCAGCTTTAATATTTTCTATTTCCTTATTTAAAATAACTGGATCAATAACAACTCCATTTCCTATTAAATTAATTTTGTTGTCATGAAAAATTCCAGATGGTATAGTGTGTAAAACATATTTTTTATCATTAAACACTAATGTATGTCCTGCATTTGGACCTCCTTGAAATCTGGCAATTATATCATAATTAGATGTTAAAACATCAACAATTTTCCCTTTTCCTTCATCCCCCCATTGGAGTCCTAATAATAAATCTACACCCATTTATTTATTTTTATTTTTATTTCCATAGAAGTAAAGTGAGTGACTATCTATTGTCACATCAAAAACTTCTTCGATTGTTTTTTTAATTGTGTCTATTCTTGGATCACAAAATTCAATTACTTCTCCCGTTTCACTTATAATTAAGTGGTCATGCTGATTGTTAAAATAACATTTTTCGTAAGAAGCTTGATGATCACTAGAAAATTGATGTTTTCTTACCAAAGAACATTCTTGTAGTAATTCAATTGTATTATAGAGGGTTGCTCTTGAAACTCTATATTTTTTATTTTTCATTTTAATGTAAAGAGATTCTATATCAAAATGAAATTTAGTTTCATATACTTCTTTTAAAATTGAGTATCTCTCAGGAGTTTTTCTATAGGCCTTTTCTTCTAGAAATTTAGTAAATACTTCTTTTACGGTATTATGATCATTATTATTTACCATAATTAATTTTTTATGTTCTCTTAATTTTATCTATTCCTTTTAAAACCTTTAATTTTTTTATAAGGTTATTTACCTCAAAATTTGATTTTACAGAGATGATTATATTGCCAACAAATGTATTACCAGCAGTTTCAAAATTAAGTCTTTTCATATTAATATTCATATTTTCTGAAATGACTTTCGTAATATTATTTAACAGACCTAATTTATCAATTCCGGTTATATTAATTTGAACAGTAAATTTTTCTTGTGAGGAATCAATCCATTTAGCTTTTATTATTCTATAATCATAATTGGACTGAAGTGCTACAGAATTAGGACAATTTTTTTTGTGAATTTTTATTCCTTCATTTATTGTTATAAATCCAAATACCTTATCACCAGGAATTGGATTACAGCATGGTGCATTTTTATAATCTAATTTTTCTTCATCATTTCCAAATACAAGTAAATCGTACTTTGAGGTTATTTCATCTTGATTAGTTGACTCAATTTTACTATCATTATTTCTTGATATTTTTTTCCTAATATAACTGATGAATTTATTACTTCTAGATGAAATAAATTTCTTTAATTTTTCATTATCAATTGTATTAATTCCAACCCTGTAAAATAAGTCTTGACTAGTATTTAATTTAAAATATTTTTGAAGTTCAGTTATTATACCATCGTTAAAATTAATTTTTAGATGTTTTAGTTTTCTTTTTAATATTTGCTTCCCTTCATCTGCTAAGAGCTTTTTTTCTTCGTTTAAAGTTGCCTTAATTTTAGATTTAGCTCTTGCTGTGGTTGCATAATCTAGCCAATTCGCATTTGGCTTGATTTTATCAGAAGTTAAAATTTCAACTCTATCTCCACTTGAGAGTTCTTTATTTAACGGTACTAGCTTACCGTTTACCTTTGCACCTCTAGTTTTAATACCTACTTCTGTATGAATAGCAAACGCAAAATCTAATGGTGTTGCTCCTTTTGGTAAAGATTTTAAATCACCAGTTGGGGTAAATACAAAAATTTCTTTTGAATATAAATTCAGTTTAAATTGTTCAACAAAATCAACTGCATTTGTTTCTGAGCTTTCCAATGCTTCTTGTAATTTATTTATCCAAGTATCTAGGTTATCTTTTTGATCGTCTTTTTGTTTGTATTTATAATGTGCTGCATACCCTTTTTCAGCAATTTCATCCATTCTCTCACTTCTTATCTGCACTTCAACCCATCTTCTTTTAGGCCCGACAACAGTTATATGTAAAGCTTCATATCCAGTTGATTTTGGAGCTGATATCCAATCTCTCAATCTTGTAGGGTTAGGAGTAAAGTTATCTGTTACAATTGAATATATTTTCCATGCTATGAATTTCTCCTTTTCAGGTTTTGATTTATATATTATCCTAACGGCGAATTTATCGTAAACTTCATCAAATGAAATTCCTTGCCTAGTCATTTTGTTTTTAATAGAAAATATTGATTTTGTTCTTCCTTTTATCTTATATTTTAGCTTTTCTTTTGTTAAAGTTGAATTAATAATTGAATTAAATTTTTCAATATATTCATCTTGATCTTTTTTGCTTTCAATCAGTTTTTTTGAAATATCATTATAATTTTCGGGGTCGGTATATTTTAGACCTAAATCTTCAAGTTCTGTTTTTATATTATATAGACCTATTCTGTGAGCCAGCGGGGCATATATGTAAAGAGTTTCAGATGCTTTTTGTATTTGTTTTTCATATGGCATACTAGAAAGAGTTTGCATATTATGAAGTCTATCGGCAATTTTTATAATAATTACGCGAACATCTTCATTGAGAGTCAACAACATCTTTCGATAGTTTTCTGCCTGTATTGATACATCTGAGTACCCTTGTGAATTAAGTTTACTAATCTTGGTAAGTCCATCAACTATTGTTGCTATTTTAGCACCAAATTCACTTTTTATTCTTTCAAGTGAATGTTCATCATTATCCTCAACTACGTCATGAATTAATGCCGCTGCAATTGAAACTGCATCTAATCCGATTTCAGATGCAACAATTTTTGCCACTGCTATTGGGTGAAAAATATAAGCTTCACCAGATTTTCTTCTCTGATGTTCATGAGCATCAACGGCATAATCAAAAGCTTTCCTAATTAGTTTTTTATCTTCTTTACTTAATGATTGGTAGCTAATCCGTAAAAGTTCTTTATATTCCTTTGCTAAAGCTTTCTTTTCTAATTCTATATCTTGTACAGGCATATCTTAAAATTAGCATAAACAAGATTAATAGCCAATTTCTTTATATAATATTTAAGAACTTAACGGCTAAACTTGTTTTGTCTGTTGACCTCGAATAGAGTAATTGCTGCTGAAACAGAAACATTAAGAGAATCAATTAAACCAAGCATTGGTATTTTTATTAATTGATCTGCATTTTTTTCCCAAAATTTTGAAATTCCTAAGTTTTCAGAGCCAACAACGATAGCGCATGGATTATCATATTTAATTGATTCATAACTTTTATTTGTTTCTAAAGAAGTAGCATAAATTGAATAATTATACTTTTTTAGTAAATCATATGCTTTTTTAGAATCTAATTGAATAATCTTTTGAGAAAAAACAGTTCCAAGACTAGATCTAATAATATTAGGGTTATATAAGTCACATTTTTGATTTGTTAGTATAATTAAGTTAACATTAGAAGCATCACAACTTCTTAGAATTGCTCCAATATTTCCTGGCTTTTCAACTCCGTCTATAACCAATGCTAAATTAATTTTCTTTTCTTCTACAGAAAGAATCTGTTTTTTTTCAGAAACCAACCCAATTATTCCTTCAGTTGTATTTCTTACACTGATTTTCGAATAAATAATATTACTAACCTCTACAATTTCACAATTAAACTCATCAGAAACTTGTTTAAAATCAATGATGTTTGGATTATAATAAATTTTATTTAGTACATATCCATTCTTGGATGCCATTTTTAACTCTCTTTTACCTTCAATAACAAATGTTTTAGTTTCCTTCCGAAATCTTGACTTATTGACAAGTTTTTTCACATGTTTTATGTCTTTATTATCTAAACTTGTTATTTTTTTACTCATCTAATTTGTTATTATAATTTAAAATTAATGAAATACTTTCATTATAATTTTCTAAACCTGTTTCTATGTTATTTTGCTTTAAATACATATCATAAGTTTTTTTAGAAACTTTTTCTATCCTACCATCATATTTTTTCCAAAATTTATTTATTTTAACATAATCTCTGATAATTCCCTTATTTATTTTTTTGACTAAATTTTGATACTTCTCCTTGTCAATTTTTGAAATTTCATTTAGACAAAGCCTCAAGGCGTATGATAGTCCACAAAATTCTAAGTATTCATTATCGCTGTTAATTAACATCAAATAAGAAATAAAATTTGCATCTTTTTCGCTAGCTATACCTAGTTGATGTGCTATTTCATGGTTAATTACAAACATTAGGCTTGTTGAAGGTATTCTATAATTTATATTTGCTTCATTTGTAAATGGGTTAATATATCCGCTAAACCCCATATATGTTAAAGGTAAACTGAACAAAGATTTTTTTACAGATTTTCGTTTATAATCTGATTTAATAATCCTGTTTTTAAAAACTTTTTTTAATTTTTTCACATTTTTTTCAGATAAATTGACACTTTGTTTAAAATCATATTTATTTCTGGGAGTTATTGTGTCAATAAAAAATAGATTTAGGTGTTTTTTATTAATATCATTAATGATTTTCTCAGTAAATTTAATTAGTTCTTTTTTCTCAAATTTTCCATCAATATCTAAATGATTCTTAAGTGTTATTCTTTTATAATTTAAACCCCACAGAATATAAAAAAGAAATATAAATAAGAATGCTGATGCACCAATATTTAAAATTAATATTTTAGGTTTCTTAATTTTAAATATTATAAAATATAATAATGTTATTATAATTGATAAATACAATAAGTCTCCAATAGGAAAATTAATCCAGCCAGTGAGAAATCTAAGTTTTTCAGAGCTAATCAGATAAAAATAATTAGAGTAATATTTATCGATGAATATATTTTCAGGATTGACGTAGTTTGCCAAAATTAGTAAAGGGACTAATCCTATGGTGAGTAAAAACTTTAATTTCTTCATAATTAAAATATTCAAACGAAAATATAAATTTATTATTCGTTAATTTTGTTAAAATTTATTTTAATTATGAGTGTAGAAGTTTCAAATGTTGAGCCAAGAGAAATATGGAAAAATTTTTCGTTGTTAAATCAAGTTCCTAGACCTTCAAAAAAGGAGGATAGAGTAGTAGAGTTTTTGATTTCATTTGCAAAAAAGCAGCAGCTGGAATATAAACAGGATGATATTGGAAATTTAGTTATTGTTAAAAATGCAACTGAAGGTATGTCAAATAGAGAAACTGTTGTCTTGCAATCTCATGTTGATATGGTTCATGAAAAAAATAATGATGTTGAATTTGATTTTTTGACTAGTGGTATAAAGATGTATGTTGATGGAGACTGGGTAAAAGCTGATGGTACTACTCTAGGAGCTGATAATGGGCTTGGTGTAGCAGCTATTATGGCTGTTTTAGAAAGTCAAGAAATTTCACATCCGAAAATTGAGGCATTATTTACTATTGATGAGGAGACTGGTATGACTGGCGCACTTAATCTTTCAAGTTCAATATTGTCAGGAAATATTTTACTTAACCTAGATACTGAAGAAGATGATGAGATTTGTATTGGATGTGCAGGCGGTATCGATATTACAATGAATAGAGTATATGATTTACATGAATTAAATGAAAATGAGGTTTGTGCAAATATTTTATTAAACGGTCTAACAGGAGGGCACTCTGGCGCTGAGATTCATAAAGATCTTGGTAACTCAAATAAGATTCTATTTCAAATTTTAGAAAAAATAAATTCCATTTGTGAAATTAAAATTTGTGAAATTAAAGGTGGAGGTCTTAGAAATGCTATTCCTAGAGAAAGTACCATAACGGTTTGTTTTTCTAAAGATAATATAGAAATATTCGAAGATTATATAGAAAATAGTATTTCTGTTTATTCAAACCAATATAGCATGACAGACCCTAACTTTAATTTAAAATTTAAGCTACTAAATGATCATTTTAAATCTTTGAGTCTTTCTGACTCAAGTGACTTAATCAACGCAATTAATCAATGTCCAAATGGAGTTTTTGAGATGAGTAAAAGTATAGACGGCCTTGTTGAAACTTCAAATAACTTAGCTAATATTAAATTACTGGACGGAAATCTGAAAGTTCAATGTTTGACAAGGTCATCATCTGAAGATTCTAAGTCTAAATTATCTGAAATTATTTCACAAATTTTTAATAAGATATCATGTAAGTGTACATTTTCTGGAGGTTATCCTGGTTGGGAGCCCAATGTTAATTCACTAACACTCAAAGAGGCAAAAAAATCCTATATAAAATTATTCAAATCTGAACCTAAAGTAAATGTGATTCATGCTGGTCTTGAGTGTGGTATTATTGGGTCTCATTATCCAAAAATGGATATGATAAGTTTTGGTCCAACAATTTTAGGTGCACATTCACCCGATGAAAAGGCATCTATATCATCTACAGAAAAATTTTGGCATTTCTTTCAAGAAATATTAAAAAATATTCCTCAAAAAACTAGTTAGATACATCAACAAGTTCGATGATAAATTCTAAATTGGAATTTGGAGGTATTGCTCCATTACCCATCCCTCTACTACCATAACCTAATTCGGAAGGAACATATACATAAACTTTATCACCAACGTTCATTATCATTAAAACTTCTTTAAATCCTTCTATCAATTGCATGCTAGATGAATATGTTGTTTTAGACGGGTCATACCAACCTTTGTTTTCGTCATCCTCTGAATATCTTCCATAATCGACCATTACTTCTTTTCTATTAGTACCAAATAAAACACCGTTCATAGCTAAATATCCTTCGTAGTAAAAGAAAATTTCATCACCATCAACTGGTTTAATTCCTTTTCCTTTATTTATATAATGAATTTCAACTCCGGATTTTAATTTCTTTGCTTTTGATCGAAAATTTTTGTTCTTTTCTTTTTCAATTCTAGCTAGAGAATCCATTTTTGCAATAGCAGCTCTTTTCTTTTCTTCTTGAATTATAAAAAGTTTTGGCTCCATTTCATTCCATGTTGTAACTGCGTCAAAATTTTTAGCTTTTGAACCAATTCTAATTATTTTAATTTTATTAATGACTATATCATTTATCGGTCTGTCAGCGACAGCAGTCTCAACATTTGAAATTACGTCTTGCACTTCTATACCTTTAACAATATATCCAAAAACAGTGTGTTTACCATCTAAATGTGGAGTAGGCACTTCTGTAATAAAAAACTGACTTCCGTTAGTTCCAGGACCAGAATTTGCCATTGAAAGTATTCCAGGCTTATCATGCTTCAGTGTTTCATCTATTTCGTCTAAAAATTTGTATCCTGGCCCACCAGTTCCGTCACCTTTAGGGTCACCTCCTTGAATCATGAAATTATCTATAACTCGGTGAAAAATGATACCATTATAGAATTTTACTCCTTTGAAATCATTGTCAACTTTTGGATGTTTACCTTCAGCAAGAGCTACAAAATTAGCAACAGTTACTGGAGTTTTTTCATAAGTTAGCTTTATAAGCATTGTTCCCATATTTGTGTTAAATTCAGCATAAAGTCCTTCCTCTAACTCTTCATAATTATTATTACATGAAAATATCATTGAACATGTCATAAAAAATATTGTAAACTTTGATTTCATAATTTTATTTAATTAATTGTTGGTTATAATCCTTTAGTGATTCTAAAAAGTAATTTATCGTTTTATTTAATGTTTTTTTGCTTATTGCACCAGCGGCATTTTTATGACCACCACCACCAAAAACTGATTTAGAGAATTGATTTACATCAAAATCACCTCTTGATCTTAGTGATATTCTTATTACATTATCTTTGGTGTTTTCCATAAAAATAACGGCAAATTTAATATTTTTAATTGATAGCCCATAATTTACAATTCCTTCGGTATCTCCTTTCTCATAATTAAATTCATCTAATTCTTTTTGAGAAAGAGAAATATAACAGGTGTTAAGATTTTCAATTAATTTAATCTTTCCTAATGCATAGCTTAGTAATTTAACTCTATCAAATTTATTATCATCATAAATTTTATTATGAATTTCAAAATGTGAAATACCAGTCTTTAATAAATTAGAAACAACTAGATGAGTTGTATGTGTTGTTGACGGAAATTTAAATGACCCTGTGTCTGTCATGATACCTGCATAAAGAGATTTTGAAATCTGTCTATCTACTAGTTCTTTATCACCAAGCATGTCTATAAAATGATAAATCATTTCACAAGTTGAACTCATTTCAGGTTTTGAGTACATGAAGTCTGCGTAATCAGATGGATTTTCGTGGTGATCAATCATAATAATGGTAGCCTTTGACTTTTCAACATGTTCTTTCATGTTTGATATCCTAACTAAATTGTTAAAATCAAGTGTAAAAATAATATCGGCATTTATAATTTTTTTTGCGTTATTTTTATCTTCAGAGAATATCTTAATGATTTCATTTGAATCCATCCACTTAAGAAAATTTGGAAATTTATTTGGACTAATGATTTCAACACTGTGACCAAGTTTGTCTAAATATCCCTTTAAACCTGTACTAGAGCCAATTGCATCACCATCAGGATTTTTATGAGGAATTATAACTATTTCCTTTTTTTCTGATAGAAGGCTTTTAATTTTATTTATTTGCACTTCGTTCATATTCAGCGAAGATAATCATTAATACTAAAACCCAATAAATTAATAAAAAGTGTTATTTTTGCAAACTAAAATTATATAAATGAGTAATATAACATTTACAATGCTTAAACCAGATTCTGTCAGAAACGGAAATATTGGAGCTATCCTAGATAAGATAATTAAGTCGGGTTTTAAAATTAAAGCAATGAAATTTACTAAAATGTCTAACGAAAAAGCTGGTGATTTTTATGCAATTCATAGGGAAAGACCATTTTTTAATGATTTGATTGAATATATGACTAGTGGACCAATTGTTGCAGCTATATTAGAAAAAGAAAATGCAGTAAATGATTTTAGAGATTTAATAGGTTCTACTAACCCAGAGGATGCTGAAGCAGGAACAATAAGAAAAATGTTTGCCAAATCGATCAGTGAAAATGCTATTCACGGAAGTGATAGTGACGAAAATGCAAAAATTGAATGTGAATTTCATTTTTCTTCGCAAGAAATTTTTTAGCTGAGAACAATTTTTTGAACTATTTCTTTATCAAATTTTTTATTGATTAAATCCATTAGTTTTTCTTTACCATAACTAAGCTCTTGTTTCAATGCAGGTGAGCTAAGCTTTATATAAAGCGTTTTGTTTCTTAAGTTTACATCAAGGGTGTAATTAGCAATTCCGTTATCCATCAGTTCAAACCAAACTTTTTTAACCTCTAAATCCAGTAAACCCTTTTCAAGTTTATTTTTTTTAAGGAATATATTAACAAGGTCTTTTATTTCTGTATTATTCATTAAGATAATTTTTTGGATAGAACCTTTTATATTTATATAAATATCCATCGTTGTTTGAAAGGTGTAAATTTATTGAATCAATCTTTCTTATAGACTCTATAAAATTTTTCCCTTCTCCATAGATTAAATATATACCATTTTTATTTTTATCAATCTTAAAATCCATTTGATGCAGGTTAATATCAAAACCTCCATCAATTCTTGGTTTCACTTTTTTTCTAAATCCACTATTATTTTGATTTAGAATGAAATAATCGACAGTATTACTAAACGGAAATTTTTTTACTTCTTTACCATTTAATGTTACAGAATTAATCTCCCAATAACCTGAAAGATGCTGAATTTGATTAGATTCATTGCATGAATTTATAATTAAAGAAAAAATAAAAATTAAAATGTAATTTATATGTTTCAAATTTCAAATATTTTATAAGATTTATTCACTTTCTTAATTATATTTTCTGAACGTTTTTTGTTCGTATCAGAAATGAAAATTTGATTAAATTCATCCTCATTAACTAAATCTATAATTTGTTTTACCCTGTTATCGTCAAGCTTGTCAAAAATATCATCTAATAATAATATAGGATTTGATTTAAGTCTTGATAGGTAATCAAACTGTGCAAGTTTTAAAGAAATCAAAAATGTTTTTTGTTGACCTTGACTGCCAAATTTCTTAACAGAAAAATCATTTATGGTAAATATAAGATCATCTTTGTGTATTCCTTTTGTAGTATATTGGAATCTTAAGTCCTTTTCTAAATTATTCTTCAATAATTCGTATAAGTTTTGGGTTTTAGAAATATCGCTCTTGTAAGTCAGTTCAACACTTTCTTTATCGTTACTTAACTGCTTATATCTTTTTTTAAATATTGGAATGAAATCTGATAAGAATTCAGCTCTTTTTTCAAAAATTTTATTTGCGCTTAATGATAATTTTTCATCATAAATATCAATTGTTTTTTTGATATTTTCTGAATTGTTATAAAACATTTTAAGTAAAGCATTTCGTTGCTTAAGTGTTTTATTATAATCAATTAGGCTATTTAGATATTCCTTGTCAGTTTGAGAAATAATACCGTCTATAAACTTTCTTCTTGTCTCGCTTCCTTCAATTATTAAATTTCTGTCATCTGGAGAAATTATAACAAGAGGAATAAAACCTATGTGTTCACTGAATTTTTTATAAAGTTTGTTGTTTCTTTTAACCCTTTTTTTATCTCCCTTTTTAATAGATATTAAAATATTTTCCTCTTTTTTATTAATATTATATGTCCCCGAGATAAAAAAGAATGTCTCACCATGTTTAATATTTTGAGAAGGTATTGGATTAAAGTAGCTTTTAGTGTAAGAAAGATGATAAATTGAATCTAAAATATTTGTTTTACCTACACCATTTAATCCTACAAAACATACAATTTTAGTATCAAAATTAAATTTGATATTTTCAAAATTTTTATAGTTTGTTAATGACAACTCTTTTAAAAACATACAGGGTAACTAATAATTAAGAATAAGAAGTGATATCCTCCTAATCAAAAATAACAAATAAATTATCCATTTTTTAATAATAAAAATTTTATTTTTACGCCCTAAAATATTATTATGGCAACATATAAGAAGAGGGGTTTTAAAAATAAGGCATCGTCTAATAGGGCAGATGCACTAGAAAATAAATCAACTACGGCTAATGTTTTTAACACTCTGGATGAAGGTTCATCAAAGACTCAGCAGTGGGTTGAAAAAAATCAAAATAAAATTCTTGGTGTAGTTGCAGTAATTGCAGTGATTGTCATCGGAATATTTTCTTACTCAAAACTTATCCTTGAACCGAAAGAGTCTAATGCTTTTAACGAGATGTATTTTGCTCAGAAAAAATTTGATGAAGCAGTATTAATCAATAATGACTCAGTATATAGCATTGCATTAAATGGGGATGAATTAAACATGGGCATGTTAGATATAATTGACGAATTTGGAGGTACGAGTGCAGCAAATTTAGCTTCCTATTATTCTGGTATGATGTATCTAAAAATGAATGACTATCAAAACGCAATTAAATACCTTTCTAGCTTTAGTTCTGATGATATAATTTTGAGTTCTCTTGCAACTGGATCTATCGGAGACGCTTTCGCGGAATTGAATCAATTTGATGATGCTTATGATTATTATGTTAAGGCTACTAAAACCAATAACAACTATACTTCTCCTGTGTATTTATATAAAGCAGGTCTGATGGCAATGAAACTAGAAAAATTTAAAAAAGCTGAGGTGTATTTTACAAATATAAAATTAGATTATCCTAAGAGTCCCGAAGCAAAAAATATAGATGCTTTTATTTCTAAAGCAATTGCATCAAATCAGTAAATGAGTTCAGATAATCAACACTCTTGCAAAATAAATCCAAGTAATTACCCAAATTTGGCTGATTATAAAATTGGTATTGTTGTTTCAGAATGGAATATCGATATTACTAAAAATCTTCTAAATGGCGCAGAAAGTAAATTAATTGAGTTAGGGGTTGATGAAAAAAATATAATAACTTCCTGGGTTCCAGGCAGTTTTGAATTAGTTTTTGGGTGCAATAAAATGTCCAAAAAAAATTATGACGCAATTATAGCTATTGGATGTGTTATTAAGGGTGAAACTGATCACTATGATTACATATGTAGTTCTGTTTCAAACGGAATATCTCAATTAAATGTTAATGGGTTAACCCCTGTGATTTTCTGTGTTTTAACCGACCATAATAAAGATCAATCAATAGCAAGATCAGGAGGAAAACAAGGTAATAAAGGTACTGAGTCTGCTATTGCTGCAATTAAAATGGCTGCCTTAAAATAAAATATTTATTTACTATATTTGATTATATTCATAATTCAAGGGATGGGCCTATTTAATTTAAAAAAAAATAAACGATATAGTTATTCAGGAAGATTTTCTGAAGATGTTAGTTATTTAGGTAAACATTCAGTTCCAAATAAAATTAATTCAAAATTTGATCAATTTAGAACAACGATTGGTGATGATAATAGTTTTAGAAATAAATTTAGAAATGCTATTGAAGATTATAAGAATGGTTCTGAAAAATCTGTAAGAAAAAGACTTATTTTTATTTTTATATCATTATCCACTTTATTCTTATTATTCTTTTTGATTTAAACACCTATTAATTAGTGAAAGATATAATTAATATACTTCCTGATAATGTTGCTAATCAGATTGCTGCTGGTGAGGTTGTTCAAAGACCTGCCTCAGTTGTCAAAGAGCTTCTTGAAAACGCAATTGATGCCAATGCAACGGTAATTAAAATTAATATAAAAGATGCAGGAAAGACATTAATTCAAGTAATTGATAATGGAATTGGAATGTCAAAAAATGATGCATCGATTTGTTTTGATAGACATACAACCTCTAAAATTTCAAAAGCTGATGATTTGTTCAATATTAAATCTAAAGGCTTTAGAGGAGAGGCATTAGCTAGTATTTCAGCTGTTTCACATGTTAATTTAATAACTAAACAGCCTGGAGTTGAATTAGCAACCGAAATAGAAGTTCATGGTAGTGATTTAAAGCATAATAAGTCGACTGTTAGTGAGGTTGGAACTAAAATTTCTGTAAAAAATCTTTTTTTTAATATTCCCGCTAGAAGAAATTTCTTAAAATCAAACAATGTTGAGTTTAGACATATTGTTAATGAATTTATTAGAGTATCACTTGCTCATCCAGAAGTTAAATTCATTTTTATCAACGATGGCTCAGAAATTTATAACCTTCCAAATTCAAATTTTAAAAAGAGAATTGTTAATCTATTTGGGTTAAAAACATCTGAAAAGTTAGTTCCTGTATCTGAAAATACTGAAATCTTAAAAATTGATGGATATATCTTTAAACCACAATATGCTAAAAAAACTAGAGGTGAACAGTTTTTTTTTGTTAATAATAGATTTATTAAGAGCCCATATTTAAATCATGCTATTAATTCGGCTTTTGAAGGGTTAATTGATTCAAAGTATAATCCTTCTTATTTTTTGAACTTAGACGTTGATACAAATACAATAGATATTAATATTCATCCAACTAAGACAGAAATAAAATTTGAAGATGAGCATTCAGTTTATGCTATCTTAAGATCATCAGTAAAACATAGTCTAGGACAATATAATATTTCTCCAGTTCTAGATTTTGACAGAGATAAATCGTTGGATGTTCCCTATAATTATAATGATAATAATCAACCAGCATCTGTTGGAATTGATGTAAATACTAATTATAATCCATTTGAGAATAACTTGTCTTCTGCTAAATATGTAAAGATTGACTCTTTTGAAAAACACATGAATTCATTAGAATTTTCATCAGAAAGTAATGAGTTAAAAGAATTTGATTTTGAAGATATTAATAAAGAAGTTTCTTTAAACCATACAATTCAATTAAACAGGAAATATATTATAAATAAAACCAAATCAGGTTTAATTATTGTAAATCAGGAAAGAGCTCATCAAAGAATTTTATACGAAAAATATTTAAAATCCGTCACCTCCAATAATTTTAGTTCTCAGAAATTACTAAATCCTCTAGAAATTCAGTTCAATAAACAAGAGATGGGTATCCTAATATCAAATAAAAATCTTTTAGTTCAATTTGGCCTGGAGTTTGATTCTGAATCAGATAAAATTATTATCAAAACAATTCCTTCATTTATAGATTATGAAAAATTAAAACTTTCTTTTGAAAATTTAATTTTCAATATTCAAAACGAAATTCCAGATAACAGTTTTAGCGAATCTGATTTAATATCTAAAATTATGTCTAAAACTTTGTCAATAAAGAACGGTAAATCATTAGATGTTAAAGAGCAGCAATATTTAATTAACGCATTATTTGCTTGTAAGGAGACAATGATATCTCCATTTAATAAGAAAACTTTTGTTAAAATTGATTTTTCTGAAATTGAAAATATGTTTAAATAAATGAATAGAATTTCACCAACAGTAAAACAGTTACTCATAATCAATATAATTTTTTATTTTGGTTCAGTTCTTTCTTTAAATACAGATTTTATTTATTCTATTTTTAGTTTACACTTTCCTGAAAATCCTGATTTTAAATTTTGGCAATTACTCACTCATATGTTTATGCATGGAGGTATAATGCATCTTGGATTTAATATGTTTGCGTTATGGATGTTTGGTTCTTCCATAGAATCAATTTTTGGACCTAAAAGATTTCTGTTTTTTTATTTAACGTGTGGGTTAGGTGCGGCTATTTCTCAAATTAGTTTTCTTTATTACTCTTTCTACTCAAATTTAGATTTGTTGCTCAGTTCAGGATATGACATCGAATCGGTTTTAAGTATATTAAGTGAGGGAAAATATAATACTAGTTGGGAAAGTGTTTTAGGGCCAGAAGGTTTATTTACTTTTAACACTTCTTTTTTATCAACAATGGTTGGTGCATCTGGGGCGATAATGGGGGTACTTGTAGCTTTTGGAATGTTTTTCCCTGAGAGTAAGTTAATGCTAATTTTTTTCCCAGTTCCGGTTAAAGCAAAATATTTTATACCAGCAATAATATTACTTGATTTATTTTCAGCAATAACTGGACAAGCTATTTTTAGCCCTAGTAATACAGCATATATAGCACATATTGGCGGAGCGCTTACAGGCTTTTTTATTATGTATTATTGGAAAAGAAATCAGTTTAACAGAAATAGGTGGTATTAATGAGTTTTACTGATAGACTTAATATTGATTTTAATAAACTTAATTTTTTTCAAAAAATTATTGGTGTTAATGTTATAGTTTATATACTATATAAGCTTATGTTTATTTTTAAATATCAAAGTAAGTTTATTTCTCTTTTTTCTATTGATTCTAATATTCTTAATAAACCTTGGTCAATAATAACTTATGCATTTATACATCAGGGATTATTTGAGCTAATTTTCATGATAATTCTGTTAAACTTTACTACTAATTCTATATCTAACTTATTAGGTAATAAGATTACTGTTAATTTATTCTTTACAGGAATTGTAACTGGCGCAGTATTTTATCTTTTTATCGGTTCTACTGGCTCGCTTATAGGTGCATCTGCAGGGATATCTTCATTATTGATATTTTTGTTTCTTCTTTCTCCAAATATGCCTGTTAGAATTTTTAGATTTTCAATAGCTTATAAGTATATCATGGCATTTATTTTATTCACTGATTTTTTAAAAATTATATCACCAGGTCAATATGGGGTTTATTCTCATATTGGTGGTTATTTAATTGGTATATATTTCTATTATTCCATGTATGGTTTCCCCAAAATAAAAAATAAAAGTAAAACCAGTTCAAGGCAAAAAAGTTCTCATAGAAAGCAGAGTAGAGTAGATAAAATTTTAGATAAAATTAGCAAAAGTGGATACGATAGTCTTAATGAAGAAGAAAAAGAGTTTCTTTTTAAACAGGGAGAAAATAAATGAAAAATTTAAGTGTTTTTGAGAAATTTCTTTATTTAATTAATTCAATAACAGCATTTTTATTTCTAATCTCGCTAATAATTCCATACATAAAACCTTCTTATTTACCTTATTTGTCTGTTTTAGGCTTGTTTTCCCCACTAATTATTTCAATTAATATTCTTTTTCTATTTTTTTGGATTGCTAAACTAAAAAAACACTTTTTATTGTCTCTTATTGTATTAATTATTGGTAACGACTCTCTTAGGAGCTTTATTAATTTTACAAATAATTCTGAATATGTAGATGAGAATAAGCTTACACTAATTAGTTATAATGTTAGGTTGTTCAACATTTATAATTGGATTAATAATGATAACATTTCTGATAAAATTCAAAATTTTTTAATTAAAGAAAACTCTGATGTTATATGCTTACAGGAATATCAAAATTTTAATTTCAGTTTAAAAAATTACCCTTATAAGTATGAAAATTTAAGAGGTGAAAACTTAAAATATGGGCAGGCAATATTCTCTAAATATCCTATTATTAATAAGGGTTCTTTAAGATTTAGCAGTTCTTCTAATAATGCTATATTTTCTGATATAAAAATAAATAATGATACAATAAGAATTTATAATATTCATCTCGAATCATTTTCCTTAGAAAAAGACTTGGTGTTTTCTGAAATAAACTCTGATGATGATAAAATTTTTAATGATTTAGCTAAAACATTTATCAGTCAACAATATCAAGTAGATATCTTAAAAAAAAGTATTTCAGAAAGCCCACATAAAGTTGTTATTTCGGGGGATTTTAATAATTCTCCATATTCATATATTTATAATGAATTATTAAAAAATACAAAGGATAGTTTTAAAGAAAAGGGTAATGGATTTGGAATAACTTTTAGCTATAATTTTATACCATTAAGAATTGATTTTATTTTGGTAGATAAAAAATTTAAAGTAAACGATTTTAAAACCTTTAAAATTAATTTTTCTGATCACGAGCCGATTTATTCGGAGTTTATATATTAGATTTTTCAAAAAAATCTAAGCTACCTATACCTTGATTAAAAATAAGGTCAATCATGCTTAAATTATTAATGAATCCATGATTTTCTTCAAATACTTGATGATATTGTTTGATTGAATTAGCTGCTCCAGTTTTATTCCTTCTACTTAATTCTCGACTATCATTTATAGCTTTATTTGTTCTTTTGTATTCATTTGTAAATTTATATTTTAAATTAATTTCCAGTATTTGGTATATAATTTCAATAGATTTTAAAGAGATATCAATTAAATACTTTTCTTTTTTTTCAAAAATTTCAAAAAAATATTCTTCAAAAAAGCTAAAATATGGAGAACTTCTGTAAGCTGTTTGAATTGATTTTAAATGTCTTTTTTGCCAATTAGAATTGTAACAGATTTTTATGTCTCTAAGTTTTTCCTTGTTAGAACTTGAAAATTTTACGGGGATACTTAAGTCTAATTTTCCGTTAGAACTATAAATTGAGGTTCTGTTTCTTAGTGTTTGTTTTTGATAATTATCATTAACTTCAAAAATAATATCATCTGATTTTATTAGATGTGAGAAAAATTCAATATTTGGAAAATAAGTGGGGTGAATTATGGTTTTCATTTTTGTTTATTTCTTCTGAAATAAGAAATTACATTCCATAATAATATTAAGCCAATAAAATGTAAAAAATAAGATGTTGGTGCTCCTTCTCCATGAACAGTGGTAAACATTCTATCCCATCTTATTTTATTAAATCCTTTTGCGTTATAATCAATACTTAACCATTTAAATACTGGTTTGCCCACAACATGATCAAATGGTACAAAACCCCAAGACCTTGAGTCTTGTGAATTACCTCTATTATCACCCATTAACCAAAAATAATCTTGTTTAAAAGTGTATTTGTTATCCTCACTATCATTAATAATTATTTTATTTTCAACTATTTTAACAGAGTTTTGCTCATAAACTTCAATTATTCTTCTGTAAATAGGATAATTTTCTTTTGTTATTTCAATTGTAGTATCTTTTTTAGGTATGTATACTGGTCCAAAAAAATCATTATTCCAGTTGTAATTTTTATTATGTGGAAATACCGACGAATCTTTTATGCCTTTTGGAGTAGTGTCTTTCTTAATCCATTGAACATTGGTATGATTTTTTAGTTTATCAAGTGACTTATCGCTAATACCCATAAACTTGTATGTGTAATTGTTGTTTATAGGTCCAAATCTGTCAGTTATATCATAATTATTAATCATAACCTTTCGATTAAACTTATTTTTCTTGGGCTGCACTAGATATGAAAATTGCAGTTTAGCCCTTTCTGGTAACTGATTTTTTTCTCCGTTAATATAAACATACCCATTAATTACTTCAAGAGTATCCCCAGCAATTCCAACAGCTCTTTTTACATAATTTGTCTTCTTGTCAATGGGTTTATAATAGTACTTATCGGTAAAGTACATGTTTTTAAAAGTATCAACAGGCCAATTGAAGCATACAATTTCGTTTCTTTTTATTTTTTGTAAACCTGGAAGACGTAGATAAGGTAGCTCAGTGATAATGGGTAATTGTTCTTTATTTAAATACGATTTTCTTTTAATTATTGGTATAGTGTCATGGACCATAGGCGCTGCAATGGTTGTCATAGGTACTCTAGCTCCATAATGAAACTTACTAACAAAAAGAAAATCTCCAACCAATAGTGATTTTTCTAGAGACGATGTAGGTATTGTATAGGGCTGCATAAAGTATGTGTGAACAAAAGTAGCAGCAATCACAGCGAATATTATTGAACTTACCCATTCACCATTTGAACTTTTTGGATTAATATCTCTACTTTTAACATATTCTGGTTTTGTAAAATAATTTAAATAGTAATTATAGGTTCCTAGAGTTATGACTGAAAAAAAAGTGTCAGTATAGGTATTTTTTTTGAAGCTTCTTGAGAGCTCTACCCAAATAACAGGAATAATAATAACATTAATTACGGGCAAAATAATCATAAATATCCACCACCAAGGTCTATTTATAATTTTAAGTAATATGAATATATTATATACAGGGATGAAGGATTGCCAGCTTTTATTTCCAGAAAGAGAATACAACTTCCATGTGCCAATTCCATGGATAAAGTTTATAATCAATAATAGATTTAGCAAGTCATTCATAATTCAATATTTAGTGAAAATCCAAAACTAGATTGATTATCAATTTTACTAAAATCAATATTTGGTTTGATGGATAAATTATCATCTAAATTATATTGAAGTAAATGTGCATCAACATTTGCATCAATAATATTTAAAATGTAAAGTCCTACGGTAACCAGGATGGACAATTCTTTATTTCTTTTCAACGTATTTTGAGCTCTTATCAGTCCGTCATTTGAAATTGCGGGATATAAACCATTTCCATAAAACTCATCATCAGTGAATCCCGCTAATCTTCTTTTATATGCATTTCTATACCTATTGTAGTCCTTATCATTTTGCTTGTAGAAGTATATTCCACTTGCAAGAGCACCATAAACAATGGGTATTTTCCAATATTTTTTATTATATGCCTGACCTAATCCAGGTAAAACAGCTGAGTAAAATGTAGCTTTTGAAGGTCTTGTAGCCATTTCTATGTCCTTATCAAAATCATCGTTTTGACCGTAGCCTGAAAAAGTTATACTAATTATAAATATATTTAAGATGAATTTATTCATTAATCTTATTTAATATTTTTAAAAAATCATCTTTTGATTTAAAATTTATTTTTATTCTACCACTCTTATCTTTATTGAACAAAAAATCAACCTTAGCTTCAAGTTTCTTTTCAAGTTTGGCTTTCTCTTTTATAAAATCCAAATCTTTTTTCAATATCTCTTTTTTTTGATTTTTATTTGGATTTTTTAAAGATTGTATAAGTTTTTCTGTATTTCTAACAGATAAATTTTTTGAAATTATTTTCTCATAAATGGTTAACTGTGTTTTTTCATCATCAATATTAATCATAGCTCTTCCATGTCCCATAGTAATAAAACCATCTTTAATCCCGCTTTGAATTATAGGGTTTAGTTTTAATAGCCTTAAATAATTAGTTATGGTAGATCTTTTTTTACCAATTTTTTTACTTAATTCTTCCTGAGTCAAATTTATTTCTTCAATTAACCTTTTGTATGAAATAGCTATTTCAATAGAATCTAAATCTTGTCTATGTATATTTTCAACCAAAGCCATTTCAAGTGATTGTTGGTCGTTAGCTTTTCTTATATAGCAAGGAATTTTAGTTATTTTTAATTCTTTGAATGCTCTTAATCTTCTTTCACCTGATATTAGCTGAAAATTATTTTTTGAATTTTTCTTAATTGTGATTGGCTGAATCAAACCTATATTCTTAATTGAAATGACTAATTCGTCTAATTTTTCTCTATCAAAACTTGATCTTGGTTGAAACGGATTAAGAGATATTTTTGAAATATCAACTTCTGAACTGACTTTATTTGTAACATTAGAAATGGAAGTTGATTTGTTCTTTGAATCTTTCAAAATGGATGTCAATCCTCTACCTAAAACTTGTTTCTTTGTTGCTCTAGCCATTATTAATTTTTTGAAATAAGTTCTTTTGCCAAATTTAAGTAATTGTCTGCACCTTTGCTGCTTAAATCATAAGCGATAATACTTTTGCCAAAACTAGTAGCCTCACCTAATTTCACATTTCTATGGATAACTGTTCTGAAAACCATTTCATTGAAGTGTAATTTAACCTCTTTTTTAACTTGATTTGAAAGATTTAGTCTAGTATCAAACATTGTTAGGAGTAATCCTTCAATTGTTAATTCTTCATTATGTATCTTTTGAATACTTTTTATAGTATTTAACAGCTTCCCAAGCCCTTCTAAAGCAAGGTATTCACATTGTATTGGAATTAACACTGAGTTAGCTGCAGATAAAGCATTTATTGTCAATAAACCCAAAGATGGAGGGCAATCAATAATTATGTAATCATAACTATTTTGGATTTCATTAATTGAATTTTTAAGTAAATATTCTCTGTCAATCATATCAATTGATTCAATTTCAATTCCAACTAAATCAATATGTGCTGGAATAACATCTAAAAAATCAAGTTTTGTTTTGTAAATACACTCATTGACAGAACATTTGTTTTCTAGTAAGTCATATATTGTTTTACTACCAATATTTACTTCGACACCAATTGATGAACTTGTATTTGCTTGAGGGTCAAAGTCAATCAATAATACTTTTTTTTCTAAAGCACTCAGTGCAGCAGATAAATTTACTGACGTAGTGGTTTTGCCTACCCCTCCTTTTTGATTAGAAATAGCAATTATCTTGCTCATATAGATTAAAAATTATCAAGATTAAATTTACAATTAATAAAATTTAATAAGAACAATAAAATGTTAAAGAAATATAAAAATGTTAACAGTTAAATTACTTATAATTACTGATTAAAGATTTTAGAATACTAGTTGCAGCGTCTCCAATATTTGAACCAGGACCAAATACTTCTGATACTCCTTTATCAAACAAAAACTTATAATCTTTTTTAGGAATTACTCCTCCAACTACAATCATCATATCTTCACGTTGATATTTTTTTAGGTTTTCAATTAATGCAGGTACTAAAGTTTTATGACCTCCTGCTAAAGAAGAAATTCCTATAATATGTACATCATTTTCAACAGCTTGTTTCGCAACTTCTTCAGGTGTTTGAAACAATGGGCCAATATCGACATCAAATCCAATATCGGCAAAACTTGTAGCAATAACTTTTGCTCCTCTATCATGTCCATCTTGCCCAATTTTTGCAATTAAAATTCTTGGTCTTCTGCCATCAATTTTTGCAAATTTATCAGATAGTTTTACAGCATTTTTATAAGAATTATTGTCTTTCATTTTCGATTTGTATACACCTGAAAAGCTTTTCATTTCAGATTCATATCTGCCAAAAACCTTTTCTAGAGCTGCGCTAATTTCACCCAAAGTAGCCCTAGCTTTAGCAGCTTTTACGGCTAAAGCTAATAAATTTTTATTTTTTTCTTTTGCTGCTTTGCTTATCTCTTCCAATATTTCTTCAACTTCAGCTTCATTTCTACTTTCTTTTATTGCTTTTAATTTTTTTAATTGATTATTTCTTACTTCTTCGTTGTTAATTTCTAAATAATTTATTTCTTCATCCTGTTCTAAAGTGAATTTGTTAACCCCTACAATAATAAATTCTTTATTGTCAATTTTTGCTTGTTTCCTTGTGGCTGCTTGCTCAATTCTCATCTTCGGAATTCCTTTCTCAATTGCTTTTGTCATTCCACCGGCATCATTAATTTCCTTAATATGAACCATTGCTTTTTCAATAAGCTCTTGAGTTAATTTCTCAACATAAAAACTACCACCCCAAGGATCAACTGTTTTACATATGTCAAGCTCTTCTTGAATTATTAACTGAGTATCTCTCGCAATTTTTGACGAAAACTTTGTAGGTAAACCTATTGCTTCATCTAGTGAGTTAGTATGAAGGCTTTGTGTTCCACCAAACACTGCAGAAAGTGCTTCTATAGTTGTTCTTGTAATATTGTTAAACGGTTCTTGTTCCGTTAAACTCCATCCACTTGTTTGGCAATGTGCTCTAAGGCAATAAGATTTATGGTTTTTAGGTTTAAATTGTTCCATTAGATGTGTCCATAGATATCTTGCAGCTCTCATTTTAGAAATTTCCATAAAATGATTCATTCCAATACCCCAAAAAAATGAAAATCGATTAGCAAATTCATCAATTTTTAAACCTGCATCTAAACCAGTTTTTATATATTCAATTCCATTTGCAAGAGTATAGGCAAGTTCTAAGTCTGCACTTGCTCCAGCTTCTTGCATATGATAACCAGAAATACTAATACTATTAAATTTAGGCATGTTTTTACTGGTATATTTAAATATATCCGAAATTATTTGAATTGAGTCTTTTGGAGGATATATGAAGGTGTTTCTTACCATATATTCTTTAAGAATATCATTTTGAATAGTTCCGGAAAGGCTACTAATATCTACACCTTGTTCTTGAGCACTAACTATATAGAATGCCATTATTGGAAGAACTGCTCCATTCATTGTCATTGAAACAGTCATTTTATCCAATGGTATTCCTTTGAATAAAGTTTTCATGTCTTCAACTGTGTCAATTGCTACTCCTGCTTTTCCAATATCCCCAATTACTCTCAGATTATCTGAATCATAACCTCTGTGAGTTGGTAGGTCAAATGCAACCGAAAGCCCTTTTTGCCCAGCTCTAAGATTTTCACGATAAAATTTATTACTCTCCTCGGCGGTAGAAAACCCTGCATATTGTCTTATTGTCCAAGGCTTGTTAGTATACATTGATGAGTAAGGTCCTCTAACAAAAGGTGGTAAACCTGCTATCGAATTTAAATGATAAGCATTAGAAATATCCTTGTATGTATATTTATTTTTAATATTAATACCTTCATCCGTATCATAATACTTTAGAGTTTTTTTATTAACCTTACTTAGTGGAGTAAAGTCTTCAACTTTAATATTATCTAAGTTTTGCCTATTCATCAATCGTAATTTTACTTAGCTCAGCAAAGCTTTTAAAGTAACCTCCTTTTTTTTCTATTCTCTTAAATAGATTAAGTGATTTTTGAGCTAATTCTTCAATTAAATATGTTAAATAATAACTCCCGCTTATAGAATTGTTTACCTTATCAATTAAAGTTTCATTTTTTAAAATTAAAAGCTGATTATTCATAATCCTTTGTGAGAATGCATTTTTGTCTTTAAATCTAACATCATAAGCAATCGATTTTATAAAATTGCACCCACCTAGTATACCTGACAAACATTCTGAAGTGGATCTAATAATATTGTTGTTGTAGTTATTGATAGTCTTATTTTTCAATGACGGCTTAGCAGTAATTACACAGTTATCTATTTGATTTCCGTAATCTTTAGTTATTAAGCTCCAAAGAATCCTTAAAGCTTGAATTTTAGCAATTTCAAAAAAATAATTACTACCCTGAATAACCTCAAATGAAATTTTTTCTGCTACTTCTGTCCCAAACTTGTTCAAGTATTCATTAGCAGCAGAAAGAGTAAAAGCGATTTCTTGAATAATGTTTGATCCAGAATTTTTAAAGAATTCAGATGAAATATTTATACTATACGATTTTGATAGAAAATCATTTATTTTTAAAATATTTAAATCTTCTAAGTCTGGCTCAAAAATTATATGTAACCCTTTGTTATGGTATTCTTCTATCTCTTTTAAATTATTTGTTTTTAGAAAAACATTTAGTTTATCTAAATCAAATTCTAATAAATCAATTTTACTAAAGTTTTTTAAAATAACGTTAGTTATTTCATTGTTAAATAGATTTTTTAGCTCGTTCTCTAAATCACTTGTCTCAAGGCAATCAATTTCTGAAACTATTTTCCATTCATCAGGAAATAATAAATTTTCAGAATTAATAAGCGAATTTTTTGTATTTACATAAAATGGAGAAATGTTTATTTCTTCATTTGTTGAGGTGAATAGCTCATTATATTTGTCTAAGCCTAAATCACTTACTATTTTTTCTTCCCAATTTATTTCTAAATTTTTCTTTTTTTTCATTATTCAGAAATTGTGTCAAATTGAATTATAAATATATCTTCATTGTCTTTTTTCATATAAAGTTTTTCTCTAGCATATTTTTCAAGTCCGGTATCGGTCTGAATCATATTCAGTTCTTTTTTATCTTTATCTATTTCACTATTATAATAACTTTTCTGCTCATTTAATTTATTAATATCATTATTTAAATCATTATGAACAAGAAGAGAGTTGCTATCAAAAAAAATCATCCATATTATGAATAATATTATAATTATTCCATAAGTACTTTTTATAAATTTTATCAATTTACTTTTCATAATATTTTTCTTTAATTAATTTGACAATTTCTGAAACATCAGCTTCATAACTAGTGTCAATGATTAAATCGCAATACTTTTTAACGGGTTCTACATAAAGCTCATGCATACTGTCAAGTCTATTTTTAAATAGGTTAACAACATCTTCATAATTTCTATCTCTTTCACTTACATCTCTCTTAAGTCTTCTTTCAAACCTAATATTTCTAGGGCAATCTAAGAATATATTATAATTTATACTTTCACGCAATTCTTTATTTGTTAATATTAAAATCCCTTCAATGATTAGAATTTTTTTTGGGGAGAATAAGCTGGTATTTTTAAGTCTTAAATGGGTACTAAAACAATAATTTGGGACATTAATTTCTAGTCCTTTTTTTAAAGCTGAAATATGATTGATTAAGAGATTAAAATCAATGGCTTCTGGAGTATCATAATTTAGTTTGTCTCTTTTTTCAAACTCCAATTTAGAGTTGTCTTTATAATAGGAGTCAGATGATAAATAACAAATTTCTTTAATGCCAGATTCTTGAGTAATCTTATTAATTATAGTGGTTTTGCCACTTCCAGTACCTCCTGTTACTCCAATTATATACATATTATTCTATGAGTTTTAAAATTCCTAAATTTTCAACTCCAATATAAATATTTTTGTAATTATCAACTTCAATGGCTCTAACTCTACCAATTTCTTCAAATAGTTTGTTTTCTTTTACAATTTTACCATTCTCTATAATACACTGATGAAGGTATTGAAATTTTAGAGACCCAATCAATATACTACCATCTAGTGTGGGATATTTCGGATTTTTTACAAATAACATTCCACTTGGTGCAATAGATGGAACCCAATAGTGTAAAGGGTTTACCATACCATCAATAGATGTTTTATTTGTAAATTTTGTACCAATATAATTTACACCATAACTTGCTAGCGGCCATCCATAATTTTTTCCAGCTTCAATAATATTTATTTCATCACCTCCTCTTGGCCCATGTTCATGAATCCAAATTTCATCTTTATCTTCATCATAAATCATTCCTTGAGGATTTCTATGTCCATAGGAGAATATTGCTTTTTTTGAATTTCTTTCATTTATAAAAGGGTTATCAATTGGAATCCTACCATCGTCATGTAATCTATAAATTTTCCCCCCATCTCTTTTAATATCTTGTGGATTTAAATCCCTATTTCCTCTGTCACCAATGCTAAAGAATAAATAATTTTCTTTGTCAAATACCATTCTGCTACCATAATGTAAAGTCCTTTTACTATTAGGTGTTGCTTTATAAATAACTTCTTGATTTACAGCCGTAAAGTTTTTAATTTTAAACCTTAAGATTGTGGTATTTGTTCCTGGGTTTTGATCATTAGAAGAAGAATAAGAGATGTATATCCATTTGTTTTCATGGAAATCGGGATGCAATTCAATATCTAATAATCCCCCTTGGTTTTTTGATATTATTTTAGGTAAGTTTTTAATTTTTAATTTTTTACCGTTTTTAAAATGAATTAATTCACCTTTTCTTTCTAAGATTAGAATGGAATCATCAGGTAAAAAAACAAAAGACCAGGGCACTTCAAGATTATCTACAATTAATTCATATTTTAATTCAAATGAATAAGCGTTGTTTAAAGAAAATAAAACGACAAATATTAATACAAGCTTCTTCATAGAATTTTTCTTTTAATGAAATTACAAAAAACTAGCTATTTAATGATTAATTGTTTAGCTGAAATCGACAATAATTACATATTTTTGTTAATCAAATTTAAGGATGATGAGTGAAAAAGTAAATTGCCTAATTATAGGCTCAGGTCCAGCCGGATATACTGCTGCTATTTATGCTGCTAGAGCTAATATGAATCCAGTTTTGTACCAAGGAATTCAACCTGGTGGTCAATTAACTACAACCACTGATGTTGAAAATTTTCCAGGTTATCCTGATGGGGTTTCGGGTCCTGATATGATGATTGAGTTGCAAAAACAAGCAGAAAGATTTGGCACTGATATTAGAAATGGTTGGATTACAAAAGTTGATTTTAGCAATTCTCTTAAACTTTGGGTTAATGACGAACATGAGCTTGAATGTAGTTCAGTGATTATTTCTACTGGTGCATCTGCAAAATATCTTGGACTTGAATCTGAAAAGAAATATTTGGAATCAGGAGGAGGAGTCTCAGCCTGTGCTGTTTGTGACGGATTTTTCTATAAAAATCAAGAAGTTGTAATTGTTGGAGGAGGAGATTCAGCTTGTGAAGAGGCTCACTACTTATCAAAATTGTGTAGTAAAGTTACAATGCTTGTCAGAAGAGATGAATTCAGAGCTTCAAAAATTATGCAAGAAAGAGTAATGAAAACTGAAAATATAGAAATCTTATTTAATACATCTACGGTTGAAGTTAAAGGAGATGGGCAATTAGTAACATCTATTTTGACCAAGAATAATTTAAATGATGAATTTAAAGAAATACCAGCAACTGGTTTTTTTGTAGCTATAGGTCATACACCAAATACTGATATTTTTAAGCCCTATATTAATATGGATTCTACAGGTTATATTATCAATGAGCCTGGGTCTACTAAAACTAATGTTGAAGGTGTGTTTGTATCAGGTGATGCAGCTGATCACACGTACAGACAAGCAATTACTGCTGCAGGAACAGGTTGTATGGCAGCTTTAGATGCAGAAAGATACCTTGCCTCAAAGTAAATATTTTGAACTAATTACTTTTCTTTAAATTTGTGAACAAATTAATTCATGCCATTATTTAAAAAAAATCCGTTTGGTCATATTCTTTATATAAAAAAGTGGCTTATTAGAATTTTGGGTACATATACTCACAGAAGATATCGGGGCTTTAATGAATTAAAAATAGAAGGTTCTGAAATTATCAGAGAACTTAAGGAAACCAATGTGTTATTTGTTTCCAATCATCAAACTTATTTTTCGGATGTTGTTGCTATGTTCCATGTTTTTAACGCTAGTCTTAAGGGACGAGTTGATTCAATTAAAAATATTGGTTATTTGTGGAATCCAAAGCTCAACATTTATTTCATAGCTGCAAAGGAAACTATGAATGATGGATTGATACCAAAAATTTTAGCTTATGCTGGTTCAGTTAGCATTGAAAGAACTTGGAGGAGTAAAGGTCAAGATGTAAATAGAAAGGTTAAATTCAGTGATATCTCCAATATTGGAAAGGCATTAGATGATGGATGGGTAATCACATTTCCTCAAGGTACAACCACCCCTTTTAAGCCAATTAGGAAGGGCACAGCTTTTTTAATTAAGCAATATAAGCCAGTTGTTGTTCCTATTGTTATCGATGGCTTTAGAAGGTCTTTTGATAAAAAGGGCTTAAGAGTCAAGAAAAAGAATATACTACAAACAATGAATATTAAGAAACCCTTAGAAATAGATTATGAAAATGATTCTACAGATGAAATTATAAATAAAATAGCATTTTCAATTGAACAACATGAGACTTTTCTAAAGGTTATTCCTCAAGATGAACTTAGCAAACATAATGAATTAAATAAAAAGAGGGAATTTTAGATTTAAAACACGCTGGAAACAATCCAGTATCAATTTTATTTTAATTTTTTATAATTCTATGATTTTCAACATTATTATCTGAATATATTTTCATTAAATAGATACCAGATTTTAAAAAAGGTAGTTTAACTATTGTAATGTTTGTATCAAAAATTGTTAAAATATTTTTTCCAAGTATATCGTATATTTCTAACTTAAATATGAGATTGTCAGACTGTATATTGATTAAATCATCAACTGGATTTGGGTATAATTTAGATTTAATTTTGTAGCTATCTAAAAGGTTTAAGTTTCCTGAAAGACCTTTAATTTCAAAATTATCATAATAAAACCCATCTCTTCTTAAACCTCCATCAGTGTAAAGTTTAAATCTTATTGAAATCTCTTGATCTAAGTAATCTGTTAGTAAAACACTTTCATTTAGCCATTCTGACTGGTTTCCGTCATAAAGTGGTTCGTCAAGGGCATAATCATGGGTTTCAATTCCTTTATTTGTATATTTTCCACACTGAGGAATCCATGAATTGCCACCATCAACTGAAATTTCAAGTTGTACGTAATCATACCCTGATTCTATATTCCATTTAGCATCAAAATTAATTTCAGCATATGAAAATCCAGACAAATCAACAGAGTTAATGAGTTCAATAATTTCCTCAGAGTTATTACTGTAGTTTGAATAAGGAGAGTCAGTTATGCTACTTTGCGGTGAAGAATATTCTTCATATGTAATTGACCACTCAGAATTATCTGTCCAATATTCATTATAATTTTCACTTTCATCTTCAAATATTATTTGCGGTTCTCCATATATTTTACTTACCAAAATTTCTTCTTCATATAAGCCATTATTCAAAATATACTTGAAAATAATTTCTTCACCTTGATTAATTGATTGGTTTAAAGTGATTTCAAAATTATCATAAACTATTTCTCCAATTTCAAGTGAGTTTATATTAATTTCAGATGAAATTGATTCAATATTAGATGAGACTGGTTGTATTGATATGCTAAAAACCTCTTCATCTACGATTCCTAGCCTTTGTAAACTAAACTCTGTTTGAAAAGTAGAGGTAGAAATAAAATTATTTGTAAAATCTTTTAGTGAAGCATAATTGCCAATCATCTTTGCAGCGGTAATATTCAAATTCAGCATGCCCTTACATAAATCTTCTATAGTAGAGGATTGAGGCCAAAAAGAACTACCTATCTCAGGGGTCATTGCAAAAATTTTATCCCTAGTTTGATTATTTTCAGTTGTAAGCATTCCATACATAAAATCATCACTATCGCCAGCAGCAGGATACAGGTCTGCACTTATTATATTATCATAATTATTTTCACTGACTAGCTCTGTGGATATAAATTCATAAATATCATTATCCTCAGTAGGCTGATTATAATCGTAACCATATGGATATAGTAAGAGATTTCCATAAGTATGATTATTTAGAGCTAATTTGAAATTTTTTGACTCAACCAAAAATCTAATTGCTCTATTTTCTGCTTCAGAGAAGGGTTCGTCTCCAGCATATGTACTACCATTGGGGTTCCCCGAAGTGCCTGACGTATTCCAAACTTCACTACCGTTTTCATCTATATATGAATAGTTTCTGTTATTATCAACCCCGTGATTATCTCTCCTGTTTTTTCTCCACATTCCACCACCATTAGGTTCACTCGTTTCATTATAAATATAACCGTCGGGATTCACACAGGGAACAAAAAATAATTCTGATGAATCAATAATTTGTTTGATACTATTATTTGAATTATAGTTCTCTAATAAATACCACATAAAATAAATTAGCTGCTGCATTGATGCAGGTTCTCTAGCATGATGTAATGCAGTGTAAAGTATTTGAGGCTCTTCCTCCGAAGTATTTGGATTGTCAGAAATTTTTACTAGTTGTAGAAATCGACCCTCATATGTCTCGTGAATGTGTGGACTTTCATTATAATTTTCATCTTTAATGTCAACTCTTTGTGAAATAAGATTTGGAAATTGATTGTGCATATCATCAAGTTCACTTAACATTTCATCATAAGTATAAAACCCTCCAAATTCATTACCGTTTTTAAAATCATAATTTTCAGGAGTTTGATATTCATTATTTTCCAGATTACAAAATTCGTTTGATTTAAAATTTGACACTGACTTATTTCTGTTTTTATAGAATTCAGTAACATCGTTAATTAATATTTCATAATTAAAGTTTAAGGATTTTATTTTGTCTAACTCTGTTTCAGAAAAATCGGAAATATAAAAATGATTTTTTTTATGAAATCCATGATCGATATTTACCCCATGATTTGCAAGATTGATTAATTCTTCTAGGCTAGAGTAATTAATTTTAATTTTGTAAAATACTTCATTTTTTTGTGAGAAATTCAGATTTGAAATCAAAAAACATAATAAAATTGTTAGACATTGTTTCATTTGAATTTTATATAAATAAGGCAAATATTATTCCGAAATAAAAGAATTTTCTAAAATCCATTTTTTTGCATTTTGAAAGGCTATAATCCAGGGACTAATTTTATCATTTCTTCCATCAGGATAGTATGCCCAATTCCATTTAAAAATAGATCTTTCAATATGTGGCATTGTTACAAGATGTCTTCCGTCATTATTGCATAACATAGCAGTGTTAAAATTTGAACCATTTGGATTTGACGGATAGTCTTCATAGCCATATTTTGCAACTATATTATAGCTTTTTTCATCATAGGGTAGATCAAATTTTCCTTCTCCATGACTTATCCATACTCCCAGGATTAAGTCCTCAAGTGAGCTTAGCATTACTGAGTTGTTTTTATTGATTTTTACTGACGTGAAATTACTTTCGTGTTTTCTTGAGTTATTGAAGGTCATTTTACCATGTTCAGAGTGATTTGGATTAATTAAATCTAATTCCATGAATAATTGACATCCATTACAAACCCCAATTGATAGAGTGTCTTTTCTTTTAAAAAATCTTTCCAGAGATTTTTTTGCTTTTTCATTAAACTTAAATGAACCTGCCCACCCTTTTGCAGACCCAAGTACATCAGAGTTAGAGAATCCTCCAACTGCACCTAAGAATTGAACATCTTCAAGATTTTCCTTACCCTGAATTAAATCAGTCATATGAATATCTTTAACTTCAAATCCAGAAAGATATAGAGCATTAGCTAATTCTCTTTCACTATTACTTCCTTTTTCTCTTAAAATTGCAGCTTTTGGTTTTTGTAGATTAGTTATCTTAGGATATTCACCAGAAAACCTTTTGTTATCAGGGAATATAAACTTTAGAGGTTGATTTTTATAATTTTCAAATCTTACTTCTGCTAAACCGTTAGAAGTCTGTTTTTTATCCAGTAAAGTTGATGTTTTGAACCAATAGTCTCTAAATTCAGCAATGTCAAATAAAAATTCTTCATTAAAATTTCGAATTTTTAAATTATTGGCTTCAATAACTTTACCAATTTTATAAGCCTTTATTCCTTTATTTATAAGATAATCTTCAATTTTATCATTCTTACTTTGAATAATAATTCCACAATTTTCTGAAAATAATATTTTAGTTATATCCTTTTCGTTTAAAGTGGATAAATCGATTTCAGCAGAAATTTTTGTTGTTGGAAAGCACATTTCCATAATGGTGGTAATAAATCCACCTGAGCCAATATCATGTCCTGAAATTATTAAATCTGAGTAGATTAATTCTTGAATTGTATTGAAAACATTAATAAAATATTTTGAATCATTAATTGTTGGGCATTCCGTACCTATATTTCCAATTATTTGTGAAAAAGCAGAACCTCCTAATTTAAATTTATCAGATGATAAATTAATATAATATATAGAGCCATAATTTAATTTAAAAACAGGCTCTATTATGTTAAAAATATTGTTACAGTGAGCGGTTGCAGAAATAATTACTGTGCCTGGTGACTTTACTTCAATTTCTTTATATTTTTGATTCATGGAAAGCGAGTCCTTCCCAGTAGGAATATTTATTCCTAAATCTATGGCAAATCTAGAAACCGATTCTACAGCCTTATAAAGTCTGGCATCTTCACCTTTGTTTTTGCAAGGCCACATCCAATTTGCTGAAAGAGAAACTCCTTTTAGACCTCCTTTAATAGGTGCCCAAATAATATTTGTTAGTGCTTCAGCTATACTGTTTTTACTTCCTGCTTCTGGGTCAATTAATGCTGAAATAGGGGAGTGCCCGATTGATGTAGCAATTCCGTGACTTGATGAATAGTCTAACGCCATTACCCCACAATTGTTGAGAGGCAGTTGAAGTTCACCAACACATTGTTGTTTTGCTACTTTTCCACCAACACATCTGTCAACTTTATTTGTTAGCCAATCTTTACATCCAACAGATTCAAGACTAAATAAATCTTTTAAATATTTGTTTAATAATTTACTGGAATATTTAATTTCATTATATGTCTTATTAATGGTTATGTCTTTAAGAATTGTTTCTGGAGAGCTTCCAAAAAAATGACCTAGGTCTAAATCTACACAACTTAGCTTGGTTTTTTTTGAGAATATGGTAAATCTGTTATCATCTGTAACTTTTCCAACAATGTAAACAGGAGCTTTTTCTCTTTCACATATTGATATAAATTCGTCAATATTTTCTTTTTTTATAATTAATCCCATTCTCTCTTGAGATTCATTTCCAATAATTTCTTTATTAGATAGGGTAGGGTCACCAATTGGAAGATTATCCAATTCTATAAATCCGCCAGTATCCTCAACAAGCTCGGTTAAACAATTTAAATGACCACCTGCCCCATGATCATGTATTGAAACTATGCAGTTTTTATCATTTTCCACGGTCCCCCTTATCGCATTAGCTACTCTTTTTTGCATTTCTGGATTTGATCTTTGGATAGCATTTAATTCAATTCCTGATGAAAACTCTCCTGTATCTGATGATGAGACTGCTGCACCACCCATTCCTATTCTATAGTTATCTCCACCCATAATAACTATCAAATCATCTTTAGCTGGTTTTTCTTTTAAAGAGTGTTTTTTATTTGCATATCCAATCCCTCCAGCTAACATTATCACTTTATCATAAGCTTGAACTTCACCATTATTATCGTTTTCAAATGTAAATACAGAACCTGAAATTAACGGTTGACCAAACTTGTTTCCAAAGTCAGAAGCACCATTGGATGCTTTTATTAAAATATCCACAGGAGTTTGATATAACCACTTTCTTTTATCGATTTTATTCTCCCATTCTTTATTGTTAATTCTAGAATAAGGAGTCATATAAACAGCGGTTCCAGCTAAAGGAATAGAACCTTTCCCTCCCGCTAGTCTATCCCTTATTTCTCCACCTGAACCAGTTGCAGCTCCGTTAAATGGTTCTACTGTAGTCGGAAAATTATGGGTTTCTGCTTTTAAAGAAATTACAGTCTCTATCTTTTTAGATTTGTAAAAAGTAGACTTTTCAGACTTTTCAGGTGCAAATTGAACCACTTTGGGTCCTTTTATGAAAGCTACATTGTCTTTATAAGCGGAAACAATGTTATCCGGATTGGTTTTTGAAGTTTTTTTAATCAGAGAAAATAAGCTCTCTTCTTTTTCTTCCCCGTCTATGATAAATTTGCCGTTGAAAATTTTATGTCTGCAATGTTCTGAGTTAACCTGTGAAAAACCAAATATTTCAGAGTCAGTTAATTTTCTACTTATATCTTTTGAAACATCCTCTAAATAATTTACTTCATCTAAACTTAATGATAATCCTTCATCTTTGTTAAATTGATTAATATCATCAATATTCGTGATTTTTTCAGGAATAATATTCACTGTAAATAGATCTTGATTTAAATTATTGAATTTTTCATTTAGCATTGGATCAAAATCCTCAAGTCTATTAGTTTCAAGTATATATTTTTCTATTCTTTTTATGGAATAAACACCCATATTATGACAGATTTCTACAGCATTAGTACTCCATGGTGATACCATAGCTGCTCTAGGTCCAATTAAATTTTTTTTAATGATTTTTTTTAATAAAAATGTTGAATTACCAAACAGCCATTCAAGTTTATTAATTTCATCTTTTGTTAATGAATTATTTGTTTGGACAGCAAAAATATTATGGTTTTTAGATTCAAAAAAAGATATCATCTTATCAAATAAATATGAGAGCTAAATTTACTTGAAATTAATCTATTTAGTATTAAAATAAATTGGGTAAAATAAATAGTTATTCACCTCTTTTAAACAGTTATAAATTAAATTGATTGCATTTTAACCAGGTTACTATAAACACCATCTTTTTTCATTAAATCTTTATGAATTCCAACTTCAATTATTTTTCCTTTTTCTAAAACAATAATTTTATCAGCATTCTGTATCGTTGAAAGTCTGTGAGCAATTACAATTGATGTTTTATTCTCCATCAAGTTGTCTAGCGCAATTTGAACAAGTTTTTCACTCTCACTGTCAAGAGATGATGTTGCCTCATCTAAAACTAAAATTGGAGGATTTTTTAACACTGCTCTTGCAATGCTGATTCTTTGTTGTTGACCACCAGAGAGTTTATTTCCGGAGTCTCCGATATTAGTTTCTATCCCTTTTGGTAGTTTTTTTACAAATTCCCATGCATTTGCAATTTTTAAGCATTCTATTATTTCCTTTTCACTAGCGTCAGATTTAGCAATTAATAGATTGTTTTTAATTGAGTCATTGAACAAAATGGAGTCTTGGGTTACTAATCCAATTAAATTACGCAAAGATTCTTTTTTTAATTTTTTTAAATTATACCCGTCTATATTTATCGATCCTGAATTAACATCATAAAATCTACATATTAGGTTTGCAAGAGTAGATTTTCCGCTTCCTGACTGTCCAACCAAGGCAATATTTTTACCCTTTGGAATGATTAAATTTAATTTATTTATAACGCTTTCTTCATCATATGAAAATATCATATCCTTAATTTCAATATTATTTTTAAATGAGTTTAAGTCAACAGCATTTTTATCCTCTTTTAGTATAGATTTATTGTCGATGACATGAAAAATCCTCTCTGCTGCAGCACTGGCTTTTTTAACCTTATAAGTTGCCCTGCTTAGTGATTTTGCCGGGGTTAAAATATTGTAAGCTAAACCAAGATATACTATGAAGGCACTTGCGTCTAACGAGTTTTCTTTTAAAACCATTATACCCCCAAACCAAAGCACGCCAGCAATTGATGATATTCCTAAAAATTCACTTAAAGGACTTGCAAGATTTTTTCTGTTTAACACACTATTTGAAAATTTGTAAAACCTTTCCGTAGATTTGGTAAATTTTTCTAAAAATTTGTTTTCAGCATTGAAAATTTTTAAAATTTTCATGCCAGACAATGTTTCATCAACAAGTGAGATAAATTGACCTTGTTCTTTTTGAACTTTAAGAGATTTCCTTCTAAGAGATTTTCCGACTATAGATATTACAAATCCACATAATGGTATAAATATTACAACAAATAAGCTCAGTTTAGGGCTAATTAAAAACATTGAAATTAATGTGAAAATAACCATTAGTGGATCTTTAACAATTAACTCAAATATTGATAAAAACGAGTTGTCTAATTCTTGTACATCAGATGATATTCTAGCAACAATATCACCTCTCTTTTTTTCTGAATAAAAAGTAAGAGAAAGCTTGATAATACTTTTGTAAATATCGTTTCGGATATCCTTTACCACACCGTTTCTTAGGTATGTGATAAAAAACATTGACAAATAATTAAATATATTTTTTAAAAGAAATGTAGCAATGATTATTCCTACCATAAAAATTAAAACATCATCGCTTCCATCTGCTTTTTTTGTGGTTACAAAATAATTAAGATAATTTTCAACATAATTTGCAAGCTCACCTATATTTTCCCATACAGGTGGTTCGACTAATTGTTTGGTTTGATTAAAAAGAACCTTTAACATTGGAAATAGCGAAATCATTGATAATGTTCCGAAAAAGGCATAAAAAATATTTGAAATAATATTTAAAATAAAGTATTTCTTATACACCCATGCGTATCCAAAAATCCTATTAAAATAGCTGTTTTTCATAGACTAATATTATTAATAATATCTTCTAATTTTTCATCAAGATATAGATTTACTTCATTAAACTTTTCTAAACTTTCCAGCTTTCTGTTAACACTAATGTACATTTTAATTTTTGGTTCAGTTCCGCTGGGTCTAAGAATTAATTTATAACCCTCATCAGTCTCAAATTCGATTACATTTGAAGTTGGTAAATTAATTTTAGTTTTAGTGTTTTTTGCTAAATTGGTTTTACTGGAATTTAAATAATCAGAAAAGTATTTAACCTTTGAACCAGAAATATCTTTTAGAGGATTTTTTCTAAATCCTTCAATAATATTATTTATTTCTTCTTGACCTTTTTCCCCTTCTTTTACTATTGATATTAATTTTTCTTTATAAAAACCATGTTTACAATATAGATTAACCAATTCCTTAAAGGCAGAAGAATTATTTTGCTTGTAATATGACATCATTTCATATGCAGCTAAACTAGCAGTTATTGCATCTTTATCTCTAACATCATCACCAATCATTAATCCAAAACTTTCTTCACCGCCAATTATAAATTTTTGATTGGGGAAATCTTCAATCATTTTAGCAATCCATTTAAAGCCTGTTAAACTTAATTTACAATCTACATTATAATAATTAGCAATTTCTTTTATCATGGGAGTTGACACAATTGTTGAAGCTACAAAGGATTCTTTATTCAATGATTGATGAGTTGTTTTTAACTTTAAAAAATAATCAAACATTAATATCATTAATTGATTTCCATTAATTAGGGTTAAATTATCATTTAGATCTTTAATTGCTACACCTAGTCTATCACCATCTGGATCAGTACCAATAACCATTTCTGCATTTACTTTTTTCGCTAATTTAAGAGCTTGGTCAAGTGACTCAATTTCCTCTGGATTGGGGCTGATAACAGTGCTAAAATTCCCATCAGGAGTCATTTGCGAATTAACATATCTAACATTACTATAACCAGCTTTTTTTAGCAGTATTGGTATTATTGTGGAAGATGTTCCATGAAGGGCTGTAAAAACAATCTTATTTTCGCTTCTATTTTTAACTTCATTATTTAATCCGTTTTTTAAACACAAATTAATAAATGGCTCATCTATTTTTTTATCAATAAATTCTATCAGTGTTTTGTTTTTATTAAAATTTATTTCATCAAAATTTACTTTTTCAATTTCAGTAATTAATTTCTTATCAATAGGCGGAACAATTTGTCCTCCTTCTTCCCAATAAACTTTGTACCCGTTATATTTAGGCGGGTTATGTGAAGCAGTCATAACAATCCCGCAAACACATTCTAATTTTCTAACAGCATAAGAAAGCTCAGGAGTTGGTCTCAAACTTGAGAATAGATAAACTTTAATCTTATTAGCAGAAAAAACATCAGCTACAACTTTAGCTAGAGAGTCGCTATTTTTTCTACAATCATAAGCAATTGCTACCTTTTGATTTTCTGGATACTTTTTTTTAATGTAATTTGAAATACCCTGAGTATTTTTACCAATAGTATACTTATTAATCCTGTTTGTGCCTACACCCATTATTCCTCTCATACCACCAGTACCAAACTCTAGGTTTTTATAAAATGAATCGTAAAGCTCAGCTTTATCTTCTTTTAATATTATAAGCTCTTTTTGAGTAGATTCACAAAAAGGTGGTTTTGACCATTGCTTTATATTTTCTGAAATAATATTTTTCATTGTAATTTACAAACTTGTAAAATTATAATTTAGTTGAAACCTTTGTTTAGGTTTCCTGTTAAATAAATCACAAATTTGTTTCCTTTTGAATAACATATTGGGGCTTCTTATTGATATTTTTAAGCATTAATTCACCGATGAAACCCATTGAAAAAAATTGACTTCCTATTATCATAGTAGTTAAGCTTATAAAAAATTCAGGCCTTTCAGTAATCAATCTTCCTCCAGGATTTATGATTAATTTATCATATCCTAAATAAATAGCGAAAGCAAAACCTATCAGAATTAACATCATCCCTAAGGACCCAAATAAGTGCATAGGTCTTTTTCCAAAACTTGATATAAACCAAATGGTCAATAAATCTAAAAAACCATGCAAAAATCTACTTGGTCCAAATTTTGTTTTTCCGTGTTTTCGAGGTCTGTGATTAACAACTTTCTCTCCAATTTTTAAAAAACCCTCATTTTTAGCTAGTACAGGGATGTATCTATGCATTTCACCATATACATTAATTGTTTTTACAACTTCTTTTTTAAAAGCCTTTAATCCACAATTAAAGTCATTTAATTTGATGCCAGATGTCAATCTTGCAGCAAAATTGAAAATTTTAGAAGGTATATTTTTAAATATAATTGAATCAAATCTTTTTTTCTTCCAGCCAGAAACTAAATCATAATTTTGATTTATTATCATATCATACATTTCTGGTATTTCTTTTGGGTCATCTTGTAGATCTGCATCCATTGTAAAAACGACTTCTCCTTGTGATTTTAAAAAACCAGCGTGAAGTGCTTGAGATTTTCCATAGTTTCTTTGAAATCTAATTCCTTTAATAAAACTATTTTCATTTGTTAATTCTTCTATAATTTTCCAAGACCCGTCATTGCTTCCGTCATCTATTAAAATTATTTCATATGAAAGGCTATAAGCATTCAAAACCTGGTCTATAGAATTGGCAAGTTCCTTAAGCGAATCTTGTTCATTTAAAAGTGGGATTATAATAGAAATATTCATTTATAACTATGATTTTTTAAAAATAAGCGCTACCGGAACAGCAAAAATGGCATTTAATAATAATCTACTAAAAAACTCTGCAATGATACTTGAAAATGAAAAAGCATCATTGTTTTGCATTTCATCCATTGTAGCAGCAATTAATTCAGAAGGAGAGTCATATTTCTCCATCATTTCTTTAACAGCGACCATTGCATTTTCATTAATTATTACTGCAGCAGCAGGGTCAATAAACTTAAATAGGACAATAGTACCTAAATTTATAATCAAATATCCAATAACAATACATAGAAAGTATGAAGTAAATGCTTCCTTAAATGTTATGATACCATTTTTTAGTTTTTTGTTGCTAATTACTGCATATATACCGAATGCTATAACAGGAATTCTATAAACAGCTAGCATCAAAAGGAAATTTGAAAAATAATTTAAATCAACTACATAAATTATCGCAGTTATTATAAATAAAAATGTTCCCAGTTTTACACCAAGATCAATAGAGTTTTTATTCAGGGTTGTTTCCATATAATTGTAATATCTGTCAAATATACAAAAAGGATATTCCAAAAAAATTAAATTAATTATCGTCAATTATTGTTTAATATTAAAAAATCAATAAATTTGCACCTCAAAATTAGTAGAATGAAAAAAGGTATACATCCTGAAAATTATAGACTTGTAGCATTCAAAGACATGTCTAATAATGATATTTTTTTGGCTAAATCAACTGCTCAGACAAGTGAGACTGTATCTGTTGATGGTGTTGATTATCCTCTAGTAAAATTAGAAATATCAAGAACTTCTCATCCATATTACACCGGAAAAGCTAAGTTGGTTGATACTGCAGGTAGAATTGATAAGTTCAAGACTAAATACGCGAAATTTAATAAAAAATAAGTCTCGTAATGATAAAATATTAAGCCTCTCAATTTGATTGAGAGGCTTTTTTTATACATTTATACCAATCTCAATTTAAAATTATGTCTGAAATATATTTTAGAAAAATTCAAAAAAATGATTTGAACGAAGTTTTTGTTCTGTTAAATCAATTAAAGCAAATGGATATTTCTGCAATAAATCATGATAAAGCATGGGATAATTTTATAAATAATACTAGCTCAAATTCTGTTGTAGGACTATTTAATGATAAAATTATTGCATATGGAAGTTTAGTTGTGGAAAATAAGGTTAGGGGAGAAGTAGCAGGCCATATTGAAGATATTGTTGTTGATTCCGATGTGAGAGGTAAAATGATTGGAGTTGCACTTATAAAAGAACTGATAAAAATTGCGAACGAAAAAGATTGTTATAGAATAACTTTATTTTGTAAAGAAAATCTCGTTAATTTTTATGCTAGAAATGGATTTGAGGTTAATAATGTAGTAATGAAAAAGTACCTTTCCTAACGGGTTTTTTTTACACTTCTTAAGTCTAACAAGTTGGTTGCATTTATTTTCATCCCACTTATATTTTTAGAAACAAACCTTATCACTTCATCATAAAATAAGGGTACAATAATTGATTTTGACATAACTAGTGAGTCCATTTTTGAATAGATGTTATTGGCTTTTTCTTGATTTGTAATTTCTAAAGATTTTTCATAAAGTATGTCGAATTTAGAATCAGAAAAATGAGTATAATTTGGCCCATTAGGGGCAAAGTTTTTGCTGTAAAATAGAGATAAATAGTTTTCTGCATCAGGATAATCTGCTATCCAACTAGCTCTAAAAAAATCTAATTTTCCATTTGCTTTGGCTTGTTTTAATGCAGAACCAGGTATTACATCAATTATAATTTCAATTCCTAATTTTTCTAATTCTTTTTGAATAAATTCACAAAAATCAAGATAATTGCTGGAAGTTGTAAGTTTAAGAGAAGGTGAAGCATTAAATTTCTCTTTAAATTTTTCTACATAATTTTTTGCAAGCTCAGGATTATATCTGTTTATATTAGTTTTTTTGTAACCAGGTAATCCAGTTGGAATAAATCCACCGTTAGCAGGAATACCAACCCCATTTCTTAAAAATTTTATCATTTTTCTTTTATCAAATCCAATATTTATAGCTTTTCTTATCAAATCTGATTTAATTTCATTTTTTTGAGATTCCATAAAAAATGCCAGATATTCTGTATTCAAATAAGGACCACGCAACATATTAATTTCATTTTCATAATACATATTTAACTTACCATTGCTATCTATTATTTCGTCTTTATAAGAGTTATCCAGTCCTGAGATATAATCAACTTTACCTTTTATTAATTGAAGAAATTCACTCTGCTTCTCAGGTAAA
>Ga0115013_10000100_pt1 | contig 55567 bp, 37 predicted proteins | sample SouAtlMetagenome_2_FD_88686 | JGI IMG/M metagenome (GOLD analysis project Ga0115013, IMG submission 88686) | Marine eukaryotic phytoplankton communities from Atlantic Ocean - South Atlantic ANT15 Metagenome | ecosystem: Environmental > Aquatic > Marine > Oceanic | place: South Atlantic Ocean...
AACAACAATGGTGGACTCTGGAGTTTCTGGAATGGCGGTGGCCCCTCAGCAAATGGCGGCTGGAACGCCGCCAATGGTCCAGCGGTCTCCACAAATACGTGGTCCCACGTCGCAATCTCCTACGAAAGCGCAACCAATACCAAAACCATATTCCTTGACGGCACCGAGGTGAGCATTACCAACCCAGTCGCATTCAGCCCCAATAACGGCGACCTCCCCGATGGCTTCAGCCACGATAACGAGAACCTGCATATCGGGGGCGGTGGTGATGATGGCGGCTCGTTCCGCTGGAACGGAGGCATTGATGACGTCTCAATCTGGGACGAAGCCCTTGACCAAACCGCGATCCAAGATATCAGGGACAATAGCATTACCTTGATTCCTGAGCCTACCTCGCTCGGACTCCTTAGCCTCGCTGGCCTGGCTCTCCTGCGACGCCGACGCCGCTAGATTCCTGATTTCAACACTTCAATAAGCTCCCCGGGATCATCCTGCGGGAGCTTTTTTTTGGGGGGAAAGACAGGAGGACTGCACGCTTTGAAAGGAATCTCCACCGCTCCCCGTCTTAACTCATTAAGGTGGAAAACAAATACCAAGCCTAACAATGAGCGCCACGAATAATGCATTCTTAAAACTCCACGGAACTTGGCTGCTCGCATTGATCAGCGCATTTTTCATCGGCACCAACTGGAGCAAAGATTCCAGCGAAAATTCATCCGCCGACACCCTGAGGGGATCGGAGTCATCCTCCCGGCTCTATCGTGACGGAGACGGAAGCAGCTCCAATCTTTCTAATCCCAGCTCTCGTCGAAATGGCCGTTCAGGCTCATCAAAAGAAGAGGAAGCTCTCATCGCTCAAATTTTTGGAGGAACTCTCTTCTCGGAAGGTAGCATCGAGATTCTCGCCAAGGAAGCCCTCTCCGATCCCAATCCCGTAAAGCGACGCCTCGCTTTCAGCAAGCTCCTCGAAGGAATGACCGCGGAAAACGCCTCCGCCATTCGAGCTCAACTCACCGAACTCAGGGCAAGAGGGCAGGAATGGCGCGACTTCAACTACGCTTGGGGTGCCATCGCCGGAAGAGCAGCCTTTACCGATGCCATGACCAAGGGCCAAAAGGATCTCGAGTCTCTCATCACCGGATGGGCCGCCAACGACCCTAAAGGAGCCATCGCCATGTTGACCGAGCTCCCCGAAGACCTCCTCAAAGAAAAAGCCCGCCTCGAAGGCGGCATCGTCGCCGGTCTCGCCGACCGGAATCGCGATGAAGCCGTGGAATACGTTTCCTCCCTCGCCATCGAAGGACGCAAGGATGCCGACCGCCTGATGTATATCGTCGCCGGCGAAGCTCTCCGGTCCGATGGTCCGGTCGGAGCTTCCATCTGGACTGAATCCCTTCCTGAGGGCCCACTCAAAGGAGCCGCCATGAACTCCGTCGCCTCCCGTTACGTCCGCACGGACCCCGAAGCGGCCGCAGCTTGGATTGAAAAATTCGCCGACCGGGATTATGCCGCCAGAGCCGTTCGCGAAGTCGGAGGCGAATGGGCCGAGAAAAACCCAATGGCTGCCGTCACCTGGCTCGATAAACTTCCCGAAGGCGACGGCCAGAAATATGGTCTCAATTCCGCCTTCGATGACTGGGAAGACCGCGACCCCATCGCCGCCGGAAATTACCTCCTCACCATGGCCGACTCCCCCAAACGCGATTTCGCAATCAAAGGATTTGCCGACGGCTACGCTCGACAAGACCCGGAAACAGCCATCGCCTGGGCCAGCGACATCAGCGACCCAACTCTTCGCAACCAATCCCTCACCAGAGCCGGACAATCCTACTTTCGCCGCAACCCGAAAGCCGCCGCCGAATGGCTCGCTAACAGCGGGCTCCCCTCCGAGGTGCAAAAGGCCATTCAGTCTCCGAAGCGCAGATAATAGTATCTGCCATTCATCTTGGCCGCTTGGACTGCCGGGGTGACACCAACCGCCGCGTCACCGTAGATGACAATCTCAGCTTCGAAGATTTCAGAAGTATCCTGAGCCTCCAGACCGCCGTATCCCAACGAACGGTTCCGGCGGTTCGACTACTCCATCTGCAACTGCAAAATCTTTCCGCTGAATTTCGCTTTGGGTCCCTTTGGATCAACCGGGTGCCCCTCGTCAAAACCAATGCTGCACTTCTCTTGCGGAGCCCTGGTAATCCAATGCTTGCCGGTTTTTGATCGCACCGGCTCGGCGTATCCTAGCTGGACAAACAAATAGCCTGTCGTATCCAAACCCGCCACGAATTTTGTTTTCCCATTGCCAATTGGAGTCCGAACTCGCTCGAGATGATCCTGTCCGGTGGACACTGCAAACACGAGGTCGCCACCGCTCAAATAAAGACTGTAGCCCACCTGAGTCCCACCATGTCCAAGGATAACCTCCTCCAACTGACCTTCCGACTCGATAATCCCTGAGAATTTAAAGGCGCCCTTCACGACATTCGGAACACGCTCTGATGAATACACATCGCCTTTTTTAACCTTCGACCATTGAAGGGCCTTTCCACGTTTCGAAGCGCCACGTCTTTTTTGCGTCGTCGGATAAAGAGTCACCGGATTATCAACCCGCCCGGCAGGTCGTTTATTATTCTTAATATCAATACTCATGGCCTCCGCCAGCGCGGTAAGCCGAGCCACCACTTCAGGATGCGTTGCGGAAACGTCAGTCTTCTCACCAATTTCTTCATCGAGATTATAGAGACGTCCGTTCCGTTTCAGGTCTTCCGGGCGCTCCTTGAGACCCATGCCAATGCTTTGACCTGTCAACGCCAACTTCCACGGTCCCGATCTAATGGCCTGCAAGGTGTTACCACCAAAATAATACCATGCCTCTCGCTTGGTCTGCTCCGCCTTCCCATCAAGAACCTGCGTCATATCATAGCCGTCGATCTTGATCTTGGGATCGGGCTTTCCTCCGGCCAACTTCACCAAAGTCGGCAACAAGTCGGTCGTCCCGGTCACCGCATCACTTGCTGTGCCCGCTTTAATTCGTCCGGGCCACCAGGCAATCGTGGGAACCCGGACTCCTCCTTCAAGGGTGCCGCCTTTGGCTCCGCGGAGTGGACCAGAGACTCCTCCCATTTTTCCTTTCGACGCCCAAGGCCCGTTGTCAGAGGTGAAAATCACCAGAGTATCCTCGGAGACACCCGTACTATCCAATGCCTTGAGAACCTCCCCAACGCTCCAATCCACTTCTTTGACCCAATCCCCATAAACGCCATTGCGCGACGAACCGACGAACTCCTCATGGGGAAAAATCGGCACATGCATCGCAGTGTGCGGAAGATAGAGAAAGAAGGGGCGGGCCGCCTCAGCCTCACGTTTGATGAAAGCCACCGCTTCACCGGTATATTCGCGGGTCACGCGACGCTGCCCTTCGTCCTCCAACAACTCTGCAACTTTTTCATTTCGCATCAGCGGCGTCACCCGTTTACCTGTCTCGGCTGAGTTTCGCTGCATGTCATTGGAGTAAGGAATTCCAAAATAGGAATCAAAACCCTGTCTTGTCGGAAGAAATTCAACTTGGTCACCAATATGCCATTTTCCCACACAAGCCGTCGAATAACCCAATCCCTTAAGGTAATCCGCGATCGTCTTTTCATCAGGGTTCAGGCCATTACGACCTGCAGGAAAAAAGACACCAGGCACGGAAACCCGGGGAGCATAGCTTCCTGTCAGTAGTTGCGCGCGCGAAGCCGAACAAACAGGTGCCGCATAGAAACTCGTCAGCTTCATTCCCTCCCTCGCCATCTGGTCAAGGTGAGGCGTGTCATTCTCAGTGGAACCAAAGGGCCCGATATCTCCGTATCCCATGTCATCGATAAAGATAACAACGAAATTTGGTTTGGCTGCCGAAACCGGCCCCAAAACCAACAATAAAAAAAGGATTAGCTTGAATCGCATCTGCATCGCTCTGTCGTAACGTGAAATTTTGGAAGCGCCGGACTCCTACTTTTTCCTTCTCTTCTTCTGCCACTTCGCCACCGTCTCCTCGCTTAGTTCACTTTGAAAACGAGCATCGTAATCCGTCATCACCTTGGTCAGCTCGGCATAAACCTTACGGTCCTCTTCGCTCTGATTCTTTATCTCATGAAGCTTCCTTTCAAAAGGAGTCGAACAGTTAAAACTCTGCACCTCCTTCGTAGGACCACCTTTTCGAAAAACCAGATGCGTGGCATTCCGTACCACCACCGAGGAAGCTTGCCTGGAACCGTCATTCCTACTGTAGAACAAATAGGACCATGGTTTTTCACGCTCCCCTTTACCCATTAAGCTTGGCAACAAGCTAACCCCATCGAGATTCTTATCGGCAGAGAAATCAATCTTAGCCAACTCACAGAAAGTCGGCAACAGGTCGGCAAAATCAACCAACTCATCGCTCACCTTCCCAGCTTGCACCGTCCCCGGCATCGTCACAAAGAATGGCGTGCGAACTCCGCTGTCATGATTTCCCCTCCCTTTTCCTCCTGCTATCTTCTTTCCCTTCCAGGATGTCACAACCGGCGAATCCGTGCCATTATCACCCGTAAACACGATCAAGGTTTTTTCGGATAATCCCAGAGCATCAACTTTGGAAACGATACGTCCCACCAGCTTATCAACGTGCTCGACCATATTTTTGAAATACTTGGCGTCCCCTTTGTAACTCGGGCTTCCCGGTGACTTCGGATCGTAATCTGGCGTGCCCGGAGTCGGAACGAAGGGACAGTGCGGGAGAATCATGGGGTAATATACAAAGAAAGGATCATCTTTGCTTTCCACGAGAAATTTCTCGATGAAATCAACGCAAACATTCGGACCAAACTCGCCATTTCGGAACTCCTTGTATTCTCCATTTATGGTCAGATCAGGACTGGTGTGCCGACTATCGTATTTCTTGCCGTCGATGGTATGGCTATTTCCCTTCTTCAATTGCCAGAGGCAGGATTGATCAAAACCAAAATGCGAGGGCCCCTCGTTTCCATTCCCCAGTTGCCACTTTCCCGAGATGCAGGTCTTGTATCCCGCATCGCGAAAGTAATTTCCGAAGGTTTTCTGATCATGATCGAGGTAGCCAAACTGGGTGTAATTCCGAACGTTGAATTTCCCCGTCATCAACTTCACCCGCGAAGGAGTGCAAATCGGATTGGCAAAGGCATTGGTGAAACGCATCCCGCTCTTTGCAATCTTGTCAATATTTGGTGTCTTGTAGTCCTCACACCCATTCGACCCCACCGTTTCATAGCCCATATCATCGGCCATGATCATGATGATGTTGGGCTTCACGCCCAAGGCGCTGACAACCGAGAGGGCAACAAACAAAACAGCAAGACGAATACGCATCATGCCCCGACAATGATAAATCCTTCATCGGGAACAAGGATTATTCCCCGGAGAACGTCAAGATCCAACCCGACACTACGGCTCAACAACGTGAAGATGATCGATGTTCCCTCCAATGGCATCATTCGTTTGGAGGACGATTCTGTTCTCCCCCTTCGTTAAGGTCACCTGACTCGTTAGGTCACCCCACTTTTTCCAATCGCCGGTGGGCGGAAATGGCAAAATACCGGCGTCTTTTCTATTCACGAACAACTTAAGCGGACGCTTGTTTGCTGCCAAAGAAACACCCGAGAATGAAAACAAACAGAGAGCAAGGATACTTATTTTCAATCTAAAACTAGTCTACTGAAAATTTTCCTATGCGCAATCGACACTTATCATCAGAGGGACGAAGTCTCACTTTCTCCGGCCTTTATTCCTATCATTGACCTTCGAATCGAGTGATCCTAACAACACATCGAGACGCGAGCATCTCATCTCAGGCAAGCTCTGAGCCAATCTACTCATCGTCGGCTTGCCTTGACCTGCCCGTGCCGATACTGTCTCACTCGTGAAACCGAGGGAGGAGAGGAATCATTACTGAGAAAAGATGGACTGGTCTTCAAATCCCACCTTACCGGCCGCAAGTAGTCTTCTCATCGATCCCGACCTAATCTAAAACCCGGCAAGCACAACGCTCACCACGAACAGCTCTGACGCCTTCGCTCCCAAACAAGCCATGAAGATTTTCCCCGCCACTTTATTCATATTCCTCCTTACCAACTTAGGATTTGCAGCTCCTTCGCCCAACATTGTCGTCTTTCTCGCCGACGACATGGGCATGGGCGACACCAGTGCCTACCAATCTTGGTCAGGCAACCCCAACAAGGCCCAGCTCCACACTCCCGCTCTTGAAAAACTCGCAGCAGACGGCGTTCGCTTCACCGACGCCCATTCCCCCTCCAGCCGTTGCACCCCCAGCCGCTACGCTCTGCTCACCGGACGCTATTGCTGGCGCACTCACCTGAAAAGCTGGGTTCTTTTCGGCGTTCAGGGAGACCCCTTGATAGAACGCGAACGCGTCACTCTCCCGGAATTCCTCCGCGATCACGGCTACACCACCGGCATGGTCGGCAAGTGGCACCTTGGACTCACCTACCATAACTCAGAGGGCCAACCAGCCGACGCTTGGCTGGACGCCGACCTCACGAAACCAATTTTTGACGGACCGCTCGACCACGGCTTCGATTTCTTCCACGGCTTCTCCCGTAGTCATGGAACCTCAGGACCAAATTCGGTCCTCAAACAAGGTGCTGCCAACACACCTAACCAAGCCCGGGGTCCCGGCTGGATCCATGGTCGGGAAATCATCGGCGCCACCAAAAATGGCAAACAACTCGACGGCTCCTACGTTCTCAACAAAATCGGAGAGGTTCTCGACGCTCAAAGTCGCGAGTTCCTAGACTCCGCCAACGCAAAAGAAAAACCCTTCTTTTTCTACTTCGCCTCCCACATCAATCACGGGCCCTACACCCCGGATAAAAAACTTGGCGACCAACAGATCATCGGAGCGAGTCGACACAAGGATGGATCACCTTGCAACAGCGTCCGCCTCGATTTCATTTACGAAAACGACGTCCTAGTCAGTCGCCTGCGCAACTACCTCGCCACCACCGACGACCCACGGCGCCCCGGGAAAAAACTCGCTGAAAACACTCTCTTTATTTTCTCCAGCGACAACGGTGCCGAGAGAAGGGACAAGAAATTCACCGGCCCTCTCCGCAGCAACAAAGGCTCGGTTTACGAAGGCGGACACCGCGTTCCCTTTCTCGCAAGTTGGCCTCTCGGCGGAGTAAACGGCGGGAGGGATAGCAACCGCCTTCTTGGTCTCAACGACATCTACGCAACTACCGCCGACATCCTCGGCAAACCGTTACCGTCACTCACCGGCAAGGGTCGAGGCGCCGAGGACAGCGTCAGCCAACTTGCCGCCTTGCGAGGAAAACCCTTCTCTCCCCGTATTCCCATCATCCCCAACGACCACAACGAAGCGTCCAAAGCCAACAACAAAGAACGCGCCTGGGTCGCCATTCGCTCCAACGGAGCTCCCCAACCCGGCCAATGGAAACTCTTTCTCGACCACACCTTTGCGTGGGAACAAAAGCTGCAACCCAAAGAGCTCTACAATCTTGCCAGCGACCCGATGGAAAAGGAAAACCTCCTCAAAAATCCCAAGCACCAGAAGGCGCTCACTTTCCTTCTCGACCAAGCAAAGAAAGTCATAGGCGATCAAGGATCTTCTCGACAGCTTCAGAAATAGGATTTCCCGTTCCGATCATTTCGCTTTTTCCGCGAGCTTTTTTTCTCGGGTTGACCGTATAAGATGAACCTTCTTTTAATTCAAGCTTACTCTCACCCTGAAGAACTGACTCCCTTCCCCGGACATTGGGTCGACTGCACGTATTGTTACGATCTCCGTTCCGTCTCCATTGTCGCTCACTGGATGAGCAACCGTAGTCCCGGACCAATCCAAGAGATCCAAGCTGAGCTCCACCCAAAAAGTGATATCGGAGGCAGATATACGGCGACGAAATTGAATCGCGGCATATTCCACACCCCCCGAAACCATCAGCACGCCAGGGTTTGCTTCGATCGCTCGAGCGAGAAGATCGCCACCCAGAGCGAAGAGCATGAGATTGGAAAAACCTGCGCAATAGCCAAACGGAAAACATTGTCGTGATTTTACACGAGTCTGTCGCCATCGTCCTAGGCAATGTTCGGAACTTCAGACACGCTGTAAGGGTAGAACCAGAAAAAGCCATAGCCATGAGATCTCAAACCAAGGCATCTGTCAGTGCCATTTCAATCCTAGCCATCTCCAACCCTCTTCCTTCCCAGGGAGAGCTTATCCACCGATACAGCTTTAATGACATCGCTGGGGGAGCTCCTGAAACTACCGGAATCACCGATTCGGTCGGTGGAGCAAACGGAGTCGTCATCGGTAATGGGGCGACCTTCACCGGAACTGCCATCAACCTCCCCGGTGGGGCTGGAAATTCCTTCGCAGCCTTCGTCGACCTTCCAAACGGCATCCTTTCAGTCAACCCAACCGTCACTTTTGAGGCTTGGTATACGCTTGAGTCCGCCACCAATAGTTGGCAGCGAGTCTGGGACTTCGGCTCAACAGAGGGTGGCGAAAACAACGGACAAAATACTGGAGCCCTTCAGGGCCAAGACTACTTTATGCATGCGCCGATGCGTGGCGGCAATGTAAACCAGCAGCGGACTGCGGTCAGAAATCTCGATGCCGCAACACTCGGCGCTGGCACCGCGGCGGTCAATGGCGCCGAAATCGACAACGACTTCAATCTCGTCTCAACCCTGAACACGCAGTATCATGTCGCCACTGTCTGGGAGAACGATAACGCCGGCGGTGGTACCATGACTACCTACCGCAATGGAGTCCTTGTCAGCGGACCTATCCCGACCAACTATAACGCGTCCGACATGAACGACGTCAACAATTGGCTCGGCCGCTCCAACTGGACTGGCGACGGCTACTTTGACGGTAACATCGATGAGTTCAGAATCTATGACGAGGCCCTTAATGGTTCGCAGATCGCAGCCTCGCGCACTGCCGGGCCGGATACCCCGGTTGATCTCACCGACGATCCAGACAATGACGGAATCCCATCCGCCTACGAGGACCTCTATGATTTTCTTGATCCAAATGATGCCAATGATGCAGGACTCGATGAGGACTCTGACGGCCTCACCAACCTTGAAGAGTTTGAGGCTGGAACAATTCTAGACGACGACGACAGCGACGACGACGGTCTGAAGGATGGAGAAGAAATCAATACCCACTCCACCAACCCTCTCGAGCCAGACTCTGATGGCGATGGAGCGAACGACGCAGTCGAGGTCACCGACACGACTTCCGACCCCAACATTGCCGACACGGATGGTGACGGCATCAATGACGGCCCCGAATTGAAGGAAGGGCTTCTTCCCCGCGATGCGGCAGCGTCCTCTCCCACCATGATCCATCGTTACACTTTTGATGATCCTGCAGGTCCGGCGGCTGCCGGCTCAACGGTTGTCGATCTCATTGGTGGAGCCAACGGCATTATTGTCGGTTCAGGAGGAAATTGGACCGGAGGTAGTCTCGCCATACCCGGGGGTGACGGAGCCACCGCAGATGCTGCTTACGTCGATCTTCCCAACGGATTGCTTTCCCCGCTGGACCATACCACTTTCGAAGTTTGGTATACTCTGCGCTCAGCCTCGAACTGGGGCAGACTCTGGGACTTTGGCTCCTCCGAGGGAGGTGAAATCACCACCACTCTGACCGGAGCCACCCGGGGGCAGGATTACTACATTTGCTCTGCCAGCCTTGGAACAAATCTTGGTTCCCAACGACATACCATCAAAAACCTGGACGCTCTGGCTCCGGGTGGTGGAACCGGTCCGGTAGACGGAGACGAAGAGGCTTTCGATTTCGCAAACGCCAACAACCTGGACCAGGAGTATCACCTCGTCGGCGTCTGGACTTCCGATCTCAACGGCGGTGGACAGCTCACCGTCTATCGAGACGGGGTGAATCAGGGAACGCGCACCACCACCTTTACTCCCCGGGACATCAATGACATCAACAACTGGCTGGGGCGCTCCAACTGGACCGCAGACAGTTACCTCCATGGTGACTACAACGAGTTCCGCATCTACCGCGGAGCCATGAACGATGCCGCCGTCTCCGATAGCTTTGCTGCGGGTCCTGATGTCGGACCGGGAGAAGCTGCTCTGGAAATTACGGATATCACACACAACAAGAACGATGATACTTTCACCCTGACATTCTCCACCCTTCCAGGTCGCTTCTACTACGTTTTCTCCTCAACCGATCTAGTCGACTTCTCCAACGAGGTAGAGGACCTGCGATCAACAGGACTGGAGACAACTGCGGGACCATTCGCCAATCCCGCCCCCGGATCAAGCAGGATCTTCTTCCGGGTCACCGAAGAATAGATTTCCCAGGCAATCCACAAAAAGCCATGGCGATTTCTTCAGACTACCATGGCTTTTTTGTGTTTTATCCGGACCAAATCGAGATACTTTCGCAGGACATAAACCCTCTCATTCACAATGATTCTTCGAATCTCTCTCACATTTCTTCTTACTCTTTGTCTTTCCGCTGCGGAAAAGCCCAACTTCCTCGTCATCATGGTCGATGACCTCGGCTACTCCGATATCGGATGCTACGGCTCGGAAATCGAAACGCCCAACCTCGACCGCCTCGCACAAAACGGCCTCCGCTTCTCGCAATTCTACAATACCGCCAAGTGCCATTCCTCCCGCGTCTCGCTTCTCACCGGACAATACTGCGTCGCCGCCGGTGACGTGGCCCTCTCCCACGCCGTCACCTCCGCCGAAGTCCTCCGCGACGGCGGCTACTTCACCGCCATGTCCGGCAAGTGGCATCTCAAAAAAGAACCGACCGATTTCGGCTTCGATCGCTACTTCGGCCATCTCTCTGGTGCCTGCAATTTCTTCAAGGGAGACAACACCTTCCGACTCAACGGCAAGCCCTGGAAAGTCCCCGACACCGGGTTCTACACCACCGTCGCCAAAGTCGATCACGCTCTCAAATTCCTCGAAGAGTCCCGCAAGGCCGACGACCCCTTCTATCTTTACGTCGCCTTCAATGCGCCTCACGCTCCTCTCCACGCCCTCCCAGAAGACTACGCCAAATACAAAGGCCGTTACGATGCCGGCTGGGATAAAGTTCGAGATACCCGCATCGCTAAACAAAAGGAACTCGGCATCCTCTCAAAAAACCTCAAGGCCAGCCCACGTCCTCCTCACATCCGTGCCTGGGACAAGCTCGTCCCTTGGCAACAAGGCTACGAAATCAACCGAATGGTCACCCTCGCCGCGATGATCGATCGCGTTGATCAGGAAATCGGCCGCCTTATCAAAGACCTCGAAAAGAACAAGCAACTCGACAACACCTTCATCCTCTTTGTCTCCGACAACGGTGCCTGCCCGTATGACCGCAGAAAACCCCTCCTCCATGTTGAACCCACCAACGGGGACATTGCCCTCGCCGACTCCACTGGCTGGGCCTGGGCCCGCAACGCCCCCTTCCGCTTCTATAAACAAAACCAATTCGAAGGTGGAATTAGCACCCCTGGTATTCTCCACTGGCCCGCTGGCACAAAACTCAAGCCCGGATCCGTCATCGACACCGCGGTCCACCTCATTGATGTCCTACCCACCCTCGCTGAAATTTCAAAAAGCACTATCCCCTCCAAACATCCCACCAGAGAGCTTCGTCCCGTCTCCGGAGTATCCTTCCTTCCGATCATCGAGAATACCAACTTCATCCGACCCGAACCACTCTACCTCCAGTTCTCAAAAGACTTCGGCCTCCGTGATGGCGACTGGAAATTAGTAAATTTCAAAGGCCAGGAGTGGGAACTCTACAACCTTGCCGAAGATCGTACCGAACTCAACAACCTCGCCGCCTCCGAACCAAAACGCCTTCAATCTATGATCACCAAGTGGCAGGAGATCTCACGGAATGTTCTCCATTCTGAGAAGATCGCAAACACCAAGCTCACTGCCGCCAGCAACCCTAAAGCAAACCGCGAGTGGACCAAGTTCTCAGACGCCAATGAACCACCAACCAGCGCGCAAAAAAAAGGAGGTCGGACAGGAAAACTATCCATCCGCGCCCGCAAGAACACCAAACTAACTCGCAAAGACAGCGCTCTCCATCTCTCCTTCACTGGCGACGATCCCGGCATCGCGATGGACTTTCGCAGAACTACCAAACCTCCCGTCGGCCCCTACCTTCTCTCCTTCACGCTCACCACTGGTAGCAAAGACACCGGCCATCTTTACTTCACCACCAATCAAACTTCCGTTCTCCCCAAGGGCGCTCCCATTTCCTTCCCCGTCAACGGAGACGATACACCCCAAAAAATCAGGATCACCATCGACACCAAAAAATCCCTCCACCAACTCCGCCTCGATGTCTCCAGCGGCCCTGGCAAAGCGATCATCGAAGAGCTCAAACTTCTCGATCAGAGTAAGAAAACCCTCCTTGACTGGACCTCAAAATAGAAAACTCAAGGTAACACTATCCGCACCCGACAAGCCCCATCTCAAAGCAGTGCCACGCTTCACTGATGGAAAATTGCTTCGATCACAGCTCTGAATTGACTTCCATCTCTAATCTTGAACTCTCCCTCCTATGAAATGGACCATCCTCACTTTCCTCGTCTTCACCAGCCTCCACGCAGACGATTGGCCGCAGTGGCTTGGGTCCGAGCGTGATGGCCTCTGGCGTGAAGAAGGAATCCGCAAAGACCTCGATACCAAACTGAGCGTCGCTTGGCGCGCGCCAGTCAATTGGGGATACGCAGGGCCGTCAGTGGCCAATGGAAAAGTCTACGTTCCCGATTTTCTGATCACTGAGGGCGAGTTCGATGGCGTCGGCCAGGGTGGCACACCTCGCAGCGGAAAGGAACGCATTCTCTGCCTCGACGCCGAAACCGGAAAGGAGCTTTGGAAGCACGAATACGAAGTGACCTACACCGTCTCCTATCCCGGTGGACCCCGCGTCACCCCCACGATACAAGACGGAAGACTTTATTTCCAGGGGACGATGGGACACCTCCGATGCCTCGATACCAAATCCGGGAAGATTATTTGGAAGCATGACATTTGCGCAAAATACAAATGCCGCCCACCGCGTTGGGGATACTCAGCCCATCCCCTGATTCATGGAGATTTCGTCTACGCCACCGCCGGAGGAGATGGACAGGTCCTCATTGCCTTCGACAAGAAAACTGGAGCAGAAAAATGGAAGGCCCTCACCTCCGACGAAGCAGGCTATTGTCCTCCCCGCGTCATCGAACACGCTGGCGTCGAACATCTCCTCTTCTGGTCACCCAGGGAAGTTTCCTCTCTCAATCCAGCCACCGGAAAAGTCTATTGGTCGGTCCCGCTCGAACCAGTCTACGGAATCTCACGCATGGTTCCCCGCAAGCTGGGAAACAAACTCTTTGTCTCGGGCCCCGGGAAAAACGCCGCCGTCATGATCGAACTCGACGATAAAAAGCCCACCGCCAAAGTCCTCTGGCGAGGCACAAAAACCAACGCGCTCTATTCTCTAAACTCACCTCCCCACCTCCTCGAGGGCGTCATCTATGGAGTCGACAGCGAGAGCAGCAAGCTTATGGCCGTCTCCATGGAAAATGGCGACCGTCTCTGGAGCACAACCAAGCCAACCCTCGCTCCGGGTTCTCCCAAAAAATCGCGTCACGGCTCCGCCTTTCTCGTCTACCATGAGGCCCATAAACACTTCTGGATTTTCGGCGAAATGGGCGACCTCATTCTCGCCAAGCTCACCCCCAAGGGCTACGAGGAACTCGGCCGCCAACACATCCTCGCCCCTACCAATGGAGCCTGGGGCCGTAAAGTCGTCTGGAGCCAACCCGCCTTCGCACAGAAATCCATCTTCGCAAGAAATGATAAAGATATCGTGCGAATTGACCTCTCTGAAAAGTAGCAAAAAGTTTCACTTTTGGTGCGAAATCCTTGCTCTCTGCAACCTACTAGCGGTTATCAAAAGCAAAGCTTTCGACTACATTTCAAACCGCTGTCCTAATTTCCCATTTACAGAGAAAAAGATCCGCATCAATTCACAGTCAGTTCTTCACCTTCCCCAAAACTAAATCACAGGGGATCACTCCCCTGTGATTTGGGAAACATTTGATCGAAATTACAGCTTGTCCGTCACCGCTCCTTCACTTGCACTTGTAGTAAGCTTGGCGAACTTGGCCAGGATTCCGCGGGTGTAGTGCGGTTCTGGCTGGGTCCAATTGGCTTTTCTCGCTTCGAGGTCAGCATCAACGGAAATCTCGTTCTTCTCGGCATCAATGGTGATAGTATCCCCTTCCTCGAGGAGACCGATCGGTCCGCCGTCGAAGGCTTCAGGTGTAGTGTGCCCCACCACGAAGCCGTGGCTTCCGCCGGAGAATCTTCCGTCGGTAATGAGCGCTACCGAGTCACCAAGTCCACGTCCCATGACAGCAGCGGTTGGCCCGAGCATCTCGCGCATTCCGGGTCCGCCTTTGGGACCCTCGCGACGAATCACGATGACGTCACCGGCTTCGATCTTTCCGTCGAGGATCGCGGTCATCCCGGCCTCTTCGGATTCATAGACGCGGGCGCGGCCTTGGAAGCTGAGACCCTCCTTGCCTGAGATCTTGGCTACCGAACCACCGGGAGCGACATTGCCATAGAGAATGCGAAGGTGACTGTCCTTTTTGATCGGATCGGAAACGGGGCGAATGACGTCCTGCCCTTCAGGATATTCGATATCGGATTTCTCGAGGTTTTCCGCAACGGTCTTTCCGGTGACTGTCATGCAGTCTCCGTGGAGAAGACCCGCTTCGAGAAGCATCTTCATGAGCGGAATCGTTCCGCCGATCTTAACCAATTCCGCCATCACATATTTTCCGCTCGGCTTGAGGTCAGCCAGCACGGGGACGCGCTTACCGATCTCAGTGAAATCATCGATGGACAATTCTACATCCGCGGAGTGCGCCATCGCAAGAAGGTGCAGCACCGCATTGGTCGAACCACCGAGAGCGATCACAACCGTGATGGCATTTTCAAAGGCCTCGCGAGTCATGATATCGCGAGGTCGAATTCCTTTCTCCAGCAAGTGGAGCACTGCGGCACCGGCATCAAAGCTATCGCGCTTTTTGTCATCGCTGACAGCAGCTTGTGCCGAGCTGTTGGGAAGACTCATGCCGAGGGCTTCGATGGCAGACGCCATGGTGTTGGCGGTATACATTCCGCCGCAAGATCCGGGGCCGGGGATGGCAGTCTCTTCGACAAGCTGCAATTCCTCATCGGAATATTCGCCGCTGGCGTGTTTACCAACGGCTTCGAACACCGAAACGATATCGAGATCCTTGTCCTCGCCTTTCAACGTGGCACATCCGGGAAGAATCGTTCCACCATAGACAAAAACCGAGGGACGGTTCATGCGCGCCATTGCCATGACACAACCGGGCATGTTCTTGTCACAACCTCCGATGGCAACGTAGCCGTCCATCCCTTCGCAACCGACAACGGTCTCGATCGAGTCCGCGATAACTTCCCGGCTCACAAGAGAATACTTCATTCCCTCAGTTCCCATGGAAATCCCGTCGGAAATGGTAATGGTATTGAAAATGACTGACTTCCCGCCTGCTGCATCGACTCCATTGGCGGATTCCTTAGCCAAACCATCAATGTGAAAGTTACAGGGCGTCACCTGACTCCAGGTTGAGGCCACGCCGATTTTAGGCTTTTTAAAGTCGTCTTTCTCGAAGCCCACCGGGTAGAGCATTGCCCGGCTGGGAGCCCGATCGGGACCGTCGAGCAATTTGGAGGAGAATTCACGCATATTCGGATTGTCGCACATCTAGGAAGGACATTTCAGACATCTGCGAGATTTTCAAGCGCCAACTCTTGCCAGAAGCCCTCAGGTGGGCTACCGCCCTATGTGTTATGAAAAGCCGCGTTCTGGTTTCCGACCCTATCTCCGAAAAAGGTGTTGAGCTTCTCAATGCCCACCCCGAAATCACTGCTGACTTCAAAGTCGGACTTTCACCGGATGAACTCCTTGAGATCATCGGTGAATATGACGCCCTAGTGGTGCGTTCCCAAACCAAAGTCACCCCAGAAGTCTTCGCCGCCGCAACCAAGCTCAAGGCCATCGGCCGGGCCGGAGTTGGAGTCGACAACATCGACCGTGATGCCGCCAATCAACATGGCGTGATCGTGATGAATACGCCTACCGGCAATACTATTTCCACTGCCGAGCACGCCTTCACTCTGATGTGCTCAACGGCTCGCAATATCGCTCTTGGTCACGCCGGAGTTCTTGCCGGCGACTTCAAAGCAGCCCGAAAGGCTTACCAGGGAATCGAACTCAACGGAAAAACTCTCGCCGTCATCGGCATGGGCCGCATTGGTTCCGAATTCGCCAAGCGCGCACAGGCCTTCAACATGAAGGTAGTGGCTTATGATCCCTTCCTCACTCAGGGACGCGCTGATGAATTAAAAGTGCAACTCGCCTGCACACCCGACGAAGCCCTCACCGGTGCCGACGTCGTCACGCTACACGTTCCGATGACCGACGACACACGTCATATTCTCAATGCCGACCGCCTTACCCTCATGAACAAAGGCGCACTCGTTATTAACTGCGCCCGCGGCGGCCTGATCGATGAAGTTGCGCTCAAAGCCTCCATCGATAATGGACACATCGCCGGATGTGGATTGGACGTCTTTGAAGACGAGCCTCCTTCAGCTAATCATCCACTCTTCACTCTCGGCAAGCACATCGCCTTCACGCCACACCTCGGAGCTTCCACCAACGAAGCTCAGGAAAACGTCGGCATTCAAGTCGCCGAACAAATACGCGACTTCTGTGCCACCGGCGAAATTCGCAACGCCATCAACATGCCATCAGCCGACGCGGCGGCCTTGGCCGAAGTCGGCCCATACCTCGATATTGCCAAGGCTCTCGGAAAACTCCTCGCCAAACTCGGCATGGACAACCCCGACTCCCTTCGCGTGTCCTATCACGGCGACATCGGCGAAAAAGACACTGCACTCATATCCCGCAGCGTGTTGACCTCCTACCTCGAGGCCGCTCGCAGTGACGGTCAAGTCAACATCGTCAATGCCCCTTCCGTGGCCAAAGACATGGGCCTCAACACAACCGAGTCCACCATCAACGCGCAAACCGAATACAGCGAACTCGTGGTAGCCGAACTTAGGAAGGGTAATGAAAGCTTCCGCGTTTCCGGCACCGTGATTGGCAAATCCCCTCGCGTGGTGGAATTTGACAAGCTCTACGTCGACATCAATGTGAAGGGAGATTTTCTCATCGTGAAAAACGATGACCGCCCCGGCATCGTGGGAGCAATCGGCACAATCCTCGGAAAAGCTGGTTCCAACATCGCCAACCTTTCCCTGGCTCGCAACAAGTCAGAGGGTAATGCGCTTTCCGTGATTCAACTCGATCAGCCGCTTCCCGAAAACGTAATGGTTGAAATCCGCAGCACGGAGGGACTGATCCACGCCACCGGCGTCTCGCTCTAGAGAATTGTGGACGAAATTTTCAAACTGGCTACTGTCTCGTGACATGCTCGATGGCCTGGTGGACGAGATCGTCGAGTCCTTCCGTCATTTCCGGATGTGGACTAAAGCAAACCACGCGCCCTTGTCCAAATTTTCCCTGTGCGATCGCGGTCGTCCCAACCATGACCCCCTTGGGCGCGCCGTTCTTAGCAATCTCGGTCTTGAAAGTCGCGACTGCATGATAATCCTCGATGTCCAGCTTGTTACCCGGCGCAAGTAAGGGACCCTGTCCATAAAATATCTTAAGCTCTTGCTGATCAGACCTCAGGAAACCCCCTTCCGACAGACCAATTACGACCGGTCCCGTCCCGCGTGCCCAGTGCTTCCGATCGATCACTTTGGCATCGAGAATATCGAGCGACCAACTGTAATCCGCCGAGGCAAGATACGCGCCCGCACAGATCCCAATAAACCCACCCCCATCATGTAAGAACCTCCGAATCTTTTCCCGACCAGCCTCTCCCAAATTCCGTCCCTGCTTCCCCCCGCTTCCGCCGGGATGGATCAGGACATCGATATCAGCCAAGGCTCCGGCCTGAATATCAGCGGCCATCAATTTTTGCACGGTGACATTGTCGAACTTCTTCAGCGTCTCCAAAAGGTCCACCAAACTCCGCCCCGATCCGATGTCTTGATAAACACCTACGCGAATTCCCTGACCTTTCTTCCTTTCGACAATCTCCTCTTTGGTAAGTTCTTTTGCCGGGAGATACCTCTGCGAAAACTCCACGATCGCATTCGCCACTTTATTGGCAGTTTCGTCATTGTTCTTTAACAAACGCAACTCTCTTCCAAACTCCAGTTGGATCGCATCCATCGCTCCGCCTGAGGAACTCCCATAGGTCCGCACGGTATAGCCACCGGTGTAACGGGTTTCACGATGACCCGGACCCAGATCAGGAATGACGTCGATGCTTTCTTTGGCAAATAATCCGAAGACGCTCTTCTCTCCGCTTAAAGCCTCCTGCCCGAACTTCCCAACAAGGTGCGATGTCGTCTGACCATTTTGGGTTCCCCGGAAAATAGCCTTTGCCTCGGCAGCCTGTCCGTGCACATCAAACAACATCCCCTGCCCCCAGCGCAGCAAGACCTCCCGCCGCACCGAAGCAATCGCCCGATGATAGGAATCGTATACCGGCTTGGCCTCGGGTGACTCATAAGCCAGATCTGCGCTACGATTGGCATCGATGAATTTACGATGAAAATTTGCGACAACGACATAAGGGCGCTTTCCGGTCTTCTTCTCAATTGCATCTGCCAAGTTCACCGTCAACTGGTCCGTCCACATGTCTTTTGTGCGCACAAAGCGCTTCACGCCCTCTCCCTTGCGCTCCGGCACACCCTCGATGGTCAAATTCCCTCCATGAGGCGCGGACAAAATGATCGGTAGACTCCCTGACTGAACCGAGATGAGTTTCTTCGAAACATCTTGAGCCGACAAACTCCCAAGCCCCATTAATATAGCAAAATAAACCTCAAATCTTTGTATCAAGAGCGAGAAACCTTTTCGAGACATAAGACTTCCCTACCGACTACACAAAGCCGCTCTTTCATGGACAGACACGAAGGATCTCATCGTCGGCGTTGTTGAGCTCAGATAACCCTAGTTGTCTCATTGTCTCATTGTCTCAAAAGGCTCTCTTTGCAAGGCATCGGACATCCCATGATTCCACCGCGAAAAGAAACCCCTCATTATTCTGATCAATTTCTCGACACATCCCAGCCTAATGCTCTGTAGTAACCCCTGATGAACCGACGTAAATCACTCACCGCTCTCACTGCCGGCTCCGCGGCCGTATTCCAAGCCCTCGGACAACAAGTCAAAGCAGCCGAGGATGCCGCTGGCTCCGATGCCGGCTTCAAACACTCCGTTTGCCACTGGTGCTTCGGAAAAATCCCACTCGACCAATTTTGTGGCGAAGTCAAAAAAATGGGCATTGAATCCGTGGAGATTCTTTTCCCCGAGCAATGGGCAGTGGCCGCCAAACACGGCTTGAAATGTGCCATGGGCCGCCTCAAGACTCCCGGTGGAATTGGCAGCATTGGAAATTCCTTCAACCGCAAGGAAAACCACGACGCGCTCTACAAAGCATACGAAGAGGGCATTCCTCTCGCCGCCAAAGCAGGCAACGTTCCCCAAGTGATTGCGTTTTCCGGAAATCGCAAAGGTATGGATGATGAGACCGGACTGAAAAACTGTGCCGAAGGAATCAAGCGCATCATGCCGCTTGCTGAGAAGCACAACATCATCATCTCGATGGAACTTCTGAACTCCAAGGTGAATCACAAGGATTACATGTGCGACCGCACCGAATGGGGTGCACGCCTCGTCGACGAGGTTGGCTCGACCCACTTCAAGCTCCTCTACGACATCTACCATATGCAGATCATGGAAGGAGACTGCATTGCAACATTCTCGAAATACAAAGACCATATTTCCCACTACCATACCGCCGGTGTTCCCGGACGTAACGAAATCGACGACAATCAGGAGCTCAACTACAAAGGCATCTGCAAAGCCCTCAAGAAGATCGGCTACAAAGGATTTCTCGGACAGGAATTTGTGCCCAAGAGAGATGCTCTTACCTCTCTCAAGGAAGCGGTCGAGATCTGTACGGTCTAATCGCAAAACCCATATTTCTCAAAAGGGTGCCGGGGTTTATTACCCGGCACCCTTTTCTTTTCACTCCCCTTGAATCATTTCCCGCAGGTGCCAAGATCGACCGATGAACAAGGAATTTGACCTCGTGGTGATCGGTGGAGGAAGTGGTGGATACGCTGCCGCAAAAACAGCCATTGGCCGGGGATTGAATGTCGCCGTCGTCGAGGGAGCCAGCGAACTGGGCGGACTCTGCATCCTCCGTGGTTGCATGCCAACCAAAGCCCTCCTCGAAACATCCAACCGCCTTCGCGCCATTCGCGAGGCCGATGAATTCGGCATTCAAGTCGGTGAACCTACTCTGGATCTCGATGCCCTCCGCAACCGAAAAACCAAGCTCATCGATGGCTTCAAAGAATATCGTGTAATTGGCCTTGAAAAAGGTGACTTCGAACTCATCCGTGGAAATGCGACCTTCACATCACCTCATACCATCGAGGTGGAAGGACATGGCGAATTCACAGCCAAAACATTCGTCATCGCGACCGGTTCCGACGAACGAATCCCGCCCGTTCCCGGACTAAAGGAATCTCCTTTCTGGACCAGCGACGACATTGTCCAAATACCTTCCGTCCCCCAATGTGTAATCGTCGTCGGCACCGGTGCCGTCGGTATGGAGTCCGCCCACCTCTTCCAGGGTCTCGGCTCGGAAGTCTCTATTATTTCAAGACGCAAACCTCTCGTCTCATCCGTCGAACCCGCCGTCTCCGAAGCAATGGAAAACCGCTGCACCGATCTGGGCATCAATCTCGTCTTCGGCGAAGGTTTACAGGAAGTCGCTTACGATGACTCCGGCTTCACGCTCACTCTCAGCGAAGGCACCGTTCTCAATTGTGATCAACTCATCATGGCTACCGGCCGTTCTCCGCGCATTGCGCAACTCAATCTCGAGAAGGCGGGATTCGAGCCTGATCTTCGTCGCATTGAAATCGACCAGCACAGCCAAACCTCAGTCCCCCATATTTTCGCTGCGGGAGACTGCGCCAGCCCGCTCGCGGTTGTCCATCTCGCCGTGATGCAAGGCGAGGCTGCCGGAGCCAATGCCGCATCCCTACTTTCCGTAAAACCACTCGAAGCAACCTGGAATTCCCGACTCGATATGTTCGGCATCTTCACTGACCCCGAAATCGTACAAGTCGGAAAAACTCTCGATCAAGCCCGCGAAGCCGGCATCGACGCAGTATCCGCCGAGTATCGTTTCGATGATCAGGGCAAAGGCGAAATTGTTGGCGAACAACATGGCCTCGTCATGCTCGTCGCAGACAGAGGGTCCGGCGAAATCCTCGGAGCCGCTGGCATGGGACCACACGTTATCGACTACGCCCACTCCATGACCGTGGCGATTTCACAGCGCCTCACCATTGCTGATTTCCTAAAAATCCCATCATACCACCCTACTCTCGGAGAAATCTGGACCTACGTGGCCGAGGAACTGGAAGACGAGCTTTCCTAAGCCGCCAATTCAGACTATCTCTCGGGCATCAAAATTTCCGAGACGATCTTCACCGCCATCGATTTCGAGTCGGCCGGCACCGCGCGCGGGCGCACCGATGCTCCAGTACAGATCGGCTTGGGAGGATGGTCGCTCACAGAAGGTATTCACGACCCCTTCGTTTCCTTCCTCCAGTGCGATCAGGACATTACCTGGGCTGCCCGCAAAGTACACGGAATCACCACCGACGACCTAGCAGAGGCCCCCTCCCTCCTCTCGCTCTGGCCCACGTTAAAATCAACCCTTGGGCGGGGCCCCGTGGTGGCCCACGGACACGGAACCGAAAAACGCTTCCTCCGCGCCTTTCCGGGCCATCCCTTCGGCCCTTGGATCGATACCCTTCAGCTCTCCCGTGCCGCCTGGCCGGACCTTCCCTCACATTCCCTGGGCGATCTTTGCCAATCTCTCGGTCTCGATTCCTTTGCTAAACACGCCCTCGGCCGAAACTGGCACGATGCCCTTTATGATGCGCTTGCTTCGCTCGCCCTTCTCGATCATCTTATCAACTATTTCCAGCTCGCCGAAGCTCCGGTCGAGTTCCTCTTAAAACCCGACACTTCCACCTGGCACCGCCTCCGTCATTCATGAAATCTGTTCCAGTCAGCCTTGGCGATCGATCATACGAAATCCTCGTCGAACCCGGCCTCATCCGCGAAGTCGGCATGCGCGTCAAAAACGCCGGCCTCACCGGTCGATGCGCCATCATTTCCGACCACAATGTGGCCGGTCCCTACCTCACCGGCGTACAACGCGCCCTCGAGATCTCCGGCTATGAAACAACCTCCCACGTCTTTCCTGCAGGTGAGTCATCCAAGTCGATGAGCGAGACCACGTCGCTATGCCGGTCTCTCATCGAAGACGGCCACGATCGCTCTTCCTTCATCATTGCTCTCGGCGGTGGCGTCGTCGGCGATCTCGCCGGATTCATCGCTTCGATTTTCTATCGCGGCATTCCCTTTGTGCAAATCCCCACCACCATCGTCTCGCAAGTCGACTCGGCGGTCGGAGGAAAAACAGGCGTCAACACGCCCGAAGGAAAAAACCTCATCGGTTGTTTCCATCAACCACGGCTCGTCATCATCGATCCGGAAACGCTCCTCACTCTCCCCTCCCGTGAATTCCGGGAAGGTTTTGCCGAAGTCATCAAGCACGCCGCCATCCGCGACATCGACATGATGGCCGAACTCGAAAATGTCGATCCTGACAACCAGGTTGTTTCCGCCACTCTCATCGCGCAAAACGTCGCGATCAAAGCAGCCATCGTGGAAGAGGACGAAGAGGAACACTCCGGCACCCGCGCCCTGCTCAACTTCGGCCACACCATCGGCCACGCCATCGAAGCCGCCGTGCCCTACGGGACCTATCTTCACGGGGAAGCAATCTCACTCGGTATTCGAGCCGCCCTCAAACTTTCCGAAGACTACGCCGGACTTACCATCGAAGAAAGCGAACGCGTTCTCGATATCCTCGAAACTTTCCGACTGCCTCTTCTCCTCACCGAAGATATCGAAACCGATGCCATTCTCGAAAAACTCGATCGGGACAAGAAATTCTTCGGAGGGAAACGAACCTTCGTTCTCCTCGATCGAATCGGCAATGCCATCACCAACGATAAAGTTCCGCCGGAAGCCGTCAGAGCCGCCATCGAATACCTCCGCTCATGATCCTGCACACCTTCACCGGTGGAGCCGTCCAAACCAACGGCTACATCCTCGAATTCGACGATAAGACCTGCCTCGTCGTCGATGCCCCGGCCGGCATAGCCGACTTCCTGAAAGGGCACGAACTCAACGCCACCTATCTTCTCCTCACCCATCAACATTTTGATCACGTTGAAGATGCCTCGGCTCTCGCTGAATCCGGAGCGGAAATCTACGGCCATTCCGAATTCGACCGAACTCTCATTCGCGACCAACAAGCCCGCGAAGCCTGGGGAATCCCGGTCCATGTCCCCGACTTCACCGTCAATAACCTTCTCGAAGGAAAAACCTCCCTCACACTGGGCGATCTCACCTTCGAAGTTTCCCACGTCCCCGGTCATTCGCCCGACTCCATTTCCTTCTACCTCAAGGACGAGCTTTTCCTTTTTTCCGGCGACGCCCTCTTCGCAGGAAGCATTGGCAGAACTGACCTCCCCGGCGGCAGCCACGAGCAACTACTCGACTCCATCCGCGAAAACCTCTACATCTTGCCGGACGACGTTGCCGTCTTTCCCGGCCACGGACCTGATACCCACATCGGAAAAGAGAAACAAAGCAACCCCTTCTGCCCCGCTTAAACGGGGACCACGCCAAAAAACCATGCGCCTACTCATCATCACCCTGCTCTCACTTTCCCTTAGCTCCTCCGTTTTTGCCTTTGGAAAGAAGCCACCCAAGAACCGACTCACCTTCCACATGCAAGGTCAGGCCTCGGATGGACCCAAAATGGTTTTCCCCCTTCCCATAGGTGACAAACGACTCTTCTTTAGGAAAAGTCCGGTAACCTTCACCGAGGAAATCGTCGCTTTTCTCCCCTTCTTTGCCGAGGACGGGACCGCAGGTGCGACCTTTCAGTTTAGACCCGAAACCGCCCGTCGCATTGCCGCCATTACAAATCAAAACCAACAGAAGTGGCTCGTCGCCATGCTCAATGGACGGCATATCAATCCCGTCTTCATCGAAAAGCCGGTCACCGACGGGAAACTCGTCATTTGGCAGGGAATCAAGCAGGCTGAAATCATTTCATTCGACTACATCATCCCGCACATCGGCGAAAGCGACAAAGAGTGGGAAGAACGCCTCGAAAATCACAAAAAAGCCCGGGCTGCAGAAATTAAATCCCGTAAGGAAAAACAGCGAAAATAAATGAAGTTCCTCGCGACTCTCGCCCTCTCACTTTCACTCGCGGCAGCCGACCCACTTCCGCTTAATCTCAGTCTCCCAACTGACAACACCGCCATCTTCGACGGGAAACCCGAAGACTTTTACATGTGGGTGCCCCGAACCTTCGAGGGAGTCACGTCCAGACCTTGGACCGCCGGGCAATACGGCTTTGTTCGCACCTTGAGAAAAACCAAGGATGACGGCATCGTGGCAACCCAGTTCCACGAAGGACTCGACATCAAGCCGGTCGAACGAGACTCCAGTAACGCCGCTCTCGACGAAGTCCGAACCATTGCCAACGGCATTGTTGTTCATACCAGTCTGAACAGAGGCGCGAGCAACTACGGAATCTATGCTGTAATGGAACACGACTTCGGCTACGGAAAAATATACAGTCTCTATGCGCATCTCGCCAAAATCACCGTCGAGAAAGGACAATCCCTCGCCAGCGGAGATGCCCTCGGCATTATGGGCTACACCGGAAGAGGCCTCAACCGGGAACGTTCCCACCTTCACCTGGAGGTCAACCTCATGGCTTCAGATCATTACGATGACTACATCGCCGCTGTCGGGTCGGTCAATACGCACGGCAACTACAACGGAAGAAATCTCATCGGCATCGATGCCTCTTCCCTCTTCCTTTCCCACAAAGCCAATCCAGCAATTTCCATTCCCACGTTCCTTGCCTCGGCAGCGCCCTACTTCAAGGTCGCCGTACCCCGCAAGACCGATCTCAGCCTCTGCCAGCGTTACCCATGGCTCAAGAAAGGCGATCACGACGCTCCCAGTCCATCCTGGGAAATTGCCTTCACCGGATCAGGCATTCCTCTCTCCATCATCCCCAGCCATCGAGATGTGAAACAACCGCTCGTGACCTACGTTCGCAGCACGCGCTCCAGTCACGCCTATTACACTCAAAAACGTCTCACCGGAACTGGACGCAATGCTACGCTGACAAATTCCGGACGAAATTTCATCGGTCTCCTTACCGACAAATTTAAGAAATGACTCTCTGCCCCATGACACCTCAAGAGAAAATCGCTAAACTCGGCCTGATCATTCCCGACGCCGCCCCTCCCGTCGGCTCCTATCTTAATTCCACTCGCAGCGGTAACATCCTCCACATCTCCGGAGGCCTTCCAATCATCGGCGATCGGAAATTCCTCGGCAAAGTCCCTTCCGAATGTGATCTAGAAACAGCTCAAGAAGCTGCCCGCACCGCCCTTCTGACGCGCCTCGCCGTCATCAAAGCCGAGGCTGGCTCGCTCGACCAAGTAGCGCAAATCGTATCTCTCAGCGGCTACGTCAATGCCGAGCCCGATTTCACGGCACACCCCCAGGTCATCAACGGAGCTTCAGATCTTTTGGTCGAAATTTTCGGGGATGCTGGTCGTCACTCCCGTGCTGCGGTAGGATGTTCATCTCTTCCACTTGGCGTTTCGGTTGAAATCAGCCTGGTTGTTGAGTTGAAATCCTAAAAACCTTGCATGGACCTACCTGAACGCGTCGACCTCCCGATTTCCCTAGCGGATTTTCCGGACATCATCGATGTGCGCTCTCCATCGGAATACGAAGAAGACCATATCCCAGGCGCGATCAATCTGCCGGTCCTCACCGATGAGGAACGGCATGAGGTCGGCCTGCTTCACACCCAAAGCCCCTATGAAGCACGACGACTCGGTGCGACCCTAATCACCGCCAACGTGCATCGCCACCTCTCGAAAACTCTCGCCGATCACCCCCGGGACTTCGCTCCACTCATCTATTGCTGGCGGGGCAATCTCCGGTCCAATTCCATGGCTGTCATTTTCCGCGCCATCGGGTGGCGCGCGCGCATTCTCAACCAAGGATACAAATCATGGCGCAAGTGGCTCATGGATGACCTCGAAAACACCTTCGGTCTCCCGGGGCCGGACCTCATCGTTCTCGGAGGCCTCACCGGCTGCGGAAAAACCATCCTCTTGCACGAGTTGAAAAAACAAGGGGCCCAAATTCTCGACCTCGAGGGGATTGCCAATCATCGCGGGTCAATTCTCGGAACTTCGCCCGACTCGGCTCAACCCAATCAAAAACGATTCGAATCCGAACTCTGGCACGAGTTCCACAAATACGACCACGGGCGTCCCGTCTTCACCGAGGCCGAATCCAACCGAATTGGACGACTACAATGTCCGCCCGCACTTTGGAAACGACTCGGCAAGGCTCGCGTCATTCTCCTCGACCTTCCGATCGAGGAGAGGGTGAAACTTCTCACCCGGGAATACGCCCACTTCGTGCAAGACCAGTCACTCCTGAAAAGCACCATCAGCCGACTGGTCAGACTTCGCGGTAAGGAACGAATCGAAAAGTGGAACAAGTTGATCGATCAGGAAAAATGGTCCAAGTTCCTCCAGTCCATGCTCCTAGATCACTACGACCTCGTCTACCGCCGTCCGGGCTCGGAGGAATCGGTTTACCAGACACCAGAAAGAACTTTGAATCCCTCTTCGTCCGATCAAGTCGACTTTGAACAAACGGCTACCGACCTCATTGCACACTATCAAAGCGCGTAGTAGCGAAACCATTGAGAGGAGTCGTGGCACTTCGCCACGTATCCAAGAGGATACCCATGTGGAATAATCCTAACAATATCCCGCCCAAGCGGAGAAAGCAATGGCTCCCTTACGAAGTCACGCGCATCGGCATGAGCACGTAGAGAAAAGCATCTTCGGTGCGAAGAACCCCCGGGCTCATTTCATCGATGAGATCGAGATGCACAAATTCTTCCTCGAGGCTCTTCAAGGGCGCCATCAGGAATTCAGGGTTAAAAGCAATGGAGAATTCCTTGCCTTCATACTTCACCTCGATGGACTCATTCGCCTCACCGATATCCGGGCTATTTGCCATGACATCGACTTGGTTAGATCCAAAGGTCATCTTAACCGAGTTGGATTTTTCAGAGGAAAGAAGAGAGACCCGGCGGGTTGTTTCGAGCAGTTGCTCGCGGCTCAACGTGAGACGTTCTCGCGACTCGCCCGGAATGACCTGACGATAATTCGGGTAGTTTCCTTCAATGAGCTTGCTCACGATGATCGAACTGCCCACTTCGAAGCACGCTTGATTATCGGAAAGGCGTAGCATGATGTCGCCTTCAGTACCAATGTGACGCTGAAGTTCCTGAATCGCCTTCGTCGGCACTATGAAATCGGTCTCGTGGCTGGATGGAAACTCCAGGTCATTTTCTACCATCGCCAGGCGCCGACCATCGGTGGCAACGAGAGTCAATTTACCTTCCTTGAAGGAAGTGAAAATTCCGTTGAGCACGTAGCGGGTTTCGTCGGTCGAGATCGCATAAGAAGTTTTCTTGAGACCATTGCGCAAAAGCGCCTGGGAGATCTTATATTCCTTGGCATCGTGAAAGTCGGCCAGCGGCGGAAATTCGTTATCAGGGAGGCCGATAATTTTGAAGAATGAAGGGCCGCTTTTGATCGAGGCGATATTCTTTCCATCAACCGAAACCTCAATCTCAGCTGAAGGCAATTCACGAATAATATTCGCCAAGCGTTTCACCGGCAGCGTAGTAGACCCCGGCTTGGAAACCTCGGCTCTCACCACCCCGCTGACTCCGACATCGAGATCCGTCGTCGTAAGACGCAGACCCTCGTCATCGGCTTCGATGAGCACGTTTGAGAGAATAGGAAGTGTGGTGCGGGTGCTCACCACATGCTGCACTTGCTGCAGTCCATCCAAAAAAGCCTCCTTAGAGATGCGAAACTTCATAAATAAAAACGCCCCTGCGGGCTAAGCTGAGGCTGCCCACCTCATCTCGCCTTGGCAAGAGTATTTCCTTCAGAATCGAGTAGTATTTAGCGCTGAAGAGCTGCAATTAGCTTCTCAACAGTCCCTTTTACGTCGGGATTGAGTTCCATCTCGTGATTCACCTTCTTACAGGCGTGAATGACGGTTCCGTGATCCCGGCGGCCAAAACACTCCCCAATTTCCACCAATGAGAGCTTGGTAAGCTTCCGAGAGAGGAACATCGCCACCTGACGAGGGAAGGCAATGCTGCTGGGGCGACGACGACTGCTCATGTCCGAGAGGTTGAGATCGTAGTAATCCACCACCATTTTCTGGATCTGATCCACGGTGATCTGCTGGGTATTTTCGTCCCGAATTAGGTCCCCCAGAAGATCGTCGGTCTTGGAAATGGTCATTTCCTCGGATGAGAGGAAACTATAGCTGGCCACGCGGGTCAGCGCTCCCTCGAGGCGGCGCACGTTGCTCTTGATGAGGTTGGCGATGTGACACACCACACCGTTTTCGAGTTCCACGTTCCACTGCTCCATCTTGCGGCGAAGAATCGCGACGCGGGTTTCAAAGCCCGGAGGCTGGAGTTCCACGGTGAGACCGCTTTCAAAACGACTGACCAGCCGGGGCTCCAAAGTCTGGATTTCCGGTGCCGGACAGTCACAGGTCAAAACCACCTGGGTCTGTGTATTCAAAAGGGTGCTGAAAGTGTGGAAGAATTCATCCTGCGTCCGCTCTTTACCCGCCAGAAACTGAATGTCGTCAATGAGCATAACATCGGCACTGCGGTAGGATTTCCGGAAGGCATCAAGATTCCCCTTCCGAACAGCCTCAATGAATTCATTGGCAAATTGTTCAGCCGTCAGGAAGACAATCTTGGCCTTTGGGTCGCTAATCAACAGTTGTTGAGCAATCGCAGACATCAGGTGAGTTTTTCCAAGTCCGGCCCGCCCATGAATGAAGAGCGGATTGAAGCTCCGTCCTTCACGATGAGCCACTGCGGAACAGGCTGCGTGAGCAAACTGACTATTATCACCAACTACGAAGCTCGCAAAATCGAACTCCGGGTTGATGCCCATCTTTTTGAGACGCCGCTCAAAGGCGGGATTCCTCTCATCAGGTGCTACCACCTTGACTTGGCCGCTACCCTTGCCCGGACCTCTTGCGGCTATTTTGGAAAGCTTCTGCGGTTGAGTAACAACCTCCTGACCAAAAACTGTCACTCGAGGAGTGCAGTGAATGCCGGCCCCCTCGGCGAAAGCCGCGCGGAGCTCGTCTAAGTAATTTGTCTCGATCCAGATCTGCTGCATATCCGACTGCACACCGATGAGACCTTCTTCTCCATCTGTCTCAATAAGCTCGGCATTTTTAAACCAACGCGTAAATGCATCGGCACTTAAATACTCGCTGAGTTTTTCCTTGACCTTTTCCCAGGTCTGCAGGTCGCCGCCCGCGGGATTATCGTTTGAGTTATTTGAGTCATATTCATTTTCTCCTCCTACATGAGTCGTCATTATTTGTGATCTATTGAATGGGGTTATTACCAAAATTTAATTAGATCGAATAGAGTCGGGGGCTGCCACTTCGATGCGGAGATCATGCTTTGATCAGACCTATTTTGGGAACCATTTTTTGGGAAAAAAAATATTCATAGTTCCTCCCATTTTTTTCCACGGGTGTTCCACGTTTTTTTGAAATTTTTTTATCCCCCGGCAATTTTTTAAGCCTTCTTAATCACCCTTCAAACGAGCTCCAATCTGTCCTCCAAAGAAGGTTAAAATAGTACCAACAGGCCACATCCAATGTGATGCTATAGACATTTTAACATCACCACTTTCAGATAAATAATAAGACGGTAGATTTACCAGCCATTGAATATTCATGCCTGCTTTTTCGAACAGAATCCAAACGTCCATCCTTAAGAACATCGTCATTAAAAAGGAAATGATCGCTCCAATTAATATTCCCCGGTAACACCCCTTCCCGATCAAGGCACATAGAAACATCCCTAACAAGGGCCCCATCGTGTAACTCGTCATACCAAAAGCCAGAGGTAACACATTGATTTGCAGAGAACTTTGCACATAACTCATCAGAAAAGTAAACCCGGTCAGCAACACGCCCCAGATCACAACCCATTGCCTTGACTTCTTCACCAGGACCATCTGATTCAGGGAGGGATTATTTTCAGGGTGATAGAGGAGAGAAATTGTGGTCTGACTCAACGCCGCAAGAATGGAATCCAGACTCGAAATCGCGGCCGCAAAAACCCCGGCAAGGATCAAACCTTTAAGGCCTTGAGGCAACTCGGTCACAATCCAAATCGGAAAGACCATATCGGATTTCACGGGCGTACCTCCTTGAGCAAGAGTGGTTAATTCGCCACCACTCTTAAATGCCAACTTGGCCGCTAAATCCCCCTCCGGAGGGTTCATGTAATAAAACGCAAAAAGAGCCGCTCCCACCAAGAGCATTAAGTAGGTAAGAGCTTGTCCCAAAGAGCTCCAGATGATGGCTTTTTTTGCATCGCTTGCATTCCGGCAACAAAACATCCGTTGCGCATTCAATTGGTCGACCCCGAAGGCTGTAAGATTTTGAAATGGCACCGCAATGATCGCGACCCAGAAGGTGAACTGGAATTGCTGCGACAAACCAAATTCTCCATTCCACATTTTGGTCTTCCCGCTATCTCTAGCCACTTCCCAAAGAGCACTCCACCCTCCGTCGATGGAATTGGTGATCCACAGCAAAGTGACTAATCCGCCCACTGCAAATAGGCCGAATTGCATCACATCGGTCCAAATCACCGTTCTCATTCCTCCCATCAGGGTCCAAGCGATGGCGAAAAGCCCGATAATCAAAATACACTCCTCAAATCCCAAGCCCGTCACCACTCTCAATGGAATCGCCGCTACCAAAACCCGCACACTCTGCCCTAGGATCGAGCCAATCGTGAAAAAGACGGTGGCCAACTTCTTGAGCTCAGGCTTAATCCGACGTCCCATGTAGTCATAGGGGCTATAGATCTCATCTTCGTAAAAGACCTTCACAAAGACTATTCCTACAACAACCCGACCCATGATGGAGCCAATGCCCCAGAGCATGTAGGTGAAGTTCCCGCTCGCCGCCAAAACCCCGCCTGGGACTCCAATGAAGGTCACTCCGCTGATCTCGGTGGCAATGATCGACCCACAAACCGCCCACCAAGGCAGCGATTTCCCTCCTGCAAAAAAATCCGAGATCGTCGATTGTTTCCCACTCATATAGTGGCCGATCACCGTTGTGATCACAAGATAGCCAATCAAGACCGCCAGATCGACGTAGGAAAACCATTCATTCATCCCCATAAGAATGCCCACTCACAGCCGCCCTGTCGATACCGGGAGTCCGATGTTATCACTTCTTCCCGTGATTGGTCCGACTCCGCCCGCCGAAATACTTGTCGCGAATCCACTTTGGCTGCCAGATGTCCAAAGTGCGCTTGGCATTATCGTAAATTGCCTCCTTGGGCTTGGGACTTTCCACTGAAAGCGGATAGCGGTCACCATGGGAATTACAGTTCTTTTCCATCATCGCCATCATTTCCGTCAGTTTTTCCACATGCTCCGGCTTCTCCGCGAGATTATTAGTTTCGTGAGGATCCTCTTTCAGGTCAAACAGAAGCCGATGATTGATCAAGGGATAGACATGCAACTTCCATCGTTCATCACGGACCGTGCGTTGGTTATTTTGGAAGGGCAAAAAGACCTCCTCGTGAACTTTCTCAATCTCCCCACGAATCAACGGCCCCAAATCCCGGGCATCACTTTTCTCCGGAATCGAGGTCTTCGAAAACCCGCACACCGTAGCATTAAGATCATGAACATAGGTAATCGCTTCAGTTGACTTCCCTTTCGGAATGCCCGGACCTTTGATGATGAGCGGGCACTTCATGCTCTGCTCGTAGACATTCTGCTTACCAAGCAAACCATGGCTCCCCATCGCCAAACCATGGTCAGCGGTATAAACGATGTAGGTATTGTCAGCATGGGGAGTTCTTTCGAGAGCCCTCATGATCCGTCCGACCTGCTCGTCCAAGTGTGTCACCAGACCATAATATTCACAGAGTTGATCACTGATGAGTTCCTTGGTTCTCGGCCAGGGCCCCAACCCCTCATCACGGCCTGATGTCGACGCAGGAGCATTCTGAAAGGGATGTTGGGGCAAATAATTCGGTGGAAGCGGTGGACGATTTTTGTAGTAAATCTCGCGATATTTCTCGGGTGGGTTTCTCGGATCATGCGGAGCCATGAAGGCCACGTAGAGGAAGAAAGGCTTCTCCCCGTCCGCCTTTTCAATGAACTCAATCGCGGCATCCGCAAAAACGGTGCTCGAGAATCCTCCAGCATCACGTTTCGGCATCAGCTTTCCCCCCTCAAGATCCTGGACCTGAAACGAAGTATGATCCGCCATCCCTCCCATGTAGATCGCTTTTCCGCTATAAAACGACTTATCCAGAGCTCCCTCTCCATTGTGCCACTTTCCCACGATGTAGGATTGATACCCGCCTTCATGCTCTAGGTGGGCCGGGAGCACGACCGAATCGCCCCAGTTCGTTTGAGGCCTCTTTTCCGGCAAACTCATCCAATGACGCCCCGTCATCAACATCGCCCGACTCGCCACACAAACAGCTCCACTGAAAGAACCCGCGCAGTAGTTTTGGCGAAAGCTCATCCCTTCCGCCGCCAAGGCATCAAGATTTGGAGTCTTGATGTGGGGATTCCCGTGCGCTCCAACTGTGTCTGCGCGTTGATCATCGGCGAAAAGGAAGATGATATTGGGACGCGACCGCATCTTGTGATGCAGTTGCGCCACCATTCCCATGTAATGATCCATGCGATAATCCACCGCAGACTTCTTCATGTGCCCCGCAGACTTCACGGTCTCACCCAACGCCTCGTAATAAAGCCCGAGATACAAATGCGCATAGCAAAGTTGATTTCTCAACCTCAGCCCTGCGGCATTCTTCGACGCTGCCTCAAGCACTGCTTTTTCCGAGCCCGTTCCTCCGAACAAATCATGCACCTCCCTCATCGGCACCCGGGAATCTCCCTCGATCGGGATATAATCCTTCCTCGCTTTTTTCACTGATCCACCCGTTCCGCGCACCACACACAGAAAATGCCACACCGCATTCTCAACATCATGCCCGTTCACTGTCTGATGGCTGACAAACTGCGCCACGCCCTTGTCATACTCACCCGCATAATAAAGAGCCAAGCCACGCTGCCAATGGTGCGGGCCACGACGCGGAACCATGGCAATCTCGCGATCCCAATCAACAATCGCCTCCTTAACCTTCCCCGCAAAAAATTTCTCAGCTCCCTGTCGATAGAGATCGTCAGCTTGCTGCGCCGAAACGAGACATGTCAGAATAAAGAATGAAATCAGAATCTTCATCGCGGCCTACAGTAAGGGCTCGCGATGAACACTCCGATCAAATTCAGCACAATTCCTGCCGTCCCCTACAACCCCGGAAGAATACGATAGAAGCGCCTTGGGTTCCCCGGATCAGGCAGAACCACTCCGCTAATTACAACGGTCGTTTCGGTTCCGCCCGAAGGAATCGAATCGTCGAGCTCGATCCAGGTCTCTGTTGACAAATCAACCGTCGTTTCAAGAGCGTAGGTTTGGTTGGGAATGGAACCGAAAGTCAGCCTGATCTCGTCAGCCGCGTCATCATACTCGATATCCTTGATCGCCAAATCCCCCCCGGAGCCACCGAGGGCATCATACCTGTCAGAAACCTGCGAGGCATCGAGAACACGGGATCCATAATAGTTAAAGACCGCGATGTCACCGGTGAAGGCCTCGGAGGGAAAAGCCGTGCTCGTTGGGATATTCGATCCTTTTCCGAGCTCGGCAAGATCTCCCCCATCCCAGTCAGCGATAATTCCTGTGCTGGACGTTGGACCAGCAACAAGTTGGCCATTCACATAAAGAGTGGCTACGCTAGGAGACGCCCCTCCAACATCAGCCGTCGCCACGATGTGAAAAAAATCAGTGGCAAGGCCGATGGCCGAGAGGTCGGTTGAAATAATGACTCGTTGCGAGTCGTTATTCGCTGATTGAAAGCGGAAATCAAGGATACTGGCAGTGAGAACAATGCCTAATCCCTGACCATTTCCGCCGGTATTGAAGAGGGTATGCGTTCCAGTGAAATCTCCAGGACGAACTACCATTTCCCAGCTCACATCTTCTTTCGTCACGAGATCACCAAGCCCGTCCTGCCAAGAATCGAGGGGATTCGCAGCGAGGTTATAACCCGGGCTGTTGACCCACTTACCAATTGAAGAAAAATTACTCGCACCACTTTGGACCGTGCCACCCGTGTTGTTAATAAAAGCGATACCCAGATTCCCGGTGGTATTTGTTGTCGGATTCCACCGGGTGAGCACTCCGTCCGGCTGTTCAGCCACCTCCCAACCGAGATCAGGGTTGCTTCCATCGATTACGGTGAGAGTAAATTCCGAAGTTGTCGTCCCGAATGCATTGGTCGCCGCGAAAGTGTAAGTCGTAGTCTCAGTCGGGGATAATTCAGTCCGATCAAGCCCGGTAACGTCATTACCGTTCATACTAAGCCCTGCTTCACCAAAAACATCCCAGAAAATCGTGGTTGATTGCCCCTCGAGCAGAATCTCGGAACCAAGATTAATGACCTTGTTGATGAGCGGAGCGGTATCGACCAAAACCGTGACTTGAAGTTCCTCCGTCCCTCCCCCGCTGGTGCCGGTGAGAGTATAAGTCGTAGTGGCAGTCGGATTGACCGTTGTCATTGTCAGCCCTGAAACATCTCCGACTCCGTTGTCGATGGTCAGAGTATCGTTTGCGGGATCGCTTAACCAACTGAGCTCCACCGGAGCCCCGCTTGCCACCGCTTCCTCGGAAGCTTCAAATGCCGAAAGAATCTGATAACTGGCAAGGTCCGCAATGGCAGCAGCATCCAGCGCCTCATCGTAAATGCGCACATCGTCGATTCCGCCCCGCCAATTGTGGTTCACTTGAAAATCATCCCCAATACGCACATCCTCACCAACAGCAGTGTTGATCGCAACACTTTGACTAGCACTCGGCGGGGAATCGATATTTCCAAATTCAGCATCGAGAACTCCATCAACATAGAGCTTGGCATCCTGAATATTCGGAGTGCCGTCATTTGCCCAAGTTACTGCGACATGATGCCATTGGCTGTCCGTTACGACGGTATTCCCAACAAAGAAACCACCATTGGCTTCGACGCGAATCGCTCCGGCAGTGCCATTTCCCGTTTGAATTCGAAAGGTCCATTTTTGAGTCGACAAATTACTCCCCCAAGAAACGATGCCCATATTTTGGCCTGTGCTGTTGAGTTCAGTCTTAATCCAGGCGGAAACCGAGCGATCACCGGTTCCGGAAATTCCTTTGTAACCAACGATGTTAATCTGATCATCGACCCCGTCCATCTCAAGGGCGGCCGTGGTTCCCGTCGGAACAGGCGGGAGATCAGTGGTATTCCAGAGTGTGGTTCCCGCAATCGTCCCGGTCCGACCATTCGCAGTGCTATCTCCAGCGGTAGCTCCCGTTCCTTCCTCAAGAGTCCAGTGGGCGACCAAATCCGCGCGAAGCCCCAGATGAGAGAGCGCCAATAGAACAAGAAGAATTTTTGCTAACTTCATACCAAATAGGACTATCAGGATGCTGATCCTGTGAAAAGCGAAAGTGACAAGCTTCTTCCAAAATCGTTTCCACTCCTATGGCCTCGCCACCAACACCACGCGAGCGAAGCGCAATGGAGGGCTGGCGGCATTTGGGGTCGGAGCCCGCCAATGATGAATACTCACTCCATCAACCCGCTCGTCAGACCCCAGGAACACGGCCGTACCACTCAGCCAGATTTCCAAATCAGCTGAGAATTCCACCGAGATCTCCGCATCATCCGCGGCAATATTTGCAGAAATAGCAGTGACCAGATAGTCGTCGACCGCCCCATTGACCTCAAGGCTCTTAACCGAGGCTGAAATTCCCCGCAGGGGATCGGTCAGGGCATAAGACAGGAGGTCATTTGAAGTGGTCCCGGTGAATTCCAAGGCATCAGAACCGCCTGGACTTCCTCCTAAATCAACACTCGACCGCCAACTCGTGGCATTACCCGGATCAGGACTCGAAGAGGGAGCGATCAAGGTCAGCGAGTAACCCTCACCATCGGCATTTTGAGACCAGAGATCTCCATCATCATAGCGGAAACTCTGGATCGGATCCCCATTGGAACCACTCAGCAACAAATCCTCACCACCATTATCCAGCCGTCCCGTGTAGATGCCGGCCACCGGAAGGTCCGCGCCAAAGGCACTCTCAAAACCGGCAAGATCAGCCACAAGTAACAAACGCTCCCCGGGAGCGAGAACTGCCTCGTCTGGAAACGCGAATGTGATCCCTCTCGAAAAAGCAACACCCGCGAGACTAACCGGCACCGGACCAATATTCATTAGCTCAATATACTCACTGGTCTCAAACTGGCCCGCCGGATTGTAAAAGATCTCGGATATCACAAGATTAGCAGCCGACGCCGGGAGAGCTGTTACAAAGGTCGCTTGGTTGAGCGCACTCCATTTATCACCATCGAAACTCCGGGCCAAAACCGTTGTCGCCGAATTGATCGTTACCGCGTCTCCCGGAGAGCTCAGGCTGGTCACATCAATCTGCAAATCCATCCCCATATCGGAACTTCCCACACTTCCATTATGAAGCTCAACCGCGATCACATTCGTTCCCTCCACAAAAGCAGATGGCGGAAAATCAAAGACATCAATATTCCCCTCCGCCACGTTACTGTCGCTCAAAGCAGTCGTGAGGTAGTCCACGGGATCATTTCGCATATTGTCGCGGGCGATTTCAGATCCATTTAGATAAACAATGGAACCTCCATCCGACATCACACGCACCCTCGCTTCAGTAATGAGATTAATGTTGGTCAGTTCGACTTCTTTTCGAAAGTAAACGGTGAGATTCCTATCCACATTAATGTCCGGACCTCCAAAGGGATGAAAATTGATCGTACCATAACCCAACGGAGCATCTCCGACCGGCCAGTTGTCATCGTTAAAAGCAGGCTCCTTCCAGAAACTTTCTTGGTCACTGCCATCATCAAGGTAACTCCAACCGGGAGCACCTGCACTGAGAAGAACAAGCTCGTTCTTCGTGCCATCAATCTTGACGGCACTCGGACTAATTGCTCCTCCAGGCAGACGCGGATCACCCCCATCAACCGTATAGAAGATATCCCCCGCTTCGTTTGTAATTGTCAGCCCAAAGCCATCCGAAACACTCCCGCCATGCTGGCTGAAAACCGGAGGATCGATATCAGGATAAAGTCCCGCCGCACGAAACTGACTGATACTGATCGGCGTGCGATTTGGAAACCAAGTAGCGTACTCACGATTGAGCCCATTTTCAAAATCAACTAAAGTTCGAGGGTTTGAATCCACGTGATCCCCCCACTTTGCGCTCTCGGCCTTCAAGGCAATACGAATCCCCTCCGCACGCGCATCCCACTGTGCCATCCCGTTTTCAGGGGTCAATGCCCCCCCATTGAACATGTGCTTAAACGCCCGGTCAGCGAACCGCAAGGCATACTCCGGATTGCTTTTCAACCATGCATTGACCGAGGTCGGTCGCTGTTCGGCACCTGAGCGAGGATGCGTGATGGAGTTGATGTTAAGATTTCCGGTAGACAGACCATTGAGACCAGCGCGCTCGGCATCATGGCAAAAGAACATATACTTTCCAGGAGGATTCAGCTGACGCATCGCCCGAACATTGTTCTGATCCCAATCGGTATTCCCCGCGTGAAAATTAAGCACCAGATAGTCGATAAAACTATCTAAATCGAGATACTCTTCTACCATGGCAAGATCCCCTGCCTCCGCCGCATCGAGCACCTCCCGCCAACTATCAAGCATCCGCGAACTCACCTCGGCCGGAGTTCCTTTAATCACCTCGATATTGTTTCCTCCCACAATCCTAAAACCTTCCCAATCGTCTTCATCCCCGCCAAATCGCTCCGCAGTCCATTCCTCCTCGATCCGTTCGAATAAATGATGCACCCCAAAGTAGAGCCCGTTGAAGTAAACGTGTACCTCGTTTTGAAGCGCCTCCGGATACCCCATTGCGGTGTGGGCATCACGAAACCACTGGTCCCGGATATACATCGCATACTGCCGCACAGCCGAAGTCGGGTGAAACCATCCGTTGCCATTACCACCTCGCAGGATGATCTGATTAAAGGTATCGGTAGCCGCCCCTTCACCAAATAACGGGAAGATCAATTTCCCGGCACCATAGCGATTCCGAAAAGCGAGACGGAAATTGTGCTTCCCCCGCCCCGGGTTTCTCGAAGCATTCCCGTTCATCAACATTCCGGCATCTAACTGAATGGGTGCACCATCCTTGAAATCCATCAATTCCACCGAAACCCGCCTCTCTGAACTGGGACCGGAGTCTTGTGGATTCACTTGAATTCCCGTCTGTTGATCGAACAGATTCTCAATATCGGTAACAATTGAAACTGTCGGAATATCCCGCAGGGATTCCTTCAATTCCTCGCGACTGTATACCGGCCCGACGATCTCAGGATCCATTTCAAAATCACCGGGGATACTGTTCCCATTACGTTGCCGCCACGGTAGCGGATAACCCGGCGGCTGCGCAGGCTGATCCAGCACATCCTCCAAAAAGAGGTAAGTTTGCGTATCAACATTCGATGGTCTGAGCCCGTTTTTGAAAGCAGCCGCACGTAAAACCGTACTCGTGTTAATGTTCACCGCTGCCAAGGACGCCGAATCTGGATCGGAAACCGGCACTTGAATACCATTCTCGAGTGTCGGCGTACTCCCATCCAACGTATAAATAATGAGAGCTCCCGGCGTTCCGCATTCGATCGTGGCAATGAATGGCGACTCAAAAAAACCACGATCAACATCGAAAGCCGTATCACTCACAAAATCAACAAACTCGATATCCGCGTTCGGAGTGCCCGGCGTAGGCGACGCCAAATACCCCCCAATAATCCCTCCGGAAAGATCGCGCACCTCTCCCTTGAGACGCGGAACCAACAAAACATCCGAACTCTCCTTGATGTCGTTCAATACCTGGAATGCTAGTAAGTTTTCGCCACTCAATAGCTTCCCCGAAAAGTCGATTTCAAAACTCTCCATCTCATCGCCCTCGCGAACCTCCCCCCGATTCGTCGCAACAGAATCGTAGCTGAGATCCGCAGGCAAATTTGCCGAGGAAACAAGTTCCCCATTAAGATACGCTGCGAATCCATCTTCATAAAATAGATCGAGCGTCATACTCACCACCTCGGCAGGATCATTGATTTGAAATGGAACCCGCACATACGCACTCCCGGCCTTCCCTTGCATCGCATCTCGCGTGTCTCCACCCGCACCAATGAATCCCGGAAAAGAATATCCGTAACCAACTCCAGTTTGCGCGGAATTCCAGCCCCCGTCATCAAAACCAACTTCCTGCCAGGAATCTCCAATATCAGCGAGCGGAGCAATCCAAGTCCCCGATGACGGCCACGGAACAAATGTCTCCGGTTCAGAGATCGCATTTGTTCCTGTCCCGAAAGCGACTCCATAAAACTGCCGGGGATATACCGGGCTGAATTGACTGATCGGGGAACTCCCGTCAGCAGCGATAAGACCCAAATACTCGCCACCGCTCGATAAGGAAAAATTGGTATGCAGCTCCTCTGCCGCGTTCCGCCGATCTTTCCCCGAGGCAAAAACGACAAGATACCCGCCACCCGCAATGGAAACATCGGGCAGCATCCACTTCGTTAGATTCGAAATATCATCCGTCAGAAAAAGCCCGTCGGTGGTAACCGGAGAATTTCCCGGGTTATGAATCTCAATCCAATCCGATGGCTCACCATCGCTGTCGGGATACGATCCATCGCTATCCGCCACAAACTCAGTAAGTCGCAACTGCCCCCCCGCAAAACAAGGAAACAACAAAAAGAGAAGCAACACCTCCCAAATGCCGCAAACGCGCGATTTTTTCTTTACCAAATTCATCGCAACCAACAGTAGAGACTTACCACCGCCACTCCGATCAAATTCAGCACAATTCCTTCCCGCACCATCTTGGGCACAGTGAGATAGCCCGACCCGAAGACTACCGCATTCGGAGCCGTTGCCACTGGCAACATAAAGGCACAACTGGCACTCAAAGCCGCCGGAAGCATCAGGAATTTGGGATCAAGATCATTGGACAAGGCCACCGCCCCCAAAATCGGCATCATCAAAATTGTGCTCGCGGTATTACTCGTCAACTCGGTGAGGAAGGTCATCAAAAGGCAAATCGCAAAAATCATTCCCAAAATATGCAAGGTCCCCACTCCATTCAACAAGGACGCCGCCTGCCCACTCAGCCCGGAACTCTTGATCCCCGAAGCTAGACAAATCCCTCCACTAAACAAAAGAAGCATTCCCCACGGAATCTTCTGCGCCGTCTCCCAATCCAACAGACGCCCTTTCTCTCCAACTCTGCCCGATCCATCCGGAATCAGGAACAACAACATCACTCCGATAAAGGCCACCGAAGCATCATTGGCTCCCGGAAGATGCAGCCAGGTTTTCCAGCCCCCAAAAGGCTCAGAACGCGTCATCCACGCCAAGGCCGTCAGCCCAAAAACAATCAAGGTCCTCTTCTCCTCCGCACGCCAGGCACCACTTTCAGGAAGCTCAATTTTCTCCCCACCCTTGAGACTCCGACTCAACCAAAGCCACATCAAAGGAATCATGATCATCACAATGGGAACACCGTAACTCATCCACTCCATGAAACTCATCGCCTTTCCCGTCAGTTCTTGATACTGCTCAATAAACACCAAATTTGGAGGGGTTCCGATTGGTGACCCCAATCCACCGATATTCGCTGCATACGCCACGCCCATCATGAGCGGAGCAGCCAACTTCGCTGAGTCCTTCGACCCACTCAAGACCGCCAAAGCAATCGGAAGCAACATCAAGGTAGTCGCAGTATTTGAAATCCACATACTCAACGTGGCGGAGGCCAACATAAACCCAAGAACCAACCCCTTCCCGCCACTGCCACCACAAGCCCGCACCATTCCCAGCGCAATGCGACGATGCACTCCGCTCTTCTCCATTCCCTTCGAAAGCAAAAACCCACCCAGTAACAAAAGCACCAGGGGATGCCCGTAACTCTGCGCTACCGCTGTCTTTGCAGGCAAAATTCCAAATAAAGGAAGCAAGGCAATCGGAACCAGCGAAGCTACCGGAATCGGAACCGCTTCGGTCATCCACCAGGTCGCCGTCAGCCAGGCAATCCCCAGCGTCATCGCCCCCTGTCGTTCCATCCCGGAAAAATCCGCAATCCAAAAAATCACCAACGCCGACACCGGCGCCAACCAACGGGCAATCGTCTTCACTCGCGACATGACCGTCAGGAAATGAAAATTTCTCACCCCCGACAACGATCAAGTTGCATCGGAGACCAAAGGGCGATCAATTACAGGCGAAACAACATCGAATGGTATCACCACCCCGGATATTGACACCTATACTCTAATCGACATTGCGCCGATTTTTCGCATTCTCCTCCGGCTGTGGTGCCGCTGCCATCTTATGAAAGGTATTCGGCACGGGCGCTTCGAATATCATTCGCTCCCCCCGAAAAGGATGATCAAAACTTAAGGTATGCGAGTGCAGCGCGAGACGCTTATTATCGCGGATCTTCTTGCCGTATTTCCCGTCCCCCACAATAGGCCATCCTTTATCCGCCAAGTGAACCCGGATCTGATTCTTCCGACCTGTTAGTAGCGCAATCTCCAACAAGGCCCTCGCTCCCACTTCCTTGAGCACTTTGTATTCCGTGTGGGACAGACGCCCTCTCCGTTTATCCTTCGTCGAGTAAACCCGACGGGCTTCGTTTTCAGCGAGGTAACTTGAAATCATTCCCTGCTTCGGAGCCGGGTGACCTTCCACAAAAGCGAGGTAGGTCTTCTTCGCCTCCTCCCAATTTTTCTGAAGCGTCTCCTTTGCCTTCTCCGTTCGAGCAAAAACCAAAGCACCCGAAGTGTCGCGGTCCAAGCGATGTACAATAAAGATCCTCTCCCGCGATTTGTAATTCCCCTTCTTCACATAATCATCCAGTGCCGCATGCGCGGTCCTGCCGCCATCGCGCCCGGTCCCCATGGTCAGCAAACCCGCCGCCTTATTCACCACAATGATATCGCGATCCTCATGAAGAATCTCCACGCCCATCGGCTGATGCTTCCGCCGCCGCGCTTTCTTTTTCCCGTGATTTGCCACGCAGCCAGCTTCAATGCAATTCACCCCAACCGCAAGCCAAGGCGCACGGAAATGCTCTTCAGGAAACGCCGAGTTCCAGCCCGGAAAAAATCACGCCCCCAACAGATGAAGCTTCAGCCGAATCGCTCGCTCCAGCACCCCCTCGCCACCCACCAAATTCAAATGTCCCATCTTACGACGCTCCCCCGGGTCGCTCTTGCCGTATAGATGCAGCTTCGCACCCTCCGTCTCAAAAATTGCGGATGTATCCAACTTACGAGGTTCCCCCCGCCACATATCCCCGAGAAGATTCACCATCACAGTCTCGCCATGTAATTCCGTTGACCCCAAGGGCAATCCACACACCGCCCGAAGCTGTTGTTCAAACTGCGAAGTCACGCTCCCGTTCATCGAAAAGTGCCCCGAGTTATGCGGTCGCGGCGCCATTTCATTGACAATGACGCGACCAGACTTTTCCACAAAAAACTCCACCGCCAAGAGCCCACGATACCCCATCGCTTCCGCCAACTTGATCGCAATCATCTTGGCATCATCGAGAACTTCATCCGACACCCGCGCCGGCGCAATGGTGAGGTCCAGCATATGATGACGATGCTGATTCTCCACCGGAGGAAATGCCAAGCTCTTCCCTTCGGCATCACGAGCCACCAACACGGAAATCTCACATTGAAAGTCCACAAACCCTTCCAGCACCGACGGCTGTCCCTCGACACTCTCCCAGGCCTCTGAAAGTTGATTCTCTCCCGTAAGCTTCACCTGCCCCTTTCCGTCATAGCCAAACGCCGCCGTTTTCAACACGCCCACCGGCCCGACCTCTGCGTAAGCCCTCTCCAAATCTTCCAGCGAATTCACCAGCGCAAATGGCGCGCAGGGAATCTCATGTTCCCGTAAAAAGGCCTTCTCCCGTGAACGATGCTGGCTCACGCCAATATTTTCAGCCGAAGGATAAAGTCCAACTTCTCCTTCCACCGCTTTCAAGGTCTTCAGTGGAATATTTTCAAACTCCACCGTCGCGACATCAACCTGTCCGCAAAACTCAGCACGGGCTACATCATCATCAAATCCCCTCTTGATGAGAACATCGGCTAATCCCTCGGTCGGCTCCGCCGTTGGGGTGCCACTCCAGACCACCGTTCGAAATCCCATTCGCCGGGCATCGAGACAAAGCATTCGGGCGAGTTGTCCGCCACCGAGAATTCCAAGCGTCATCAATCTTGAGGAGGAAGAACTTTTCCAAGGACCGTGTCACGTTGATTGTCGCGAAACTCTTGCAACTTCTCCGCAAGTCCCGCGTCCGAGGTTGCCAAAATCGATACCGCCGAAAGCCCGGCATTCCCCGCTCCGGCCTCACCAATCGCGAAAGTCGCCACCGGGATCCCTTTCGGCATCTGCACGATCGACAAAAGCGAATCCATCCCACTCAGCGCCCGGGACTGCACCGGAACTCCCAATACGGGTAAAATCGTCATCGAGGCCACCATTCCCGGCAAGTGCGCTGCCCCTCCGGCCCCGGCAATAATCACTTTTAGTCCGCGGTCCTGCGCAGTCTTGGAATATTGCACCAACAATTCTGGAGTCCGATGCGCACTCACGACCTTGGTTTCATAAGGAACTCCGAATTCCTCGAGAACCTCCACCGCTTTTTCCATCGTCGGCCAATCGGAATCACTTCCCATGACCACTCCAACCAGGGGCTGTTGTGTATCGCTCACGTCAGGAATATCACTCGATTACGCCTCTTTTGGCAAGACCCGCTTCACGAGGTAAGCGGATCAGCCAACCCTTTGAGCCCTCCGTTACTCAAACTATAAATCCACCTGTGGACATTCATATCCTGCCCGCCGGACCATGCATCACTGATAATATTGGCTCGGCTCACATTTCTAGCTTGAGCCAAAACATACAATTCACAGAGCCGGTTGAGCCTTTCTTCACCGACAAAGCGTTCAATTAATCCTCGTTGGCCTCCATTTTCTCAGCCCACCGTTTATTATTCCCAAAAAGAGTCGCCGATGTCTTCATGGCGCGCCCTTGGCGAGAAATTTCCGTAGCCATAAGCTTCCCTTGCTCCTAAAAGAAGACATGGACTCGCTCTTTCTCCCGGAAGAATCTCAGTCCGAGCCGTCGTCGCCCGGAAACAACGAGCCCCTGGCCGCCCGAATGCGCCCACGCGTCATTGAGGAAATCGTCGGACAGCAACATATCCTCGCCGAGGGAAACCTTCTTCGCCGCGCCATCGAAGCCGACCGCTTCACCTCGCTCATTTTCTATGGACCACCGGGCACGGGAAAGACCACTCTCGCCAACGTCATCGCCCGTTCCACCGGATCCCGCTTCGAATCCCTCAATGGCGTCGAATCAAACGTCGCCGAAATCCGCGCCAAAATCGAAGCCGCTCGAACCTATTCACAGCTCCGCGACCAATCGACCGTCCTCTTCATTGACGAAATTCACCGCTTCAACAAAGCCCAGCAGGACACTCTCCTCCCCCACCTCGAACGGGGCACCGTTCGCTTCATTGGAGCCACCACGCACAATCCCTACTTCTACGTCAATTCCCCCCTCGTCTCCCGCTCTCAGGTTTTCCAACTCGAACCCGTCGCCACCGAGGACCTTCTCCCGCTTCTCCATCGGGCCATCACCGACGATGAACGCGGCTTTGGCTCACTAAAGATCGACGCCCATCCCGACGCCCTCGAACATCTCGCCACCAAGGCCGACGGCGACGCGCGTAAAGCCCTCACCGCCCTTGAACTAGCTATCCTCACCACACCGAAAACCGACGACACTATTATCCTCGACCTCGCCATTGCCGAGGAATCAATCCAGGAAAAAGCCGTCCTCTACGACTCCGACGGCGACCAGCACTACGACACCATCTCCGCCTTCATCAAATCCATCCGCGGCTCTGATCCCGATGCCGCCCTCTACTGGCTCGCCAAAATGCTCCACGCTGGCGAAGACCCACGCTTCATCGCCCGACGGCTCGTCATTTCAGCTTCCGAAGACATCGGCCTTGCTGACTCCAGCGCCCTGCAAGTTGCTGTCTCCGCCCAACAAGCCCTCGACTTCATCGGTATGCCCGAGGGACGCATCACCCTGGCCCACGCCACCGTCCACCTCGCCACCGCTCCCAAATCCAACAGCGCCTACGCTGCCCTCGGTGCCGCCCATGCCGATATTACCAGCGGTGCAACCTTGAAAGTCCCCGAGCACCTTCGAACAAGATTCCGTAAAAAACTCGCCGAAGAATCCGGAGCCGACAAAGCCGCGATGCAATACCTCTACTCACACGACTACGAAGGAAACTTCACCCCCCAATCCTACCTCCCCGAAGGCCGCCGCTACTATGAGCCCACCGCCAACGGCATGGAAAAGCGCATCAAAGACCGCATCGAATACTGGAAGAGCCAATTTGAGAGCGACTCAGAGTGACTTAATGGAGCCGCGCGACTCCTCCGGCGCCTCTCAACAAAGTTCACATTCGCGAGGTCCGCATTCAAAAAAACTCAAGCATCTGACACATCGAAAGTTGCCGTGACCCACTTGCCTTTTTTCGTATGGCTCAGGAACTCAAAGCCACAATCCCCCGCCGTCCTTTCCACATCCGGCCACTGCTCAAAAAGAATCCCCGAAAGAATCAATCGTCCATCTTCTTTAATCCATTTCCGCATTAGCGGCAGCGCCTCGATCAACACCGCCGCGAAAAGGTTCGCCGCGATCACTTTATACTTCTTCCGGTTCTTCCAGGAAAATACGTCCTCCTCAAACATCACGATGTCTGAGACACCATTTCGTTCGATATTGAGAGTCGCTACTTCGACAGCCTTCGCATCAAAGTCAAAAGCCTTCACTTCCCCCGCTCCCAGAAGTCGCGCCGCAATCGCCAACACGCCACTCCCGGTTCCAAGATCTAAAAAACTCCAGCCCTCCTTCTCCTGCTCCCGCGAACAATCAACCAACCGGCGTAAACAAGTCGCCGTCGTCGGATGATCCCCCGTCCCGAACGCCATTTCAGCCGGAATCACAATGACATCACGACCCGCATGCTTCGCCTCCAGTTTCTCAATCTCTTTCTTATCTTCGAGTTGCGAAATCACGAACCGGTCCCGAATTAATATCGCCTCCGCCTTCGGCGCGCTCATCGCCACCCAGTTGGCCTTTTTAAGCTCCCTAACAGATCCCCCGAATTGTTTCTGAATCTCAAGCCCCTCCACTTCACCCTCACAATAAACCTCAACCCGGATCGACTTTCCCCCTTTTATCTCCGAGATCACCGAATTTGGATTTCCGTAAAACCGCTCTTCCCACGCATCGGTCCACTTCACCGCCGATAGTTTGGACCAAACCCACATGTCCCCTAAATTAGGATTAACCATTTCTCAAGCAAGCTCCAACAGATTAATGAATCCTAATCTTAAACCCCTCAAAAATAGCTCCTCTCAATTTACTGAATCAAATGCCCCGTATATCCAGCATCCACGAGTAGATGAAAAGCCTCCCTCACTCTATCCGGGATTTCCTGCTCTGTCATAAACCCCATCTCAGGATATCTCATAATACGCTCCAAATCCCCCACCATGATGTGAATTAACATCTCCTTCGGAACGACCTCGTTGCAGTATTCCTCCAGCATTAACTTCGGCGAGGTTACTTTTACATGAAGCTTCGGCCATTGTTTCGAAATCGTGGCAAAGGTTCGCCTTTCCATATTGGGCTTCTGGACCGCAATTACCCGGCTGACTTCAATCCCTCGACTCTCTAACAACGCCCGGGTAAACTTGACATTCTCTCCGGTGTTTGTTGAGCGGTTCTCAATCAAGATCACTTTCTCTGGCACGCCCAACTCTATCGCTCTCTCGGCGAACAGATCCGCTTCGGGCCTCTCAAAAATTTCCGCCGTGAAATTCCCCAAACCGCCCGACATCACGATCAGAGGAGCCATCCCGGCATGCCATAGCTCAGCCACCCGGTCAGCCACGCGGAGGTCCAAACTCCCAAGCGCCCAGATCAGCTCGCGGGGCTCCAACTCATGGTTCATGAGATGGTAGTCCCAAATTTGCCGGGCAGCCCCATCCAAGGTCATCGCTTTAGCTCAATTTCTACCGACACCAAAAGTTAACGCACTGAGATTTTCAGCCGAAGGAAGTGGCGGGTCTCTCCGGCGATCGGAGTAGCGAGGCGATAAACGCCCGGAGACACCTCGACCCCATCTTCGTCCACCCAGCCCTCCAGATCTATTGATGACTGAATCTGAAAATCAACATCCGTGGCATCGACGTTTTGGTCAAATTGCAGGGTCAAATAATCCGCACCTTCAAAGTCCACCCTTCCGAGAACGAGAGCATTGTGATTCGGAACATTCGGCAATGTTCCGAGGGCATACTCAACCAAAGCTGTAAGACCATCAAGATCGGCGTCTTCGTCATCGCTCGTCACCCCGTTCGCAGCCTTCCAGTTCGCTAATCCGGACTCAGCAATCGTATCGGCAACACCCGGTCCTCCACCAACTGTTGTATGAGCACCCCAACTTTCCGGTAGCGAATGATCAGGGACACTCTCAGCATTTCGCAACACCAGGGATACTCCATTATCATCAGCGGCAGCCGGCCAGGGCGAATTATCGCCGTAGTCCAACTCGTGCAAGACACCCACCCCCTCAAGATCAAGCGAAAGTCGCTCTCCCCCGTTATTGAGTTTTCCGGAATACTCGCCAGCAATCGAAACGCCTTCGCCATAACGCGCGGCGAAAGCCTCAACGTCCTGAACAAGAACCGCGCGTGATCCGGGATCAAGCAGACTCTCCGAACCAAAGGTAAATGACACTCCATCAGAAAAGTGAACTCCCTCCAGATCAAGCGGCCGGGTTCCCACATTTAGAAGTTCGATAAATTCATAATCGTCCCGATTAGTGGACACCGCAATCTCCGTCGCACTTGTCGGTTCGGCCGGATGATAGTGGATCTCGGAGATGACCAACTTGTCAGCCGAAGCCGGAACCGAGTTGATACTGAAGAATGTCGAGGTTAACGCACTCCACTCATTCGATCCCTGATTATACGCCCGCGCCTTGAATTGCGAGGCCGCATTGAGAACGACCGGCAAAGTCCGGTTGGTGCCGTTGGTTGCTTCGATCTCACCCCGAAGGTGCAGATCAAAGCTGACATCCGAACTCGTGGCACTCTGATTGTGGACTTCAACCGCAATGACATTCAATCCCGGAACGAAATTGGCGGTGGGTAATTCGTAGCGGAAGAAGGCATTTTCATCTGGCGTGCTACTGGTCGCATAGACGTCGTAGCCGGCATTTTCCGGTAGGTTCGTCGTACGAACGACCTCAACTCCATTCACGTAGACCGCCGCTCCGTCGTCGTAGAGAAGGTCCAAATCGAACCGAGAGAAAGAACTCGGATTTGGGATGACAACTTTATGCCGGAAATAGGACGTTGCATTACGCTGAGGACCAGGTTTTTCCAGATCGACGTCTACGGAACCGATTAGCTGCCCCTCATCACCCTCGTTATAGCCAAGCTCCGATGGCCCCTCGGCCCAAGCGGTATCATTAAATCCGCTGGCATACCAGGCCGTTCCTTGATCAGAACCGTCATCAAGATATTTCCAAATAGCCCCTGTCAGAACGAAATCTTCCGGGGTTGGAACTCCGTCATCAAAAGGAGCAAGCACCGCATCAGGGCTGATCGCTCCACCTGGAAGACGCGGATCACTCCCGTCAAGAGTGTAATAGATGGCGGATGCATCCGTGGTCATGGTCATGCCGGCACCCGGAGCTACCGATCCCCCGTGCTGGGAAAGCACGGGCGCCACAATATCCGGATACATGTTGGCAGACTTCAGGAGACCAAGTCGACTCGACGAAAGATTCGGAAAGTGGTTATTAACCAAATTATTCTGATACGCCAGCCACTGCGATGGGGTCCGATTTGCTGTCCCATTGACAAATTTCCATCGCGCAGCTTCGGCGATGTAACTCAAACTACACTCATCAATACGATGCTGCAATCGAGCAATACTCCTCTCCGCAGTCAGAGCACCGTCATTGAAGAAGCGTTTGTGAATCTGATCTGCCAAAACGATCTTAAAATCAGGGTCCCCCTCGCTGCGAAACTCGGCCAACGCACTCACCGGTCCATTATGAGTCACGTTGTGGTTTCCATTGGGAGTCCGCAAATAGCCATCCGCATCCTTGACGTAAAACTTGAAGCCCTCCCCATTTTCAAGAGAGCCCGCTGCTCGAAATTCGCTCTCGGAATTTCCCATCGTCCACAACAACATGAAGTCGATGAGATTGGGAACATCAAGCATATCCTTGACCGAACCATAAGGAGTCGCACCACCCAGAAGATTTCGCATCGCCACCCAATCAGTCAGGTCACCATCTTGAAGTTGTTGCAGACCGGGGTTACCGAATTGCGACCCCGAGTTATTCGTATTAATGGTATCATATTCCTCCTCTTTCCCCGGAAGATAATCCGCAGAAAACGCCGCATCCCATCGTTCGCGCAGATGATACTGCCCCCGATATTTCCCGTTAAAATACAAGTGCACGAAGCGCCCGTGGGTTGAAAGATTTCCCATATCAAGCATCGCGTCATCAGTATAGCGGTTTGAAAGGTAGGCTCCCCGGCTGATCATATCGTGATTCCCCGCTCGCAAATCAAGCGCATCGAAATCTTCAGTCGGAGGAATCTCGTAGCTTGTCTCTTCGAACAATGGATACTCCAGCCGGCTGGGACCATACTCGGAGCGAAAATGCAGACGAATACTGCGTTTTTGAAAATTCGTAAAATAAGATCCGTAACGCACTACACCCGCATCGACCTGTTTCGCACCCCTTTCAAAATTGAGAAGTTCGACCGAAACGGGGAGCTCGGCTCGATCAATATCCGAGCCATCAAAGGTCAATGAAACCGTGGGAATAGAGCCAAGCGCATCAATCATCTGCGGTCCATAAACCGGATCCTGCGTGATCGAAGTCGCCATCTCCGGTTGCGTCACCACGTCGGCCCTGAAAATATAAGAGTGCGTATCGACATTCGTCGAGAGGAACCCTTCCCGATAGGCCAACGCCCGAATCACCGTGGTCTCATTGACAGTAATTGGCCCGGCGTAAACCGTGCCCTCGGTCTCGCTCGGCGGCGTGCCATCAGTAGTATAACGAATAATGGCTTCAGGAGTCTCCGAGGTAATGGCCAGATTAAAGGGAGCATCGTGCAGCCCCCGGTCAACACTGAATTTGGTATCTTCGGTAACACCATCAACGAGCAAGCTATTTGCCTCATCTGCAGTGGGCACTGGAAAGAACCCCCTTGAGGAACCATTGAGATCCACTCGCATCGCCGTCAATCGGGGTGAAAACAACAAGTCGGAACTCCCGGTTGATTGATTCAAGAGATGGATCGCTAATATGTTCTCGCCTTGAACCAAACTACCAGCCGTAAGCGGATAGCTACTCAAGGCAACCGCGTCGGTCTCATTGCGACCGCTTTGGGGATCAGATCGGGAATTCCAGAGAAGAGAACCGGGAGCACGTTCGCGGTGAATTTCCACTCCATTGAGATAGGCCGCAAATCCATCCTCCCAGCGCGCGCTGAGAACGAGATCCTGCAGCCCCGCAGGTGACGGAACGTCAAAAGGAATCCTGACAAACGCAGTGGCGTTCGCTCCCGACATTTCCGCCTTCAACTCTCCAGCCCCCGTTCCTAAAAATTGCTCATAGCTTCCCCCGAAAGAATCAAATCCAATTCCGGTCGTCGCACCAATCCAGCCGGAGTCATCATATCCGACATTCTGCCAGCCGGGAATCTCACCGGTCGGCACACGAATACGCGCAGCCTCCCCCTCTTCCACGAGGACCTCGGCAGTCGGCACTCCAAATCCAACGCCATAGGAAATATCCTCAAACTGCTTGGGGTAGTTTACAAATTCACTGCTGACCGTCACACCGTCCGGCTGCACAAGCGCCAGGTATCCGCCCTCCCCGGACTGCAATTGAAAATTCGTATGAAGCTCATCAGCAGGGTCGGAACGATCGTCCCCTGAAGCGAAGACCAGAAGATACTCTCCCACCTCCAAATTCACCGCAGGAATCCGCCACTTGGTTAAATTTTCCGGATCATCGGTCAAATACCATCCATCAAGATCTCCCGCCCCATTCGTCGAATTCCAAAGCTCAATCCAATCCGAGCGCTTGCCATTGCTGTCTTCAATTCCCTCTCCATTACTGGCCAAAAACTCGGTGATTTTCGCCGAGGAAAGAGTCTCCCCGGATACCGTGAAGACAGGCATTAGTATGGAAACCAAGCTGTATGTGAGAACGTTGAGCAGAGACAAAAGACCAGCTTTTTTCATACTTTGTAAAACCTAGCCCTTGATCCGCTCTTTTTCGATAAGGAAGTTAAAATTAATGTCCCGTAGTTCTTTTCTGAATCCATGTAAAAGTCGTGCTTCTACGCTGGTTCAGAATATGGACCGGTTTTGGACAATTATTTTCGAAATACCCTGAAATTCCTATCTTTTGTCCTATCAATCGTCGCTCCGAAACAGACTCGCTGGCAAGCCCCTCTCTATTTACTAAATTCGACTTGGGATTATTGGCGGATCGCGCCCACCTCTCGCACTGCGTCACTTCGCAGTGAAATTTTGTTCCGCTGAACCATCGCTAGTACCAATTGAAAAATCCGGTCTCTGCCATCCCAACTTCAAGCAGCTCCCTCACCAAATTTCAAACTTCCACCCCCTCCAGATATTTCATCACCTCTTTTGCATGCTCCGCTTCATCCTTCTCATCATAACAAGCCTCCCGCTCCTGGCGGTCGACACCCCACCGCACATCATTCTCGTCATGGCCGACGACCAGGGCTACGGTGACTGTGGCTACACCGGTCATCCTTTCGTTCAGACTCCTAACCTTGATGACATGGCCAAAAACTCGGTCGTCCTCGATCTTTTCCACGCCTCCGCACCCGTCTGCTCGCCCACCCGCGCCAGCGTCATGACCGGACGCAACCCCGTCCGAACCAACGTGCCCAACCACGGTCTCTACATGCGCCCTCAGGAAATCACGATCGCGGAAGCCCTCAAATCAAAAGGCTACCTCACCGCCCATTTCGGCAAGTGGCACATCGGCTCGGTCCAAAAAGAAAGCCCGACTTCTCCCGGCGGACAAGGCTTCGACCACTGGATCTCCGGACTCAACTTTTACGACCGCGATCCCTACCTCAGCCACAACGGCATCTACAAACAATACAAAGGACAGGGCTCCGTCATCGCGATGAACCACGCCATCGAGCACCTTAAAAAGTATTCCTCGCAACAACCCACCTTCACCGTGGTCTGGTTCCCCTCACCTCACGACCCACATCGCGAAACCTCCTCCAATCCCGAACTTTACAAAGGAAAAAAGCACGCCGGATACTTCCAGGAAATCACTCTCCTCGACGCACAAATCGGCAAACTCCGCAAAACTCTCCGCGATCTAAAAATCCACCAAGACACTCTCCTTTGGTATACCTCCGACAACGGCGGACTCGTCCCCGAAAGCTCGGGCGGCCGAGCCAAAAAAGGCTCCATCTACCAAGGCGGCCTTCGCGTTCCCTCTCTCCTCGAATGGCCCGCTCGCTTCGAACCTAAAACCATATCTGTCCCCTCGCACTCATCCGACATCTATCCCACCCTTCTCTCCATCACCGGAACTAAACTCTACAAGCAACCCAAACTCGACGGCATCGACCTCACGCCTTTCATCGACGGAAAAGAAACCACCCGTTCCAAGCCCATGGGCTTCTGGCACCACTTCGCCGGCGGCAACTCAACCTGGAACGACCGCATCATCAAGCAACTTATGGAGGCCCAGCAAGCCGGCAAGGAGACTCCGCTCCCTGCTCGCCTCCTTAAAAACGTCAACGACTTCCCCACCTACTCTGACGGAACCCATAAAAAAGGCCACGCCGCCCTCCTTGACTGGCCTCACAAAATCCACGCCATCTACAAAAACAACAAAATTACCTGGGAACTCTACAATCTCGACAAAGATCCCATGGAATCCAAAGACCTCTCTCCAACATTCGCCCCCGAAAAATTGAAAAGCCTCAAAGAAAAAATCACCACCTGGCAAAAGTCCGTCCTCCATAGCCACGAGGGAAAAGACTACCGCTAGGAAAGCATCCCCGCATTCAACTAGCAGCTATCGGCCCCCCAACCCTCGCTCCTCTCCGCCCCAAAACAAAGTTCAATCATCTGTAAGAATCTGAGAAATCTGTGGTTCTATTTTCTTTAATCTCATCGATCCCTCACAGCCTATGGAATGATAATCAAAGGTCTCTTTTTTGCAGGAATTCCCTATCCCCCCTTCTTCTGCGAGAACAACCACTCGACAAACTTCACGTCGCCAAAAGGAACACGTCCGGCACCGTGCCCTTCCTCCTCAAGCACGATCACCTCGGACTTCTCTCCACCCGCGGCCTTAATCGCTTTCAACACCATCGCTCCACGATCGGATGGCACAACCTTATCTTGCCCACCGTAGTAAGACTTCATCGGAATTGTCGCGAGATTCTTCCCCCACTTCTCCAGATCCTTCGTGATATCCTTCGGCCCTCCCGGTCCGATTCCGCCCACCATTGGTGCGATCGCCGCAAAATGATGCGGAGAATTTCCCGCCCAGACATAAGTTCCATAACCGCCCATGCTATTCCCGGTGAGATAAACTCTCTTCTCATCAACCGGCAGCGTCTTCTTCAGGTGTCCGATCAAAACATCGAGATCAGAAGGAACCCAGCCGCCTTTCTCACCCCGCTGTCTCGGACTATGCAGCGCCTGCGGAGCGACGCATAAACACTTCTCACCCGCTTTCCCAATCGTTTCCAGGAAGCGCATCGGCTGGCGTCTGATCTTCTCTATGTTATTTCCGGTTCCACCTCCTCCGTGGAGATAAATCAACAAGGGCAACTTCTTCCCCTTCTTCAATTCCTCATCCTGATGAACCCAATACTCGGGGTTCAACGAAATCGTCTTCCCCGCCAACTCGTCCGGTAATTTTTCTCTCCGAGGTTCCGCCAGCGCTGTCAGCGGGCACAAAAACCAAAACACACACATTCTAATATTCTTCATTAAATTCCTTTCTTCAATTCTTCCAATATCTCCTGAACCATGAGGATCCCTACTTCACATCCTCAAGATACTCCCCAAAATCCGCGATCCTTTCGTCCCTCAATCAACAATGATCCGCCGCACAGGTCCCGGAATTCTCTCGGTCCTTAATCTTTTGATAAAACGGCCTTGCTTCCTCCACGGTTTCACCAATGCCACGGGAATTCGCCCCGGTCACATGACGAAGCACCAGCCCCAAAGAAAACGATACTTTCGGCCCTATGCCCTTACTAAAATAATCCTTCGATTTCACCACTGCTATTGAGACCGATGCTGTTTGCTGAGGGAACTTTGGGCAAACCAGGCATGGTCATAATATTTCCGCAAATCACGACGATGAACTCCGCACCCGCTGATAAGCGCACCTCCCGAACTGGAATGGTGTGTCCATCGGGCGCGCCGATTGCATTGGGATCCGTCGAAAAACTATACTGAGTTTTTGCCATGCAAATTGGGAAGTGGCCATACTCCTCTTGAAGCGATTCTATCTTTTTTTGAGCCTTGGCATCAGCGATAACGTTTGCTGCACCATAGAGTCGGCGGGCGATCGTTTCAATTTTATCCCACAGGGTCATTTCATCGGGATAGGCCGGAGTGAATTGGGACTCTTCATTCTCGAGCAATTCAACCAAATGGCTTGCAATCTCCTCGGCACCAGCGCCTCCCTTGGCCCAGTGGGAGCAGA